>ENA-OUQN01000557-OUQN01000557.1-human-gut-metagenome-genome-assembly--contig:-NODE-557-length-29553-cov-9.644925_pt1 | contig 29553 bp, 24 predicted proteins | sample MGYA00237950_ERZ548832 | MGnify/ENA primary metagenome ERZ548832 (study PRJEB26490, sample SAMN05194703) | human gut metagenome | biome: terrestrial biome; feature: human-associated habitat; material... | reverse complement strand
ACACAAGAAAAGCGTCCCAGTCGGAACGCTTCTGTGATATGTTTAACAAGTCTATAGGACTCGTTGTCAAGCACTATGAGTTGAAATTGTGTATGATGGTGGGGTGATTAATCAGAATCACTAAACTCGTATTTTTCATACCAAGGATATGGTCCACGTCTTATTCTTCTTCATCATAATAAGAAGGTTCCCATAAATCTCTGGTTTTACGTGGTTTATCGTAAGGTTTCTTATAATCATAGAAATCATTAAAAGGTCTCCTGTTTTGCTCCCAACTGTTTGATAGTTGGTTGACTATCGCATCTCCTATTGGACCGTTGTCATCAAGTGCTTTCTCGATTTCTTCGCAGTAACTCATTAACTTCTGAAGATATTGTTTGCTTATACGTGGGTTATATCTTAATCCCTTTAAAAGATAATATAGGTTATTTGCTTTCTCTTTCCCTCCTCTCAACCAATTTATATACATATCCAGTCTGCCTGACAATAATTCGAATGCGTCTTCACGATATTTTTCCGCTTTTTTACCAGCACTAATAAATGATTTCCACGCATTATCACTCACCTCATTAATCGTCTTTTTCACTGACTCGCTAATCATATTGTGCAACTGAGACTCATTAAGTCGTATTGTATTTTTCTTTCTCATATCCAATTTGAAATTTCTTTATTGATAAATATCATGTAGTTAGAAAAAAGGTGTATATTTGTAGAAAATAAGTATTTATAGTATATGAGAAGAACTTTATATAAAAATGATGGGAAATGGGAATGGTTGGAGAACCCAATTCTTGATAGTGACATGAAGGACAATATTGTAAATGAATCCACAAATATAAAACTTAGCGCATTTAATATCAATGATATGATAAAAAAAGGTGCCACTCCTGTAAATAACCAGATTGAGAAATTCCTTAAAGAATATGGTTTATAGTTTACACAAATATTTAATACCAAACCTTTTAACCTATATACGTGATGTAGAAAATCGTAACAGAAAAGATGGGACTAACCCTCTATTAAGAAGGATGATACAACTATTACTCAAGTTAGATTCTCAACCTAATCTTTTAGTTGCAAATTATAGGAATGCACCAACAACTGTATTTTATAGAACATTGGAATATTATACACTTTACTATTTTTACAATGGAACTGATGCAATAATTATTGATGCGGATATTAATGACGGGCAAGGACGAAAATACAACCTAAGAGATGAACATAGTAATCTGACGGGATTTGATTTCTCTGAACTTCCGCAAAATTACAAAACATATAGAACTTCGAATTTTGACTATGGTTCATATATTTATGTGAGGAATAACAGAAATAAGAAATTTAATCTATATGACCCAATTAATCACAAAATATTGTTAGATTTAGATTATGATGAAATAATACCATTTAATCAATATGACGATGGATTTTATGGTAAAGGATATTTATATGGAGATAAAGGATGGTATAAACTGTTTGTTGGTGGCGGGCATCAATACTTAGACACGAAAGAAACGAACGAGAGTCTAAAACATAGAATTGTAATTAAAGAGTCTCAATTACATCACATTATCAATAAAATCATAAAAAGAATACTTTTCGCAACATAGAAAAAGAAATAGAACATGCTGAAATCTCAATGCAATATTTTATAAGACAAAAGATATTTAACCAGAAAATTTAATCGTAGTCAAAACGATATAGTTTGCGACATATACAATAAAATCCGTATCACAAAATGATGCGGATTTTATTGTATTGTCTCCCGATAATTTACAGGGACAACATGTATATCATTGCCTCTTTTAAAGGAGTTGGCAGGCAAACAAGTTGATGTTGTGACAGGCGGACCAAGTTGCCAGTCATTTAGTCTTGCAGGAAGAAGAAAAAAACTTGATAAACGTGATGACCTGTTCTACCATTATCTCAAAGTGATAAAAGCGTTACGTCCGAAGTATTTTGTAATGGAAAATGTGAAAGGTATTTTGACAAAAGATGAAGGACGTATAAAAGAGCGTATTATCAGAGAAATTCGGTCGATTGTTGACCCGATGACTCTTGGGCAACTTTTGGATTTTCTGGACAACAATTTAAAAGGTTCAATCCCAACGGCATTATACAGTACCCTGGTTTTGAAACTGAAAATGGAGGTGAACGAGAATCCAAAAATAAAGGAAAGCGAATCGTTCTTTGAACTCCTTGATGGTTTGTTGCGAGACTTGACCACCAAGCATTTGCCTTACAATGTCAGCAAGAGTAATGAAGCTGTTAACACGATTCGTCATGGGCTTATACTGATGAAGGAAAAGCACTTGCGTGATGAAATACGCAAGCAAATCATTCAACTGAAAACCTCTGCCCATATTGATAACGACAGGTTTGTAGAACACTACAATTTTATTGTTGAGACTATTTCGACTGAGCAAATATTAAAAACAACGTTAGCGGCAATAGACGATGTGGCATTGTTAGGAGACTGCAAGAATGATGCAGAAATCATCAAATCGGTCCTCAGACTCTATGTCTCAACTTTTGACGAATGCGTTGATTTCATAAGAATGCATCTGGACAATAACGATGGAGTGTTAGAATCGTTCGACCGTTTGATGAATAATGTTCGCTTATATAACATTGACAAACCGATAGTTGTATTGTCGTCAAACTATGGTGTGCCGCAAAATCGAGAGCGAGTGCTTTTTATCGGTTGTAGAAACGATCAAGAGCTAATAAGCAACATACCACATACGGTAGGTGAAGAAGATAAGGTTAAGGTTTTTGAGGCCATTTGGGATTTGGACATGTTGGGCAATGGCGAGACTGCCACAGCATATCGCCAACCAAATAGTCAAAAGCAATATGAAAGCGAAAAAAAGCGTCGTTCATTACAGGGTGAACCCGACACAAGAGGGCTTTTGTATACAGAATGGTCTAAAATCGGTCGCTTAGGGCATCGCTTCACTTTTGATAAAGAGCCTTTTTATGTGGCATCGATGGAAGAATTGAAATCACCCAAAAAGCACAAGGTGATGGAATTGTTTAATCATCAGACGAGTTTGCAGAGCGAAAGCGTTCGCAAGCGCCTTAGCATTATCGCCAAGCATAAAGATTATAAAGAGGCAAAGGACGAGCTAGAAGCAAGTGGTTTGGCTTCAAACAAGCGTAATTACACGGTGTTAGACCCATTAGGGCAAAGCCCGACAGTGTGTACGATGCCCGACGATTTCATACACTATTCCGCCTGTCGCCCTATGACTGTTAGAGAAATGGCTCGATTGCAAAGTTTTGACGATTCGTTTGTTTTCCAAGGAAAAAGACAAACAGGGGGGAACAACCGTCAAAAGGAAATTCCACAATACACTTTAGTAGGCAATGCTGTCCCACCACTTATGGCAAGGGCTATAGCGAACACTATACTTGACCACATCAAATAAAATAAGTTATGATTCACATGAGGAACTTTAATGAGTTTGAGGTGCGGAATATTACATTTCTTACTCAAAAGAACATAGAATACACTCTTGTTCAAATCACAGAAACAGGTTTCAAAAAAAGTATTTTGGATGCGACAGAGCCAATGCGTCAATACTTCAAGGACTGTGGAATGCACGATTATTCCGCCCAACTGCAAGGGCAAGGTTATAAGGTGTTACAACCAACTGCGATTTTAGACGAAGCTTCAATATTCACTACTTCAACATCATTGTATCGTCCAGAAACCAAGAAAGGTGACCCACGAATATGGACTTTTAACTTGAAAAAGTACTGTTCGCCAAACGACATTCTTTTGATGATGTTCCATAATAAGATCCTGCATGTGGTAAACCTTTCTCGTGTCAATATTGAGCATGTATATAACTCGTCAATCCTTACGCCTTTAAAAGAATTAATCACTAATGTGAACTCTGTCGCAATGAGCATTGCCAACGAATTGACTAACAACCTAAAAGATATAGCAAAGGAATGGCATCAAGCAGATGTTTTAGCAGATACAGGTGTCGGTCGTGCGATTGAGCGAATTTTAGGAATCGAGATGAACAGTTCAAAATTGCCCGATTACAAGGGAATTGAGTTGAAAAGTTTTCGAGACAAGCGTCCAGGAGTTCGTTCTACACTTTTTTGTCAAGTGCCAGACTGGAAAAACAGCCATTTGAAATCAGCAAAAGACATTGTAGCCAAATATGGTTATTTACGCTTAAACAAAGATGGCGAACAAGCCTTGACTTACCACAACACACTTAACTGTGTCACTCCAAATTCCCAAAATTTAGGATTAACTCTTTATCCTATTGATAAGAGTCTTGCAATAGAAGAGAAAAAAGGCGTTGTTGATAAACAGAAGATGAAGTATTTAAAAGTTGCAGATGTTGCACTTTGGCAACTGCCCACTTTGCATAATCGGCTTTTGGAAAAACATCATGAAACATTTTGGATAGAAGTGGAATCTAAAGTTGAGGGTGGCGAGGAACTCTTTCGTCCAACACTTGTTGAACACACCAAAAACCCTGTGGTATCACAATTTGATACACTTTTAGATACAGGATACATCACAGTTGATTTGCTTCTTTCAAGGTCAGGAGGGCATGGCGACACAATCGCCTTCAAAATAAAAAAGCAAGCAATGCCAATGCTTTTTCCTGAAAGTGAACAAATATCTTTAAGATAAATTATACCGACATATCCAATGATGGAGATACGGGTTTTCGGTGAAAATGATTATCTTTGCAGACTATATATGTAATTAATAACTGAAATACACTGATATGCAATCTACTCGACTTGAAAAAATAGCTCGCTTGCTCCAAAAGGAACTGAGCGAAATCTTCCGTCTCGAAACAGCGAAAATGGGTGGTGTGCTCGTGAGCGTGAGCGCAGTGCGTGTGTCGCCCGACTTGAGCATCGCACGCGCCTACCTGAGTGTGTTCCCAAGCGAACGCGCACAGGAAATCATGGCTAACATCAATGCCAACGAAAAGGGCATTCGCTACAATCTGGCTCAGCGTGTGCGCTACCAACTCCGCAAAACGCCTGAGTTACACTTCCATCTCGACGATTCGCTCGACTATATCCAGCACATCGACGAACTGCTGGCTAAAGACGGCACAAAGACTGATAAAACTGAGGAATAATAACCACCCGTAAGTGAGTCTCTCTTTCAACATAGCGCTTCGCTACCTGCGTGCCAAGAAAGGGCACACAGCCGTGAACATTATCTCCATCATCTCTGTGTTAGGGGTGGTGGTGACCACTGCCGCGCTGATTTGTGTGCTGAGCGTGTTCAACGGTTTTCACGACTTGATTAAGGAGAAACTCTCCACCGTCGACCCCGACATCGCCATCACCGCCACCATGGGCAAGACCATAGCCGATGCCGACAGCGTGGTGCGTGTGGCACAAGCCATTCCGGGCGTGGAAATGGCTATGCCTGTGGTGGAGGACAACGCCCTTGCCATTTTTGCCGACTACAGTATGCCGCTGAGGCTGAAAGGCGTGCCGAAAGACTACAATCGGCTCACGGGCATCGACAGCGTGATTGTGGAGGGCGATTTCCTGTTGGAGGACGAGGTGTCGCGCTATGCGGTGCTGGGCGTTGGCCCTGCCGTGAGTCTGAACGCGCGCGCCGGCTCGCTGCGAATGCTCCAACTTTATGCGCCACAGCGTCGCGGACAGGTTGACCTCAACGACCCGATGAACGCCTTCACCGAAGATTCGGTGTTTGTGGCTGGCATTTTCATGGTGCAGCAGAAGGATTTCGACAACGATATGATTTTTGCGCCCATCGACTTGGCGCGCGAACTGTTTGACTACACCACCGAAGCCACACAAGTGGAGCTGAAACTCGCTCGTGGAGCCTCGGAACAGGCCGTGATGGACCAACTGAATGCGCAGTTGGGCGAATCCTACACGGTGAAAAATCGCATGATGCAGCAAGATGCGTCGTTCCGACTGGTGAATATGGAAAAGTGGATCACGTTTCTGCTGCTCGCATTCATTCTGGTGATTGCCACTTTCAATGTAATCAGCACCCTCTCGCTTTTGATTATCGAGAAAGACGAGAGCATTCGCACCTTCAGAAGCCTCGGTGCCACCGACAAGCAAATCACCCGCATTTTCGTCACAGAAGGGTGGCTGATTGCCCTTGTGGGTGCTGTGGCTGGCGTAGCTTTGGGACTGGTGCTCTGCCTCTGCCAGCAGCAGTTCGGCTGGCTCAAGCTCTCGGCTCGCCCCGATGCGGTGATAGTGAACGCCTATCCGGTGGTGGTGGTTTGGACCGATGTGCTGGTGGTGTTTATGCTGGTGGCGGCTGTTGGGCTTGTCACTTCGCTCGTCACTTCACTGATGATGCGCCGCCGACTCAACAGATAATTCTCTCAATTCCCAATAACACGATGAATATCCGTCACGACATCGAAAACGCATGGGGCGCAATCAAGCGTTTTGCGCGCCGAATGCTTGTCACCAAACGCCTGATGGCGCTTATGGCAATAGGCGTGACTGCACTCGTGAGCATTGTGGTGCTGTATTACAGCGATTGGCGACTGGCTGTGGGACCATGGCACACCTATGGCGACGGGCTGTTCAGCGTGAACGAGCCTCGCGATGAACATTACGACAACTTCCTCCTTTCGGGCGACTTCCGAAAGCGACTGGAGAACCGTGGCGGCGGTCCGCTGGTGGCATCGTTCCAGAAATCGGTGCTGTCCGACGCTGGCGAGGTAATCGACATTCGCCACATCAACGTGTTTGACATCAGCAAGCGTTTCAGCCGACTGTTCAGCACCGAAAAACAGGTGGCACGCACCTTCCTCTCGCGTAAAAACTCCTATTTTGTGGAATACGACATTCAGCCAGCCCCGAAGGTTGACGGACACCCTGCCATGTACTACAAGTCGCGCTACCGCGACGAGGGTGGCTACTACGCACGCGGCATGGTGGTGTGCGCACATCATCGCGCCTACTTCTTTGAATCGTATTCCAACTACAGTCCATACCTCGATTGGGAAAACGACACCAAAACCTACTATTTCGACAAGTCGGTAAGCGAAACGAGAAACTTCACCGTCGATAACATGGACTCGATAGAAAACCGCTTCTTCCTCTGGTCGATATTCCTCTTTGCCGTCTATGTGACGGCTGGTGCATTGGCGTTCAGAATGGTCACCCGCGGCATCATCAACCAAGGCCCCGACTACCCAATCGTCAACCTCGAATCCCACAAACGCTGGCAATGGCTCTCAGGGCTCACCATCGTGATGATGCTCGTGATGTTTGTAATGATGGTGGCATTCTGGCAATACAAAGGCACCACGCCTCTCCAAACCGCCTCCTTCATCATCTTCGGCCTCCTCATCTACACCTTCAACCTCCCCACCAGCATCCACCTCTACAAAAAAGCCCGCAACCTCCTCCACCGCTAACAAATCATCCTATGACATAACATGCTGCCCCTGTAAAGTTTATTGGAGCAGCATGTCTTCGTTTTCTATTATTTACTCTTCTATGGGTGTTATTGGGTTTTTATCCAGGTTAGGATTTCTTTTAGGGTGAATTTTTTGCCGTAGCGGAGGATGCCGATGCGGTAGATGCGGGCGCTGAGCCAGATGATGGCGGTGGCGGTGGCGTAGAGTGCGACTACGCTGACGGCTATTTGCCAGAATGGTACGTCGTAGGGCAGGCGCACCATCATCACGATGGGTGATGTGAATGGTATCATGGAGCACCACAGTGCGAAGGTGCCGTTGGGGTTTTCCATGCAGCCAAGTCCGGCGTAGAGCGCCACAATCATCACGATGATAATGGGAGTGGTGAACTGTGAAGCGTCGCTTGCCTGGTCAACTGCCGATCCGAAGCCAGCAAAGAGTGCCGCGTAGAGCAGGTAGCCACCGAGGAAGTAGATGACGAAGCAGACGAGTGTGCCCACAAGGTTGACACTCTGCACCATGCCCACGAGGCTGGAAACCTCCGACATCGGGCCGCTATCAGCCAAGCCAATGCCAAGTCCAACTGCCAAGCCAGAGATAATTACCGCCCATATCAGGAACTGTGTGAGCCCGACCAGCGCCACGCCTATAATCTTGCCCATCATCAGTTGGAACGGCTTGCAACTGCTCACTATCACTTCCACGATGCGGTTGGTTTTTTCCTCAATCACGCTGTTCATAATCATTGCGCCGTAGGTGAGCACAAACATGTAGGTGATGAGCGACAGCACCATGCCCAAAAGCATTGCGGCGGTGGTTGACGATTCGCTTTCGCTGCCGTCGTCGGCGAGTTTCACGCTGTTTACATCAATATCCACTTGCGCCTCTCTCACTATCTTGTCGAGGTCGGGCACACCCATCGTGGCGAGTTTCACCGACGTGAGCGTGTCGTTGAGGCAATCGGTCACATGATCCACCAGCGCCATGTTGACGGTGCTCTTGCTGTAGATGTTCACCTTTGCCGAGTCGAGCACATTGGCGGGAATCACCACCAAAGCACTTATGCTCTCGCCCGACTGGTCGAAAAATCGCTTCACATTCGTAGTGCCGGGCTCGCCACGGAGCGGAATGAAGCGGAACTGCTCATTGTCGGAAATCACGCCCGACAGGTGGCCTGTTTCGTCGATTACGGTCACCGTTTCGAGCGACGAACTGGCGGAATTGAGTTTGGAGGTGAGCACCGGAATCGACGCAATAATGATGAACAGGAACGGAACGAGAATCGTGATAACGATAAACGATTTGCGCGCCACCAGTGACATGTATTCGCGCTGTATGATGAGTAGGAGCTTATTCATTGTTTGACGAGTTTTTTACAGTTTCGATAAAGATTTCGTGCATGGTGGGCAGCAGTTCACTGAAGCCACGGAGGGCGTATTGCTCATTGAGGCGCGCAATCACCTCACGGATAGCCACACCTTGCGCCAAGCGAATGATGGTGGTTCCGTCGGGGCGCGCTTCCTCGATGGTGAACAGTTTCTCGCAAGGCTGAAGCTGTTCGCCGCCAGCGAGGCAGATTTCGTAAAGATGCTTTTTAAAGCGCTGCTTAATCTCTGCCACGTTGCCTTCAAGCACCACCTCGGAGTGGTTGATGAGGGAGATTTGGTCGCACACCTCCTCCACACTCTCCATATTGTGGGTTGAAAACAGAATGGTGGCGCCCTTTTTCTGCAATTCCAGAATCTCACGCTTCAACTGTTCGGCGTTCACGGGGTCGAAGCCAGAGAATGGCTCGTCGAAGATAAGCAACTTAGGCTCATGAATCACGGTGGCGATAAACTGCACCTTCTGCTGCATGCCCTTGGAGAGCGTTTCCACCTTCTTATCGCGCCATTCGGTGAGGTGGAAGCGGTCGAGCCAGTAGAGCATCTGTCGGGTGGCATCTGCCTTGCTCATGCCCTTCAGGCGTGCCAAATACACAATCTCGTCGCCCACCTTCATCTTCTTGTACAGCCCACGCTCTTCGGGCAGATAGCCAATGTTCGCCACATCGTCGGCGGTGATGGGGCTGCCGTCGAGCATCACCGTGCCGCTATCGGGGGCGGTGATCATGTTGATAATGCGAATGAGGGTGGTCTTGCCTGCGCCATTCGGGCCAAGCAGACCGTAGATGCAGCCTTTGGGCACACTCAGGTTCACATGGTTGAGCGCCGTGTGCCCTTTATATTGCTTCACTACATCGCTGATTTCAATAAAAGCCATATTTTAGAAATTAGATGTTAGAAATTAGATGTCGTTTTTGGAGAACTCGGAGCACTCTGACTGGTCGGAGTGATGGGAGTTCTCCGGAAGCTCTTTGTTAGACGCAGGTGATGCGCGTTTTGCTTCATGCACATGCCACTTTTTTTGCGAAAAAAGGCAACTACAGTGTGTGTCGCTGCGGTTGCCTTTTAGGTGATAAAGGAATGTGTGGGGGGAAGATTATTCTTCGTCGTCCACTTCCTTCATGGTGGTGAACACGTTTTGAACGTCGTCGTCTTCTTCCACAGCCTCGAGGAGTTTTTCTACTGCTGCGCGACCTTCGGCATCAAGTTCCTTGGTGTCGGTTGGGTCGTAAACGAACTCGGTGCTGGTGATTTCGAAGTCGTTGTCTTCGAGATACTTCTGAATGTCGCCGTTCGACTCAAAAGCACCGGAGATGATGATTTCCTCTTCGTCTTGGTCGAAATCTTCTGCGCCGCAGTCGATAAGTTCGAGTTCGAGGTCTTCGAGGGTCACACCTTCTTTAGCCTTAACGTGGAAGTAGCACTTGTGGGTGAACATAAATGCCACTGAACCGCTGTTGCCGAGTGTACCGCCGTTTTTGTTGAAGTGAGTGCGGAGGTTGGCCACAGTGCGAGTGGTGTTGTCGGTAGCGGTCTCTACGAGCACTGCGATACCGCCAGGAGCGTAACCTTCGTAGATTACTTCCTTGTAGTCGCTTGCGTCCTTATCGGTAGCCTTCTTGATGGCGCGTTCCACAGTGTCTTTAGGCATGTTGGCAGCCTTAGCGTTGCTCATGAGGGCACGCAGACGAGAGTTGGCTGTTGGGTCGGGACCACCAGCCTTCACAGCCATTGTGATTTCCTTACCAATGCGGGTGAATGTGCGCGACATGCTACCCCATCTTTTCAATTTTCTTGCTTTGCGATATTCAAAAGCTCTTCCCATGTGATAATTTTATTTTATATTGTTTGTTTTTATTTTTCTCTTTGATTAATCGTGGTGCTCACTTACGATACCGATAAACACGAGGTCGCTGTCGGTGCGGTTGATGAGGGTGTGGCCGTGTCCCATTGGGCAGTAGTGCATCTCACCCACGGTGAAGTCTTCCTCGGTGCCGTCGTCCATCACCACATGGCCAGTGCCGCTGATGATGTAGTAGGTTTCGCTGTTTTTCTCGTGCATGTGCATACCAATCGACGCACCTGGGGGAAGCAGCCCCTGCATGATGCGATTCTGCTCATCGAGATAGGTTTTCACCACATATTCTCCTTCGCCACCTTTAAAGTTTGCCACGGTGGTGGCCTCCATTTTCTTGAAATCGATTATCATAAGTTTTGTTTTTTTTGAGTCTACGAGCCAACGGGTCAACGGGTCAACAAGTTGACGGTTGGGGTTGGCTCGTAGCCTCATTATATCTTATTGTCCAGCAAGCCTCGAACTCTCGAATTTTCGAACTCTCGAAAAAAACTCGTTGACTTGTTGACTTGTTGACTCGTAGACTTGTTGACTCGTTATCTCAACTGTGCGCCAACTTCCTTTTGGAGGTTGGTCACCACCTTCTTCATTACGGCCTCAATTTGCTTGTCTTGGAGCGTCTTTTGGTCGTCTTGGAGGAACATGGCGATAGCGTAACTCTTCTTACCGGCTTCGAGGTGCTTGCCTTCGTACACGTCGAAGAGTGTCACCTTCTTGAGCAACTTGCGTTCGCTCTGCTCAACCACACGCTTGATTTGTTCGTAGGTCACGGTTGAATCCACGAGCAACGCCAAGTCGCGGCGTACTGGCAGGGTCTTTGGCAGGTCGTAGTATTTCACATCCTTCTTAGCTGCGAGTTTGCAGAGCAAGTGCCAGTTAAACTGTGCGAAGTACACTTCCTGATCCACATCGAATTTCTTAGCCACGTCGGCATCCACCACGCCAAGCACACCGATGAGCTTGCCGCCACGGTTCTTGTAAGAGAGGGCAGGGGTGAGCAGGTCGTTGTCGAATTGCTCAACCACCACTTCTTTTTCGTTGATGCCAAGGCGGCGGAATATGTTTTCAACAGCGGCCTTCAGGTCGTAAACGCTGAGTGGGCGCACTGCGTCGGCCCAACTGTCGTCGTGGTTGTTACCGGTGATCCAAATGCCGAGTGCTTGATGCTCGGTGTATGGTGCGAGAGCTACCTCGGTGTTGTCGGTTTCGGCATCGTAGCGATACACATCGCCGAATTCATACATTTTGAGGTTGGCGTTTTTGCGGTTGATGTTGCGTGCGAGGCTTTCCAAACCGCCGAACAGCATGGTTTGGCGCATCACGTTGAGGTCGCCGCTGAGGGCGTTCATCAGGTGCACGCAGTTCTTTTCAGGGAAACTTTCCAAGCCTTCGTAGTAACTTGAACTGGTGAGCGAGTTGTTCATGATTTCGTTATAACCAGCTGCGGTGAGTTGTTCCGAGATGAGGTCTTGCATATCGTCGCGGAAGTCAACGTCGCTCTTGTTGCTGAGTGTGCCCTTCACCTCGCTGGTGAATTCCACATTGTTATAACCGTACACGCGGAGAATGTCTTCCACCACGTCGCATGGGCGTTGCACATCCACGCGGTAGGTTGGCACCACAATGTTGATTTTCTCTGCGTCTTCGCTCACGATTTTCATTTCGAGGCTTTCAACGATGCCCTTGATAGTGTCGTTGTCGATGTGCTTGCCGATAAGGCTGGTCACATAGTCGAACTTCAGTTCCACAGGGAAACCAGGGAATTCGCGGCTCTTCACATCGATGATGTCGCCACAAATCTCACCACCTGCGAGTTCCTTGATGAGGATAGCGGCGAGTTTGAGGTTGTAAACGGTGTCGTTGGGGTCGATGCCACGCTCGAAGCGGAACGATGCGTCGGTGTTCAAGCCGAAGCGACGTGCGCTCTTACGCACCCAGGTGGGGTGGAAGTAGGCACTTTCGAGGAACACGTCGGTAGTGGCGTCGGTCACGCCCGAATCCAGACCGCCAAACACACCGCCGATGCACATAGGCTCTTCAGCGTTGCAAATCATGAGGTCGCGGTCGGTGAGTGTGCGTTCCACACCGTCGAGAGTGGTGAACTTAGTGCCTGAGGCAACGGTTTTCACCACCACCTTATCGCCTTTCACCTTGCTGAGGTCGAAACTGTGCATAGGTTGACCTGTGCCAAGGAGAATGTAGTTGGTGATGTCCACAATATTGTTGATGGGGCGTTGGCCTACAGTCAGGAGGTAATCCTTCAGCCACTTAGGACTTTCTTGCACCTTCACGCCACGAATGGTGAGACCGCAGTAGCGAGGGCAAGCCTCGGTGTTTTCCACTTCCACAGGGATGGCACCGTCGGCGCGGTCGCTCTTGAAAGCGTCAACGCTTGGGCGGTGGAGCTTGGTGTCGTAGCCGTGACGCTTCATCCAAGCGTAGAGGTCGCGAGCCACACCGTAGTGCGAAGCACCGTCCACACGGTTAGGGGTGAGGTCCACCTCAATCAGCCAGTCGCTCTCCACACCGTAGTAGTCGGCGGCAGGAGTGCCCACTTTTGCGTCGGCAGGAAGCACGATGATGCCATCGTGGCTTGCGCCCACGCCTATTTCGTCTTCAGCGCAAATCATACCGCACGACTCCACTCCGCGAAGTTTTGAGCGCTTGATGGTGAACTCGTCGTCGCCATCGTAAAGTTTTGTTCCGAGAGTTGCCACAATCACCTTTTGGCCGGCAGCCACGTTGGCAGCGCCGCACACGATTTGCGCAGGAGCCTCGCCATTGCCGAGGTCAACGGTGGTGACATGCAGGTGGTCGCTGTTGGGGTGCATTTCGCAAGTGAGCACTTCGCCCACCACCAGTCCCTTCAGGCCGCCTTTGATAGTTTCTACTTCTTCAAGAGCACCAACTTCCAGACCGAGCGAGGTGAGCGCCACGCTCACTTCTTGTGGGGTCAAATCGAAGTCGATGTAGTCCTTCAACCATTTATATGAAACGTTCATAACTTGAAAATATATATATTTTTTGTTGTTTTGCCATTTGTTGATTTGCCACTCAGGGCGCAAGGCGCTTGTAAGTGCCTATAATCGTGCAAATTTACAAAGAATTTTCAACTTATAAAAGACAATCCCATTTTTTAGCACTAATCCCACCCCGCTACCACCATTTCATCCCACCCACAGCACCCCCACTCCCACCTATCCGAAATTTACTGCAAATTTGCACAAAATTCCGAATAGGGCATGTTTTCAGGTGTCATATTCCATCTTCATTTTCTTCAGAAATTGAACAGTCGCAATTTAAGTGTCTTTGTCACATTTTAGTAAATTTTGGGGGTGTCACGGCTCTTTCATTTAACTTTAGTGTTGTTTAGCAACTGCTTGAATAAGTGGCATTTACCCAAGTCTAATCTGTGGAATATATAGAAACAGTTTTGTTGGGTGTTATTGAGAGTTGCTTCTAACCGACTAATACTCATGGATATTGAAAATTCAAAGCATTTTTAAATGAAAGAGCCGTGTGGGGGTGTTAACTTTTTTATTCATAATGTACCATTTATTTAAAAAAAATTGCTAAATTTGCGATTGCAGGTGTAAAACCCTGCGCAGAATTATGGCGAAAGCCATGTTCGGATACATAACAGGCGTTTTTATATCGCTTTGTGCTACGTGTTGAAACCTGGAAAATTTCAAAAATCAGTTAGCATAAGCAACAACAAACGTCCGCTGGGTATGCGTATATCCCTCCCACGGCCAGGCGGCAACGCTCATGGCTCGCGTGGAAGGTTGTACCATATACAAGTGGGGCCGTGGGTGTTGCTCGCCAAAACTGATTGGGCAATTCCAGGGCCTCAACACGTGGAGCGAGCGGCAAATCGGGCTCCACGTTTTTTATGTAAATGAACACAAAACTATTCCATATAATAAACCCCATAAAAACACCTGCAAGGCAGCCCCCAGGAAAACTAATATTGACCACAAAGTATGAAACAGGGAATTATTGTAAGTTCATTAATTGCGGCTATTGCGGGATTTGTGTTATTAATTTGCAATTTGGTGTCTTCCGGACACAACGAAAAGTGTGTCGCTATGACAAAAGAAAAAGAGATGCACCTTAAAAACGACACTGCGGATGCCAATATAAACCTTAAGGTGTTTATCGAGAATTCAGGAAGCATGGATGGTTATGTGAATGGAATGACCACCTTTAAAACAGACCTCTATTCTTTGATTTCATCTTCCGCAATTAAAACACTAAAACTGTACTACATCAACGACACCACGTTGATGCAACCAAATAATGCGAGAGCGTTTGTCTTGAACCTTTCTCCTTCGGATTTTAAAGAAAAAGGAGGTAACAGAGGTTATACCGACATTGCAAATGTTATTCAAACAGTGTTGGCATCGACAAAAGAGAACGAGGTGGCACTTTTGGCATCGGATTACATCTTCTCTCTTGGACATAGTTCTGATGATGTGAATAGTTTTTTGGAGATGCAAAAAATCGACATCACAAATATGTTTGAAAAAAAGTATACGGCAAGCAAAAACTTTGGTGTAGTATTTTTACGCAACTTCTCCAAATTTAATGGCACATACTTCGACCCTCAGGACAACCCCTACGTTATCAACCAAAACCGTCCGTTCTATGTGATGTTGGCAGGAAATAGAACAGCCATTTCAAAACTGCTCAACGCCACACGAGGTGTCACCAATTTCACAGATGAATATGCTGAGTTTGCTCCAATTACTGTCGCACACGAAGTGATGAGTAAACTTAAAAAAGGAACATGCCAAATTAAAAAGCATGGCATTTGCGGAGAATTCCCTACACATCTTACAAAATGCAAGGCAGAGAAGAGAAGTTCTGATTTTGTGTTCCAGATGGCAATTAATTATTCGAAAATCCCATTAAGTTTTAAATATCTCGAAGACCCCGCAAATTATAGCATTAGCGATAAAAACTACAAAATCCTAAGCGTGGAGAAGGCTGACGCCACAATTGGCAAGCACCCTTATACTCATGTGATGACAATTAAGAAAATTAAAGGTGACATTCGAAACACGAATATTGTGATAAAAGTGAACAAGACGCAGCCACAATGGATAACTTCTTCGAACACAAAAGCCACACAGGGGTATCCTGACGAAAAAAGCACATTCGGACTATTCCCATTGCTAAGTGGCATTAAGGGGGCTTTTGAAAACCAAACAAAATCAGATTTCTACACAAAATTCGACATAATAATAGAAAAATAACATAAAAAACTAAATGACATGAACGATTTTTTTCAAACACTCTTCGGCTGGCTCAGTTCGATGTATGAACAAGGCTGGGACAATTTCTTGTATGACAATGGGGCGTACACCTATTTTGGACTGATTTTGCTGATTGTTCCATCAATTATTGCAGGCATATTCTATTTCGCGGATACTGTTCGTTTTAATGGCAGGTTGAAATGGTTTTTGTTTATGCTTATATCATTTTTGTTGGTGATGGCTATCACATACGGTGTGGGAGATATTATATATCAAAGTGCCGACAATTTGGATCAGTATGACCCTATTTCCTTTAAAGATAAATTTGGCACAGCGTTTATTGGTGGCGTTTGGGGAACTGTTTGGTTCTTCCTTATGTCGCTGATTATGATGTGTAACAAGTCATCCCATAATTGTAAAGTTCCGTTTAACTCTTAATAAGTAGTAATATGGCAAAGTTATATGTATTTGGAATCGGGGGCACAGGCTCTCGTGTGCTCCGCTCTTTCACTTTCTTATTAGGGGCGGGGGTTAAGGTTAAAGGTTTTAATGAAGTTGTTCCTATTATAATTGACGCCGACAGCACGTCTGGCGACAAGACTGACACTGTAGGACTGATGCAGAGCTATGTGAAGATTCATGAAAAAGAAAATCACACAGAAAATGCATTTCAGGATGGCTTTTTTGCAACAAAAATGTCGTCGTGCTGTGGCAACAACTTTACGATGACCATACCCGGTGAGACATCTCAGCGCTTTAAAGACTATATGAATTTCAGGAGTTTTTCAGAAACCGACCAAGCTTTGGTGAAGATGCTTTTTTCTGAGGAAAACTTAAATTCAGACATGGCAGTTGGTTTCAAGGGAAATCCTAATATAGGCAGCGTGGTGCTAAATCAGTTTGTTGGTACTGATGGATATAACGGATTCGCAAATTCGTTTCAGCAGGGTGATGCGATATTTATCATCAGTTCTATTTTTGGAGGTACTGGCGCAAGCGGTTTCCCTATTTTACTTCACAACCTCAGAAGAAACGACGGAACAATTCCGAATGCCAACCTGTTGAATAGTTGCCAAATTGGTGCATTGAGCGTGCTCCCATATTTCGACCTTGAGCCTGCTGAAAAAGACAATGAAGACCAATTGGAGGGAGGCACATTTATCCAGAAAACTCGTGCTGCACTGAAGTATTATTACAACAATTTGAAAGGACTGGACCAACTTTATTACATAGGCGACGATTGGCGTCCCACATATGAGAACCATAATGGTGGTGCATTACAGAAAAATCTCCCGCATTTTGTGGAGTTGGCTGGCGCTTTGGCTATTTTTAATTTTGCAGACGATGTAAGTGTGATGACCGACAGAGCAGCTCATGGCGGCACTGTGGCATACGAATATGGACTCAAGGAAGAGAGAGAGGAGTTTGACTTTTCAAATCTTCATGACCAGAGCCTGAAGATGATACGTAAGCCTCTCACTAAATTTTTGCTGATGAGAAATTATTTTGCTCAAGCTCTTAAAAATTCCTGGTCAAAGAGTTGGGCAAGTGGACACGAGCCTACTTTCAATCCCACTTCTGTGAACGAGGATCGCTTCTATGATGAATTGGTCAAATTTATGGAGAGTTTTGCATCATGGCTTGAAGGAATGGCAAAAAATAAACGTTCATTTAAGCCTTTTGATTTAGAGACAACGGGTAAAAATGTGTTCAATTTGGTTTATGGCATTACGCCAGAGAAGCATTTCTTTGGCGATAAGAATTTTGATTTATTTAATAATCGTTTGGATAAAAACAAAAAGAAGCTATCACAACATATACCTTCGATTCAGGCTTGTTGGATGGACCTTTTTGCCCGAACTACCGACCAATTGGTGTCAGATGAACTACATATATAAACCATATACCAGTAAACTACTATGAGTAAAGTATTAAGATTACATAATGGAACCGCAGCAACGGGCGGTGACAATATCAATGGTTGGGGACACAGTACGCTAATCAATGATAAAGCGATAGAATCGATTATTGACCCACAAGGCGACGATGCCCGCTTTGAAATCACATCAATTCCAAGTCCTTTCGCAAGAATGGATCTTGTGATGCAAGCTTTTAAGTTTGTTAACGACAGAATTGACGCAGCAAAAACGAGAGAAGATGTCGAAGCAGCGTTTAATGGCGTTACCATTCACCATAAAATGGTGTCGGATATGCTTGATGTGGCTGAACTATTTTTTAATATTGACAAATACACTACTCCCCCCAATCAAATAATTGAATTAGGTCATTGGAGCGTTTCTGCCATTGTCGGTCTGAAAGAAGACAAAGATCAAATGAAGCGATTGTTCGGCGACACGCTTGAATTATTCATTAAAACCGATCAAAGCAATGGTGACGTGTACCAATTGAAGAACTTAAACGAAATGTTCTTTTTAAAGTATGTTGGTGATAATGCTCCAAGCAAGGCGGCATTACCAGGCCACATCATTGGTGCTACATCTCCAAGTACGCTTTTTTTCACTCCAGCAGGTGATCTTTCATACGTGGCAAAAAAGGTGTTGTTTGAAGGGAATAACGACCGCCCATTTGATGGCAAATATAATCCACTCATCAATCGCGCTGATGATTTTATACAATATTTAGTGGCATTGAGAAATTATGAAGAGTTTGGCAACGACTTCAAATATGTGGCAGATTACATTGATAAAGTATGTAACTTTAAGGGTAATAATCTTGAAATAAAACCTTTAGAGGGATTACCTATTACAAATATCGTGTTGGATAATGGTATGCAAGTGAAGGTCGCTGACAAATATCCAATTATGAAAAAAAACCAAAGTGCTGCTGGCATAGCCGATAATAGCCAATTTGTTATCCGACCAAACAGCGAAAAGCATGTTGACAAACTACCATTAGTTCTTCCCATAGACCATAGCTGTGCAGGGTGGACTTATACCAATTCAGAATGGAATCCAGAGATAATGGTGGGTACTGTCCCCGTTGATTTTAGCAATTCTACCTCTCCTGAAGAGCGGTTGCTCCCAGGAATCAATGTGAAGTACCCATTCCTGACCATAAGCGATTTTCTTGAAGAAAATCTTATTTCTACCGACTTTTCAAATGCATCGTTTTTAGACAAGGACGGCGAAAAGCTAAAGCATAATCCAAATTACTACTCTCTTGGCGACAAGGATGGGTTGGACAAGTATCTCATTCCTATAAAGAAGTGCTTTTTCGACTATTTCAACATCGTTGATTTGAAGCGGTGTATTAACGCTTCACGCCTTCCAGACGGCAGCGTTCGTGTAGTGTTAAAGATTCCCGTTAAAGGTAATGGCACGATGCATGACGTCACCTTCACAAGAGATTACCTCGATGTTCCAGAAGATGCAATTATAAACAATCCGATTCGCAGTGGAAAAATCATAAGTGTTGGTACAACAGGCGTTACAATTTTGCCGCACATGAAGTTTGGTGGCGATGCTAAGCCTAATTATAGGGTCACACTTTACATTGACCGTGAGATCACCGACAATAATGGAGGAGAAGATTGGCCAGAATTGTCGCTGATAGATGTGTCAGATCAAGCAACGGATGTGGGTGGTGGCAGTCCTGTGTGTCGCAACTACGACACAGGGAATGGTTCTAAAATTGACACCTATACCGATATCTCTAAAACGTATAGTGTGGACCGTTCGTTCGACATTGTTCAAGTTTCATATAAAGGAAACAAAAACCTTGTAATTCCAGAATTTAGGCTGGTGAGTGGCGGCAAGGTGTTTAGCTTTGCTGTTGACTTTGGTACAACCAATACCCACATAGAATACGCAGTGGATGGCAAAGCTGCCAACACTTTCGATTTCTTTGGCGAGGATGCACAACTGTGTCCAAACTATGGGCTGTCAAAGGACCCTGATTGGAGAAAAGTGATGGATGGCGACCTCATACCACGAGAAGTGGGTGCAGGTCAGGAAGTTTCATTCCCAATACGTACTGCACTCACGTGCAAGAGACGAACAAATTGGGGCGAGACGGTGACACCTTTGCTCGACAGTAATATTCCATTCTATTACGAGAAGAAAATTCAGCCAAAATACAACGAGGCTCCGTTTACGAACCTGAAATGGGAACCAAACAACAATGTGGCAGAAAGCAGAAGAAAAAACTTTATCGAAAATCTGGCGATATTGATGCGAAACAAGGTGCTGATGAATGATGGTGATCTCAGCAAAACGAAAATCGTGTGGTTTTACCCAACCAGTATGAAACCTTCTGTGGTGGGAGAACTGTCTAGCATATGGAAAAAGGTGTATGCTGACTATTTTGGTGGCAATAGTAACAACAATGTGACAAGCGTTCCTGAGGCTGTGGCTCCTGTATTTTATTATACCGAGGCTACAACCGATGCCATTACTATAGACATTGGTGGTGGAACATCTGACTTCTCTTTTGCAAAAGGTAAAAATGTAGAGTATATTTCTTCAGCAAGATTTGCTTCAAACAGTTTATTTGGCGACGGCTTATGTGGCGTGAATATGAGTAATGGTATTGTTAACCATTTTATGGAAGAAATCAAAAGCAGGCTCGATAAGCAAGAGAATTTGAAAGACATAATGGAAGATATCAAGCAGGGGGCAAATGCTTCATCGAATTTGGTGTCATTCTTCTTCTCGCTCAAAGATAATACAGAAATCAAGGATGTGACATTGAGGGAAAATCTTGATTTCACAAAAATGCTTAGCGGTTCGCCGGAATCTTGTGCTGTTTTGCTTGTGTTCTATATGGCTTTGATCTACTATGTGGCAAATGTAGTAAAAGAAAAGGACATGAAAGAACCTCGGTATATCGGTTTTAGTGGCAACGGTTCAAAGGTGCTAAACATCTTTTTTAAGAATGAAGCCTCAAAACCATGTGTCGTCGAAATCACCCAAGCTATTTTTGAGAAAGTTTTAGGGCGCAAGTATGATAAAGACGGAATTAGCATACTTGAAACAAAAGACAACTCGCCAAAGCAGGCTACCGCAAAAGGCGGTATCGCCATTCTCCAAAATGGTGATAACAAATTTGGTCCGAAATTTGCCACAGAACACACCGTGGTTTGGACTGGTGCTGTCAACGAACATGCAATCTCCGAAAATCACAAATTGAAATATGGAGATTTGAGTAAAAACACTGATTACGAGGATATCGTGAAGAGTGTAAAAGAATTTGTGGAAGTATGTAAAAGCGTCATCAAAGACACCAGCGCACAAGACTATATTAATTTGCCAGATAATATTGACCAATTTTTCGCGGCTGATGCATTCACTCGCGATTTAGGTAAGCATATTAATGATGGAATTATGAGAGAGCAGGTGCGTGACGAAGATGATGTGAACACTCCACTATTCTTCTACCCAATTGAAGGTATTCTTTACAATTTAGCAAACGAAAATTTCGCAAAATGAAAAAGTTAATATTATTCATCGTCGTTGCATTTCTCACATTTGGTGCAAATGCAGCCAAATCTGAGAGCAAAGGAGATGCTATTAAATTTTCAAAAGAAAAAGCAACTGATACGGAGATGGCGACTATCCCCGACACAATTACTGTTTATGTGGCAGATAGTGTTGATACCGATGCACTTACCTTTAACGACGGCGCAAAGGTGCATGTATTAAAATTTGAGAAGTTACCAGAACCAGAAAAGGAATGGTACGAAAAGACTTGGGTGGTCTATCTGATGATGGGCATGCTCATTGTGGCTTTAATTCTCGCAATTATGGCGGCGTTCGTGGGAGATGCTGATGAAAAAGAGGTGAAGCGTGACATAATTAAAAGAGTTAGAGGAGAAATTGATGACAGAATTCGTCTATCCTCTCAATCAATGTCTGGTAATTCATCAATAAATGACCTCACAAAGAAGACACGAGAACTTACCGACAAAATGAACGACATGCGTGACGAGGTAGAGCTGCTTAAACAGCATCAGTCTTCCGCCACAACTCAGCAAAATGCAGGTAACCATCAGAATTTTGGAGAGGCATTGAGACCAAAAGAAGTGAAGTTGTATGCAACAGTATTAGATGAGAATACTCTAATGAATGTTGGCACAGTCAAATCTTCCAAGCTTCCTTTTGTGATTTCTTTGAAATCGAACTCCGACAACGAGGGAACGTACGAGATAATTAACGATCAGGAAACTCAACAACGATGGTTGCAGAATTCCGATATGCAACGATGCTGTGTTAAAGTGGTCAACGGAAACACTATTGTGAGTCAAGTGCCTGGAAAAGTGATTGTTGACAGGCAGAGCGGTAAAGCTACAATTACAGTAAAAGCAAAAATTTACATCAAGTGAGGAAATGAGAAAACCACTTGACACTATCATTCCAACCAAGACAGGAAGGTTAAAGTTCCTGTCTTGGCTTAAACCCCTTTTAGGAGGGGGAGAAAATGAAGAACTCCAAACTCTTTCGCAAATGGAGGAGAGGACTCGTCGTTTGGAAGAAAAAGTGGATGCTTTAACAAAAGCTTTTGATTCTTTCAAACAAGACACCTATCTCACGTGCAGAAAGACTATGGGGAAGGCTGACGATGCGCGTGATATGTACGGTGACATCAAAAAGGAGATAGGCAAGTTGGCATCAGAAATCAAACGCTTAGAAGCAAAACTCCAGGAACAGGAGAAAAGTGAAAGAGGCATCGCCATCAAAGGCCCTATGGCAAAAGTCGATAGGGAGGTAGTGAAAAAGCCATTGGAAAAACTGTATTGTCAAGGTTCAAGCGATGGTGATTTGCTCATCAGGTGCTCAAGTGAGTTCAATTCAAGCAGAAGTGTTTTTGAAATCAGCAAAAACACTGGCGAATTCTGGATCACTTCAGACAAGCGGCTTCTAAATTATGCAATTGCCAACAGAGATTACGCTCTTAGTGTATGTGCAATAAAAGCCGTATTGTCTTCAAACCCAACTCAGATTGAGGTGGTTCAGAAAGGAAAAGCTGCACCGACAAATAATCCAGAAGAATGGAGGGTCGTTTCAAAGTTAGTCATTAAATTATTGTAAAAAAATGAATGTCGTAATTATATTAATAATTGTTGTACTGATTGGTCTTCAACTATTTATACTGTTGAAAACCCATAAAAAAAGTAAGGTATTAGCATCGGTGTTTGAGACCACTACAGAAGGTTACAAGGTGGAGAAATACTATATCCCTAAAAAAGAATTGTCAAGCACCACTTATGACATCATCCTGTCCGATAAAAGGAGATATAAAAGGAAGGGTGACGATGTGGAGACATACGAAGATGTGGTCTTTACCGAGGCTGGAGATGTTGATGGCTTGCCAGGGGTGCCAAGTATTGAGAAAAAAACACGAATAATATGTAAAGCAAAAGACAAGGAAGAGGTAAGCTTGATTTCACTTCCTGGTGAAAATCCTTTACAAAAAGAAATTAATCGTGTACTCAACAATTATTTGATTCGAAATAAAGGTGCTGCCAGTGATTACGGTTTAATTAAAGATGTGGTGGAACGTAACTGCAACAGTCTGGAGGAAGAAATCGAAACTCAAACTCCTTGGCCTTTGTATTTTGGTCTGATGGGCACCATGCTGGGTATTATTGTGGGCATTGGCGACATAGCCATCAATGTGGGTTTTGACCAATTTGTGGAAAAACCTGAAGAGCATATTGGCGGGCTGATGGGTGATGTGGCTATGGCTATGATTGTAAGTTGCTGTGGCATTCTCTTCACAACCACACTCTCCTTTTTCGCTAAAAAAGCAAAATCAATTCTCGAAACTCGTAAAAACGCATTCTACTCGTGGTTCCAATCGGAGTTGATGCCAATCATTTTTAAAGAGAATGCAAGCACAGGATTGAAGCGGCTTGAAGAAAATCTGTCAAAATTCAACGAATCGTTTGAGGATAATGTGAAGGAGCTGAATGCCACATTCTCTGTTGTGAAAGAAACTTCAGGAAATCAAGCATTATTGATGAAGACTCTCAACAAAATGGACTTAAAGAAGATGGCAGAGGCAAATATAGAGATTCTGTCTCGCTTCAATCAAACGGTTGGCCAACTTGAGAAATTCAATAGCTACATCAACTATTCTCAAACTGTACTGGATGATATTGCACAAAGAAATACCGCTATTTCTGAAGCCACAATATCAGTTGACTCTAATCTTGATAAAGCACTAAACGAATTGAAAAATGGAGTTGAGCAACAAATGTCGGTGCTTAGAGATTCATTGAGAAAATCGGAGGAAGAGATGGAAAAATTGGTGGCATGCGAAAGCAGGCTTTTTGCAAACCAAGACTCTAAAATCAATGCTTTTTTTGATTCCATACAAAGTTTCAAACCCCTGATTGAAGGCATCAATAGCTGGAAAAAAGATCTAAAGAGCCAAACAATGGAAATCTCTCGCTTAGTGGATGCTATCAGTCAGATGCCGCTGCACGATGGAGATGGTGGTGTTGTGATTAAAGAGAAGAAAACGCTTAACCCTGTATTAATCAGTATTGTTGCTGTTGTTGTATTACTTTTAGGAGGTAATATGTATTATTCTTGGAAAATGACAAATGCAATTAAAGGCCTTGTTGAGGTTCAAGCACCCCAACAAGCAGACACCGACACTCTGATGCAAGAAGTTGCACCCACGCCAGTATCTGACACCGTTGTAGCTGCAACAGAAAAAAAAGTGCCGGCGGTGATGTCAAAAACAAAAGAACAGTTAAAAACACAGCCACAGGCAACAAAGTCAAGCCAGAAAACTGAGGTGCGATATAATAAGCGTTCTTCCTTGGCATACTGAAAACTGGGCACAAATGAAAACAGATAGACTTCACAACCAAATGGAAATATGAAAAATAAAACTTTTTTTTGGGCAAGTTATGCCGATTTGATGACAAGCTTGTTTTTTGTGATGCTGTTGCTGTTTGTCACAACAACGATATTGATGTTTAAAAACAACATTGATATAAAAACACAAAAGGAGAAACTTGAAACTGCGCTTAAATCCACAAAAGATTTAAGTAAAAAATACTTCTCATACAATGACCAACATGAAAAATTCGTGCTGAATGTTGAAACATTTTTCCCCTCAAATAGGTCGGACATAGAAATGCTCGATGCTGGTTGTAGAAATCAGTTAAAAGAAGCTGGCGACTCTATCAAATCGTTTCTCGATAAACATATAGAGAACCAGTATCTGCTAATAGTGGAAGGACAGGCGTCGGCAAACTCAGAGCGAATGACGATGCACAACTATAATTTGAGTTTTCAACGCGCACTTAGTCTTGTCCGTTTTTGGAAGGAGCAAGGTGTGAATTTTGGAGAAAATGTGGAAACGCAAATTTCTGGAAGTGGCGACGGTAGGTGGAATTATAAAGCGATGCGAGAAGCGGATGAAATAAAAAACCAGCGCTTTTTGATTCATATTATTCCTAAAAACATTTTTAATGATGAGGCGTCTACTGATTAAAATATACTCCCTGGCATTATTTTGCTGTATCATGGCGGTTCTGCCTTGGTATGCTTTTCTGTTTTAAAACGTCAAGTCACTTAAAAATCTAATGTCTAATTTATATTGTCTTTTATCTTTTTTGTAATTTTGTGGGCGAATTTTGGAAAAAGATGAAGGATTTTAAGGGACATATTTCGCGATGGGTGAGGATGATGGCCGCGCCTGTGAAGGCAGAGCCGGTGTTTTTTGTGCTCACGTTTTTGATGTGCATTGAGCAGCCCATCCATTGGATGTGCTATATTCTCGACAACCGTGTGGAGCAGACGTTGCAGTTTGTGCAGGGATTGAGCATCGAGTTTGCAGTGGTGTATCTTGCCACTTGCCTCATTTATTGGGTGAAGGGAAAGCGGACGAAAATCGTGGTGAAGGCGTTGCTCTACATGCTGTTCTGGACACTGATGGGCATCACGCTGTTTTTGGCACTCAACTTTGAGATGTGCATTTCGCAACAGACGCTCACGGTGCTCGTGGAGACGAATCCAAAAGAGAGTTCAGAGTTTGTTGACACATATATGCTCACCAACGCCAGCCAGTTGAGTTATCTTCTCGACTTTGTGGTGCTGGTGGCGATTGGCGTGTGCGAATGGAAGCGACGCGCCATCACCGTTTTTTTGCGCCGAAAGTTGAATAAGCGTTTCTTCACTTGGTTCACCAGTCTCAACGCCGCGGTAGGCATTGTGCTGATGGCGGTGTGCTATGTGTGGCTGCTGTGCTGCTGCAATTCGGCTCAAATCTACATTTGGCGAAACTGTTTTCCCTACGATTCGCTCGACCCTTGGTCGCAAAGTCTGCACGCCATCAATTCGCTCCGTGCCTTCGACAATGATGTGAAGTTTGCCATCAAGCAAGCCGAAAAGGTGTATGAAACCACCCCTGTGATTGAGGACACCGACTCGCTCACGGTGATATATGTGCTTGGCGAAAGTTACAACAAGCACCACGCCAGCCTCTACGGCTACCACATGCTCACCACACCCTGCATGGAGCGTGAGCAGGCTGGTGGCAATCTGTTTGCCTTCACCGATGTGGTGGCGCAGGAGAATGTGACCTCGGTGGTGGAGAAAAACACCTTTAGCATCAATAGTGTGGGCGATGGCGAAAACTGGTTCGACCACCCGAATTTCACCACCATCTTCAAGCGTAGCGGCTACGATGTGTGGATGTGGGACATGCAGCGCACCTACATGTCGAAGCGGCTCTACACCATCACCGTCAATGCCTTCATCTACAATCCCGAAATCACACGCCTGTCGTACACGGCGTGCAACGACTCCACGTTCACCTACGATATGCAGCTGGTCGATGATTTCCACAAGAATGTGAAGCCCACGAAGAAGCACAATCTGGTGGTGTTTCACCTGATGGGTCAGCATGTGTCGTTCAGCCGTCGCTACCCCCGAAAGAGCAAATATGAAAAATACCACTCGGTCGACATCAAGCGCACGGAGAAGTGGATGGACAAGACAAAAAAATGGGCGATTGCCACCTACGACAACGCCACATTATATAACGATGCCGTGATGGGGCACATCTTCGACCTCTACCGCAATAAGAATGCCGTGGTGGTGTATTTCAGCGACCATGGCGAGGAAATCTACGACTATCGCGACCAGCGCGGCCGCCATGTGTCGTATGCGCCCTCTGCCGATATGCTCCGCCACCAAAACGAGGTGCCTTTCGTCATTTGGTGCTCCGACCGCTACAAGCAGCTGCACCCCGAAATCGTGAACGATATTCGTGCGGCGGTGAATCGCAAATTCATGACCGACAACGTGGGGCAAACGCTCCTGCGCCTCGGCAGAATCAGCACCGAATACTATCGCCCAGAGCGCGATGTGACCTCGCCACGCTTCACCACACGCCCACGCATCCTCTACGACCATGTGGACTACGATGCCGTGATGGCCGCCTCAAAGCGCCGCTGATTGGTGCCGAGTACCTATTCCTCTGCCTTGTGTGCTATATGTGTGCTATGCTGTGGATTTTGTAGAGGATAATGAGGATTTTTTTGGGGAATTGGGAAATTTGCATTACTTTTGAAAATTCAACCAAAAACGAACGAACCAACTAATTAATTACGCAAACATAACAGCAAAAAACATAACAGCAATGAAGAAAATAATGTGCTTAGCATTGGTTTTGGTGTGCTTGATACCAGTTTTACGCACCAATGCACAGGATTCAAAGCAAGGTAAGCGTTTCAACATGTACGGAATCGCTTTCTACAACCTTGAAAACTTGTTCGACACGATCAACAACAATGGCAAGTATGATTTGGAATTTTCACCAAACGGTGCTCGCCAATGGAATCATCAAAAATACTGGTCGAAACAGCATAACTTGGCTTATGCTATCAGCCAAATGGCTACCAAATCCACTCCAAATGGCCCCGTGATTGTGGGCGTGTCGGAAGTGGAGAACATTTCTGTGCTGCAAGACTTGGTGAAGCAACCCGAAATCAAGTCTTGGCGCTTGCAAATCGTGCATCACGACAGCCCTGACCGTCGTGGCATCGATGTGGGCTTGCTCTACAACCCTCGCTACTTCAAGGTGCTGAATGTGACCAACCAACGCCTCTCTATCCCCACCAATCCATCGTTCCGCACCCGCGACCAACTGTGTGTGACCGGTATGCTGGCAGGCGAAAAGGTGAGTGTGCTGGTCAACCACTGGCCATCACGCCTCGGTGGCGAAGAACAAAGCAGTTATCTGCGTGAGGCTGCCGCTGCAATGGCACGCCGCACCATCGACTCGCTGCTCACCGACGACCCCAACCAAGGCATCATCTTCATGGGCGACTTGAACGACGACCCAATGAACAAGAGTTGCGCCGAAGTGCTGAAGGCAATGCCAAACGTGAAGGACGTGCAGACCGTGAACGACATCTACAACCCATTCTGGGAAAAGTTGGCTAAAGGCATTGGCACACTCGCTTACCGTGGATCGTGGAACCTCTTCGACCAGATTGTGATGAACGGCTACTTCCTGAAGCACTATGGCAGCAAAGACAAGCCACAACTCACATTCGTGCGTGCCGATGTGCTCAACAAAGAATTTCTGCGCACCGCCGACGGCGACCGCCAAGGCTACCCCTTGCGCACCTATTCAGGCGGCGTGTTCCTCAACGGCTACAGCGACCACTTCCCCACACAAATCTACCTCGTAAAAGAAGCAAAATAACCTTCTTGAGAAATTAGAAATTAGAATTTTCCATCAGAAGATTTTTTCAAGGAGTTAAGAAGATTTTTTTTAGAAGTTAAGGAGTTAAGAAGTTAAAGAAGTTAAGACGATGGCTTCGGCTTGGATAAGGTCGCTTGGCACGATGGGGGCGTTTTTGTTCCGTCGGACTTGTCCGACCTGTCCGACTCGTCAGACAAAAAACTCGTTGACCTGTTGACTCGTTGACTCATAATCTCGTTGACTTCAAAATCCCCATGTCATTCATTACGCTTCGACATCGGCAGAGTGGTTTGATTCCGATGCGCATTCCGCTGTGGGTGCTCATCGGAGGCAGGCCTGTGGGCTTGATGCGAGGCAAAGAAGTGAAGATAGAGTTGCCGAAAGGCGTGTATAGTCTTGGCGTGCGATTCTGTGTGCCGCTGGGAAAGTGGCAACTGGGAGTGCAAGCCGAGCATAAAGTGGTGGTCGGCGAGGGCGAACACGTGGTGGTGGAGTTCACCAGCCGCGAACGCCTATGGAACCTACTTTTCGATATCGACTTAATGCTCTGGGTGCTCAATTTCTTCATCACCCTCCCATCGCCATGGGGCACCGTTTACGATGTGGTTTCCAACGGATTCTTCCTCCTTTGGGCAATCCACGTTTGGACCATCCGCACCCGCTTCTTCACCTTCACCACCCATTAAACGAGTCAACAATCTTTAGACGTGTGGGCTATGTGTGAATCCACAACCACAACAGTCAAACGTGTGAGGTGTGGGGGGGAGATTAGTGGCGGTGGAGAACTTTTACTGCGTTGGAAGTGCCGTCGGTGTGGGTGGTCACCATGATGTTGATGCCTTTGAATGAGTGGGAGGATTCGGTGCCTAACGTGTTGTAGTAGCGGATGGTTTTTGCCTTCTTTGCGCTGCTCACTTCGCTGATGGCGGTGGTGATGTTGCTGCTGC
>ENA-OUQN01000539-OUQN01000539.1-human-gut-metagenome-genome-assembly--contig:-NODE-539-length-30202-cov-6.509736_pt1 | contig 30202 bp, 26 predicted proteins | sample MGYA00237950_ERZ548832 | MGnify/ENA primary metagenome ERZ548832 (study PRJEB26490, sample SAMN05194703) | human gut metagenome | biome: terrestrial biome; feature: human-associated habitat; material... | reverse complement strand
GAGCAGCAGACGCTGAATGGTCTGCGCCGGCATTTTAGTGAACGATGTTGAGAACGATCGCTGCGATGACGAAGATCACGCCGACGATCGAGGTCAGACGGGCAAAAATGCGGTCAGAAGCGGAAGCCTTGCCCTTGCCGAAGAAGGTGTCTGCGCCGCCCTCGATGGCGCCGAGACCCTGCTGCGCGCCCTCCTGAAGCAGAACGACAACGATCAGGAACAGGCTTGCAACGATCATGATGACCGAGAGAGCGATTTGTGCGGTAGTCATAGGTAATTTCCTCCACTGCTTTTCATTTTTCTTATCGCGCATAACGAGACTATGCGCGCAATATGCGTACATGATACTATATCATATTAAATGTACTTTTTCAAGAGGTTTTCCGTATTTTCATCCGGGAATTTGTCTCAGACAAGCGGCTGGAGAATGTTTTTCAGCGAATCGCCCATGCGGTTGGTGTGCACCTTGTGCGTATCAAGATCCACGACCGCCAGACGGATGGACGACCAGCCGTGCTTGCCGCTCTGGTATTTGCGCTCGTCGGACAGCTTTTTCAGCTTTTTGAGCACGGATTTGTCAGTCTCACCGGCGGCAAGAATGACCGAAAGCAGCGAAAAATCGTGGTTTTCGTCCGGCTTTACCAGCTCGGCGCTGACCTGCTGCTTGAGGTAGTCGGCCAGCTCCTGCACATGGGCGTAATCCTCGTCGAAATGCGCCATGCGAATCTCGCACGCCTTGGCAAATGCGGCAATATTCGGCACGGCCTCAGTGCCCGGGCGCATCCCGCGCTCCTGACCGCCGCCGTATACCAGCGGCTCAAGGGTGATGCCCTTCTTCACATACAGCACGCCGGTGCCGCGCGGACCGCGGAACTTATGACCGGACAGGGACAGCATGTCGATGTTCTGCTCCTTCACGTTGATGTGGAGATGACCGGCGGCCTGCACGGCGTCGGTATGGAACAGGACACCTTTTTCCCGGCAGACCGCGCCGATCTCCGCAATGGGCAGGATGGAGCCGATCTCGTTGTTGGCGTACATGACGGAAACCAGGCACGTATCCTCGCGGATGGTGCGCTCGACCTGCTGCGCCGTCACGGTGCCGATGGGGCCGACGGGGAGCAGCGCGACCTCAAAGCCCTCTTTTTCGAGCTTTTGGAGTGTGTGCAGCACGGCGTGGTGCTCGAATGCGGTCGAAATGATGTGCTTTTTGCCCTTGCGTTCGCCGAGGCGAGCGGCGGAGAGGATGGCCTGATTGTCGGCCTCGCTGCCGCCGGAGGTGAAGTAAATTTCGCGCGGGGAGGCGTTCAGGCATTTTGCGATGCGGTCGCGCGCGCTGAGCAGCGCCCCGGCCGCCTGCTGGCCGACGGAATGCAGGCTTGAGGGGTTGCCGTAGATCGTCTCCAGATAGGGGAGCATGGCGTCGATCGCGGCGCGGCTCATCTGGGTCGTCGCGGCGTTGTCCGCGTAAATAGTGGTCATTGAGATAAATCCTATCTTATAAGTATGTTGATATGATACACAGGAACGTTTGCTTTGTCAATCGATTTTGCGCTCCGCGCGGGGCAAAAAGGAAGAACCGCTCGCAAGAGCGGTTCTTCCTTTTGCATTAGGGGATGGAGGGATTTTCGCTTACTTTTCGAGCAGCGTCCAGTCGCGGGTCTCGCGCAGCTCAGTCCACTTCTCATACTTGGAGTTCGTCTTGAACTTGTAGTAGTGGCTGTTGGTCGCTTCCTGAACGGCGAGGTAATACCAGGCGTTCGGGTTCGCGTTGTCCGTCCAGACCGTCATGTTCGGGAGGAGATCGTCCTCGGTCTCGGGCTGGCGGTTCAGCACGCGGTTGACGAGCGTCATGGTCTCGGCACGGGTGATGTCGCGCTGGGGGCCGAAGGTGCCGTTGGGATAACCGTTGATCCAGCCGTTGTTGTAGGCGATGCTGATCTCGTCCTTGGCCCAGTGGGTCGCAATGTCGCTGAACTTCGCGGTCGTCTTGTCGCCGTTCGAGTCGAAGCGGGCGGCGATGGCAGCAAACTCAGCGCGGGTGATGGCGGCGTTCGGGCGGAACGTGCCGTCGGGATAACCCGTGATGATGCCCATGGAGCTGAGGGTCGAGACCGCGGTGTTGTACCAGTCGGCGCGCGTCACGTCGGAGTAGCGGTTGGTCTTGGTCAGGTTCTTGTCGCGGACGTCGTCGGTCAGCAGGCGGAAGAAGATGGTCGCGACCTCGGCGCGGGTGATGTTGTTCTGCGGGCGGACCTCGCCGTTGCCGTAACCGACGATATAGGCGAAGTGGTCGGTCGTGTTCAGACCGAGCGCGTCATCATCTTCGATCTCCACGGTGGGCTTGGGACGGGGATGATAGCCGCCGCTTCTGGTGATCTCAAGGTAACCGTCATTCACAATGATCTTGAATTCCTTGTAGATATCGGAAGTGACAATGAAGTCATCCTTAGTCAGGCACATATAGTAGGTGCCCTTATCAGTACCCTTAGCTTCTGCCTTAGAACCGGCATTCAGGGTAACAGTGACGCCCTCCGGTGCGGTATAGGTGAAGCCGGTGACGGACTGCTCGCGGCCGTTGTACTTCACAGAATTGTGATTGCCGGTGATGGTGACAGTGGCCGTTTCGGTGATGGGGGTGATTTCAAGGTAACCATCATTTACCACAACATTGATGTTGCTGTAATTTGTGGAAGAAACAGTGAAGTCAGCAGCAGTCAGGTGCATATCATACTTGCCAACGTTAATGCCCTTGGCTTCTGCCTTGGAACCCTCTTTCAGAGCGACGCTGATAGTCTTGCCGTCAACATCGGTGGTGTAGCCGGAGACGGACTGCTCGGAACCGTTGTAGACCTTTGTATCAGTGTTACCGTTGATGGTAACAGTGACTTCGTCGGTGATGGGGGTGATTTCAAGCTTACCGTCATTGACGACAACTTTGATCTTGGTGTAAGTGGAAGAGGTGACAGCGAAGCTCTCCGGAGTCAGACCCATCCAATAGGTGCCGACGTTGGTGCCCTTAGCAGTGTCCTTGCCAGTTTCTTTCAGCGTAACAGTGATAGCCTTATCACCAACATCGGTGGTATAGCCGATGACGGACTGCTCGGAACCGTTGTAGACCTTAGTGTCGCTGTTACCAGTGATGGTAACGATGACTTCCTCGTCAATCGTGGTCTTCTTCCACTGTGCATAGAGAACATTGGGTTCAACCTTATCCACGCGGGCGGCAGACGTACCGGCGGCGAAGCTAGTGCCATGGCCGTCTTCCTGGGTGTTCCAGCCAGTAAACGTGTAGCCCTTGCGTTCGGGAAGCAGTTTGTCTTTTACCAGTTTATCATAAGAGAGAAGATCAACGAGGCCATTATTCTTTAGGCCGGTAATCGGCGCGGTTTTGGGATCAGCGTCGGGGAAGTTTGCGTTATACGTCAGGGTGACCGTTTTGGCCTTATCGCCGTAGACGGCGTAGAGGGTCACGTTGCCGGTGATCTTGATGCTGCTGTTGGGGTAATACTCGACTGTTGTGCCGGTTTCCTTAGTCGTCCAGCCGAGGAAGACCTTGTTGGCAGGGGCGGTGTCAGGGCCATCGAAAACGGTTGCAAATGCGCCCTCAGCATACTTGCTGGGGTCGGTGACAAGATTTGAGCCGTTCTTGTAATTATACGTCACGCTGTAACCGGTCTTATTGCCGAATTTGGCATAGAGCTTGAGGTCGCCGGTGATCTTGGTGCTGGGGTGGAACGGCTTGCGGTTTGCATCGACCCAGCCGAGGAAGGTGTCGCCATTAGAACTTGTGGGAGTGGGAAGGTCGCTGATGGTCGAATTGTGAGCGACATCAGTTTTCGTCCATTCGGTCACAACTTTATTGTCTACTAAAAATTCGACCTTGTGCACCGGCTCGACCCACTTGGCGTAAAGGGTGATGTTGTTTGCGGGCATGGTTTTGCTGGTGAAGTTATAAGCCGTACCCTCGCACAGCTCGTTGTCGTACCAACCAGCAAACTCATAGCCTACCTTGCCTGCGGGAGCAGTGGGCGTGTAGTTCGCATCACTGATATCCTGCTGATATTTCTTGCTGAGAGTTTTATCTTCTGCACCGCCGTTGATGAAGACAATGTTGTAGCTGTTACGGGTGTAGTAGAATCTAGCACCGTCATACTTTTCATAATAACCATCAAACCAGTTACCACCTTGTTCCGCTGTATACGTTTTAAACGTGAAGCCGGTAATGGGGTATCTATCCTCATCAGTGACGCTATAACCGGTTCCGGGAGTGGTATCACTGTGATGAAGCTCGTATTTTCCACCAGTCAGGGATTCTACATAGTAGTAAGCAGTTTCGCTGCCACGGCCAGTTTTCGGCCCGTAGAAATTAGCACCACCTAAAGGCATTGTCTGAATATTGACCTGATAGGGCCCCTTGTTTTCATTGTCATTTGTACTCCAAGTGCTGCTGCCGTTGTAAGTGGGCCACTTGTCAGAGATATTGGCACCGTACTTAGCAGTGATGCGAAGACTTGTATATTCAGTGCCAGGATGGGAGTGGCCGCGCCAATCAGTATAAGAATAAGAGGAAAACTTCACCTCATACATATTGCGCTTGTAATACACATTGACGATGGTAGAACCGTCGCCCGCGATGGTTTCCTGTTCGATATCTTTGGCGGCGGGGGATGTAAAGCCTACATAGGTTTTAGCGGTTGCTTCGGTTTTACTACCGGTAATACCGCTCTTAGACTCAGATGCCGCAAGAGAGTAATTATCATCGTCCGCGTTTTCCAGCCAGTGGATCACGGTGTAGGAAACGTTGCTACTGGGGTTCCACTTGGCATAGAGGGTGAGGTCGTCGCTCAAATCATTGTCAGATTCGAACTTGTTAGTCATCTCTTTATCCGTGTACCAACTGTCGAAGCTATAGCCGTGCTTAGTCGGTTCAGGAAGGCTGCTGAGTTGAGCATTCTTTGCCACAAACAGCGGTGCAACATAGCTGCCGCCGTTAGAGTTAAACTCAATCCAGTGGCCTTTTTCAACGACGGGATAGAGATAAGTCGTGCCGTCGCTGAAAGAAACGGATGTGACGGGATTGTTGTCTTTGTCCACCCAACCGGTAATGGCTTCATCAGCGCCGATGGGGAAAGCAACATCACTGAAATCATTAAGGGGGTCTGTCGCTGTTACTTCCTTGGTAGCGATGATGCGGGCACCCTCGCCAGTGCCGTCCATGAAGTAGACGTAACACACAGGAACAAACTTGGCGTAGAGGTCTACGTCAGTGCTACCTTCCGTGACAGTGATTGCGGTTCCGAAATTAGAGAACTGTTCATCACCATCGTACCAGCCAACAAATTTGTAGTCTTTCTTCTCGGGAGTGGCCGGAGCGTCGAGAGATTCGTTGTTCTTGATGATCTGCGAGTAATAGGGTGTTTTGTCACCTTCATTGAGATAGAAATTATAGGTGATATACTTGTCAGTATCCGGTCTGACGATTCGCATGACTGCCGGACTTGCCGCCAGCACGTTGAGCGGCAATAGCGACAGCGTCATCACGAGGACCAGGACCCAGGTGAGAAGGCGCTTGCCAACTTTCTTCTCAGACATAAAAAAATCCTCCTTCTTCTGCCTGTACGGCGCGAAGAAGGGGGGAGGTAATCTGCATTTGGCAACCGGCTGCCGTGCGGCGCGAGCGCCGTTTAGGTCCGTGGCTTTGCGACACAGGCTTTCGCCTGCTGTGCCTTTTTCTGTACAGTTGCTCTTCTGCGAGCCGCACAGATATTTGTGTTTGCCAATATTTTATGTTCACAGTATACCAGATTTGCCCAAAAATGCAAGGAGATTTTCAAAAAATATATAAGATATTAACAGGACTAATAATGCGCAGAAAAAAACGGCGGCAGGAAATACCTGCCGCCGTGATTCGACGAATTGTGATATTTTACGCCACCGCGGACACGGCGAGCGTGTCGCTCTGCTGGGAGTAGGTCAGGGGGGAGACGCAGCCGGCGAAGGTGGTCTCGTTGATGACGCGCTTGGTGACGGCATAGGTCATGTCGATCTGGTACCAGTTGCCGCTGATGTTGACCTTGTTCCAGGCGTGGTAGTTGCTGCCGGCGTAGCCCTTGGTGAGGGTGCAGGGGATGTTCTGGCTGCGGCACATGGCGGCGAAGAGGGACGAGAGGTCGTAGCAGATGCCCTTGTTGCTGTTCAGGGTGGCGGCGGTGTCGGGGATGTACTTGCTGACCTTGCCGGAGGTGATGTCGTTAGCGAGCTTGGTGTCGTAGGTGTAGTGACCGGCGATGTAGTTGTAGATCGCGGTGACCTTGTCCATGTCGGTCTTGGCGTCCTTGCAGAGCGCGGCGGCCTTCTTGCACACATCGTCGCCGGAGGTGAACTGCACGTCGGTCGTGGCGATGAGGTAAGGGGCGTAGGCGTTTTCGATCTTGGCGTTGACGCGCTTGCTGGTCACGACGCGGTAGGTCGTGCCGGAGATGTTCTCGCAGAGGGAGATGGTGTAGGTGCCGTCGCCCTGCTCGAGGGAGAAGACGGCGTCCTTGCCGCTCGGGCAGTTTTTGTAAGACGTCTTTTCGTTGCCGTACTGGATGCCGACCTTCAATTTGGCATTGGAGGTGTAGTTGACGGTGACGAAACCATACTTGGCATTCGTGGTGTCAATGGTGGTGCCATTGGCAGCGCTGGCGTTCACAACCGTGAACATGGACATGACAATAAGCACTGCGAGCATAGCGCAGGCATGACGAAACAGCCGTTTCATACGGCGATCTCCTTTCGGTAACTGGCTGCCAGCCCTGTTCCCAGGGGTAAGGCCCTATAGCTTTGCGTCGCCGGTTTTCACCGGGTTTGCTATTATCGTTTGAGATGCGGTCGAAGCGGCTGCACCTACTCTTTTTTACGGCTCACACTATATACGCGTTCTTGACGTTTGTCAACAAAAATCTACACGATTTTTTGCACTTTTTACACAAAAATCGAATTTTGTCACTATTGTCGGAGAATGCATTCAGAATTTGTTAATATTTATGGAAAAACACACTTGCCACAAAGGGGGCCTGCGTAGTATGCTCGTAAAAATCGCAAACGCGGGTTCCGGAACGGGGCGAGCGGGCGCGGGAAAAGAAAGGATACGACACATGAAAGTAAGGAAAGAGAAGACACTGGCAACGAAAATGGCCATCTCCCTCGTCGCGGGACTGACGGCCGGACTCCTGTTTTTGTTCCTCCGCGAGCATTTAAATTCCTCCGGTCAGGAAGCGGTGTGGACGACCATCAATGATCTTTTGTTCCAGGATATCACCGCTGCGGGAGCGAGCAGCGCGCTTGGCCTTTTCTATTTGGCCGGTCAGATGTTCATCCGTGCATTACAGCTCGTGATCGTGCCGATGGTTTTCACTTCCATTACGTTAGCAATAGGACAGATCTCCGATACCAGTACGCTTGGCAGAATTTCTTTCAAGTGTATCAAAGGTTTCCTGATCTGTTCTTTTTTTGCGCTCCTGCTCGCCTGCGTGTGCGGCATCGTCTTCTATAACATGGGCGTGTTCCACATTGCGGTCGACGGGCTCGAGAGCGTTTCGGGCTCGGCGGGCTCCAATCCGCTGCTCGTCGTGTTGAACGTCATCCCCTCGAACATCGCTTCCACCTTCTCGAGCAACACCGCGGTGCTCGCCGTCGTCTTCCTCGCCGTGTCCCTCGGCCTGTGCATGAAGACGCTCGGCGAGGAGAAGACCGCGACGCTGCGCAAGCTCATCCAGGAGCTCAACGACGTCGTTATCGTCTTTCTGAACTTCGTCGTCAGCAAGTTCGGCCCCGTCGCTATCTTCATGCTGCTCACGCGCACCTTCGCATCCTACGGTGTGGAGCACCTCAAGCCAGCTGTCGCCTACGTTATCCTCACGGTCGCGCTGCTGCTCATCTTCCTCATCATCGGCTATCCCGCTTTCATCGCGATCTTCGCGCATCTTGATCCTTTCAAGTTCGCCAAGAAGATCACCCGCGTCGCGGTCTTCGGCTTCTCCACCTCTTCGAGTGCGGCGACGCTCCCGCTCAACGTCAAGACCACGGTCGAGGAGCTCGGCGTGGATGAGAAGATCGCCTCCTTCGTCCTGCCGCTCGGCATGACCATCAACATGAACGGAACGGCCATCATGCAGGTCATCGCAACGCTCTTCATCGCCGGCTGCGCGGGCTACAGCATCAGCTTCACCCAGCTCGTCGTCATCGCGCTGCTCGCACTCATCGCCTCCGCCGGTACGCCCGCGGCCCCCGGCTCCGGCGCGATCATCCTTTTCACCATCCTCTCCGGCCTCGGCTATGTGAATGATGCGGCAATGCTGGCCTACAGCCTCATCCTCGCCATCAACCGCCCCATCGAGATGCTCGTCACCGCGCTCAATGTTGTCGGCGATTCCGCCACGAGCATCTATGTCGCCAAGTCCGAGGGCGTGCTGAACGAGGACGTTTACAACGCGTAAGATCATTCAAAAAAGTGGTGTCACCACTTTTTTGAGAAAGTTTCGCTTCGCTTTGTGCCTCGCGGGCTCGACACACGCTCCGCGCAGAGTGTTTTTTCTGACGCGCGTGTCGCCAGAAAAAAGATCCAGATCATTTGCCGCCTGCGGGCGGCAAAGTCTGCGATGCTTTTATAACGAAAGAGACGCGGCGAAAGCCGCGTCTCTCCTTATATTATAGGTGCTATCTGTTACACGCTGAGCCAGTCGTCGAGGATAAGCCCCTCGTTGTGCTTGGTGAGAAAGCCCACGCTCCACTCGCCGCCGAAGGCGATGAGCTTGCGGCCCTTGAAGTCCTCGAGCACGCGGGAGCCCGAGCAGAGCATCAGGTCCTTCACGTCGCATGGGCACTCGCGGATCAGGCGCAGGTGCTCGTAGGGGAGGCCGCTCATGCGCAGGTCGACGCCGTACTCGTTTTTCATACGGTACTCGAACACGTCGAACTGCAGCGTGCCGACCACGCCGACGACCACGTCCTCAAAGCCGCTGTCGGGGATTTTGAAGATCTGGATGGCGCCCTCCTGCGCGATCTGCTCCACGCCCTTGACGAACTGCTTGCGCTTCATCGTGTCCTTGGGCGAGACGAGCATGAAGTGCTCGGGCTCGAACGTCGGGATGCCGGAGAAGCGGAACTTTTTGCCGGGCATCGTGATCGTGTCGCCGATGGAGAAGATGCCGGGGTCGAACACGCCGATGATGTCGCCCGCGTAGGCCTCGTCGACGATCTCGCGCTCGGCGGCCATCATCGTCTGCGGCTGGGAAAGGCGCATCTTGCGACCGGACTGGACGTGGAAATACTCGGTGTCGCGCTCGAACTTGCCCGAGCAGATGCGCATGAAGGCAAGGCGGTCGCGGTGGGCCTTGTTCATATTGGCCTGGATCTTGAAGACGAAAGCCGAGAATTCGGGGGAGTAGACGTCCACCTCGCCCGCGTCGCTCACACGCGGCAGCGGCGGCGTGGTCATCTCTAAAAACGCGTTCAAAAACGGCTCAACGCCGAAGTTCGTCAGCGCGCTGCCGAAGAACACGGGGGAGAGCTTACCGTGGCGCACGGCGTCCAGGTCAAAGTCACGGCCTGCGCCGAGCAGCTCGACCTCTTCGGCGAGCGTGTCGCGGCGGGTCTGACCGATCAGGTCGACGAGCGTGGGATCATCGAGCTCGATTTCCGTGATGCCGGCCTTTTTCGCGTGGCCCTCGTCGGTGAAGTGGAGAATGCAGCGCTCGCTGCGGTCGTACACGCCGAAAAATTCCTTGCCGCAGCCGATCGGCCAGTTGACGGGATAGGTGTCGATGCCCAGCTCGCGCTCGACCTCCTCGCAGAGCTCGAGCGGGTCGCGCGTTTCGCGGTCCATTTTATTGATAAAGGTAAAGATGGGGATGTTGCGCAGGGCACAGACCTTGAAGAGCTTGCGCGTCTGCGGCTCGACGCCCTTTGCGCCGTCAATGACCATGACGGCGCTGTCCGCGGCCATCAGCGTGCGGTAGGTGTCCTCGGAGAAGTCCTGATGTCCCGGCGTGTCGAGGATGTTGATGCAGTAGCCGCCGTGCTGGAACTGCATGACCGACGACGTGACCGAAATGCCGCGCTGCTTTTCAATTTCCATCCAGTCGGATTTTGCCGCGCGCTCGCGCTTGCCCTTGACTTCACCCGCCTGCGCGATGGCTCCGCCGTAGAGCAGAAACTTTTCCGTCAGCGTGGTTTTACCGGCGTCCGGGTGCGAAATGATCGCAAACGTCCGGCGGCGGGAGATCTCTTCCTGTAAAGTGGCCATGACTGCCTCCTGAAAAATACGATTTACCGGGCAAGTGTATCACAGCCCCCCGCATTTTGCAACAGAATCCTAAAATCTATGCTTGACAAAGCGAAAAATGTCTGGTATAGTACATCTTGTTCCGCGGGCGTAGCTCATCTGGTAGAGCGCCACCTTGCCAAGGTGGAGGTAGCGAGTTCGAGCCTCGTCGCCCGCTCCACAAATGAAAAAGGAGCAATGATTTTGCTCCTTTTTCCATACGGTGACATAGCCAAGTGGTAAGGCAAGGGTCTGCAAAACCCTCATTCCCCAGTTCAAATCTGGGTGTCACCTCCAGAAGTTAGGATTTCAAGCAGAAATGTTTGGAATCCTTTCTTTTTATATTAAATTAGTCGCATTTTTGTGTTTTTCAAATCCTGGTTTTCTCTGAAAATTGCCCGAAATCTCCGTTTAGGGGAAAGGGTCTGCATTTTTTGCTCTGTTTTCCCTTTGATTTTCCCTTTACAGCAAATCGATCAAGGCCTGTGCTGCTTGGCACAGGCCTTGTTTGTTTTCTTCAGAATACCGCCGTCAGCAGCATGTAATAGCCGCAGGCGATGAGAACGGTGAGCAGAAACAGCGGCAGGAGCTTTTTGACCGTGGCGAAGAATGTGACGTCGAAATAGTCCGAGATGATCGCCGTGCAGATGTGCGTGGGGCTCAGCTGACTCGAGGCGAAGCTGACGCTCATCAGCAGCGCCAGCAAAAACGCGCCGCCGTTCGGGATCATGGTGTAGGCCAGCGGGATAAAGGCCGCGGCCGCGGCGCTCGATCCCGCGACCAGCGTGCCGAACGCGTACAGGATCACGAGCACCAGAAACGCCGGAATGGGCAGATGCTCGAAATACGTCGGCAGCACGTCGATCACGCCGCCAAGGATCAAAAGGTCCTTGAAGACATACGTCATCGTAATACCGAGCAGCGACTTTAGGTCAAAGCCCTTGATGAGCGTATCGCGCACCTCCTGCGCGGAGAATTTTTCGACCAGCGCGTTGACGGCCGCGATGACCGCCACGACGGCCCACGTCGGCAGCGAGAACACGATAATCACCACGATCGCCAGCAGCAGCGACCACAGGCTCCGCAAAAGCAGACGCACGCACTCTTTTTTGCTGCGTCCCGTCTCGCCGACTGTGCGCGGCACGCGGCGCAGATAGACAAGATAAATCGCCAGAAGCGTCAGCAGCGCCATCGGGAGCATCCATACGAAAAACGATGAAATGGAAATGCCGCTGATGCTGCACGCCACGATAACGCCCGTGAACGTCGGCACCATAGCCTCGGGAATGTGGCGGAGGTACGTGGCGACCGCCGCCTTTTCATCGTTTTTGAGGTGGTCGCCCGCCATCGTGTCCACCATGCCGCCGCAGATCGTCACGGTGGCGGGACCCTGCATCAGGCCGATGAACATGCAGGCAAGCGACGTGTTGAGCCTCGGGTCGCGCATTAGTCCATTCATCGCCCGCTGTGCATCCTCGAACCGATGGCGCAGGTCAAGCTCGTAGACGAGCACCGAGATCACGTACATCGCAAGGTTCACTGACCAGACGTCCCAGCCCGTGAGCGTGTGCAGCGCCGTCTGCCCCGCCGTGGCGAGCGGCAGACGGAACATCATGATCATCAGGAGTGAACCAAAAATCATCGCAAGATAAAGGGGCAGGCGTTTGTTGAGCAGGGCGGGGATCACCACAAAGATGATCAGAACTTTGATAAGTACCATGGTGCTGACTTCCTCTCTCCATTTCTCGCGCAAAGCAAGAAAAAGGCCGGGCGGCCACTTTTAGGGTACCGTCCGGCCAAAATGCTATTGCGTAGTGCCTTAGTGCTTCTCTCAGGCCTTCTGCTCTCTCGGCAGCAGGTGGATAGCGTGCTTCGGGCAGTTGGGCGCGCAGATGGTGCAGCCCCAGCACTTGTCCACATCGTAGTGCACCTTGCGGTTGTCGTCCTTGTAGAACGCACCGAAGTTGCAAATCTTCGTGCACTTGCCGCAGTTGACACACTCGTCCTCGTGCCAGTCAATCTTCCAGTTGGATTCGGGATAGATCAGGCGGGAGCCGGCCTTATAGGCCATCTGCATCGGGAAGCAGCACAGACCGTCGCAGTTGCAGATGAAGCCGTCCTCGCCGTTCTGCATGAGTCCGCTGGCGTTGAACTCGCGCACCTTCTTTTTCATGTCCTCATGGCTGATGGGCTCGCCCATGCCGCGGTCGACCGCGCTGTTCGGCCCGTCGTTCATGTTGACGCACACATTGAGCTTGCGGTCGTGGAAATACTTCTGACTCTTGCAGTTGCAGGGCACAAGATGGATGCTGCCGTGATGCCCGTCGATGATCTTATCGAACTCCTCGAGCGTCAGATACGTCTGGTTGTGGACATAGACGCCCTCACCGGCGACCTTGGCCTTCACTTGCGGCAGATAGATCGACTGATAAATCTCTGTCTGCCAGTCGTAGAGCGCCTCGATGAGCTCTCTCGGCAGACAGCCGAACTCATAGTACTCAAACTGCGCATAGTAGGAATAGCGGCTGTAGAAGTCGCTGATCTTCCAGGTCGGCTCGTCCGCATCCGTGACTTTGTTGAGTACGTTGCGGGAGTACATGCGGTTGATGAGCACATAGGGCGACGCGGCCAGGCGGTTCTTCTCCATGAGCTTACGCAGCTCCTTTTCCGTCATGGGCTCCTTGCCCATCAGAAGAATGACCTGCCATTCCTCCTCGTGCACCATCAGGTCGGCCACTTCGTCGAACTGCTCGGGCACTCCAAAAAGCTCGTGCGCTTTCTTGCGATCTTCGTCGCTCAGCTTGCTGGTCAGTAAAGACATATTGCTATCTCCTCTTTTTATTGCTTGCCTGATTTCTTATTTTATCTGCATTGCCTTTTCGGGGGCGCTATCCTCCGCCCTCCACAGCAATGATACAACGATGCTATGAAGCATTCTTATTTTATCATAATGCTTTGCCGACGAATTATCGTTGAATCCGCAGCGCATCGCCGCCCGCTTCGCCATGCGGGCCGCCCAACGGATTCAACGCTTTTTTCAACGGTAGCTTAGTATAATCTTTTCATGCCAAACGCTCAAGCGTTTCTGCGTTATGCACAAAAGTGGCATGAACCGGCAAGCAGCTGCTTCTTTCGCAAAAAAGCGGCTTTTCAGTTTCCGCTTGCCGAAAAAATGTGTAAACTCTTCCGTTTTTGCCACAAAACGCGCAAAAAGCGGCTTGTCATTCCCCCAGCGTTGGCGTATGATGAAAAGATAGGCTGATTCCCCCGCGGAATCTGTCTTTCTCGTATTTGCTTTTTTTACTCTCCCATTCCGTTTCAAGGAGGTTCCCGCACTGTGGACGTTTTAATCACCCAAAAGAAAATGACCGACTCCGAAGCCTTTGTCAAGGCCCGCGGCGGCGGCAACCTGATCGGCAAGGCCATGTACGGCGGCGGCAAGATCACGATGAAGCAGCTCTATTTGCAGAGCTTTGAAGTCGTGTTCGACGCCTATTTCAAGCCCGGCCTTGTGGAGCGCTTTTTCACCCGCAAGGGCCAGATGGGCGGCAACTCGCAGAAGATCTGCATGATCGTTGAGGGCACGCGCTGCACGGCGAGCTATCACGAGCAGCCGCTCCCGCTTTACGAAGCCGACCTCGATCCCGACATGTGCCAGGATTCCACCTTCGACAAAGAAAAGATCATCGCTCAGGCCAAGCGCGTCGCCATGCGCATCATGCGCCGCCACTCGGGTCACATCATCACCTCGATGGAGGTTGCATCCTATCGTCCCTTCTACCGCCCGTACTACGTCGCGTTCTACGGCGAGATGGAGATGGGCAAAAAGGTGCGCTACATCGCCATCGAGGCCGACGGCTACAAGACCGACAGCTCCCTGTAAGAGAGCGAGCCCCACATTTCAAGAGGTACGATCCGATATGAACACTGTTACGCTTGGCGGCACCGCCACCATCAACGACCTTGTCAGCGTCGCGCGCTTTGGCGCAAAGGTCGCGTTTTCCAAAGAATATGAAGAGCGCGTCAACCACTGCCGCGCCCATGTCGACCGCTTCAGCCACGAAGGCAAGGCCATCTATGGCCTGACCACGGGCCTTGGCGACAACTGGAAGAAGTTCATCCCCGAAAAGGACCGCGAGACGATCCAGCGCAACAACGTCTACGCCCACACCTGCGCCGTCGGCGAGCCCATCGCCGAGGAGTGCACGCGCGCAATGATGTTTGTCATGCTCTGCCACTTCGGCTCCGGCCATACGGGCATCCGTCTTGAAACGCTCGCGCTGATTCGCGACATGCTCAACGCGGGCATCAGCCCCATCGTCCCCGGTCATGGCTCCGTCGGCTATCTGACGCTCGAGGGCCACATCGGCATGGTGATGATCGGCGAGGGCAGGGCCACCTATCGGGGCGAAACGCTTGACGGCGCAGAGGCGCTCGAGCGCGCGGGCCTCAAGCCCCTCGTGCTCTCTTCCAAAGAAGGCCTTATCCTGCTCTCCGGCACCACGTCCGTCACCGCGTTCGCGTCGCTTGCGATCTATGACGCGCAGACGCTCAGCTTGACGGCAGACATTGCGGGCTCTTTCACGCTCGAGGTGCTCAAGGGTACGCTGATGGCTATGGACGAGCGCCTGATGGCCGTGCGCCCGCACCCCGACCAGATCAACACCGCGGCCAACATCCGTGCCATCTTGAAGGACAGTCCCTTGCTTGAGCGTTACCGCGGCCACCGCGTGCAGGACGCGCTGTCCATCCGCTGCATGCCGCAGCTCCACGGCCCGGTCAAAAAGGCCATCAAGGACGCGCAAGCGACGCTCGCCATCGAGCTCAACTCGTCCGTCGACAACCCGCTCATCTTCGATGAAGAGGACGGCGGCGCGGTCGCGCTGATGGGCTGCAATGCCGACGGCACCTATGCCGGTATGGCGTCCGACAATCTCTGCATCGCGATCACGGATCTGTGCAAAATGAGCAACAGCCGCATCGACCGTCTGCTCAACAGCTTGGTGAGCGAGCTGCCGGCGTTCCTCAACAAGAACGCCGACTTCAACAACGGTCTCATGATGATCCAGTACGCCTCCGCGGGTCTTCAGGGCGAGCTGCGTATCCTCGCGCACCCCGCCGTGGTCGACAATCTGACCACCTGCGCCAACCAGGAGGACTATGTCAACATGGGCTACAACGCCGCCAAGAAGGCCTATGACTCGATGCACCTCGCCAAGTATATCCTCGCCGCCGAGCTCATCTGCGACGGTCAGGCGCTCGACTGCTACGAGGACAAGCGCTGCGCCAAGGGCACGCAGGCCATCTACGACCTGCTCCGCAGCAAGGTGCCCGAGATGGACAACGACATGCCCCTCACGCCATATCTCGAGGCCGTCGCCCAGCAGATCATCGACCGCGCGTATATCCGAACCGTGGAAGCAAGCGTCGGCGCGCTGAAGTTCTAAAGGAGAATGCCATGATCGAGCACGAACACAGCCATGAGCACAGCCACGGGCACCCCCATGTGCGCGGGCATGTCCATGACCCCGAGCAGACGAAAAAGATCAGCAACCGCCTTGCGCGCGCCATCGGGCACCTCGAATCCATCAAAAAGATGGTGGAGGACGACCGCGACTGCTCCGAGGTGCTGATCCAGCTCGCCGCGGTGGAGTCCGCTATCCGCTCGACCAGCCGTCAGATTTTGCGCAACCACATGGATACCTGCGTCACCGCCGCCATCCAGCAAAATGACGAGGAGACGCTCTCCGAACTTTACCGCGCGATCGACGAGCTTCTAAAATGACAAGTGAAAAAACGTCCGGCTGAATATCAGCCGGACGTTTTTTATTGGAATGTTCTTCCTTTTGCATAGCGGGCAAAAATGCGCGCAAACTAAGCGCGGCAAACGCCAAAACAACTTTTTCAGGAGGACAAATCCATGACCGATCATACCAATAACGGCTGCTCCTGCACGCCCAACACCTCTATTCGCTGCGCCGTGACCAACTGCGCCAACCACTGCAAGGACGCCCAGTACTGCGGTCTGAACGCCATCCAGGTCGGCACGCACGAGGCCAACCCCACCATGGACCAGTGCACCGACTGCCAGAGCTTCAAGAAGCAGTAATTTTTGCAGCCGCCCCTCAGGCGGCCGCTACATAGCATCGAAAAAGGCGGTGACAGCATGACGGAAAAGGGCAAATACCGCGTCTGCGGCGCGCTCGCGGGCACGGTGAACGGCTTATTCGGCGGGGGCGGCGGCATCCCGCTCGCGTTTTTGCTGCGCTCGTGGGCAAAACTCTCCGACAAGACGGCGCTTGCGACCTGCGTGGCTGTCATCTTCCCGTTCTGCCTTGTGTCGGTGCTCGTGTATGCGTTCCGCGGCGTGCTGCCGCTCGGAGAGGCGCTCCCCTACCTTGTCGGCGGGCTTGCAGGCGGATGGATCGGCGGCAGGCTCTTCAAGGACGTGCCGAACACATGGCTCAAGCGCATTTTCGCGCTGTTTCTGCTCTATGGCGCGGTGAGGTACCTTCTGTGACGGACTGGCTCTTTCCCGCGCTCTGCGGGCTTTTGACGGGAATCCTCTCGTCCTGGGGCGTCGGCGGCGGGACACTGCTTCTTTTATGCATGACGCTCTTTTTCGGCGTGGAGCAGCGCACAGCGCAGGCCATCAACCTGCTCTATTTTCTGCCAACCGCAGGCATCTCACTCTTCGCGCATCGCAAAAACGGATATCTCAACAAAGCCGTCCTGCGCGCGGCCATCCCGACCGGCACGCTCTGTGCGCTCGCTGCCGCGTTTTTGACGACAATGGTCGACAGCAGCGTCTTCCGCAAGCCGTTCGGGCTGTTCCTGCTCTACGCGGGGCTGTCGATCCTCTTTGAAAAGAAGAAAAACGGAAAAAAAGAAACGCCGTGACTTTCGTCATGGCGTTTTCGATTCTATTCAGATGCGCAGCGCCGTTTCCAGCGCGATATAGAGCTTGCCGAGGTCGTGGTTCGCGCCGCGAAGATTGGCGACATCGTAGCCGCTCTCCTCCAGCACGTCCCCCGCCTCGAGGAAGTTATAGAGCGATAAGCCGTAAAAACTGCACACCGCCTGCACACCGGCGAGCTCCATCTCCACGGCGAGACAGCCCTCGCTTCTTCGCTGCGCGACGAGGCCCGCGGTCTCGCGGATCATGGCGTCCGTCGTCCAAACCCGCCCCGTCACGTGTGGGACGCCCAGCTCGGTAAAGATGTCCGAGAGCTTCTGCGCATTCTCGACCGTGATGTAGTCGGACGGCGCAGCGAAATAGTACGAGCAGCCCTCGCCGCGGCAGCTCTCCGTCGGGACGATGAACTTGCCCTTCGTTGCCTCCCGATTCAGGCTCCCGCAGGAACCGAACATCACGAACTTCGACGCACCGACGATCCAGCTCGCCTCATAGCACTCCGACGCGGCAATCGCCGAGCCGATACCCGAGAGGTAAAACGCGATGTCCTTTCCCTTGTAATTCATGCGGTAAATGGGGATGTTCCCGTTGCACGCGCCGATGAGGCCGATCTTTTCGCAGGGAAAGGCTTCCAGCAAATGCTGATAGATCTTTTGCGAAAACAGGATCAGGCACGTTTCGACAAGGTGCTTTTGTTCGCCATAAAAGTCCCGCAGGCTGATGACGGGCTCGGTCTTATTGTCAAAGCAGTCGGTGATCATATGCTTCAGCGCTGGTTCGTCAGCTTTTCGAGCGCGTCCTTCGCGGCCATCTGCTCGGCTTCCTTCTTGCTGCGGCCCGCGCCTTTGCCCACGGCGCTGCCGTTGAGCAGAACTTCGAAATAGAACGTCTTGTCATGGTCGGGGCCGCTCTCACCAAACAGGCGGTAGGAAAGCGTCTGGTTCGGCGTGCGCTGCACGAATTCCTGTAAAATGGTCTTATAGTCGCGGCGCTTTTCCTCGGCGACCTCCTCGCGCTCGGTATCGAGCAACACGCGGTGGATGAGCGCGCTGGCCGCGCTGATGCCGCCGTCAAGATACACCGCGGCAAACACCGCCTCGGTCGCGTCGGCCAGGATAGACGGACGCGTGCGGCCGCCGCAGCTCTCCTCGCCGTTGCCGAGCTTTAAGTATTTTCCAAGCTCCAGGCGCTGCGCGACCTCGTGCAGGCTGTCCTCGCACACGAGCAGCGCGCGGATGCGCGTCAGCTCCCCCTCCGGCGCGGTAGGATGCTTGGCAAACAGATACTCCGCCGTCACAAAGCCGAGCACGCTGTCACCCAGGAATTCCAGGCGCTCGTTGCTGAAAAAGTTTGCGCCGCGGTGCTCGTTGGCATACGAGCTGTGGCGCAGCGCCTCTTCGAGCAGCGCCGGATTTTTGAAATGATATTGCAGTTTTTCTTCCAAGGCCTGCATGGTGTTTCCTCCTGATAAAAGGACGCCCCGCGCAAAGCGGGGCGGCTTTTTTCTTCTTAACCGAGCTTCGTGCTCAGGTAGCGCACGCAGTCGCCCACCGTCTTGAGCGAGGTGAGCTCCTCCTCGGGGATCTCATCGAGCTCAAACTCTTCCTCCATGGCCATCACCAGTTCGACAAGATCCACGGAGTCGGCGCCAAGATCTTCCTCAAAAGAGCTGTCCATCGTGACCTCATCGGGGTCGAGCGCGAACTGCTCGACGATCAGCTTCTGCATCGTTTTGAAAATTTCTTCGGGGCTCATAAGTCTTTTACTTCCTCTCACGGTTTTGGTTCTTCCAAATGATACGGCAAAGGCACTGTACTGTCAATACCCATTTTGCCGCTTTTTGGCATTCGCGTTATTCTGCCTTCTGTTCAATACGCATCTTGTCGATATTTTGCGCGATGTCGTCGATGATACCGCTGCGCGCGACCTCCATCGCCTGACGGACCGCATTGCAGATGCCGACCTCACTCGCGCTGCCGTGCGCCTTGACGACCGGCTTCGAGATGCCGAGCAGCGCCGTACCGCCGACCTCGTTCGCGTCGAGCATTTTCTTGAAATCACCGAGCTGTCCCTTGAGCAGCAGCGCCGCCAGCTTCGTGCCGGTGCTGTGCATCAGCATTTCCTTCAATTTGATGGAAAGAAGCTTGCCCGTGCCCTCGATGCTCTTGAGCATGATGTTGCCGCTGTAGCCGTCGGCGACGATAACGTCGCACTCACCGAGCATCGCTTCCTTTGCCTCAATGTTGCCGGTAAAGTTGAGATGCCCCGCCTCGCCCGCTTCCTTGAGCTTCTGATACGTTTCGCGGCGCAGCGTGTCGCCCTTGCTCTCCTCCGCGCCGATGTTCAAAAGACCGATGCGCGGATTTTCGACGCCGAGCACTTTCTGCGCGTAGTAGCTGCCAAGATACGCAAATTGCAGCAGGTATTCAACCGTGCACTCGGCGTTCGCGCCGCAGTCGATGAGCACGGCCTTGCCCTTGGCCGTCGGGATCGTCGGCGCGAGCGCCGCGCGGCGCAGGCCGCGGATGCGCTTGACAACGAGCGTCGCGCCCGCAAGGAGCGCGCCCGTGCTGCCCGCGCTGACAAAGCCGTCCGCGTCGCCCGCGTGCAGCATATTGAGCCCCACGGTGAGGGACGAATCCTTCTTGTGCTTAAAGGCCGTCGCCGGATCGTCGCAGATCTCGACCACCTCGGTCGCGTTGGCGATCTCCATGCCCTTGGGGAGCTCCTTGCAGCCGCACTGCTGCAGGGCCTTCAAGATCTCTTCCGTTTTTCCGGTCAGGACGATGTCCACGCCGTACTTCTCCTGCGCCATCAGCGCGCCCTTGACGGGCGCGAGCGGGGCGAAATCGCCGCCCATGGCGTCGACAATGATCTTCACGGGGTCACTCTCCTTTCCTGTCACGCAGCACGTCCTCGCGCATCGCGTCGATCTTTTCAAGCGAGCGCGCGGCGAGCTGCGCATTTTTCACGCGCTTGCCGCCCTTGATGCGGTAGCCCAGCGGCGGCATGATACCAAAGTTCACGTTCATCGGCTGAAAGTCCGAGACCGTCGTATCGCTGATGTAAAGCCCCAGCGCCCCGATGGCCGTCTCGCGCGGGAAATCGACGGGCGGTTTGCCTTCGAGTCTTCTTGCCATCTCGATGCCCGCCAGAAAGCCCGAAGCTGCGGACTCGATATAGCCCTCCACGCCGGTCATCTGCCCGGCAAAGGCGATGCGGTCATCCGCGATCAGGCGATAGTAGCGGTCCAGCATCCCCGGCGAGCGGAGATAGGTGTTGCGGTGCATCACGCCGTAGCGCACAAACTCCGCATCATGCAGCGCGGGGATCATCGAAAACACGCGCTTCTGCTCGGGAAAGCGCAGATGCGTCTGGAAGCCGACAAGGTTATAGACGCTGCCCTGCGCGTTGTCGCGCCGCAGCTGGACGACGGCATAGGGCTCTTTCCCCGTCTTCGGGTCTCGCAGACCGCGCGGCTTGAGGGGGCCGTAGCAGAGCGTATCGTGTCCGCGGCGCGCCATGACCTCGACGGGCATGCAGCCCTCGAAGACGTTTTTATCCTCAAAGCCGTGTACGCTCGCTTCCTCCGCGGTCGTGAGCGCCTGCCAGAAGGCGTCGTACTCCTCCTCCGTCATCGGGCAGTTGATGTAGTCCGCCGTGCCCTTGTCGTAGCGCGAGGCGAAAAACGCCGAATCCATATCGACGCTCTCAAACGTCACGAGCGGCGCGGCGGCATCGAAAAAGTTCAGCGTGTGCCCGTCGCCGATCTTTTCGGCGATGGCGGCGGCGAGCGCGTCGCTCGTCAAGGGGCCCGAGGCGATGATGACGTTCCCCTCGGGGATGGCCGTCACCTCGCCGGGAACAACCGTGATATTGGGATGCGAACGGATCTTCTCTGTCACGAGCTTTGAAAAGCCGCAGCGGTCGACCGCCAGTGCGCCGCCCGCCTCCACGCGCGTCGCGTCCGCGCAGGCAAGGATCAGCGAATCGAGGCGGCGCAGCTCCTCTTTGAGAAGGCCGACCGCGTTTTCGATCTGGTCCGAGCGCAGCGAATTCGAGCAGCAAAGCTCGGCAAAATCCGCCGTGTGGTGCGCGGGGGTGGTCTTTTCGGGTTTCATTTCATGCAGCGTCACGGCGATGCCGCGCTGCGCGAGCTGCCAGGCAGCCTCGCAGCCGGCAAGGCCGGCGCCGATCACAGTTACTTGCATCAGTTCTCTTCTTTCTCCGCGGTCTTTTTGGCCGCGGACTTGGCGGTCGTCTTCTTAGCGGCCGCCTTTTTCGTGGTCGCGGTCTTCTTTGCCGCCATCTTTTTTGCGGGCTTTTCTGCACCATCCTCGGCTGCGGCCTTCTTTGTCGTTTTCTTCGCTGCGGCGGCCTTTGTCGCGGTCTTCGTCGCGGTCTTCTTGGTGCTCGCCGCTTTTGTGCTCGTTTTCTTTGCAGTGGTGCTCTTCTTAGCCGTCGTCTTCCTGGCGGCGGTCTTCTTTTCCGCGGTCTCCGCCGCATCGACGGCTTCGGCGCTCTCCGCGCCCTCTTCCGCGGTCTCGGTGGTCTTCTTTTTCACATAGCCGCGCTGGTCTTCCGGCACAAAGCGCGAACACGCGGGGTTGATGCAGTACGGGCGCTTAAAGCCCTTGCCCGCCTTTTTGAACATCGTCTGGCCGCACTCGGGGCAGTCGTCCTTCGTCGGCACATCCCAAGTCATGAAGTCGCACTTCTTCTCGGGATCGCTGCTGGTGGAGAATTCGCAGGCATAGTACGTGTACTGCTTGTTCGTCTTCTTGCTCACGCCGGTGCGCTTCATCATGCGCCCGCCGCACTTGGGACAGCGGCCCGGCATTTCGATGACAAGGGGCTTGGTGAATGTGCACTCAGGGTAGCCCGGGCAGGCCAGAAAGCGGCCAAAGCGCCCGCTCTTGATGACCATGTTGCGGCCGCAGACGTCGCACTTCTCCTCGCTGACCTCATCGGGGACCTTGAGTCTCACACCCTCGAGCGCCTTCTCGGCGTTTTCAAGGTCGCGCTCAAAGCCGCCGTAAAAGTCGCGGATGACGTCCTTCCACGCGGTCTTGCCCTCTTCGACGGTATCGAGCTTTTCCTCCATGCGGGCGGTGAACTTCATGTCCACGATGTCGGGGAAGCGCTCTTCCATCAGGCCCGTCACCACCTCGCCGAGCGGCGTGGGGCGCAGGTATTTTCCGTCCTTGATGACGTATTCGCGGTCTAAGATCGTCGAGACCGTCGGCGCGTAGGTCGACGGGCGGCCGATGCCGTTCTGCTCCATCGCGCGGATGAGCGTCGCGTCCGTGTAGCGCGCGGGCGGCTGAGTGAAGTGCTGGAGCGGCGTATATGCCTCGAGCGTCAAGCCCTGCCCCTCGACGAGCGGCGGCAGCGTGCCCTCCTTTTCCTCCTTGCTGTCGTCGTCGCGGGATTCCTCGTAAACGGCGGTGTAGCCGGAGAATTTCAAGTTGCTGGCACTCGCGTGGAACTCGTGTCCGCCCGCCATAATCTGCGCGCTCACGCTGTCGTACACGGCGTTCGCCATCTGGGAGGCCAAAAAGCGGCTCCAGATCAGGCGGTACAGACGGTACTGCTCACCCGTCAGATCACCCTTGATCTGCTCGGGCGTCAGGTTGACGTTCGAGGGGCGGATGGCCTCGTGCGCGTCCTGCGCGCCGGCCTTGGCCTTGTAGTGGCGGGCGGTCTTGGGATAGTAGCTCTGCCCGTAGCGCCCCAAAATAAACGTCTTCGCTGCGGCGATGGCCTCTTCGGAGATGCGCAGCGAGTCGGTACGCATGTAGGTGATGAGACCCACCGTGCCCTCGCCCGTGATGTCCACGCCCTCATAGAGCTGCTGGGCGATGGCCATGGTGCGGCGCGGCGTCATGTTGAGCTTGCGCGAGGCCTCCTGCTGTAAGGTGGAAGTGGTGAACGGCAGAGACGGGGAGCGCTGCTTGTCCGTGCGCTTGATATTCGTCACGGTAAAGGGCTTGTCGCCGATGTCGGCAATGATGCCGTCCACTTGCTCGCCGGAGGTCGGCTCGACCTTTTTACCGTCCTTGCCGTAATAGTGCGCCTCAAAGGTCTTGTGCGTCGCCTCGTCGGTCAGATCGGCGTCGAGCGTCCAGTATTCCTGCGCCTCGAAGGCCTGAATTTCCTTTTCGCGGTCGTCGACCATACGCACAGCGACGGACTGCACGCGGCCCGCGGAGAGGCCGCGGCGGACCTTCTTCCACAGAAGCGGACTCAGCTGATAGCCCACGATGCGGTCGAGCACGCGGCGCGCCTGCTGCGCGTCGACCAGGTCCTGGTCGATGGCGCGCGGCTCCTTGATGCTCTCGGAGACGACCTTTTTCGTGATCTCGTTGAAAGTCACGCGCTTGGCCTTTTCATCGTCCAGATTCAAAAGCGCTTTTAAGTGCCACGAGATGGCTTCGCCCTCGCGGTCCGGGTCCGTTGCAAGATACACGGTGTCGCTGCTCTTGGCGGCCTTTTTGAGCTCGCTGATGAGCTCCTCTTTTCCGCGGATGGGCTGATAGACGGGCTCGAAGTCGTGCTCGATATCGACGCCCAGCTTGCTCTTGGGCAGGTCGCGCAGATGGCCCATGCTGGCCTTGACCTCGTAGTCTTTGCCGAGATATTTTCCAATGGTTTTCGCCTTTGCCGGAGACTCGACGATCACCAGATGCTTTTTTGCCATGAATGTTATTCCTCCAGTAGTGTGACGGTCAAAGAAAAATGCTTGCCGCTGCCCTGCTCGACGTAGCCCTCGAGCTCCATCATCGTGAGTGCGGAAAGAACACGGCGCGTGGGGATCTGCGTCTTTTCGATCAGGTCATCCACCTGCAGCGCGCCGTCTTTCAGTGTGCGCAGAATGGCGATCTGGTCGTCGGTCAGCCCCGCGTCGTTGGTTTTCAAATTCAGTGTCGGCAGCGACGGCACTTCCTCCGCCGTGGCCTGCTTGGCGCGCGCTTGCTCCTCGCGCGCCTGATAGCCGAGCGTACGCGGAAGCTCCACGCGCTCGCCGAGTATTTTATGCGGATAGATGGCCTCGTACTCGCGCAGCACATCCCAGCTGTCGGTGATGAGGCCCGCCGCGCCGTCCGCGATCAAACGGTTGCAGCCGCGGCTTAATGGCGCGTCGATCGGACCGGGAACGGCGAAAACATCGCGTCCCTGCTCAAGCGCGGTATTCGCCGTGATGAGCGCGCCGCTCTTTTCCGGCGCTTCGACCACGATGGTGGCGAGGCTCAGGCCGCTGATGATGCGGTTTCGCACGGGAAAATGCCACGCCTCGGCCGCCGTCCCGGGCGGATACTCGCTGATGAGCGCACCCGAGGCCGCGATATCGCGGTACAGCCATTCATTCTCCGCGGGATAGACGACGTCGAGCCCGTTGCCGAGCACGGCGATGGTCTTTCCGCCCGCGCGCAGCGCGCCGCGGTGAGATGCGCTGTCCACGCCCGCCGCCGCGCCGGAGATCACGACCGCGCCCTGCTTGCACAGGCCGTAGGCGATCTTCTCCGCCGCTTCGATGCCGTAGGGCGAGGCCTTGCGCGTGCCGACCATGGCGACAGCGACCTCCTCGTCGATAACGGGGAGCTGGCCTTTGACATAGAGCAGGCACGGCGGCTCGAAGATATTGCGCAGGCGCATCGGATAGTCCGCGTCCTGCATCGTGAGAAGCCGCAGCCCCAGCCGCGAACACGCGCCGAGGATACGGTCGGCGTTTTCCAACGATTTTTCCGCGAGCAGTGCGATCTGCCGCGGCTCGATGCCCTCGACGAGGCGGTATTCGTCCTCGTCGGCATAGTAGACGTTCTCCGGCGTGCCGAAATAATCGAGCAGCAGGAGTTTTGAACGGTTTGTCAGTCCCTTGACCTCCGAGAGCCACACCCAGTATTTAAGGCCCGCCATGAAGAGCACCTCCTTGTTTGTTTCAGCGATACATCTCCCACAGAACGACCGTCGCCGCGATGGCCGCGTTGAGCGACTCGCAGCGCGGGCTCATGGGAATTTTGAGCGTCTTGGCGCACTCATCCAGCATTTGCTGCGACAGTCCGCGCCCCTCGCTGCCGATGGCGACAGCGGCTTTGGACAGGTTCGCGTCAGACAGCGGCACGGTGTCCTCGCGCAGCGCCGTGCCGTAGAGCGGGACGCCGCTTTTACTGAGCAGCGCGAAAAGCTCCTCCGGCGTGACGCTGTACGCCTCGCGGCGGAAGATCGCGCCCATCGTGGCGCGCGCCGTCTTGGGATTGAAGAGGTCGGCGCAGGCGTTGACTAAGAACACGCCGTCGCACTCAAACGCGTCCGCCGTGCGCAGGATGGTCCCCACGTTCCCGGGGTCCTGCACGCCGTCCAGCACGAGATAGTGCTTACCCGCAAGCGTTTCGGGCAGCTTCGTCTCGGGAAGCGCGACCGTAAACAGTGCGCCCTGCGGCGTCTCCATCGGGCTCACCGAGCGCATCAGGTCTTCGCTCACGCACACGGCGCGCACGGTATCGGGAAGCGCCGGAATGTCCACGCCGTCGGAAAACACCGCCGTCTGGACCGGCGCGCCCCACTTGAGCGCTTCGTCCAAGAGCTTTGTCCCGTCGCAGAGATATTCGCCGCTCTTTTTGCGGTAAGACCGGGAGGAAGCGAGCTTGCGCAGGTGCGTCATCAGCGGATTCTGCCGGCTCGTGATGGTTTCCACGTTCATTTTTCCTCTTCCCTCCCAGTTTCTTATTTAATATGTATCACACTATATTATCAACTGCCGCCCTTTGTCAAGCAAAAGAATCTTTTGCACCGTTTCACTTTTGCGCGGATCGGTGCTCCGCCGCTTTACAGTTCGCCCCCTTTTGTGGTACACTGAGCGTGAAATATCACGCAGCATGACTGCAAGGAGGTACCCCAAAATGGAATCTGCCAAATCGCGTTTTCTGCGCTATGTGACCTATTACACCACCTCGGACGAATTCACCGGCACCTCGCCCTCTACGGAGCGGCAGAAGGACCTTGGCCGCGCGCTGATGCAGGAGCTTGAAGCGCTGAAGCTCGAGGACGTCCACATGGACGACTGCGGCAACGTGCTCGCAACGCTCCCCGCGAGCGAGGGCGTGGACGCGCCCGTCATCGCGCTCATCGCGCACATGGACACCGCTCCCGACGCTTCGGGCGAAAACGTCAAGCCCCGCCTCGTGCGCTACGAGGGCGGTGAGCTGAAGCTCAACAACACTGTCTCCCTCACCGAGGCGCTCTGCCCTGGCCTTGAAAACCATGTGGGCGAAGAGCTCATCGTCACCGACGGCACGACGCTGCTCGGTGCGGACGACAAGGCCGGCGTCGCTGAGATCATGGCCGCGGTCGAAACGATGATCGAGAAAAACGTCAAGCACGGCGAGGTGCGCGTCATCTTCACGACCGACGAGGAGATCGGCAACGGCGTGGACGGGCTCGACGTGCAGGAGCTCGGCTGTGACTACGGCTACACCGTGGACGGCGGCCCGCTCGGTGAGATCGAATTTGAAAACTTCAACGCCGCCTCCGCCGTTCTGACGGTGCACGGCGTCGGCGTCCACCCCGGCAGCGCCAAAAATGTAATGATCAACGCCGCGACCGCGGCGATGGTCTTCCACACGATGCTGCCCGAGGACGAAGTCCCCGAGAAGACCGACGGCTACGAGGGCTTTTTCCACCTGACCGAGATGAGCGGCAGCGTGACCGAGGCGACGCTGCGCTACATCATCCGCGACCACGACCGCGAGCGCTTTGAGGAGAAAAAGGCTCTCTTCGCCGACTGCGCCGCGCGCATCAACGAAATTTACGGCGGCGGCACGGCCGAGGCCCAGATCAATGACAGCTACTACAACATGAAGGAGAAGATCCTCCCCCACTTCCACCTCATCGAGCGCGCGGAAAACGCCTTCCGCGCCAACGGCGTCGAGCCGCAGTGCGTGCCAATCCGCGGCGGCACGGACGGCGCGCGCCTGTCCTGGGACGGGCTGCCCTGCCCCAACCTCTCCACCGGCGGCTACAATTACCACGGCGTGCGCGAGTGGATCCCCGCGGACAGCCTTGAGGCCATGACGAACGTGCTCGTCACGCTGACGGAGAGCTTTGCCGAATAAGGCAAGGGCTATCGTATCAAAGAAATGGAGTGATTATGTGATGAATCCTGTCGAAAAGCTCGCACTTTTGCGCGCGGAGATGGCCAAGCGCCATATTGACGCCTACGTCGTCGTGACCGACGACTTCCACACCTCGGAATATGTCGGCGCGCACTTTAAGGCGCGCGAATTTCTCTCCGGCTTCACTGGCTCTGCCGGTACGCTCGTCGTGCTGCCGGATGCCGCCACGCTGTGGACGGATGGCCGCTACTTTCTGCAGGCCTCGCAGCAGTTAGAGGGCAGCGGTATTGAGCTCATGCGCATGGGCCAGCCCGGCGTGCCTGAGATCCCCGCGTTCCTGCGCGACCATGTTCCTGAAAACGGCTGGATCGGCTTCGACTCGCGCACGATCAGCAACGACTTCGCCCGTTCGATCGGCGAGAAGACGCGCGAGAAGCACATCCGCTTTGCGGGCGACGAGGACCTTGTCGACCTTGTGTGGGCGGACCGCCCCGCACTCTCGTGCGAGCCTCTCTGGGAACTGGATGTTCAGTACGCAGGTCTGACGCGCAAGGAAAAGCTCGAAATGGTGCGCGGCAAGATGAAGGAGATGGGAGCAAGCGTGTTCGTCATCCCGTCCCTCGACGAAGTCGCGTGGCTTTTGAACCTGCGCGGAAACGATGTGCTCTTCACGCCCGTGTTTCTCTCGTATCTGCTGCTTGAGCAGGACAAGGCCACGCTCTGCGTGCAGAGAGAGGCCGTGAGTGCAGAGATCGAAGCACATTTGAAATCTGACGGCGTAACGCTCGCTCCCTATGACGACATCTACCGCCTCGTCGCGGCGCTGCCCACGGGCACCCGCGTCCTGCTCGACGGTGAGCGCGCCAACTACCGCATTCTGCAAAGCGTGCCGGAGAGTGCCGAAGTGCTCGACCGCACGAGTCCCATTCAGCTGATGAAGGCGATGAAAACGCCCGCCGAGCAGGAGAACGAGCGCCTCGCCCACATCAAGGACGGCGTGGCCGTCACGCGCTTCATCTACTGGCTCAAGCACACGATCGGCAAAGAGCCGATCACCGAGCTCAGCGCGTCGAAAAAGCTCGAATCTCTTCGCGCCGAGGGTGAGCACTATCTTGAGCAGAGCTTCGATCCCATCCTCGCCTACGGCGCGCACGGCGCGGTCGTCCACTACGAGCCGACCGAGGAGACCGACATTCCCATGGAGCCGCGCGGCCTCTGCCTCGCCGACACGGGCGCGCAGTATTTGGAGGGCACGACCGACATCACCCGCACCATCGCGCTGGGGCCGCTCGCGGACGAGGAAAAGCGCATCTACACGCTTGTCCTGCGCGGGCACATACAGCTGGGCGCGGCCAAGTTCCTGCACGGCTGCATGGGCGAAAACCTTGACATGCTGGCCCGCACGCCGCTGTGGGAAGCGGGCCTCGACTTCAACCACGGCACGGGCCACGGCGTGGGCTTCGTCCTCGGCGTGCATGAGGGCCCTGAGCGCGTACACTGGGACGTGAAGCGCCAGAAGCGCCACTGCATCATTGAAGAGGGCATGATCTTCTCGAACGAGCCGGGCATTTACCTTGCCGGCAAGTTCGGCGTGCGCATTGAAAACCTCGTCGTTGTACGCGAGACTGAGGTCAACGAGTACGGCCGCTTCCTTGCGCTCGAACCGCTGACGCTCGTGCCGTATGACCGCGATGCGATCGATCTGTCGCTGCTCTCGTCGCGCGATGTGGAGCTTTTGAATGCTTATCACGCTAAGGTCTTTGCGGCGATCTCGCCGTATCTGAGTGGGGATGAGCTGGAGTGGCTCAAGGAGGTTACTAAGCCGGTTTTGTTCGGCTAAACCGAAGGGAAAAAGGCAGCGCCGATGGCGCTGCACGAAAAAAGGGGGCCATTCTCTCTCGTGAGAGAATGGCCCTCTTTTGATCCCCCAAGAGAACGCAAGGGGCACTGCCCCTTGACCCCGACATTGGCAGATTGCAGCTTGAAGAGCTGCACGCGCTGCGCAATCGGGTGCGGTGTACATGGCTTCGCCATGAACCCCTGCGATTCGGTTCATCCAGCAACCGCGCCTTACTCCGTGAGGCGCGTGTGACGGTAGACTGGCGGCAGACTGCCTGCGGGGCGGCATCGCTACGCTCGCCGCATTACAAGAAAAACGACCGCGTGAGCGGTCGTTTTTATCGTTTGTCGGTGCGGCCGAGGAGGTAGTCGACGGAGGTTCCGTAGAGGTCGGCCAGTTTAATTAAAATTTGTGTTGGCACGTCGTTTTCGCCAGTCTCGTATTTGGAATAGCCGGTCTGCGACATGCCCAGCAGCTTCGCAAGTGCAGCTTGCGTCATATCGTTGTCTTCCCGCAGGTCTCTCAATCTCGGATACATCATCTTCACCTCAGGAAAACTATAAAGCAAGCAACTTCTTAACTTGCATTTTAATCTGTTTCAGGTTATTATAATCCCAAGGAGGGATGAAAATGCCTGATTATGAAAAGATGTATCACCTGCTATTCAACACGATCACCGACGCACTGACTCAACTGGAAGCACAGAATTACGGCGATGTTAAAGACGCCCTCATCTTCGCCCAACAAAAAGCCGAAGAAATCTATATTACAGCAGAGGACTAAAAAAGAAGCAAACCTGAGCGCGGCGAACGCAGCAATGCCGCCTTGGCAGGCATCAGCAAGATCGTACAAATCCAAAGTAGGCAGAAATTAGGCTGTACTTCTACAAGATGGGCAAAGCGGCAGCGGATAATAGGAGCAAGCCAAATTGTATCGCAGCAAAAAAACAGCAGACACCCGATTCCGCAGGCTGAGCAGCTCTTCAAGCCCAAACCTCGCAATGGCGGGGTCAAGGGGCAGAGCCC
>ENA-OUQN01000527-OUQN01000527.1-human-gut-metagenome-genome-assembly--contig:-NODE-527-length-30636-cov-5.809326_pt1 | contig 30636 bp, 27 predicted proteins | sample MGYA00237950_ERZ548832 | MGnify/ENA primary metagenome ERZ548832 (study PRJEB26490, sample SAMN05194703) | human gut metagenome | biome: terrestrial biome; feature: human-associated habitat; material... | reverse complement strand
ACCTGATGGTCGGCGGCTTTTGTCACGTCTTCGAATTTTTTTACTTGACTGCCGCGAGCAGGGCATCCACGCGGTCGGTCTTCTCCCAGGCAACGCCGAGATCCTCGCGGCCCATGTGACCGTAAGCGGCAAGCTGGCGGTAGATGGGACGGCGCAGGTCGAGGTCGCGGATGATGGCGGTCGGGCGCAGGTCGAAGACCTTCTCGACGGCCTCTTCGAGCTTGCCGTCATCGACCTTGCCGGTGCCGAACGTCTCAACGAGCACGCTCACGGGATGTGCGACGCCGATGGCGTAGGCGAGCTGGACCTGGCACTTGTCGGCAAGGCCCGCGGCCACAATGTTCTTAGCCACATAGCGCGCGGCGTAAGCGGCACTGCGGTCGACCTTCGTCGGATCCTTGCCGGAGAATGCGCCGCCGCCGTGCGGGGCGCTGCCGCCGTAGGTGTCCACGATGATCTTGCGGCCGGTCAGGCCGCTGTCGCCCTGCGGGCCGCCGATGACGAAGCGGCCGGTCGGGTTAACATAAATCTTGGTATTCTCGTCCATCAGCTCCGCGGGAACGGTCGGCTTGATGACAAGCTCGATCATGTCCTTGCGGATCTGCTCAAGCGTCGCCTCCGGCGCGTGCTGGGTGGAGAGGACGACCGTGTCGACGCGGACGGGCTTACCGTTTTCGTCGTACTCGACCGTCACCTGCGTCTTGCCGTCGGGACGGAGATAGTCGACAAGGCCCTGCTTGCGCACGTCGGTCAGCTTCTTTGCCATCTTATGGGAAAGGGAGATCGCGAGCGGCATGAGCTCAGGGGTCTCGGTGCAGGCGTAGCCGAACATCATGCCCTGGTCGCCCGCGCCGTTGTCGAGCTCGCTCGCGCCGCTTTCCTTATTTTCAAAGGAGTTGTCGACGCCCATCGCGATATCGCCGCTCTGCTCGTCGATGTTCGTGATAACGCCGCAGGTGTCACAGTCAAAGCCGTACTTCGCGCGGTCGTAGCCGATCTCGCGGATGACGTCGCGTGCGATCTTCGGGATGTCGACATAGCAGCTCGTGGTGATCTCGCCCATGATGTGGACAAGGCCGGTGGAAACGGTCGTCTCGCAGGCCACGCGGCCGTTGGGGTCTTTTTCAAGGATCGCGTCGAGCACCGCGTCGGAGATCTGGTCGCAGATCTTGTCGGGATGCCCCTCGGTGACGGATTCGGAGGTGAATAAACGTTTTGCCATGGTTACTTTTCTTCCTTTCTCGTTGTTGGGAAAAACAAAAAATACTCTGTCGAACCGACAGAGTATCGCGCTTTCTGCTCTTCCTCATCTTTCGATTCGTTCGTCGGATTTGGCACCTTGCCTCTTCGGGCAGGTTGTCGTGGTGTCATAGGGCCGATCCCTCAACCACTCTCGATGAAGTATTCACTTGTGGCTTTCGCCGAATCGTATTCTACCATGTTTGTGCGTTTTGTCAAGTGACATTTCCCCAAAAACGCCCAAATCGACACAAAATGCGGTGCTCTTGCAATTTTTGAAAAAAAGTGCTATATTGAGGAAACTTTGCACACAAAATCTATTCGACAGGAGCTCGTTTGCGATGGTCTTCAGCAGTGTCAGCTTTCTTGTTTTCTTTCTTCCCTGCCTGCTCGTTCTTTATTTTACGGTGCCGCGGCGGTACCGCGGGGCACGGAATTTCATCCTGCTCGCGTTCAGTCTCGCCTTCTACGCCTGCGGCGGGCCGAAGTTTTTGCTGCTCATGCTGCTCTCCATCGTCATCAACTACTGCTGCGGGCTCCTCGCGGGGGCAAAGCACCGTCCCGCCGTCCGAAAGGCAGGCGTGACGCTCGCGGCTGTGCTGGGGCTCGGGCTTCTCGGCTGGTTCAAGTACGCGGGCTTTTTCGGCGAAATGCTCCACGCCCTGATGCCCTTTATCCCCGTGCCGCAGGTCACGCTGCCCATCGGCATCTCATTTTTCACCTTCCAGGGCCTCAGCTATGTGATCGACGTTTTCCGCGATGACGCCGCCGTGCAGAGAAACCCTCTCAAGCTCGCACTCTATATCTCGTTTTTCCCCCAGCTCGTCGCCGGTCCCATCGTGCGCTACACCACGGTCGCAGACGAGATCGACGAGCGGCACGAGTCCGTTTCCGAATTCTCCGCGGGCGCGGTGCGCTTTCTCTTCGGCCTTGCTAAGAAGATGCTGCTCGCCAACGCTGTCGCGCAGATCGCCGACGCCGCCTTTTCCGCCGTCTCCCCCTCGGTGGCCCTTGCGTGGCTCGGCGCCGTCGCCTACACGTTTCAGATTTATTTCGACTTTTCCGCCTATTCCGACATGGCCATCGGCCTTGGCCGGATGTTCGGCTTCCACTTTCTTGAAAACTTCAACTATCCCTATGTCTCCCGCAGCGTCACCGAGTTCTGGCGGCGCTGGCACATCTCGCTCTCCACGTGGTTCCGCGACTATGTCTACATTCCCCTCGGCGGCAACCGCTGCTCCCGCGCGCGCAATATTCTGAACCTCTTTCTCGTCTGGGCACTCACGGGCCTCTGGCACGGGGCCAACTGGACATTCATCGCGTGGGGCCTGTGGTTCTTTGTGCTGCTCATCGGCGAAAAGTTTCTCTGGGGTAAGGCGCTCTCGCGCCTTCCGTCTCTTTTGCAGCATGTCTACGCCATGCTGCTCGTCATTTTGAGCTGGGTGCTCTTCCGCGCGGACGATATCGGCGCTGCGCTGTGCTACATGGCCGCGATGTTCGGCCGCGCCCCCGCCCTCTGCGACAGCCGCGCCGTGTACTACGCGCTTGAATTCTGGCCGGAGCTGCTGCTCTGCTGCATTGCTGCCCTGCCGGTCAAAAACCTGCTCGAAACGGCGCTTGAAAAGCGTAACAGCAAGCTCTCCCGCGGCATCCTCATCGCGGGGCCGAAGCTCGCCTCCCTCGCACTGCTCGCGCTTTCCTACTGCAGGCTCGTCACGGGCTCGTTCAATCCCTTTATCTATTTCCGCTTCTGAAAAAGGAGGTGTCTGCGCATGAAACGTATCTGTGAATGGGCGATGGCCTTGCTCTTTTCCGGCGTGCTGCTCGTCCTGATGGCTGCGACCATCCTGCTGCCGAAAAACCGCTACTCCTACTACGAAAACCGCAACCTCTCCGCCTTTCCCGAGATCACGGCGGAATCGGTCCTCAGCGGTCAGGTCTTCGACGACCTCGAGACCCTGTTCTGCGACTACGCCGCCTGGCGAACTCCCGCGCTCAAGGCCGTCACATGGGCCGATCTGAACGTTTTCCGCCGTCCCGTGGTCAACGAGACTGTCGTCACGGACGATGTCCTGCTGCCGCAGCTTTACGATCCCGCCATGAGCGATGACGACATCCGCGCGCAGGCAAAGCTCGTCGCGGCGGACAACGCCGCGCTGCAAAAGCAGGTCGAATCCTACGGCGGGCATTACTGCTATGTCGCCGTTCCGTGCCAGTATGTCTACTATGAGGACAGCTACCCCGCCTATCTCACGAACCGCTCGCGCTATACCGACCTTGAGCTTTCCGCACTGACGGAGGAGATGAACGCGCAGGGCGTGTGCTTCCTCGACATGGGCCCCGTCTTCGACTCGCTCGGCCATCCGCCCGAGTTCAGCTCACGGGTGGACAACCACTACGGTCTTCTTGGCGCGTATGAGACCTACCGTGCCGCCGTACAGAAGCTAAACGGCGACTATGGCCTCGCGCTCTCCTTCCCCGAAGAGGGCACGGATGTGACGTTTTCCGCGCTGCCTAACCCCTATATGGGCTCGCGCACGCGCAAGCTTCTGGGGCTGCGCGGCGATGATGAAAAGCTGCTCACCGCCGCCTTCCGCGAGGATATCCCCTTCACCCGCCTTGACAACTGGCAGGAGGTGGCCTCCGCGGTCTACGCCCTCCCCGCGACCGACACGGAGCCTTTGACCTACGAGCTCTACATGGGCGGCGACATCGCCGAAACGGTCCTCCGCACGGACCGCCCTGAGCTTCCGAGCGTCCTCATCTTCGGCGACAGCTTCACCAATCCCGTCGAGAGCCTTGCCTACTACAGCTTCGATGAGCTGCACTCCATCGACCTGCGTCACTATACCGCGCAGAGCCTGAGCGATTACATCGCAGCTTATAAGCCCGACGTCGTCATCTGCATCCGCGATTACGAGGCGCTCCTCTCGCGCAGCGACAACGGCGGCCTCTCCTGACTTCAAGCAAGGAGGTCTTTTATGACCGTCTCCCTTTCCGATCATTTTACGTATCAAAAGCTGCTGCGCTTTGTCGCGCCCAGCATTTTGATGATGATCATCACCTCTATTTACAGCATTGTCGACGGCTTTTTCGTCTCGAACTTCGTCGGCAAAAATTCGTTTGCCGCGCTGAACCTCATCTTTCCCGTCATCATGGCGCTCGCCGCCGTCGGCTTTATGATCGGCACGGGCGGCAGCGCGCTCATCGCCAAAACGCTCGGCGAGGGCAAGCCCAGGGAAGCGAACAAGATCTTCTCCATGCTCGTCATCGTGCTTGCCGCCGGCGGCGCGATTTTAAGCGGCGTGTGCATCGTTTTCCTGCGCCCCATCTCGTTCGCCGTCGGCGCGACGGACCTGACGATCGACGACTGCGTGCTCTATGGGCGCGTACTGCTGGCTGCTCTTCCTTTTTTCATGCTGCAAAACAGCTTCCAGAGCTTTTTGGCCACGGCGGAAAAGCCGCACTTCGGCCTGCGCGTGACGGTGTTCGCGGGGCTGACGAACATGGTACTCGATTTTCTGCTCGTCTACGTGTTCCCGTTCGGGCTTCTCGGCGCGGCACTCGCCACGGCGTTTTCGCAGATCGTCGGCGCGCTCATCCCGCTTGTCTACTTTCTCCGCCCGAACGATTCGCTGCTGCGCCTCACGCGTCCGCGCTTTGACTTCCGCGCCCTCGGCAAGGCCTGCTACAACGGCTCGAGCGAGATGGTCAGCAACCTTTCGACCTCTCTCGTCGGCGTACTCTATAACGTGCAGCTCATGGCGATTGCCAAGGAAAACGGCGTGAATGCCTACGGTGTTCTGATGTACGTAAGCTTCATCTTCATGGCGTTTTTCTTCGGCTATTCCATCGCCGTCACGCCCGTCGTCGGCTATCACTACGGCGCGCAGAACCACGCCGAGCTCAAGAGCCTCCTCAAAAAGAGCCTGACCGTCACGCTCATCACGAGCCTTGCGATGACGGCCTCGTCCATCCTGCTGGCAAACCCCATCGCACATCTTTTCGTCGGCTACGACGCGGAGCTGTGCGACATGACGGTCAACGCGCTGCGCATCTACGCGCTCTCATTCCTCGTCTGCGGTTTCAATATCTTCGGTTCGGCGTTTTTCACGGGGCTCAACAATGGCACAGCCAGCGCGCTCATTTCGTTCCTGCGCACGCTCGTCATTCAGGTCGCCGCGGTGCTTCTTTTGCCAAAACTTCTCGGCATCAACGGCATCTGGCTCGCCATCACCGTGGCCGAAGCGCTCACACTGATCGTCACAGAAACGCTTTTCCTCCTCGGACGGAAAAAATACCACTACGCATAAAGCAGATCATCCAAACAGCCGCGGTGGCTCGAACCACCGCGGCTGTGCTTGCGCTTTCTGACGGGCTGTGGCATAATAATTCTATCAAATTCTACTTTTGGATGTGAATGTTATGTGCTTTTGGTGGTTTATGTTACTATGCGATTTGATCATTCCCATTGTTATGGTCATTGCAGGAAGAATGATGTGGAAGCATTGCCCAAAACATATAAACAGCATGTTAGGATACAGAACAACTCGTTCAATGAAAAATATGGATACATGGAAATTTGCTCATGACTATTGTGGAAAACTTTGGTGGAAAATAGGATGGGTAATGGTTATACCATCTGCCTTGATACATATTCCGTTATACCATAGTGATAAGAATACGATTGGATTTGCAGGGATAATTCTTGTAACAATCCAATGTTTTATTATGATTCTATCAATTTACCCGACAGAAAAAGCTTTGAAAAAACATTTTAATGATGATGGAATGCCCAGATAGATTCCAGTTTGTCATTGCCACATAATTGATTTTTCACCGACCGGTGCAATCACCGGTCGTTTTTTTGCATTTTCCTCTTGACATCTCATATTGTTGTGATATTATTTTGATATCAAGTTTGGAGGTGCTTTTTATGGAAGAAAAGATCATCACCGGTCACAAAAACGGCATGCTCGTGCTGCTGCTCGAGCTTGTTCTCTACATCGCCGCGGTCGTTTTTCTGATCGTCGGCATCAATGCGGGCTTTCTGCCCCTTGTCGTCCTTTGCGTCATCCTGCTGTCGCTCGGCTGGATCCCGCTGTGCGGCCTGCGCGTCCTCAAGCCGCAGGAGGCGCTGGTACTGACGCTGTTCGGCAAGTACATCGGCACGCTCAAGGGCGAGGGCTTCTACTGGGTCAATCCCTTCTGCTCGTCGTTCAACCCCGCCGCCAAGACGAAGCTCAACCAGTCCGGCGACGTAGACGGCGGCCACAAGGGCGCCAATCTTCTTGTCGCCATGCAGGGATCGTCCGCCGCAGTCGAGGTGGGCGGCAGCAAGAAGATCTCGCTCAAGATCATGACGCTCAACAACGCCCGCCAGAAGATCAACGACTGCCTCGGCAACCCCGTGGAGATCGGTATCGCCGTGATGTGGCGCGTGACCGACACGGCAAAGGCCGTGTTTAACGTGGACAACTATAAGGAATACCTGTCCCTCCAGTGCGACGCGGCGCTGCGCAATATTGTGCGCGTCTATCCCTACGATGTCGCTCCGAATGTCGACACCACGGGCGACGGTCAAGCCGACGAGGGCAGCCTGCGTGGGTCCAGCGAGGTCGTAGCCGCGCGCATCCGCGATGAGATCCAGGCCAAGGTCGCCGACGCGGGCCTTGAGATCATCGAAGCGCGCATCACCTATCTTGCCTACGCGCCGGAGATCGCGGCGGTCATGCTCCAGCGCCAGCAGGCCAGCGCCATCATCGACGCGCGCAAGATGATCGTCGACGGCGCGGTCGGCATGGTCGAGATGGCGCTCGATCGCCTGGCGGAAAAGGGCACAGTCGAGCTCGACGAGGAGCGCAAGGCGGCCATGGTCTCGAACCTGCTCGTCGTGCTCTGCGGCAACCGCGACGCGCAGCCCGTCGTCAACTCCGGAAGCCTCTATTAAAGGGCCGCCATGAACGACAACGCCAAAAAGCAGGTGCCCCTGCGCCTGTCCCCCAAGCTCTACGCCGCCATCGCCGCCTGGGCAGAGGACGATTTCCGCTCCGTTAACGGCCAAATCGAGTATCTTTTGACCGAGTGCGTGCGCCAGCGGAAAAAGAACGGCAAATACGTCGGCGAGGAGATTGACGTCCCGCCCGAGCTCGATCTCAAGTGAACAAGTGTTAAGAATGCGGAAAGAATTCGTTTCTTTCCGCATTTCTGCTCTTCATTCCATTCAGGAATGGTCATTTGTTCAAACTTTATTGATGACTTTTCCCCGTCGCTGTGTCATAATGTTCTTAAATGTTATTTGATCGAAACGAGGTATCCCGTATTGAAAAAACTCAACCAGGCGATCGACCGCTTCTGTATCCTGCACCCGAATTTTGGCATCCCCAACCTGATGCTCTATGTCGTCATCGGCAACGTGGTGCTGGGACTTCTGTCCAACTTCTCGAGCGGCAACTTTTTAGGCTTCTTTTCCTACACACTTTCGGGTCTTCTCCACGGTCAGGTGTGGCGGCTCATCACCTTTGTCCTCATCCCTGAGAGCACGAGTCCGTTCTACCTTCTCATCACCTGCTATTTCTACTACTGGATCGGCTCGACGCTCGAGCGGCAGTGGGGTACGGCCAAGTTTACAACGTATTACCTGAGCGGCATGCTGCTCACCGTCGTCGGCGCGAGCATCGTCAGCCTCATCACGGGCTACAACATCCCCGTTTACGGTGCAAATTATGTCAACTTCGCCATGTTCATGGCGTTCGCGCTCCTCTATCCCGACACGCAAGTGCTGCTGTTTTTCTTTTTCCCCATCCGCATGAAGTGGCTCGCGTATATCGATGTGTTCTACTTCTTCTTCGACATCGCCCGCTATATTGCCGCCGGCAGATGGTACTATTCCATCATGCCCATCGTGGCGCTTTTGAACTTCGTCATCTTCTTCTGGCCCGAGCTTACGCGCTTTTTCAAGCTTGAGCACCACCAGAGCAAGCAGGCCACGCACTTCCATAACACCGTGCGTGCCCAGCAGCGCCAGGAGCAGTATCAGCAGCAGACGCAGGGCTTTCGCCATAAATGCGCCGTGTGCGGCCGCACGGACGTGACAAATCCTGAGCTGCAGTTCCGCTATTGCAGCAAGTGCGCAGGGTACCACTGCTTCTGCTCTGACCACATTTTCAATCACGTCCACTTTACGGACGAGCAGCCATAAGCAAAGGGAGGCCATCATTATGGCATATACGAAAGAACAGGCGTGGGAGCTGCTCACGCAGTATAACAAGGGTGAATTCCACTTAAAGCACGCCAACACCGTCGCCGACGTGATGCGCTGGTACGCAGAAAAGCTTGGCTATGGCGACGAGGCGGACTTCTGGGAGATCGTCGGCCTTCTCCACGACCTCGATTTTGAGATGTATCCCGACGAGCACTGCATCAAGTCGCAGGAGATCATGCGTGAAAACGGTCTCGACGAGCGCCTGATCCGCGCCACTGCCAGCCACGGCTACGGCCTGCACTTTGACGGCCTTCCCGAGCCGCAGCACGAGATGGAAAAGGTCCTCTTCGCCACCGACGAGCTCACGGGCCTGATCGGCGCGGTCGCGCTCATGCGTCCGAGCAAGAGCGTCAGCGATCTTGAGGTCAAATCCGTCAAGAAAAAGTATAAGGACAAGAAGTTTGCCGCCGGCTGCTCGCGCGAGGTCATCGAGCGCGGCGCGGAAATGCTCGGCTGGGATCTTGACACGCTCATTGAGCAGACGATCCTCGCCATGCGTGCAAGCATTCATGTCGAATAATTTCCCTGCATAAATTCCTACCGGTCATTTATTACCTGCGGAAAGGAAGGTGCTTTTATGAGCGATTTTACCCCTACGTCCACGCCGAGTTACAGCGGAAAGCTCCGCAACCATATGCTGATGGTACCCGAGTGCATCAACGAGTGCAGCGGCATCCGCATCTTCGGCAGAACGATCAAGTCCTTTGTCTTTTCCACTGACGTTGCCACCATCGCAAGCGTCAATGCCGATGCGGTGATTGCCGTTTATCCCTTTACCCCGCAGCCGCGCATCGTGCGCGCCGTCATCAGCGTGGCGGATATGCCCGTGTTCTGCGGCGTCGGCGGCGGCTTCACGTCTGGCGCGCGCTCTGTCGCCCAGGCGATGGAGGCTGAGCACTGCGGCGCTTACGGCGTTGTGCTCAACGCGCCCGTTTCAGCCGATATCCTGCGCGACATCAAGTCGCACATCGACATTCCGGTCGTGGCGACCATCGTCTCCGCCACGCAGGACACTGAGGCGCGTATTGCCGCAGGCGTCGACATTTTGAACGTCTCTGCCGCGTCGGAAACGCCGCAGCTCGTCGCCGCGCTCCGCGAGCGCCATCCCGAGATCCCCATCATCGCCACCGGCGGCCCGAAGGATGAGACTATTCGCAAGACCATCGCGGCAGGCGCGAACGCCATCACCTACACCCCGCCCGACAACGGTGTGCTGCTGGCTGAGATCATGCACGCACACCGCGAGCGCTACCGGTAAATGACATAAAGAATGCTGGCTCATAAGAGCCAGCATTCTTCTTTTGTCTTCACTCTTCCTTGTTCGACACAAACTGGTAGCTGCCTTTGCTGCCCTTCAGCGTGACGATCCCCTTTTCACCGCTCTCCTGCTCATAGGTGAGCGCGATAGTCCCGTCCTCGTTCTGCTTGAGCGAGGTGACCGTGCAGCGCTGGAAATTCGTATCGCCGTGGAGCAGATAATAGGCGTCGTACTCCTCGAGATAGATGAACTGGTCGAGATTCTTTTTGTTCGTCTCGTCCAGTGCCACGCCCAAATACTCCTGCAAAAAGGCGTCCATTTCCGTTCTCTGCGTTTTGATGGGATAATGCTCAAACGCCACCGGGCCGATTGCTGTCTGTTCTGCCTCAGTGACCTCTTCCTGTATTCCCGTCGGGCCGTTGTAGAAGAGCTCATAGAGGTCAATGTCCGCGGCGGTGTCGTAATAGCTGCTGAGCAGCATATTCGTCATGCACACGCCGCTGCCCACATTGAAAAATTCCGTGTTGAACCATTCGATGTCCACCGCAGACGTCTCATCATCCGGCGGCGGTACGTCGTCCGCGGGCTTTGTGCCGCAGGCGGTCAGTGCGCAGCACAGGGTAAAAAGCAGCAGAAAAATTTTCACTCTCTTCATTTCTCTCATTCTCCGTAAAAGTGGTCCTATCGTGATCGCTTCTGCGGCACTGCCGCGCTTTTTACGCCATGGGACTCTCCTCCCTCTCTTTTACTTTCTCAGTACGGATACGGGAATGCGGAGAACACCGCGTGGCCGTTGACAAGGGTAAATGGATATTCGTAGGCTTCCGTTTTGCCGGTATCCGCCCACGCCTGCGCGGTGTCGTCCCACGCAAGCAGCGTGACCGTCTGCGTCAGCACGCCGCTGTCGCCGTCGAGCGCAACCGTGCACGTGTATCCGCCCAGGCTCTCGTTGCCGCCGCGGCCTGCGGACATGACATAGAGTCTGCCGTCAATATCACGATAACGCTGCTCAGCGCTATTCAGCCACTCGTCGGCAAGCTCCGGCGTGAGATACCGCAGCAGCAGCGCACGGAGATCCTCCAGTGTTTCCACGCCCTTGATGTCCGCCAGATCATAAAGATCGCCGTCGATCTCGGCTGTCACATTGTAGTCCATCGGCGGATCGTCCATATAAAACCATGACCACAGTATCGCCGCCGCCTTGAAATCCGCTGTCACAGTCTGCTCCTGCGACACGCTCAGGATCGTCTTCGCGTGCTCACTGAGCGCGTTGTAGAATTCGCTGTACGGCACCGAGAACACCTGCGGCCCCGCCGCATACGGCGCGATGACGTACTGGTCGAATGTGACCGTCAGGCCGTTTTCCGTAAAGTTCAGCGTCGCGAGCGTGGGGAAATCCTGCAAATAAGAGTCATAATCGTCAAAATATCCTTCGCTGAGGCTCTTTTGCGCGATCTGCTCGTAGATATTCCAATAAATGCTCTCCTGCAGCGAGTTTCCCTGCAAATCGCCCTCCTCCGAGGCAAGTGCATCCAGCGTCAGGAATTCGCCCGTCGCCAGGTCAAAGTTCCACGCGCGGGTGGCGGAATTCGGATGCACGCCGCCGTAGTAGGTGTAGTTCTCCGCCGCGATGCTCAGGAGCTTTCCCTCGGTCATGTAGGTCTGCGTCAGGCTCAGCTCGTTCGTCCAGTAGCTTCCGTTCAAAAAGACCGATGTGCCGTTTTCCGCATAGAGCTCCTTGGCCTCCGCGGCCATCTGCGCCGCCTCGGACTCAAGACCCGCGAGCACATTGTTCATCTCCGTGTTGAAGGTGTTCTGCGCCGTGACCTGTGCGGGAATACCCGCGCCGCCGTTCGCCGTCACGTTTTCAGCCAGCGTGTAGAGCTCGCCGTCCTCCGTGCGCAGTTCGAGCACCGGCAGTTCGTAGCGCTCCGCCAGAAGCACCGTGCCGTCGTCGGCCTTGTACTCGTTTTCGTAGATCTGCGTCGCGACTTCAAAGTGCAGCGCGCTCGCCTGCGGCGGCGCGTTGTCCTCCGGCCCGCCGGGCGCTCCTGCGCCGCAGGCGGTCAAATTCAGCGCCAGCACGCAGCAAAGCAGCAGCGTCATCCATTTTTTCATTCTGTTCTCCTTTCGAGGTCTCGGTTCCTTGCTCAAACGATCACAGGCCCCTCCGTCCACGCGCTGCTGCCTCTGCCCGCGCGCAGCTCGGGATAGGCGAGCACGTATTGATCCGCCGCGCGCGCCGTCAGAGCGAAGAGCTTCTGCGCCTCCTCGCTCAACGCGCGCACATCGGCGCTCTTGGTCAGCACCGGTGCGCTTCCCGTTTTTTTGATCGTTTTGAGCAGCTTTCGTCCCCGCTCATTGCACGCCAGCACGCGCAGATAGGGGACCTCCGGCGGCACATCCGCCGCCGTCACGTCCAGATACGCCGCAAGCAGCATCCGCCGCAGCCGCGCATAGGCATAGCGCTTCGTCTTCACCGCGGAGAGCAGCTCGTCGACGGACGCTGCCGTCCGCGCTGCGTCATAAAACCGGCGATAAAGGCCTTCATTCCCGCTGTCATAGCGGGCGAAGTCCTCCTCGCACATCGCGCGCAGCCGGGAAAGCACCGCTCGCTCCGCATTCTGCATCGTCACCGGCGCGCGGCCCGCCGCGCATTCGCGCGCATAGATGGCGGCGCTCTCCGCCGTCAGATACGCGGAGGCGTCCTCTCCGTTCGTGAGCAGCTCGCGGATGTGGCTCGCCGAGGCGAAGCCCTTCGCCGCACCCCCGTTGTGCCCGACGACCTTTCGCAATATTGCCAGCGGCGCGATGGTACTGCCGCTTTGCAGCAGCGCCTTGCAGTATTCTACGCCGAGGATATCGTTCGGCTCCCGGAGCACCGCGGCATCCTCGCCGATGAGCGCCCTCGCGGCGCTCTCCCTCGCCGCGGCAAAGGACAGGCCCTTGGCAAGCTCCTCTCGCAGCGCGTCGGGAAAATCCTCCCGCAGCAGCGCCTTTGCCGCGCGCTGCAATTTTGCCGCGTTACCGCATTCGCTGCCAAAGACCAGCGTGTCGACCACGCCCGTCGCCGCCAAAATGCTCACGCCGCCGCGGGCAAAACCCTCCGCCGACGAAATGGCCCACGGCAGCGGCAGCTCAAGGACTAAATCTGCCCCGCCGTACACAGCGGCCTCGGCGCGCGCATGCGCGCGCTCAACGGCAAAGTCGCCCCGCTGGACAAAATCGCCGCTCATCGCGCACACGACGGCGCACTCTTCCTCGCCTACCAGACGGCGCAATTCATCAATTTGCCACTTGTGGCCGCGGTGGAAGGGATTATATTCGCATATTATACCAAATACCCTCATGGAAGTCCTCTCAAAGCGGTTACAAAAGAGTTACGTTTTGTTAAATTTACTTGTCTTTGCAAAAAAAGTTGTTATAATATATTCTGTATCGAATTGTACATCTGATTAATTTGATTCTTATTTTATCGGAAATTCGGGCGCAATGCAAGCGCCCTCGGAAAAAGGAGTATACTTATGAATGTTCTGGTCATCAACGCAGGTTCTTCTTCCCTGAAGTATCAGCTGCTCAACCCCACCACGGGCGAGCTGCTGGCGAAGGGTCTGTGCGAGCGCATCGGCATCGACGGTCTGTTCACCTATAAGCCCCAGCTTCCCGGCAAGGAAGCCATCAAGGCCGCTTCCGTCTCCATGCCCACCCACAGCGAGGCCATCCAGGCCGTGCTGAACGCGCTCGTCGACGAGAAGAACGGCGTCATCGACTCCATGAAGGAGATCGACGCTGTCGGCCACCGCGTCGTCCACGGCGGCGAGAAGTTCGCCAAGTCTGTCGTCATCACCGACGAGGTCATGCAGGCAATCGAGGAGTGCAATCCCCTCGCCCCGCTCCACAACCCCGCCAACATCATCGGCATCAAGGCCTGCCAGGAGCTCATGCCTGGCGTGCCCATGGTCGCCGTGTTCGACACTGCCTTCCACCAGACCATGCCTCCCGTGGCCTATACCTATGCCATTCCCTATGAGTACTATGAGAAGGACAAGGTCCGCCGCTACGGCTTCCACGGCACCTCTCACAAGTATGTTTCCCAGCGCGCGGCCGATATGCTCGGCAAGCCCATCGAGCAGCTCAAGCTGATCTCCTGCCACCTCGGCAACGGCTCCTCCGTCACCGCGATCGACGGCGGCAAGAGCGTCGACACCTCCATGGGCTTCACCCCGCTCGCCGGTCTTCCCATGGGTACCCGCTCCGGCGACATTGACGCCGGTATCCTCGAGTACCTGATGAACAAGTACGGCATGGACATCAAGGAGATGGTCAATGTCCTCAACAAGAAGTCCGGCGTCATGGGCGTCAGCGGCGTCAGCTCCGACTTCCGCGATCTTGAAGAGGCCTTCGAGCAGGGCAATGAGCGCGCCGGCCTTGCCGTCGATATGTTCAACTACGGCGTGAAGAAGCTCATCGGTGCGTATGCCGCCGCGATGGGCGGCGTGGACGCCATCATCTTCACCGCAGGTGTCGGCGAGAACAGCGCTTCCCAGCGCATGGCCATCGCCTCCGGCCTCGAGTTCATGGGCGTCAAGATGGACGAGGACGCCAACAAGGTCCGCGGCGAAGAACGCGTCATCTCCGCGCCCGACTCCAAGGTCACCGTCCTCCTCATCCCCACGAACGAGGAGCTCATGATCGCCATGGATACCGAGGCGCTCGTCGGCTAAGTCATCGACAACTGATTATAAAAAATCCGCTTACGAAATTCGTAAGCGGATTTTTTATTGCCGGTCTTCGAGCCACTGCATCGCGCCATAGGCGAGCAGTGCGCTCCCGCGCGGTAAAATGTTCTCGTTGAAGACGACGCTCTCGTTGTGCATGGGCTTTCCGTAGCGCGCGTCCTCCTGCGCCGTGCCCGCGCCGAGCAACAGATACGCGCACGGCAGCTCATAGGTGTAGGACGCAAAGTCCTCCGAGCCCATCCCGCCCTCATGCAGGCGGTAGACGCTCTTCTCGCCGAACAGCATTTCGGCGCAGCGTGCCATCTGCTCGGTCAGCGCCTCGTCGTTTTTGAGCGGCGGCGCGCTCGCGAGCCCTTCGACGCTCGCACTGCCGCGGAAGGCCCTGGCTGTCGCGTCCGCGATCTCGCCGATGCGGTGCAGGATCAGCGCAGTCACGTCGCGGTCGAACGTGCGGATTGTGCCCTCGATCACGGCCTCCTGCGGGATGATATTCGGCGCGTGCCCCGCGCTGAATTTGCCCATCGTCACAATGGCGGGCGTCTTCGCGGGCAGCTCGCGCGCCGTGATCTCCTGAAGCGCAAGGTAGATGTGCGCGGCAATGTTGATTGGGTCGACGCCCGTCTCCGGCATTGCCCCGTGACAGCCGACACCCTTGACCGTGATGCGAAACAGCGTGCAACCCGCCATAAACGTTCCCTTGCCGCAGAGCACCAGGCCCGACGGCGTCCCGGAGTTCACGTGCAGCGCCATCGCCGCCTGCGGCTTCGGCGCCTCCAGCACACCGGCCTTAAGCATCGCTTTCGCGCCCGTGAAGCCTTCCTCGTCGGGCTGGAAGACGAGCTTCACCGTGCCCTTGAGTTCGCTTTGATGCGCCTTGAGCAGCCTTGCAGCACCCAGCAGCATCGCGGCATGCATATCGTGTCCGCAGGCGTGCATGCTGCCGTTTTCCGAGCGGAACGGCAGGTCGGTCTTCTCCCGCACCTTGAGCGCGTCCATATCGGCGCGCAGCAGGATACAGCGCCCCATGTCTTCGCCCGTGAGCTCCGTGACCACGCCGCCGCCCAGCTCGCGCGGCTCATAGCCGAGCAATCGCAGCTTTTCTTCGACAAATTGAACCGTCTGCGGCAGGTGCGCGCCGACCTCCGGCGCGCGGTGGATCGCTCTCCGGTTCTCGACGATCTCATCTTTCATTTCGATGGCTTCCGCCAGTAACGTCTCTCCGTTCATGCAAACTTCCTTTCTCATTTCTGCGCGGCGGTTTTTTTCGCCGCGCGCTGCTGCGCCGTCCGCCGCACGAGCTCGCACAGCGGCAGGATGTATAAAAAGCACGCAAACGCCATGCCTGTCATCGGCGCGCCGACGGTCGAGAGCGGCGTCGCCCCCGCGATCGACCACGGGATCAGCGGCGCGACGACGACGGCGCTGTTTTCAAGGTTGATGGCAAATTCTTCTTTATCCTTCTGCGACGGCGCGCAGAGCTGGTGTGTCAGGATGATCGTCAACGTCTGGTTGCAGGCGAGAAGGCTCGCCAAAACCGCCGTCAGCAGCATTGAGGCATAGGGCGAGGTCCTCTCACTCAGCGCCGTCACGCGCCCGCACAGCCCGTCGAGCAGCCCCGTCTTGCGAAAAATGCCGGAATACGCCGACGAGATCATCACGATCAGCGCCACGCGCACCATTGAAATGATGCCGCCGCCGTTGAGCATCGCGCCGACCTCGGCGTCCGACGCCGTGTAGCCTAAGATTGCGGTCTTGAGGATTGTCACCGCGTCCAGATGCCGCAGGAAAATGCACAGCACGACCGCCGCCAGAATGCTGGCCGACATCGCCTTTTTCACGTTCACGCGTAGGACCGACAGGATCAAAATGAGCACCGCCGGCAGGCACATGACCCAGTGAAGCGTCATCTCGCGCCCGTAGAGCGACCACAGCTCGCCCGCCGCGCCGCTGCCGCTTTTCACCATGCCGAGCGCCGCATAGACGCCGCAGCTCAGAAGAAACGGCACGAGCGCCGTCTTGAGCATGCGCTTGATGTTGTCGTAAATGTTCGTCTCCGTCAGCTCGCTCACGAGCAGCGCGCTCGTCGAGACCGGTGAGCAGCGGTCGCCGAAGTATACGCCCGAAAGCATCGCGCCGCCGAGCAGCACGGGGTCCATGCCCATCGAAATGCCGACGCTCACGCAGATGGTGCCCATCGTCGCCGCCGTGCCGAACGCCGTGCCTGTCAGCATCGAAACGCCGCAATTCAGCAAAAACGTCATCAGCAGCAAGATCTCCGGCCGGATGAGGTCGACGGCGCAGCAGATGATGAACGGCAGCGTGCCGCACGCGCGCCAGAACGCCGTCAGAATACCGATCAGCGGAAAGACGAGCAGCACGCTTGCCGACGTCTTCACGCCTGAGCAGATCATCTTCCCGAGCTCTTTCCACGAAAAGCCCTGCTTTTTGCCGTACAGCGCGAAGATCACAAGTCCCGCCAGGAGCGCGTAGAGGATATTCGTCCTCAATACGATGCACACGAGCAGCGCAAGGCAGAATAAAACGATCGCAGCCATCCAAGTCCTCCCTATCCATTTTAACACAGTATCGCTATCTTAGCACGAAGCGATCAAAAAGAAAACTCGTTTTTATCCCACCGCATACGCCCACAGCGGCAGCGTCAGCATGGATAAAAGCGTTGTGAACACGACATTTCGCGCGGCGAACGGCGCGTCGCTGCCGTATTTGGCGGCAAAGATGGCCGCCGTCGCGCCCGCGGGCATGCCCGTCATCAGGACACTCACGCCAAGCGCCGTCGGTTCAAGGTGCAGCAGCAGACCGACGCCCAGCGCTGCCGCGGGCAGCAGCGCGAGCCGCAGCAAGCTGAACTTTACCGTGTCGCGGCTCACGATGCTCTTGAGCGGCGCATCCGTCAGGATCGTGCCGACAATAAACATCGTCAGTGCGGAGTTGCAGTTCCCGATGTACTTTACCGTGTTCAGGATCACGGATGGCAACTGCACCTGCGTCACCATGCAGAGAAGTCCCAAGTAGATGGCGACAAGGCAGGGGTGCGTCAGCACGTTTTTGATGAGCTTTCTCTTCTCCACCGTCTCACCCGCGACAAAATACGTCGTGCCGACCGACCACATCACAATGCGCATCGGGATCAAAAAAATCGAGGTGTAGAGCACGCCGACCTCATTGTAGATTCCCTCGGCGATGGGATTGCCGAGAAAGCCGCTCATCGGCACGATGGTACAGTATTGCAGCACCTTTTTCCGCTGCGGATCATAGCGGTCAAAAAGGAACCGGTTCAAGGCGAGGCACAATAGCTGCATCACGACCGCGCTCACAAGCAGCATCGCACAGGACTTGAGCACACCCGCATCCAGCTCAATGAGGCAGGATTTAAAGATGTTGCACGGGATGACCACATTGATACAGAGGTCGGCCAGGCACTTTTTGCCGTTTTCGTCGATGATGTCCTTCTTTTTGAGCAGCGCGCCGATCAGCATCATCGCAAAAAGCGTGAGCTGCAAGCTCCCCAGCTCTAAAATGCTCATGTTCCTCTCCCGCCATCCTTTCTGATATGCCCTGCAAGCCGGAGTGCAGCAGGAAGAAATTGCAAAATCTCCTGCTGGTGATCCGGCTGTCAGATTCCCCCACGCAAAGCGAACGAACGTGTGTGGATGGAGGCGCGGTGAAAAAGAAAACCCGTGCGCTTTGCCGTTCGTTCAGCCTTTCGCTGTCTTTAGTATAAGCGCGGATTTTCATCTTGTAAAACTGTTAAAATTGATATATTCTACAAGAAACAGCTGTGAAAGGAGCGTTCCCATGAATTTCCATTCTCTTGACTATTTTCTCGTGCTCGCGCGGGAGAAAAACTTCACCCGCGCCGCTGAAGCGCTGCACATCACGCAGCAGTCGCTCTCGTCCCACATTGCGGGACTTGAAAAGGAGCTTGGCTGCACGCTCCTTGTGCGCCGCACGCCGCTTGAGCTCACCTATGCGGGCCGCACGTTTCTGCGCTATGCCGAATCCATCGGGCAGACGCGCCAGGCCATGGAGCGTGAATTCTGCGATATCTCCGAAAATCAGAAGGGCGAGCTGCGCGTCGGCATCGCCTACACGCGCGGCCGCGCCATCATGCCGCGCCTGATCCCCGCCTTTCAGCGTCAGTATCCGAATGTCGAGATCACGCTGCTCGAAGGCTCGAACGACGCGATCCAGAAGGCGCTGCTCAGCGGCGGCATTGACCTCGCCATCGCCGGTTTTCCCCGCCCGCTCCCCGGCGCGGTGCTTGAGGATTACTATCTGGAGCACATCGTGCTGTGCCTGTCCGATGGGCTGCTCGCGCAGTGCGGCATCGACCTCGACACGCACCGCGGCGAGATCGCCGCGGGAAACCTAAGTGCCCTGTGTGACTGCCCCTTTGTCCTCGGCTCCGCGGAAGACATCGGTGGGCGCATCGGGCGCGGACTTTTGCGCTCCTCGGGCGTCTCGCCCGTCAGCAAAGCAACATCAGAAAACGTCGAAACGCTGCTCGCGCTCTGCGAGCAGGGCGTCGGCGCATGCTTCTGCCCGGAAAATCTGCTGCACACGGCGCTCTCGCCCGAGCAGCTCGCGCACCTGCACATTCTCCCGCTCTGCCCAGAGGCTTCCTATCCCATCTGCTTTGGGTACTTGAGCCGCTCGTATCCGTGGAGCGTGCTCTCCGAATTCATCCGCATCGCCCGCGAGCAAACTGCATAAGCACCATAAAAACGCCGCCCGTACATTTATTGCACGGACGGCACTCTTTTTTACTTCTTCACCGCAGGCTGCTGCTGGGTGATGCAGTGGATATTGCCGCCGCCGAAGGCGACCTCCTTCGTCTGCACACCCACGACCTCGCGGTCGGGGAACATCTTGCGCACCTGTTCGATGGCGACTGCGTCGTTTTCGTCGCCGTACTGCGGCAGGATGACCGCACCGTTGACGATCAGGAAATTCATATACGACGCGATGCTGACCTCGCCGTCCTCACGGGGAATGGTGCCTTCCACAGCGTCGATGGTGTCCGCGCCCTCGAGTAAGCACGGCTTTTTCGTCAGACAGAGCTTGTGAACCTTTAATTTGCGACCCTTGGCGTCCGTCGCCTCGCTCAGGAATTTGTACGCTGCCTGCGCCTGTTCGTAGAACGGATGGTTCTTATCCTCCGTCCAGATGCACGCGACCTCGCCGGGCGCGATGAAGCACGCGACATCGTCAATGTGCCCGTTCGTCTCATCGGGGTCGATGCCGTCCTTGATCCACAGCACCTTCTCACAGCCAAGATAGTTGCAAAGCATCTGCTCGATCTCTTCTTTCGACTTGTCGGGGTTGCGCCCCTCGGAGAGCAGGCACATCTCGGTCGTCAGCACCGTGCCCTCGCCGTCGACGTGGATAGAACCGCCCTCGAGCACGAAGCCCTCTGTGCGGTAGCTGTCCACATCTGCGATCTCGCAGATCTTGCGCGCGATCTGGTCGTCCTTGTCCCAGGGGAAATACAGCCCGTCGACGAGCCCGCCCCAGGCGTTGAACTCCCAGTCCACCGCGCGAAGACCGCCCCTGTCGTTCACAAGGAACGTCGGCCCGCAGTCGCGCACCCACGCGTCGTCGCTCTCGAGCTCCACGACGCGGATATTTTCGGGGAGCTTGGCGCGCGCGTTCTGATACTGGCGCACGGATGCGCCGACCGTGACCTTTTCAAATTTTGCGATGGCCTTGGCAACATCCGCAAAGGCCTTCTGCGCGGGCTTGCCGCCGTCGCGCCAGTTGTCGTTTCGCTCGGGCCAGAGCATCCACACGCCCTGCTGGGGCTCAAATTCGGCGGGCATGCGATACCCGTCCTGCTTCGGCGTTGTGCCGATGATTCGTTTTGCCATAGCTTTGTCTCCTTATGATGAAACCATACTTAGCTGCGCGCGTTTTTTCCGCGCAGCGCGATCAGCACCTCGCCGATCGCCACGCTGAGGATCGACCCGATCGTAATGGGCAGAAAGCTCGCAAGCGTCTCTGCGTCAAACGAGAGCGGGACCGCAGTGAAAATGATCGAAATGACGATGAGCACCATCGGCACGTAGGCGATCCATTTGAGCGCCGTGTCAGACCCCGGCACGCGGAACGGGCGCGGCGTCTTCGCATCCTCGCGCCGCAGCTTCAAAAATGCCGGAAACACGGGAAGATAGCTCAAAAGCAGCATCACGAGATTCAGCGCGAAAAAGCTCCAGAAGAGTGACGAGTCCGGCGACGCCATCTCGATGAGCACGCCCAAAACACACACGCACGAGGCGACGACGCCCGACGTGACCGCCGCGCCGACGGGCATGTCGTTCTTTGCCCAGCGCTTGGCGAACACCCGCGGCATGTCGTTGTGGTCCGCCGCCAGCGCCGCCGTCGAATTGACGCCCATCGACCACGAGATCATGTTGCCGAACAGCGTCACGAGGAACAAAAGCGCCACCACGCCCACGAGCACGCCGCCGCTGCCGCCCAGAATGAGCGACACCGCGTCGATAAGCCCCGAATCCACGCTGATCTCGCGCACATCCACTGCCGCGCCGATGCCGAACGCCGAGAAGAGGTAGATGGCCGCGATGACGATGCCGCCGGTCACGATGGACTGCGGGATCTGCTTTTTCGGGTCGCTCATGTTGTTTGCGTACGTGCACACGACCTCAAAGCCGAGGAAATTGAAGATGATGACGGAGATATACGAGAGGCTGTTTAAGTCGAACGACGGCAGAAACGTCCGCGCCGACATGTCGTTGACAAAGCCGTAACGGCTGATATACCACACGCCGAGCCCGCCGACAAGCAGCGCCAGCACGATCTTGATGACAGCGCTCACGTTCAGGATAATGATGCTGTCGCACACGGGATAGCACGCGATGAGCGTGACGATCCAGATGAACAGCAGCTCGACCACGAGCGAGCCGAACGTCCCGAGGCTCCGTCCCGTGATGAACGTGATGAGCTCGGGACACATCACCGCGAGCGATGCCATCCACAGCGGGAAGTTGATCCAGTAGTACCACGAGGCACGCGCCGCCCACTTGCCGTTCGGATACGCCGCGTGGATCCAGTCATAGAGCCCGCCGTCGCCCGCGTAGGCTGTGCCGAGCTCGGCGGCGATGAGGCCGTAGGGCAGCAGAAACGCCAATATCATAAAGATCCACCAGAAATACTGGCTGTTGCCGATCGATGCGACCGGCGCCGCCGCCTCGGCGACAAACACCACGCAGATGACCGACAAAATGACGTCTGCGAGCCGGAATTGATTCTTCTCCATGGTTTTTCTCAGCTCTTTTCCGCTTTCGAAACGCCGCAGTAGGCCTCGACGCAGCCGAGCTTGTCGCAGAGCACTTTGTCAAGCTCCTCTTTCGCCGCCGCGATCCGAAGACCGCTCGGCTCCTTGCGGCAGCGTGTAAAGTAGACAAGAAGGCCGCGCATGGCCGTCAGGCGGTTGCCTGCCTCCTCCCAGCAGAGGGAGGCGTCGCTGTCGGCGACCTCGTCGGTCACGTCCTCGCCGCGCGTCGCGGGCAGGCAGTGCATGAATTTGCAGCCGAGGTTCCCGAGCTGCATCAGCTCGCGGTTGACCTGATAGTCGTGGAAGACGCGCACACGCTCTTCCTTCGGCATCTCGTTTTCGTAGAGACCGTACCACACATCGGTATAGATGAAGTCCGCGCCGCGTACGCTCTCGCGGTCATCGGTGACAAGGTAGCTGCCGCCGGAGAGCGCGCAGTTCTTCTTCATGATCTCCTTGTGCTGCTCATTCAGCTGGTGGCCCTGGGGGCCGTACTGGACAAAGTGCATGCCGAGCTTCGTCGTGATGAAGCCGAGCGACGCGCACACCTGCGTCGCGTCGCCCACGAACACGACTTTGCAGTCCTCTAACTTCTTCCCCTGCGGAAGGTTCTCCACGATCGTGCAGAGGTCGCCGATCTCCTGCGTGGGGTGGTTGTAGTCCGACATGCCGTTGATGACGGGGATGGTGCAGCTTTTTGCGAGCTCTTCGATCGTCTTGTGCTCGATGACGCGCGCCATCACGACATCGACAAGCTTTGAGAGTACCTTGCCCGTGTCGCCGATGGTCTCATGCCCGCCGAGCTGGATCATACCGGGGCCTAAATACTGCGCGTGCCCGCCCATCTGGCTCATCGCGGTCTCAAACGAGACGCGCGTGCGCGTAGAGGACTGCTGGAAGATCATGCCGAGCGTCATGTTGCGCATCAGGGGCGGATAGTAGCCCGCCTTAATGGCCTTTTTGATGGCGAGCGACAAGTCGATGATGTCGAGCAGTTCCTGCTTCGTGAATTCATTGGTGTCGATAAAGTCTTTTTTCATACGATTCCTCCGACATTTCAAGTTGCTTTTTGCCGCGGATGAAACCGCCGCGGCGAATGCTGCGCTTAGTGTCTGCACTTTTTTCCAGTTCATGCGAAAAAAAGCTGTGCAACATGACACAAATCACGCCGCATTCCGTCGCCGCTGTGTATTTTACATAGATTTTACAATTCTCCTCTGGCAGTTTTGACATTTGGCGCGTAAACTATTACTTGGTTATAAATAGGGTCTCAAAAAAGAAAAAAGGAAAGATAGAAAATATGGATATTTTCAATGTGCTCACGATGATCGGCGGGCTGTGCCTGTTCCTCTTCGGCATGAACCTGATGGGCCAGGCACTCGAGCGCCGCGCGGGCGGCAAGCTCCGCTCTCTTCTCGACAAGATGACCGGCAGCGTATTCGCCGGATTTTTAACGGGCCTTGGCATCACGGCCATCATCCAGAGCTCGTCCGCCACCACGGTCATGGTGGTCGGCTTTGTCAACTCGGGCCTGATGACGCTGCGTCAGGCCATCAACGTCATCATGGGTGCCAACGTCGGCACGACCGTCACGGCCTGGCTTTTGAGCCTTGGCGGCATCGACTCCGGCAACTTCTGGATCAAGCTCTTAAAGCCCTCATCCTTCACTCCCGTCCTTGCGCTCATCGGCATCATCTACTACATGTTCTGCAAGGACAACAAGAAAAAGGACACCGGCATGATCCTGCTCGGCTTTGCCACGCTCATGTTCGGCATGGAGACGATGAGCGGCGCGGTCGCGGGCCTCAAGGACGTCCCCGCGTTCACGAATCTCTTTGTTGCCTTTCAGAATCCCCTCCTCGGCGTGCTTGCCGGCGCGCTGCTCACGGCCATCATCCAGTCGAGCTCTGCGTCTGTCGGTATTTTGCAGGCGCTCGCCGTCACGGGTTCTGTGAGCTATGCTGCGGCCATTCCCATCATCATGGGCCAGAACATCGGCACGACCGTCACGGCCATGCTGTCGTCCATCGGCACGAACAAAAACGCCCGCCGCGCCGCGGTCGTTCACCTTCTCTTCAATGTCATCGGCGTTGTCGTGCTGCTGACGGTCTTCTGCATTGTGCGCGCGGCTTTTGCGCCCGCGCTGCTCAATGAATCCGCCACCATGGCGGGCATCGCCGTCACACACTCGGTCTTCAACGTCCTCTGCACCGCCATGCTCCTGCCCGCGGGCGGCCTTCTTGAAAAGCTCGCCTGCCGCATCGTCCCCGACGATCCCCAGACGCAGGGTGAAAAGACGACCGAGCTCGACGAGCGTCTTCTCCCCACCCCGTCCCTCGCCCTTCGCCAGAGCCGCGCCGTTGCCCGCGAAATGGCGGACTGCGCCGTGCGCGCGCTGAACAACGCTCTCACCGCCCTTGACCACAACACGCCCGAGCTCGCCCAGAGCATCCGCGACGATGAGGAGCTTTGCGACCACTATGAAGATATCCTCGGCACCTACCTCGTCAAACTCAGCACGCAGAAAATGGGCCGCGACGAGAGCGAGGAGGCGACCGAGTTACTCAAGACCATCGGCGACTTTGAGCGCATTTCTGACCACGCGGTCAACATTCTCTCCTCCGCTGAGGAGATGGAGCAAAAGGGCCTCACGTTCTCCGGCAGCGCCCTCAACGAGCTCGCCATTCTCACCTCCGCCATCCGCGAGATCCTTTCGCTCTCGCTCAAGTCCTTCTCCTCGCAGGACGTCGCGCTCGCCCAACAGGTCGAGCCGCTCGAGCAGGTCATCGACACGCTCAAAGAGCAGATGCGCACGCGCCACATCCTGCGCATGCAGCAGGGCCATTGCAGCATTGAGGCTGGCTTTGTCCTCTCCGATCTTCTGACCGACCTTGAGCGCACATCCGACCACTGCTCCAACATCGCCGGCTGCGTCATCGACGCCCGTGCGCATAACCTCAACCTGCACGAAACGCTGCGCCAGGCCAAGACTGCCGACGGCAGCTTCCAGCAGACGTACGAATCCTACGTGGAAAAGTACCAGCTTCCTGTTCCGTCGTCAAACGTGTAAAAAGCGGGGCGCTTGTGAGCGCCCCATTTTTGCTATTTTCTTGCTTGTAAAGCGCCCGTTTCCCTGCTATACTACGGTCATTAGGTCATTTCCGCGCAAACTGTCAATTTTGCACGGTAGGAAAGGATGATACCATGGACCCGATTTACGAGATCGAATTGCAGGACTGCCCCTACTGCCGCGGCACCGGTACGGTGGAGGATGAGCAGGGCTGGTGCGTTTATGTCACCTGTGTCGACTGCGGCGCGCAGACCGCGCACGCAAGCTACGAGTCCCCCGAGGAACGTCTGGCCGCCGCGCAGCAGGTCGCGCACCTGTGGAACGTCGGCAAGGTTCTGAACCCCGGCGTCGGCGACTGATTCGACTGGAACTGCATAAAAAGGACGGAAGAAAAGCATCTTCCGTCCTTTTTGCGCTCAACCGCCGTTTGAGCGCGCGAAACTCCCCCTCCATTGCGCGTTTTCCTGCAATCGGCTATACTGAACTCATCAAGGACGTCCGCACTTTATAGAAACGGAGTTTTGCCTTTATGAACATCGACATCGGCAGCAAGATCAAAACGCTGCGCCTCTCCAAAAGCATGACGCAGGAGCAGCTTGCAAAAGCCCTCCACGTGAGTGCGCAGGCCGTAAGCAAGTGGGAAAACGGCAGCTCGCTTCCCGATATTCAGCTTTTGCCCGCGCTGTCCGTCACGCTGGGAACGAGCATCGACTCGCTCTTCTCCCTCACGGACGAGAGCCGCTTTTCCCGCATCGACAATATGCTCTGGGACAAGCGCTTTCTCACACAGCAGGAATTTGACGAAGAGGAGCACTTTTTGCAGGAAAAGTGCCGCGAGGAGGAAACGCGCCCGCGCGCGACGCTGCTGCTCGCAGAGCTTTACTGCAAGCGCGCACGGGAATACAATGACCTCGCCTCTCCCCTCGCGCGTCAGGCGCTCGCACTGAATCCCGACTGCAAGGAGGCGCACAACGCCATCTTCGACGCCGAGCACGGCGCGTACCTCGACTGGAACGCGACGAACCACTACCGCACGATCGCCTTCTATCAGGAGTTTCTCGCCGCGCATCCGGAGAACCACAGCGCGCACCTGTGGCTTCTGGACCTTCTCATCGCCGACCGCCGCTGCGCGGAGGCACGCGAGGTCTTGGACAAAATGCACCGCCTGAAGCCGACCTACAACGACGACTTTTACCTCGGCTGTATCCTTTTGCAGGAGGGGCACACCGACGACGCGCTCGCGCAGTGGGAGGCCATGTGCGCAAAGTATCCCGACACGTGGGAGGTCTACGTTATGCGCGCGAGCGAGCTTGCCAAGCTTGGACATTACGACGAAGCCATTGCGGATTACGAGAAGACGATGGCGCTCATGCCGCCCCCGCGCTTTGTCGACCCTGCCGAGGCCATCGCGCAGATCTGCGAAATTCGCGGTGACTATGAAACGGCGATCACCTACTACGAAAAGGTCATCGCCATCGAAAAGGCCGACTGGCACGAAACGCAGGGCGAAGCCATCGACGCCCCGCAGCGAAGCATCGCAAGGCTGCGCGAAAAGCTGGCAAACCGCTGATATCGGGGCGAAAAGGCGCTTGTCAAAATCTTTTGACAAGCAATTTTTCCTCATGTAAAGCAGCTTTGCTCGACAAACTTTCCCGTTTTGGCTACCCTTGGGGCAGATCGAACGAAACGCACAGGAGGCACTTATGGAACTCGGTAATCAGATCAAGGCGCATCGCGCCGCGCTCTCGCTTTCACAGGAGGAGCTGGCAGAAAAGGTCTACGTCACGCGCCAGACCGTTTCCAACTGGGAAACTGGCAAGAGCTACCCCGATATCCATAGTCTGCTCCTGCTCAGCGCCCTCTTCGATGTTTCGCTCGACCAACTCATCAAAGGAGATTTGGAAACCATGAAACAGGAAGTCAATGCCGCCGATGTCAAAGCCATGAACCGCGACGCCATCATCTACTCTGTTCTGCTCGCCGCCACGATCATTCTGCCCGTGCCTCTAATCAAGTGGTTCGACCTGTACGGCCTCATTCCGGAGCTTTTGCTCTGGGGCAGCGCGATGTACTTTGCCCTCCGCCTCGAGCGCATCAAGAAGGCAAACAACGTCCAGTCCTACAGGGAGATCTTGGCCTTCAGCGAAGGGAAGCGGCTCGACGAGATCGAGCAGAAGGTCGAAGCGGGCAAGCGGCCCTATCAGAAAGTTCTGCTCGCCCTGCTCACCGCCGGGATCACACTGCTTGTCGGCATGGTGCTCAGCTGGCTGCTGCTGTAAGCAAACATCACAAAACCCGCCCCGACGCAAAAGCGTCAGGGCGGGTTTTCCATTTTCAGAAGCAGGTTTCACATATTGAAGCGTCTGCGCGCTTCCTCGCGCAGCGACGGGACGCGGCGCACGATGCGCAGCGGGATGATGAGCCCGATGCAGATGACGAGCACGACGAGCGACCAGCTCGGCTGCCACGCCTCAAGAAAATACCGGTCAAGGCAGTATTCGACACCCATCGCCATCAGGCCCACCGCGCCGATGCACATGGCGATGGAAGAAAGGCGCGAGCGCCTGCCGTCGCGCAGCAGAAAGCTCAGCAGGAATACGACGACGCACGCCCAGCCGAGCATCGGCAGCACGAGCCCGCGGAACCAGCGCCCCCCGTGCAGCGCAACCGAGATGATCCACACGTAAATGCCGATGGCGGCGACGTCCGCCGTCAGTCGGAAGAAGATTGGGATGCCGCGCACGAGCATCGGCAGTGCGAACCAGATCCACAGCATCACTGCCGCGCCCGCGACGTAGAGCGCCCAAGGGTGCTCCGTCGGCAAAATGAGATTCAGCAGTCCGCAGCAGAGCGACACGGACGCGAGCATCGCCGTCAGCAGCGCGGCGGCGGCTCTGCGCGACGCTCGCGGCACCTCGGCCGGCTTGGTCGGGAAATAGCGCGGCGCGGTCTCATCCGGCTTCCACGCCGGCGTGCCGCAGAGCGGGCAGCGCTCTGCGCCCTCGTCCAGCTCCACGCCGCATTTGACACAATATGACATCAAATTCCTTCTTTCGATCTGCTATTCATCGGTTGCTCTCCACGCGCACGGGGATTCCCGCGCGCACGAGGAAGCGGAAAAAGTCGCGCTCGGTGTCCGTCTCCGCCTGCGTGCCGGCAAAGGTGATCTCCATCGTGTCGCCATAGCTGATGGACGCGCAGTGGCAGCGCGGCACAGTCGCCTGCCCGAGGATAACCTCTGCCCCGCGGATATGCGGCACCATCTCCGGCGGCACGGTGAACGCGCCGGGGTTCGTATACGTGCAGGAATAGGGCCGCACGCCGTGCAGGCGATAGTTGAGCGCCATCACGGGATTTTTGAGTGCAACCGGCACGAGCCGCAGCGCAAAATTCTTTGTAAAGCGGACATTCCCCGTGAACGCCGCCTGCAATTCCTGCCGGTTGATATGCAGCTTCATAAAATGCCGCACTTGCGAGACGATCTCGGGGAACGTGTAGTCGCCAAGCGCGGGGTCGATATACGGGCGGACGGTGGTGATGAAGTTTCGCAGCGTCTCGCTCGGGAACCAGCCGCGCAGATTGATGGGGATGGCCAGCGCCACGGGGCGCAGGCGGTAGGGCTTTTCGCGCTTCTGCTTTTCCAAAATGACGTAAATGAGCACAGCGGAGAGGTATTCGGTGATCGACGCGCCGTACTTTTTCGACTCCTCGCGCAGCTTCGAGAGCGGCACGAAGCCCATCGTCACATGGAACGTGTAAAACGGCTCGCTTGTGCCGGTATTCTGATACGCCGTCGGCTGGCGGTGAAGGCCCAGTGCGTGGTGTCCTGCGTAGCGGGCATAGGCGTCCTCCATCTCCTCCTCGCGCGGCGGCTCGTTCAAATCAAGCACACCGTTCCCCGCAGGGATATCAACGCCGGTCTGGCGCAGGTATTCGGCCAGCAGCGTGCGGAAGAAGACGATGGCTCCGCCGCCGTCGGAAAGCGCGTGGAAGACCTCAATCGAAATGCGGTTGCGGTAATAGTAAAAGCGCACGAGCCAGCCGTTGTCTTCCTTGAAGCGCACGGGCTGGCAGGGGTCGGACACGTCCTCTTTCAAAAACGGCCCCGGCGCGCTGTTGTGCTCTAAATAATACCAGAACGCGCCCTTGCGGATGCGCACGGCAAAGGTCGGGAAGCGCGGCATGCAGCGGTCGATGGCGCGCTGAAGCGCCGCGGGGTCGACGTCCTTTTCCATCAGGGCGGAAAAACGGTAGATGGCTGAATACTCCTCCTTTTGCAGCGCGGAGTAGAGCGTGCCCGCGGAGTCGAGCTTATACCATTTGCTGTTGGGCTTGGCCATCCGATGTTCCCTCTTTCCTTCTGCGCGGTCTTGAGAGGTTCATTGTAGCACAAAGCTGGGCGCGCTACAAGAAAGATGCGGCTTTTCCTTGGCATTTTTACGAAATTATGATATCATGCTCTCAAAGAATTTTGTTTTTCAGGAGGAGCTATGGAACCCAAACTCCGCATCATCCGCAAAAAGAAGAGCGAGGCCGAGAGCGCGCATCTCGACCCGCTGATGCGTGCGCTCAAGGCGCTGCACAGCGCCGGTGCGCCAGAAAGCATGACCGCCGAAGAGCTTGAGCGTCAGCGCCGCAGTCAGGAGGTCCTCGGCAAGCTGACTGCGCCGATGACAGGCATGGATTACGAGGAATTTGCCCTCTCGGGCATGAGCGCGGCGTGGACGCGGCTCAAGGCCCCCCACGGCAGCCGCCATGCGATTTTATACTGCCACGGCGGCGGCTACACGAGCGGCAACCTCGGCTATTCGCGCGTACTGTCGTCCAAGCTCGCGCATGCGACGGGCTACGATGTGCTGAGCTTTGAATACCGCCTCGCGCCCGAGTTCCCCTATCCCGCCGCCGTCGAGGACGCGCTGCGCGCGTGGGACTATCTGATGCTCCAGGGCTACGGCGCGCGCGATATCGTCCTCGCGGGCGACAGCGCGGGCGGCAACCTCGCCCTCGTGCTCTGCAATCGCCTCAAAGCGGCAGGCCGCAAGCTCCCCGGCGCGCTCATCCTGATGTCGCCGTGGACGGACATGACGATGTCCGGCAAATCCTACACCGAGCGTGCGGAGATCGACCCGATGCTCACGCCCGAGTACATCGAAGCCGTGCGCCTCGCCTACGCCGCAGGAAGAGACTACCGTTCGAGCGACCTGTCCCCACTTTTTGCCGACTTCACCAGCTTCCCGCCGACGCTCATCCAGGTCGGCGACCACGAGATCCTGTATTCGGATTCAGAACAACTCTATCAGGCGATGAAGCGCGCAAACGTTCCCTGCCGCCTGCAGGTCAGCGAGGGGATGTGGCATGTGTTTCAGATGTTTCCCATTAGAAAGGCTTCTGTTGCAATAGAAAATATCGCACGGTTCCTTTTGGAACAATAAGTTCCGGTTTTTTCCCACATGGTGTGGGGGACACAGATAAGGGAGGGGTATCTCTTTTTCGAAAAGAGATACCCCTCCCTTGCACCCTCCCAGAGAAAATTCACATTGTAGGCGAGCAGCTCCAAGAGCTGCGGCGCTTGCCGAATCGGGTTCCTGCGCGCGGCGTTGCCGCGTTGGGTGTTGCTATACGATTTGATTTGCTCCTACTACCCGCTGCCGCTCTGCCTATCTTGTAGAAGTGCGCAGTAATTTCCGTTTACCGCCAGTCCCATCAATGCGGCGAGCGCAGCAATGCCGCATTCCGCAGGCAGTCTGCCGCCGA
>ENA-OUQN01000525-OUQN01000525.1-human-gut-metagenome-genome-assembly--contig:-NODE-525-length-30704-cov-6.278606_pt1 | contig 30704 bp, 27 predicted proteins | sample MGYA00237950_ERZ548832 | MGnify/ENA primary metagenome ERZ548832 (study PRJEB26490, sample SAMN05194703) | human gut metagenome | biome: terrestrial biome; feature: human-associated habitat; material... | reverse complement strand
TGTTACCGCTGGATTTATTGCATTAGAGCAGGACAAGCGAAAAGAAAGATAACTTACAGTTTTGCTGATGCTCTTAACAACTAAATATTAAATAATTTTACATAGCCGTTAAGGAGTTAATTTTTACTCTCTGACGGCTTATTTTATTTCACAAAGAGGGAGGTGATACACTTGAAAATCAAAAAGGTCGATGATAAGCCGATGGTCATTCACACCAAGCAGAAAGCCAAGATTCATACTCACGAACCAAAGCAGGCTTCCATCAAGGGCAGCAATATCTACACGGTGGACCGGGACCCGACCAAGAAGAAAACGATGGAAGGTTTATCCATAAGAAAAAATACGAAGGACTATAAATGGGAGAATGGCATCCATTATCTGCCGGTATACATGATCCCATTTTTGTAAAATCCTTACCATTTATGCTAAAAAAAGCACAGATTATGCAATTTTTCTCCATAAAAAAATTCTTATGTTAGGATTAAGACAAGTAAAGCGGAACATAAATGCAGAAAGTTATTCAGAAACTGCAAAGAAGTGTTTCGCAGTTCAGAGAGAAAGGGATTAATATTATGGAGAAAATCAAAAACTTATGGCTTGGATTTGCAGAAAAGCATCCGGGCGCATCAAAATGGATTCGTGAAGGTGGTTTATTTGTTATTGTAAGTAACCTTATTACAGTACTGAAATATTTTATGTTACTGTTTTTACCACTTGCATTTGCAGGGCTTCCAAAAGTTGATTTCGGATTCCCGGGAATCGACATTACTTTATTCGGAGAGACTTTCAAATGGAACATTATCGGCTATGACGCTGCACACGGCGGACTGCCTTACTTCTGTGCATACATGATCGCAATGGTAGTTGGTGAGTGTATCAACTTCCCAATCCAGAGAAGCTTCGTATTCCGCAGTAAAGGTAACATCTGGTATCAGGGAATGTGGTATCTGATCGCATTCTGTATCGTAACCTGTATCGTAAACTCTATCAACTGTATCTGGGTTGCTGTTGCAGGAATGTTCGTACCGGACTGGCTCTATAATATCGGAACAACCGTATTAAACGGTGGTGTATCCATGGTGGTATTCTTCTTTGTTAATAAAATCATCTTCCCGGAAGGGGAAGCAAAAAAAGCGGAAGCTTAAAAACATAAACAGAATAAATTCGTATTCTCCAGATGTCGGGGATCGAAAACAGGAGGCTGTTGCTCTATAGATGAGTGTTCATGTATGGAGCGGCAGTCTTTTTGCGTGAAGGAGAAGTATAGGAGCATGACAGCGTTGTTCTGCCAGAAGTAAAGGGAATCAGAACAGGTGGAGAAGATGAAAAAATTGCTTAAAGCTATGGAATATGATATACCATATACCAGAAGGGCACTTATGGAGAAATTTGAACTGAAATCGAAAGAAGGCTTCCGTAGAAATTATCTGCATCCAGCAATGGAACAAAACCTGATCAGGATGACAATTCCGGATAAGCCGAACAGCAAAAATCAGAGGTATTTGAAAGTATAGGTTATGTTAAAAATAGCAATCGTAGAGGACGAACGCGAGTGCCAGGAAGCACTCATCGAGCATTTGAGAAAATATGAAAAAGAGAAAAAAGAAGCATTTGTCGTAAGAATTTTTAATGACGGCATTGATATTCTGGATGACTATTCTGCGGACTATGACCTGATTTTTCTGGACATTCATATGAAATATCAGGATGGAATGACAACGGCAAAGAAAATCCGCGAAGTGGATGCGGACGCGCAGATCGTGTTCATCACAGCGCTGGCGCAGTATGCAATAGAGGGCTACAAAGTAAATGCGCTGGATTTTATTTTAAAACCGGTTGTTTATGAGCAGCTTGCGATGACTATGGACAAAGTGCTGGCAGTGACGTCAAAGTATCACAAGGAAAAACAGCTTCTGGTTGCGGAAGGAGAACGAAAGTGTAAGATATCTACCGAGGATATTTTATATATTGAGGTTGTGGGACATGATATGTTCTTCCACACAAAAGATAAGGTGTATTCAAAACACGGAATCCCTTTAAAAACAATGGCAGATGAGCTGGCGGAATATTATTTTGTCAAAAGCGGGCAGTCACAGCTTGTAAATCTGCGGTATGTGGATGAGGTGAAGAAGGATACCGTTTATGTGGGCGGAACGCAGATATTCTTAAGCCGGAGCAGGAAAAAAGAATTTTTAGAGGCATTTGCCGATTACGTCGGAATGGAGATTTGAGATGGAATGGGGATTTGAGATGGAAGTGACAAGTTTTAATTTCCTATACATGTTAGAAATGCTGCTTCCGGCGATCGGACTTTGTATACCATTGAAAAAAAGAGAACATGGCATGGGAAAAGCGATGGCAATCATAATTGTGGGTACCTGTCTGCTTGGTGTTTTACCCATTTTTTACATAAAATATTACGGTACGGAAATGCAGCAGGGGATTTTGTGGGTGGAATCTGTCATTCTTATGTTTGTGTGGTTTGCTTTGATATGGGCGATACTGATTTTTTCAATTTATTTCTGTACGGAGAGCAGTATTTATGAGGCGATGTACATTTTTGCCTTAAGTTATGGTGTGGAACATATTTTTTACTGTATCCGGGTTCTCGTGGAACATTTTACAGGTGGAATCATAGGAAACAAACATCCAATCGTATACATTCCGTGTCTTGCGGGCTCTTTTCTTCTGGCGTATTTCTGGTTCGCAAAAGGAACCGTGTATGAGGGAAAATACCCGATCGGGGCGATTTCCGCGACTACGACATCCGTTGTTTTGATGGGAATTGTCTGGGGACTTAGCATTGTGATGGATTATCTGGGGTATGCGCATCTGCACAGCATTTATGCGATCCTATGCTGCATTTTCATCCTGACGAACCAGCGGGAGCAGATGAGAAGGGAGACAGAGCGCATCGGATTTTCACAGAAAGAACAACTCTGGGAAAAAACAAAACTGCGTTATGAGATGTCAAAGGAGAGTATCGCAGTGGTAAACCAGCATTATCACGATATGAAACATCAGCTCATGATTTTATCAACGATGAGTGATGAGGATAAGCGTAAAGCAAAATTACAGGATATGGAGAGTAAAATTGCTGCCTACGATGCGGTGGTGCGAACCGGAAATGAATATCTGGACACCGTTTTAACCGAGAAAAAACTGACCTGCCAGAGTAACCGGATTTCCATGAGCTGTATTGCGGATGGAAGCCAGCTTGCATTTATGGATGAGCTTGACCTGTACACTTTATTCGGCAATGCTCTTGATAATGCGATCGAGGCAAACCAGAAAATTTCAAACGTACATGAACGCTGGATATCCGTTCAGATACAGAATAAAAAGGGAATCCTTCTGGTGGAGATTGTGAATCCCTACGAGGGAAGTCTGGTCTATGACAGTAACCATATGCCGGTTACATCGAAGCAGGATACTGGCAGTCATGGTTTTGGAACAAAAAGCATGAAAAACATTGTCGAGCATTATGGCGGTCAGATGGTCATAAAGACCGAACAGAACAAATATCTGCTTCGCATGATTTTTCAAAATTCACATGGACGATAAAAACATATAGGAATCTATACAATATCAGATTTTTATGAAAAACAGCGGAATATGTCTCTCAAAATGCAGGTTACGTCCAAACCTGCATTTTTCTTTTCTTTCGTGGTATTTTTTTCTGGTAAACAGATGGAACAAAACCCACCACAGACAGGATTTGAGTTTTGCTGCCGGAAGTGAAATTTTTAAGAGGAGGAGACTATGAGTAAAGCCAGAAAGATGATAGGAACAACGATACGTTCTGTGCTGATTATCCTATTTGCAGTGATCATCGCAGCCGTAAACACCATCCTTCCGAATTATGCGAGAATGATGGACAGTATGATCGGAGGAATCAACACACAGATTGATAATTCCGACGTAGACACAACAGGTCTTGATCTTGCGTATAACAAAGCAGATTATACGACAGACAGTATCAAAGAAGCAGAGGCAGCGCTTCATCAGCAGATCGCAGATGAGGGTACGGTGCTTTTGAGTAATGAGGGAATCCTGCCAATGGAACAGGATACGGAGTTCAGCTTTTTTTCCGTGAACTCAGCGACAGTATCCGCCAGTGATTCCATGCTTGGAGGAAGAAATCTGGCACAGATTTTCGAGGAAGCAGGAGCAAAAATTAATACAACTTTAATGGATTTTTATTCAGAGCAGTCGAAAGAATACGGACTCAGCTCTGGTTCTGTCAGTTTTGGTGATGCAGAAGATTTTGCCATCCATGAAGTTCCGTTATCCGTGTTACAGGAGAACTCAGAGGTCATGGATTCGGTAAAGAATACCGTACCTGTTTATTTCTTAAAACGTGTGGCAGGTGAAGGCCGTGACATGCCGCGTTCCATGTACAACCATGCAGAGAGCGAAGAGGATAAAGCGAAAAGTTATCTGGAGCCGGACTCTACAGAATTAGAGATTATTTCATATTTAAATGACAATTTTGACAATGTGATCCTTGTAACCAATTCCAACGCTGCATTAGAGCTTGGCTGGGTAAAAGATTATGCGAATGTCAAAGCAGTGCTTTCCTGCACCGCAATCGAGTCCATTCCATACATCCTGATCGGACAGGTAAACCCATCCGGAAGAACGGTAGATACGTTTGCAGCAGACGCATCCAAATCCCCGGCTGCACAGAACTTTGGTGATTACCAGTACGTGGATGAGAACGGAGAACTGACAAAATACAATTATGTGACTTACGAAGAGGGAATTTATGTAGGTTACAAATATTATGAGACACGTTATGAGGATGCCGTTTTAAATCAGGGAAATGCAGGAGATTATGACTACACAGAGGAAGTGGTCTATCCATTCGGTTATGGTCTTTCCTACACAACCTTTGACTGGTCGAATATGCAGACAAACTGGTCAGATGATGAATGTACGGTGACCGTTGATGTGGAAAACACCGGAGATATGGCAGGAAAAGATGTCGTAGAGATCTACGTACAGTCTCCATATACGGAGTACGACAAAGCAAACGGAGTAGAGAAAGCTTCCGTACAGCTTGTAGCTTATGGTAAGACAAGCGAGCTTGCACCGGGGGAAAAAGAGACAGTCACCTGTACTTTCTCCAAAGAGCAGCTAAAAGCTTATGATGAAAACGGAGCAGAGACTTACATTTTTGACGCAGGTGATTATTATATTACAGCGGCAGAAAATGCGCATGCAGCAATTAACAATATTCTTGCGGCGAAATCTGAAGAGTGCCTTGCAACCGCAGGTGGACTTTCGACAGAAGCCGCAACAACCGGTGGCAATGCAGACTTTGTATCTGTATACACACCAGATAACACAGACACCGACGTGACAACCTACGCAACAGATTCTTACTCCGGTGTAACGATCACAAACCAGTTACAGGACTGCAAAGCAGATGTAACTTATCTGTCCAGATCAGACTGGGAGGGAACCTTCCCGACACATGACGGAGAGCCGGGACAACAGATCAGTACCTGGGGTAATGAGATTAACGGAGAAGACGGTGTATCTTATACTTATGTGAAAACAGCGTCCGATGATCTGATCGCAGAACTTGACAGCTTTTCAAGCGGCACAGATGTTGATCCGGAGACACTGGCAGATACACAGATTGTCTATGGAGCAGATAATGGATTGACACTGATCGACATGAGAGGACTTGACTTTGATGATCCGCTCTGGGATGACCTGTTAGACGAACTGACCGCAGATGAGATTTACAATACGATCGGTGTGTCCGGTTATGGTATCGAATATATTGATTCCGTAGAAAAACCGTTTAACATTGATGCGGATACCGCAGCGGGATTGTTCTACGGTGGTACAGGAGCAATGTTCCCAAATGCGATGACACTCGCACAGACATGGAACTTAGACCTCGCCAGTGAATATGGAACGATGATCGGAAACGAAGGATTGCTCGGAGGAGCCGATGGCTGGTATGCACCATCCATGAACATCCACAGAACACCATATTCCGGCCGTAACGGAGAGTACTATTCCGAGGATGCATTTCTCTCAGGAGCCGTTGCTTCCAGAGAAGTTTACGGAGCTGCTTCCAAAGGTATGTATACCTACATCAAACATTTTGCATTCAACGATCAGGAAAACCATCGTGGTGACCGTGATGGACAGTTCAGTGTGGCTACCTGGTTCAATGAGCAGTCTGCAAGAGAGATTTACCTTGTGCCGTTTGAGATGTGCATGAAAGTCGGCGATGTCACCTTAAATTACGTCGAGAAACAGGAAGATGGAAGCTATGCAAATGCATCAAAATCCATCCGTGCTTCACAGGGTGTTATGACCTCCTTCAACAGAGCCGGTGCAATCTGGGCAGGCGGTGATTATGGACTGATCACAGGCATTCTCCGTAACGAGTGGGCATTTGACGGAATCGTTATGACAGACAATGCCAATACTGGTGTATTCATGGATGGCTACCAGATGACAGAGGCGGGCGCAGACGTGAAGCTGACATCCCTTCCGGCATCTGCAAGATATGATTTTGACAAAAATGATCCTGCAACCTACTATTATGCAAGACAGGCAATGCACCGTGTACTTTACACGATCGCAAACAGCAAGAGCATGAATGGCGCAATGCCGGGTTCCCAGATCAAAGATGGAATGAGAATTTCAGACAAAATCAAACTGGCAGTGGACATTATTTTCGGTCTGCTGATCGTTTTGGAAGTTTACAGGATTTTCCGGTTATTCAAGCCAACAAAGAAAAAGCTTGCGAAGCTTCAGGCAAAAGCTGAGAAAAAAGCACAGAAAAAACAGATGTAAAAGTAACAGGACTTCTTTACATCAATGTAAAATTTATGTAAAATAGTAAATACAAAAAGAGCAGAACTGCGATCATATTTGAAGTAGTTTTGCTCTTTATTTTTACTGGAAAATATGAGGCGATGGGAGACAGTGTATTTTTCGGGGAATAGCAAAGGAGAGAAAAATATGAGAAAAAACTGGGCAGCATTGGCACTCACAGGCATGTTATGCCTGACAACTTTTGCAGGAATACAGACTGTTTCCGCTGAGACAGCAGATTCCGCAAAACAGGTGGATATTGTATTCACACATGATACACATTCCCACCTCAACACATTTACGACCATTGTAGATGAAGCGGAAAAAGAAGTGGGAGGATTTGCGAGAATCAACACCTTGATCCAGGAGCAGAAAGCGAAAAATCCTGACACGCTGGTGATTGATGGCGGTGATTTTTCCATGGGAACCCTGATCCAGACTGTTTTTGAGACGCAGGCGGCAGAAATCCGTATGTTAGGCTATATGGGATGCGATGTGACCACACTCGGAAACCACGAATTCGATTACCGCTCCAAAGGACTTGCAAATATGTTGAACAGTGCGGCGGAGTCCGGAGATGATCTTCCGGCACTGGTTGTCTGCAATGTGGACTGGGAATCCATGGAGGCAGCAGGCTTAAGTGAGGGACAACAGCTGATCAGAGACGCATTTGATGAGTACGGGGTCAGTGACTATGTTGTATTGGAAAAAGGGGATACAGACATAGCTGTCGTAGGCGTTTTTGGTAAAGATGCACTTGCCTGTGCGCCGACCTGTGAACTCTTATTCAAAGATCCAGTCGAGGCGGTAAAAGAAACGGTCGAAGAGATCAGGGAGAACGAGGATGTTGATATGATTGTCTGCGTTTCCCACAGCGGAACCTGGGAGGACGAGAGTAAATCAGAGGATGAAAATCTGGCAAAGGCAGTGCCGGATCTCGATCTGATCTTAAGCGGTCACACACATACAACACTGGAAGAGCCAATAGTCCATGGAGATACCTATGTGGTATCCTGCGGTGAATATGGTAAGAATCTCGGTGAACTTTCCATGACACAGAAAGCAGATGGACGCTGGGAGATGACTTCTTACGAAATTGTGCCGGTCACAACAGACATTGATCAGGATGCAGAGACACAGAACGCCATTGATCAGTTTATGGATACTGTGGACACCGACTATCTGGCACAGTTTGGCTATACCAAGGATCAGGTGTTAGCGAAAAATGACGTGGATTTCTCCACACAGAAAGATCTGGAAAATATTCATGAGGAACACAACCTCGGCGATATTATGTCGGACGCCTATGTGTATGCGGTGGAAAATGCAGCAGATTTTGACGGTGTCCCGGTGGATGTGGCAGTTGTTCCAAGTGGCACTGTCCGTGACACCTATGCAAAAGGCGATATTACCGTGGAGCAGGTATTTAATTCATTTTCCCTCGGAATCGGGGCAGACGGAGTGCCTGGATATCCGCTCATCAGTGTGTATCTGACGGGAAAAGAGTTAAAGACAGCAGCAGAGATCGATGCATCCGTTTCTGATTTTATGACAACAGCAAGACTTTACAGCAGCGGACTTAATTTTACATACAATCCAAACCGCATGATCTTAAACAAAGTCACAGATGTATATTTAGATGACGGAAATGGCGGCAGGATCGAACTTGAGGACGACAAGCTTTACCGCGTGGTCGCAGACCTTTACAGCGGACAGATGTTAAGTGCGGTTACAGATATGTCCTACGGTCTGTTGTCACTGGTTCCAAAGTATGCAGATGGAACACCGATCGAAGACTTTGAGGATGTCATCATCACAGAGAACGGAAAAGAGTTAAAAGCGTGGGATGCGATCGCAAGATACATGGAGTCATTTGAGGATACAGACGGCGATGGTATCGCCAATGTGCCGGAATATTACAGTACAGATCATGACAGAAAAGTGGTGGATGACAGCCGGAATATCGTTGACCTTGTAAAAAATCCAAATAAATTTACCGGAATCATTGTTGGTGTGATTGCAGTGTTGATTTTACTTGTCATTTTCATTATATTATTAATTAAGAAAATTGTGAAAAAAGTAAAATCCCGCAAGATGAAAAAGTAAAAAATTTTTCCGGTATCAGTGGATCATTCGGACATACGTTGAAAAAGAAGTTTACATAAGTCGGGATTGGCAGGGAGATTCAAAATGAGCGCACAGGACAACATGGAAAAGGTTCTCAGGGAATTACATGTCCTTTTATCAAAAAGCAATCCATATGAGAGAGATTCTAACTATCTGGTCGTAAATAAGAAAGAGATGCTGGATATTTTAAAACAGCTTGCAGTCTGCATGTCAGAAGTTATGGATGAGTATGAACTGACGCAGCAGGGCAGGGAGCAGGCGCAGCGGGAAAACCGGAAGATCGGGGAAGAAATCATCAATGACGCCAGAGCAAAAGCAGAGGACGTTTATGCCGCGTCGGTTATGTATACGGATGAAGCGCTCCGGCGGATACTTGATATTATGGATGAGGCGAATGAGTCTGTGAAAGCGGTCTATGACAGCATGGGAGAAAAGCTTGCAAATGAAAGAAAACTGGTTTCCGGTGACAAGCTGGAATTAAAGAGTCTGCTGCAGGATCTTAAGGATACGGACAAATACATGGGTATTATTGAGGAGCGGAATAAGAAGATCGCGAAGGAGAAGAAATGGAAAGAAGAGGATACGGAATCTTCTCCTTATGCAGCAGTGAAGCCAGAGATCAAGATCAACCGCGATTATTTTGAACAGCAGGGAATCTCGTTTGAAGAACCGGAGGAAGAACAGCCGGAAGAAAAAACAGAGAAAGCTGCCCCTGAGATCAGCGTGAATCTGGATTCTGAGTACTTTAAGTGGAAAGAGCAGGAAGGAAAAGAAGAGGATTCAGAGGATGAGAAACAGCCAGAGAAAAAAGGATTCTTTGGGAAATTTATGAAATAAAATTAATTGTGTACAACCTATTGACAAAGATGCCAATAGGTTGTATTTTATTATACATAAAGATTGAACACAATTAAATTGCAAGCAATATAAAAGAAGAGAAAAACAATGAGTAAATTTTATGATTTTGAAGCGGAAGATGTAATCTGACACCAATGCTTGAAAGTATGCTGACAAGAACACGGCCGGACTATATGGAGAGCGCAGATATCAAATGGAACTTTACAAAATTTTTAATTGACCGGAATGGCAACGTGGTAGAACGGTTTGAGCCGACAGCGGATATGGATGTGGTAGAGGAAAAAATCAGAGAAATTCTATAATGTTGTAAAAACAACGGAAATTCTGCTCCCAATTGCGTATAGTAAAGATACAAAAAAAGGAAACTATATATGAAAATAAATCGCACAGTATCATTGCCAAAAGGAGCGTAGGAAGTATGAATAGAGAAGAGCAGAAGCAAACCATTAAAGATTACCTGAAACGCCTCGGAGCAGGCGAGGAATTGGAGAGTGTCCGCGTTGATTTTGTGAAAAAATTTCAGTCGGTAGACGCGGCAGAGATCATGAATGCAGAGCAGGAACTTATCAAAGAGGGAACACCGATCAGTGAAGTGCAGAGATTGTGTGATGTTCATTCTGCGTTGTTTCATGGAAAAACAAGAGAAGAGCAGATCGCAAATGCTGAAAAAGCAACAGTGGATTCTATCCGGGAACAGAGATTTGCAAAGACGGCGGAGCTTGTGAAGATTCCGGGGCATCCGCTTCACACATTTACGTTGGAGAACGAAGCACTTGCCAAAACGATTGAAAAATGCAGGGAAGCCCTAAAGAATGGGCATGTAGAGTACAAGCTTATAGAAGAAGTCCGTCAGCTTGCGATCCATTATGCCAAAAAGGGAGATCTTCTTTATCCGCATTTAAAGGTAAAGTATGAGATCAGCGGTCCGTCGGATGTTATGTGGACGGTGGATGATGAGATACGGGATGAATTTGCTGCGCTGGCGAAAAAAGCGGATTCACAGGATGATGAGTGGAAAAAACGTTTCGAGGCGGCACTCACAAGAGCGGACGAGATGATCTATAAGGAAGCCAATATTCTTTTCCCAAATTGCGCATTTAACTTTACGGATGAGGAATGGTTTGGAATTTACCGGGACTCAAAAGATTACGCAGAGTGTTTTGGCGTAGAAAACGGAGTCTGGGAGGATGCAGAGAAGGTGCAGAAAGTAAAAATGTCGTCCATTAGTCAGGATGAGATTGTCATGGCAGGCGGTCATATGACTGTGGAGCAGTTGACAGCAATGCTGAATACCATCCCGCTGGAGATTTCGTTTGTGGACACAGACAATATCAACCGCTTTTTCAACGAAGGTCCAAAAGTGTTCAAAAGACCGGGAATGGCGATCGACAGAGAGGTATTCTCCTGCCACCCGCCGAAGATTGAACAGCAGGTACGCCGTATTATTGAAGAGTTCAGAGCGGGAACACTTGATAAAGTACCTGTCTGGATGGATAAAAACGGCAGAACCATGTTAGTCACTTATATGGCAGTCCGTGATAAAAGCGGAAAATATCTTGGAACCATGGAACTGGTACAGGATATGGAATTTGCAAAAGAGTATTTTCAGAAATAATTAATAAGTGGAAATCTCCTTATGGGAGGCAGCACGGTACTCGCGTGGTCTGCTTCCCATAATTGTTTTAAACTGTTTTGAAAAATAACTTGGGTTGGAAAAACCACAGTTTAATGCGATCTCTGTGATGGGAGCGTCGGAATCTGTCAGCAGTTTTGCGGCATGGAAAATACGGATCCGCTGCAAATATTCGATCGGACTGTAATGCAGATACCGCTGAAAAATGCGTTGACATTCTCTGGGACAGATATTTGCAGTGTCCGCAATCTCTGAGACAGAAATGGTTTTATCTAAATTTCGGTGCAGCCAGGTCAGCATTTTTTTCAGGCGTTCGTCTTGTATCGGAGAAATAGAAGGGCTGGAATCCACAGACATTTTGGACAAAACACAAAGCAGGATATTGGACAGCGCATTCCGTACCTGAAATTCATATCCGTAGTTTTCACTGATACAGGCATGGTAGGCACAGTCAAATTCCTGAAAATACGGAGCGTCCTCAGAGGTATCATGAAACACAAAGCAGGATGGACCATTTTCCAACAGCGGGCGCACGTATTTGATGTGAAATACACTTTCCGGGGTTCCGCAGATCATGTCGGTGCTGAACACAAAGGAGCGGAACAGGCAGGGAGCGGCGGTTTTTGGAACAACGGCATGAATGATCTCTGTATTGATAAAACAGCCCTCCCCGGCTTGCAGTTCATAGGACTGGTCGCCGATACGAACCGTGACAAGCCCTTCGAGTAGTACAAACAGTTCCAGCTCACCGTGCCAGTGAGGAGGAACATATCCGCCAAGATACTGGTGCAGATCCATGTCGTTGACGGAGAGATCAAATAATTGCGTATTTTTTTCAATGAGTTCCCTGCCGGAAGGATCGAGGGACAGAGAAGGGGAATTGTTGAACATAAAAACTACCGCCTTGTCGCTTTTGTTATATTATAAGTCGCATTTTCTAAAGATACAATGGTTTTTGCTGTGATAAAATTCAGAATAGAGATAAAATAAGTCTGCGAATCGTTACTGGAACGAGGTACGAGGGAACAGTAACAATATAGAAGGAGAACAGCATGAAAAATACAGTGATTTTTGATCTGGATGGTCTGTTAATTGACAGCGAGATCATTTCCTTCCGATTGTATGAGGAGCTGACCGGAAAATACGGACGTTCCATGACGCTGGAGGAATATGCAACGGATTATAGTGGAAAAACCAGTCTTGCAAATATGAAGCTTCTGTTAGAAAGATATCAGCTCCCAATCACGTTGGAAGAGGGAATGACTTTTGTGGATGAGAGGGAAAAAGAGTATCTAAAAGACGGCGTTGCACTGAAACCGGGCGCACGCGAACTGCTGGCGTATTTAAAGGAAAATCACTACAAAATACTGCTGGCAACATCGAGCACCGAAGACCGCGCAGAGGGAATTTTGCAGCAGAATGGGATTCGTGGCTACTTTGATCATCTGGTGTATGGTGTAAATGTGAAACGTGGCAAACCTTTTCCTGATATTTTTCTGAAAGCATGCGAGGATGCAAATGAGCCAGGGAAAAATTGTCTGGTGTTAGAGGATAGCGAAGCAGGGATTCAGGCGGCATATTCTGCGGGAATTGATGTGATCTGTATTCCGGATATGCGGGAGCCGGGAGAAGAATTTCAGAAGATGGTAACAGCACAGCTGATCTCTTTAAAAGATGTGATCATCTGGTTACACACATTACGGCTTGTTAATATTATGTAAACTATAAAATAGGAATCATTGTTTTGATGCCTCCGGCTATGGTACAATATTGGAATCATAGGTGGAGGCATTTTATATGAAAGTGGTAGTGGCAATTGATTCTTTTAAAGGGAGTATGACAAGTATGCAGGCGGGAAACGCCTGTAAAGAGGGGATTCTTGCGGCGGCGTGTGCGCACTGTGGCGGTGGGGCAGCAGCCGTGAAGGGCAGGAAAATTGCAGCAGATAATTTGGATGTTGTCGTAAAACCGCTCGCGGACGGAGGCGAGGGCACAGTGGAAGCGTTGGTAGAAGGAATGAACGGAACGTATGAGTATGTGACCGTGACAGGTCCGATGGGAAATCCAGTGAAAGCAAGATATGGCATTCTGCCAGATCAAACAGCGGTGATGGAAATGGCGGAGGCATCTGGCATTACACTGGTAGAAGAACCATTAAATCCGTGGAAAGCGACATCCACAGGAGTCGGAGAAGTGATCCTGGATGCAGTACAAAAGGGATGCCGCAAATTTATCATTGGAATTGGCGGCAGTGCGACGACAGAGGGCGGTATCGGAATGTTATCTGCACTGGGCTATGATTTTATGGATGAAAACGGAGACAGATTGCCACCGGTTTTTGACTCGCTGGAAAAAGTGGTACAGATAAAAAATAATCGTGTGCCGGAAGTGTTAAAAGACTGTCATTTTCAGATCGCGTGTGATGTGACAAATTCACTTTGTGGATCGCAGGGGTGTGTTTACGTTTTTGGATCGCAAAAAGGTGTGAAGGAAGAAGAGAAAGAGAGCATGGATAAGGCGATGCAGTCCTATGCGACATGTCTGGAAAAATTTACCGGCAAAAAGCTGAGTGACATTCCGGGCACGGGGGCAGCCGGAGGACTTGGATTTGCGTTTCTGTGGGGGCTTCCGAAGGTGAAACTGAAACCGGGAATCGATATTGTGCTTGAGGCAGTCGGGCTGACAAATGAATTGAAGGATGCAGATGTCGTGGTGACGGGGGAAGGCTGTCTTGATTTTCAGACGGCAATGGGAAAAGTTCCGGTCGGTGTGGCAAAGACAGCAAAAAACTACAATTGTAAAGTAATTGCTTTTGCCGGAAGTGTGACAGAGGAAGCAAAAAAATGTAACGAAAAGGGAATCGATGCATTTTTCTCCATCCTGCCGGGTGTGTGTTCACTGGATGAGGCTATGGACACGGAAATTGCGCAGAAAAATATGCGGAATGCGGCGGAGCAGGTGTTCCGGTTGGTTTTGGCTTGTGGGAAGGAAAAATCTTCTTTACATCCATAAATTCCTTAGCTATAATCCACTCAAAGCATAATATTTTCCAGTATTTCTAAGGGTGCAGAGAGTTTTCAGATATAGAAATATTGATCTTGATAAGATTTTGTATCTTATTCTTAAATTCATGATAAGCAGTTCATCAGAAAATCTATGCTTTTATTCCAGACAATTTACAAAAGCAGGATTTTTCTAAGAACTCAAGAAAGTCCTGTCATAAAACAGGAGGACTATCATGGCAGATATGAAAGCAATTATGCAGCAGCTCAGTATGCAGGAACAGTACGATGAGAATGCCAAGTGGCTGAATTCACAAAAACCGTTTTTGGCAAACATTCTTATCAGGACCGTGGACGACTTTAAGGGGATGCAACCGGAAGAAGTTGCAAAGTTGATTGAGGGAGAACCATCAGTTGGAAGGACGCCGGTAGAGGAAGGGTTTACCAATGAAAGGCTGGAAGATGAAACGATGGCGATTTCCGGCATGAATACAGAAAAGAAAGTGCATAATGAAGGTGTTACTTATTTTGACGTTTTGTTTTGTGTCAGAACCCAAAATGAACTGGCAAAGATTATTGTAAATATGGAGTTACAAAAAGAAGAACCTGCGCTTTATGATGTGGAGATGAGGGGGATTTTTTATGCAGCAAGGGAAGTGTCTTCTCAGCTTGGCAGAGAATTTAAGAACCAGCATTATAATGATATGAAAAAGGTCTATTCTATTTGGGTTTGTATGAACACAAGAGAAAATAGCCTGAATAAGATTGCGTTAAAAAATGAAAATGTGTTTGGACAGTCAAGGTGGAAAGACAAATATGATATGATTCATATTGTGACGATTCGGCTAAGCAGGAAAATGGATGAAGACAGAGGGCATGAACTGCATCGTTTTCTTGGAGCAATCTTTGCACATGAACTGTCATTTTCGGAGAAAGAAAAAATTTTAGTCAAAGAATTTGGAATAAAGTTAGAGGGAGACAGGAAAGAGAGGTTGACAAATATGTGTAATTTGGGTGAAGGGATTTGGGAACAAGGAATTGAGCAGGGAAAAATATCTGGTATTATAGAAACATGTATGAAGTTAAATATGTCAGAAAATGATATTATTGAAAAAATAAAGGAGATTATGCACATTTCTGGTGAAGAGGCAAAAAGGTACTATAAACAGGCTATGTAAGAAAATAGAATACAAACATAGGCAGAACTACTTCGTGAGGTCATTTCAGATTTCACGGAGTAGTTTTTTTGTGAAATAATTCCAAAATCCTTCATCCAAATCCAACCCTTCAATCGTTATAATAATCAGGAGACGTCCTACAAGAAAAATAATTACAGTTTCACAGAACAGGTGGACTGTAAAGGAGAATATCTTAATGCGCGAAGAGATACTGATAAAAAAATTGCAAAATGGGGATGCGTCTGCATTGGACGAACTGATCTCCATGTATTACAAGGAGATCCTGCGGTACTGCATCTGGCATGCGCCGGATCGCACACAGGCGGAAGATGCGGCACAGGAAACTTTTTTGAAAGCTGTGAAATATCTTGGAAATTTCGGATTTTCCGGTAAATTCAGAGCCTTTTTATATAAAATTGCAGCAAACACCTGTATTGATATGCAGAAAAATAAATGGAACCAGCATACCGCGTTGGAAGACTTACAGGAAGAACCGCCCTATGTGGAAAAAGATTTTAAAAACGTGGAGGAAGAGCTTGTAATCTGTAGTCTGGTAAAAAATCTGGAGCTAAAAGATCAGGAAATCGTGCTGTTGCGTTTCGGACAGAATCTGAAATTGCGTGAGATCGCAGAAATTGTTGGACTGCCAATGCGTACAGTGCAGTCCAGATTGAAGGTAAGTTTAAAGGTGATCGAGAAGGAAATGAAAGGAGGAAATTTAAGATGAGCCGGAAAATGGAAGAAAAATTAAGCAGGGCATTTGAAACATATGATGTATGCAAATTGAACAATGTTGAGCATATGCAGGCGGTCGAAGAACCTGTGATACAACTTGCAAAAGCCCAGTTTCAGAAATCCTATCGAAACAAAAATAAATTCCGTGATTTGTTATTATGTCAACTAAAATTTTGCGGAATTAAAATGTGGACATTTGAGCTGTTAATTGCAATTATAACAAGCTTGATACTGAGAAATCTTTTGTCAGATCCGTATTTTATGACAACCAGAAAATTAGTGTTTTTTGTTGTCTGTTTTGCCATCGCAGTGCCGATGATGCTATTGCCGTTTTTGTACCGGTCGATACGATATCAGATGTTTGAGATGGAGAGTGTATCGGTCTTTTCCATAAAAACAGTTTTGTTTTCCAAATTTTTGCTGTTTTTCGGCGGCGAGGTGCTGCTTGTCGCATCCGTTTTGTTGGTTTTATGGAACACAACATCCATTACATTTGCAGAGTTGGCAGGTTGTATTCTGATTCCGTTTTTACTTGCCAACGATGGTTACCTGTTGTTGTTGAAAAAAATAAAATTAGAAAAGCTGTGTCAGAGTTTTCTGGGATTTGGAATTGTATTAATCGCAATCATAGTAATAAGTTTTCGCTCAACAGAACAGATGTTATGGATGCGGATGACACCGGCAACCGTTGTGTCCATTCTGGGGCTTGTGCTGTACGGAGTGTATCAGGGTATGACGCTTTTTAAAAAATATGAATGAACTTTACGCGAATCGAAAGGAGGAATGAACCTCATGAAATTAGAAGTAGAAAACATTACAAAAAAATACAAAGATAAAACCGCAGTAGATAATGTCTCCATCACATTCACCCCCGGAGTCTGGGGATTACTTGGGGCGAACGGCGCAGGAAAAACGACACTCATGCGCATGATCGCAGGGATCATGGAGCCGACCGAAGGAAAAATCCTGTATGACGGAGTGCCAATCGAGACGTTGCAGGGAGAGTACCGTCGGATTTTCGGCTATCTGCCACAGGAGTTTGGCTTTTACCCGGAATTCAACGTGCAGGATTATCTGGAATATATGGCGGCGTTAAAAGGCATGCCAAAAAGGGAGGCAAAAAGAAAGATCGATGAGTTGTTAGAACAGGTAAGTCTATCGGAAGTGCGTAAAAAGAAGATCGTGAAGCTGTCCGGCGGCATGAAACGGAGAGTTGGGATCGCACAGGCACTTTTGAACGATCCGGAAGTATTGATCTTAGATGAGCCGACCAGCGGACTGGACCCGGGAGAGCGTGTGCGTTTCCGTAATCTGCTTTCGGAGTTCGCGAAAGACAGGATTGTTGTCATCTCCACGCATATCGTGTCGGACGTGGAATATATCGCAAACCAGAACGCGATCATGAAAGATGGAAAAATCATCGAAAACGATACGACCGAGCAGTTAGTGCGACTGGTAGATGGAAAAATCTGGGAGTGCAAAATTCCATCTTCTGATCTGGTGAAATGGGAGCGTGCATTAAAACTGATCAATTTAAGAAATGAGGCAGATGGAACCACATCGATCCGTTATCTGTCTGACCAGGCAGAGACGCCGGATTCGGTTTCGGCAGTGCCACGGCTTGAGGACTTATACCTCTGGCTGTTTCCACAGGAAGGAGAGGTGCGCTTATGAGATTACTGGCACTTGAGATAAAAAGAGTTTTAAAAACAAAACGAACATGGATTCTGATTGTGGCTTCCGTATTGCTGGCTGTGTTTATGGCATATATCCCAATCACATTTGTGACTGTGCAAAAGACGGACGAATCTGGAAATTACGTGGAAATCACTGGAAAGGATGCAATCAACTATTACAAAAGTAATATGGTGCAGGGAGTTGTGAAACCGGAAATACTGAGAGATGCGGTGCGCAGATATCAGGAAGTATATAAAACATATGATTCTGTCTATGGGGACAATATTCCGAGTGAAGTATACTATGAAAAATTGAGCGCTTATCAGCCATATATCCGGGGAATCAAGGAGGCGCTGGCAGACCGGAACAATGGAATGTCACCGGTGATCGCGGACATTTCGATTGATAAAGTTGGGGAATACTATGACTTATTAGAGAGCAGACTGGCATCGGTTATCGATATGGAGCAAACCGGTCATCCGGCTGCAAAAGAGGTTGCACTCTCCAAATTTGCAAAAGTACAGCGGCCATACGAGTATTACTATGGCGCTCCGAGCGACTCCATGGAATATGAGACGTTTTTCATTTTCCTGATCACAATCCTGTGTGCGGTGATCGTGGCACCGATTTTTTCAACCGAGTATCAGACAGGAGCGGATGATATTATCCGCTGTACGAAAAACGGAAAGAGGAAGCTTGCAATCATAAAAGTTGCTTCGGCGTGTCTTATCGTGGGGATGCTCTATCTGTTGTGCGGCATCACATGGATTGTCGTGACAAATAGTCTCTTTGGATGGGAGGGAACGAAAACCTCTATCCAGCTGAGCTTTTCTGTGACGACACTGCTTCCTTACAATGTTGGTCAGTTACAGTGGGCAAATCTGCTGGGAGGATTTTTATTATTCTTGTCAGCAATCTGTTTTACCTTACTGCTGTCTTCCCTTGCAAAAAGCAATGTATCGGCTCTGGCACTGGCGTTACTTTTTGTTCTGCTGCCGTTTCTCGTGTATACCGTGATGCCTGGACAACTCGGCGACTGGCTGCAGACACTGCTTCCGGGCGCAGGAATTGGACTTGGCAATTCCCTGCTGTATGCAATGACCAATTTTGACTTCCTGCATCTTGGAAGCGCGTCCTTCTGGAATACGGATGTGATGCTTATGCTGGCGTTGGTGAAGATACCGTTATTTATTATGTTTACGATCGTGGTATACGACCGGAAGAGAATCCGGTAAAAACAAAAGCTAGAAAAATGTCACGAATAATGTTGCAAAAACACATATAAAATCATGGAAAAAAGTTACAAATACACGGCAAAAACGAAAGAAAAATGTTACAGGAAGCCTTGAAATACTTTGGAAAAATGTTAATATGAATGTAAGAAAAGGGAATCCTAACATTCGGAGGGCGTGACATGCTAAAAAGAAAAGTATATCAGGAACTTTTAAAATGGAAAGAAAATACAGAAGGGAAAGCGCTGTGCATTATAGGCGCGAGACAGATTGGCAAGACAACTCTGATCAGGGAATTTGGAAAAAATGAGTATGAACATTTTGCAGAAATAAATTTTGTGACAGATGAAAAAGCAGCAGATATTTTCAACGATAAACTGACGGCAGAGGCAATTATTACGAATCTGACCGCATATCTTCAGACACCACTGGAACCGGGAAAGACACTGATTCTGTTTGATGAGGTGCAGGAGTGTCCGGCGGTACGTTCAGCAATCAAATTTCTTGTGGAGGATGGCCGGTTTGACTATATAGAATCGGGTTCTCTGCTTGGAGTGAGGTATAAGGAAGTGAGATCATATCCGGTTGGCTTCGAGCAGATTTTACCAATGTATCCGCTTGATTTTGAGGAATATCTGTGGGCAAATGGGGTGCAGGATAAGACGCTGCAGTATTTGAAAAACTGTTATGACAGAAGAGAAAGGGTTTCTGACTCCGTGCATGAAACGCTTTGCAAATTATTTTACAGTTATCTTGTGGTCGGGGGCATGCCGGAAACGGTTCAGATTTATATTGATACGCACGATATTGCAAAAGTTGTGCTGAATCAGAGAAGTATTCTGGATTTATACCGGCTTGATATTGCAAAATATGCTGAAGGCAGCGACAAAGCGAAAATCAAAGCAATCTTTGACAGTATTCCGGCACAGCTCAATGAGAAAAACCGCAGATTTAAGTTAAACAGTATCAATGCATCTGCCAGACATATCCGGTACGAGGACAGTTTTAATTGGCTTGCGGATGCAGGAGTGGCATTGCCTTGCTATAACGTGACGGAACCACAGGCTCCATTGCAGCTAAGTGAGAAAAGGAATCTGTTCAAACTATATATGAATGATGTGGGACTGCTTTGTGCTTCCTGCATGGAAAATATTCAGTTTGATCTTTTGATGGGAAATGTCGAAATCAATATGGGAAGTATTCTGGAAAATGCTTTTGCACAAAACCTGAAGTCAAATGGTTTTGAACTGCACTATTATGATTCCAAAAAAATTGGAGAACTGGACTTTGTTTTGCAGAAGGGACTGCATACGGAGCTTGTGGAGATAAAATCTGGAAATGATTTCAAAAAGCATCTGGCAATGGATCATGCAATGAAGGTGGAACAGTGGAAATTTGAGCAAAATATTGTTTTCTCAAAATCAAATGTAGAACGAGAGGGAGATGTTTTATATTTGCCGTGGTATATGATTCTTTTTTTCACGCAGGAAAAGGAACCGGAAAAACTGATTTACGAGATCGACCTGAGCGTGTTGTAAGGTGAAATTTTATTCGGTCACGACTGACTCGGTTGCAACCGAATAAAAATTGACTTTTTTGTAGATGATAATTATACTGAGTATATCAGCTGCTAATATGCAACATATTAGTTTGACAGAGCGAAAGTTTATCTATAGGGATTGTCAATTTTGAAAAAGAGAAAGACAGGCGTATTATGAGAAAATTTTACGGCAGGGAGACAGAGAGAAAAAAATTGTATTCCATGTTTCATACAGAAGGTCAGATGATTGCTTTGATCTATGGAAGAAGAAGGATTGGAAAAAGTGAACTGATCAAGCAGGTACTCAAAGAGACGGAAATAAAGAGTATTTACTATGAATGTAAACAGACAACCGAACAGAATAATGTTGACAGTCTTTCAGAACTGGTGGGAGAAATATTCAATTTTCCAAAACCAGCATTTGCGGATATGGAAAGTCTGCTCAGATTTTTATTTCAAGCATCAGAAAAAAAGCCACTCATTCTTGTTTTGGACGAATATCCTTATCTGCGTGAAAATGTGAAAGGACTTGACAGCGTGTTAAAGTCTGTGAGTGATGAATACCGGGATTCTTCCAATATGAAGCTTATTATCTGCGGTTCTTATGTAGATACGATGAAGGAACTTCTTGCCAGACAAAATCCATTATATGGAAGGATTGATCTTACATTAAATCTGAAACCAATGGATTATTACGAATCGTCAATGTTTTATGCTGGTTTTTCAGATGAGGACAAAGTCAGGATTTACAGTGTATTTGGAGGAATCCCATACTATAACCGGTTGATTGATGAAAAGAAAAGTGTGAGAGAGAATATCATAGATCTGATCGCATCACCGGGAGCACGTCTGGAAAACGAAGTGTCAATGTATTTAAACTCGGAAATATCAAAGATTACAAATGCCAATGAAGTATTTGAAGCATTGTCAAAAGGTTTTTCCAGATATAAAGATATCCTTGATCAGTCCAATGTATCAAGTGGTCCGGCTCTTGTTGATATTCTTGATAAGCTGATCCGAATGGATGTGGTTGCAAAGGAAGCACCGATCAATGATGAAAATAATAGGAAAAAGTCGGGTTATTTTATATCAGATAATCTTTCATTATTTTATTATAAATATATTTTCCGAAATATATCCCGTATGAATATTATGGATTCAGAGGTCTTTTATGAAAAATATATTTCCGAGGATTTTGAAACAAAATATGTTCCAAAAATATTTGAGGATGTATGCCGGCAATACCTGATCCGAAAAAACCGAATGGGATGCATGGATGAGATTTTTGAAAAAATAGGAAAGTATTACTATGATGATCCGGTGGAAAGAAAAAATGGAGAGTTTGACATCGTCACATTAGATGATAAAGGATATATTTTCTATGAAGCAAAATTCCGGAAAGAACCTGTGACAGAGCAGATGATTGAGAAAGAGATTGTGCAGGTAAAACAGACGGGATTGGAATGTTATAAATACGGATTTTTCTCAAAATCCGGGTTTGCGTGCGAGGAACGGGAAAATCGCAGTTTAATTGAATTGAAGGAGCTATACCGATAAAAAGCCGAATACAATCGGAAAGAGGCAGTTAGTTATTGGACGTCAGACCGGTGACAGTCCTTGCATTTGCGCAGGTGGACGAGCTGATTTCTTATATAAAAGAAAATTCTCTATGAAAGAACATTCCCATGGATTCGTCATTGTGAATAAAAAACGGCGGATTTTTTGCAAGGAAATTGGAAAAAGTGATCTATTTTAGCGAAAATACTTTCCAAAAAGTGTATAATGATTGAAAATAAACTGCAAGGAGGCTATGCTACAGACATGGACGAATATGCAAAGTCGATCATTCCAATCATTGAGGCAAATTATGAAAAGTATACAGAGACAGAACGGTATATCGCAGATTACTTTTTAAAACAGGCGCGGCCGGAACGGCTTTCGGCGGAACTGGTATCGAAAGAGCTTTCCGTTTCCGTGGCGTCACTGTCACGTTTTGCAAAAAAATGTGGTTTTGCCGGTTACCGGGAGTTCACGTATGAATTTCGTAATTCCTATGTGGAAAAATCTGCTGTCGAGCAGCAGCAGTCAAGGCTGGTTTTAGATACTTACCAGAATCTTTTGAACAAGATTTACAGTCTGCTGGACGAAGGGCAGATTCACCGGATCGTGACAGAACTCAAGTGGGCGAGACGTGTTTTTGTCTGTGGACGGGGCAGCTCCGGCTTAGCGGCAGAGGAAATGGCGACAAGATTCCGCTGGATCGGTATAGACATGACAGCACTTCGGGATAATGAGGATATGAGGATGCAGTCTGTTTTTTTAAACCGGCATGACCTGATGATCGGGCTGAGCTTGAGCGGTACAAAATCAGAGATTTTGTATATGCTCGACAGAGGTTTTCAGCAGGGGGCAAGGACAATGCTTATTACGGGGAAAAACCGGCAGACCTATGAGGATTTTTGCAATGAAGTATTGTTGGTTCCTTCTCTGCAGCATCTTAATCATGGGAATCTGATTTCACCGCAGTTTCCACTGCTTTTGATGATTGATATTTTGTATGCAGCCTATGTGAATGACGACCGTATGCGTATTGAGAAGATCCAGAGAGAAGTACAGCGCACATTGCGCGGAAATGAAGACAGATAGGAGAGATTGAAAATGAAAATTATCAGAACCAAAGACTATCGTGACATGAGCAGAAAAGCTGCAAACATTATTTCAGCACAGATGATCTTAAAAGATGACAGTGTACTTGGACTTGCAACAGGTTCTACTCCAATCGGTATTTATGATCAGTTGGTAGACTGGTACAAAAAAGGAGACCTTGATTTCTCTAAAATCACAACTGTAAATCTGGACGAGTATAAAGGACTTCCGAAAGAGAACGACCAGAGTTACTGGTATTTTATGAATAAAAATTTATTTTCAAGAGTCAATATCAGACCGGATTACCACTTCCTTCCGGATGGAACGAATCTTGACAGTGACAATGAGTGCGAGAGATACGAGAAACTGATCGATTCTCTTGGCGGAATTGATCTTCAGTTATTAGGACTGGGACGTAATGGACATATCGGTTTCAACGAGCCATGCGATTCTTTCCCTCAGGATGTTCATGTTGTTGACCTGACAGAGAGTACCATCGAAGCTAACAAACGTTTCTTTGCAAGTGCAGATGACGTTCCAAAACAGGCTTACACGATGGGCGTTGGAACTATCCTTCGCGCAAAAGCAATCCTGCTCGTAGTCAGCGGAAAAGATAAAGCGGAAGCATTAAATGCAGTCGTAAACGGACCGATCACACCGCAGGTTCCTGGCTCTGTCTTAAGACTTCATCCAAATGTGATCATTGTTGCAGATGAAGATGCTTTATCTGAGATGGAATAAAATGCTATAAGAGGATTTTTTACAAGTCCAGTTTTGTATGTAATAAAAAAGAAAAATCGTACAGACGAAATATGATGTTCCTGTTCGAAAGAACCACAAAGGAAATCATATTTTGTCTGCACGATTTTTCTTTTATTTGCGTTTTACAAAAACTTTGCCACCATGGCAACACTGGTTTTATCGCGGGCGATTTTGGCAAGCTCGCGGTTGTCGAGCAGATAACGCATGATAAGCGATTCGGCAACGAATAACTCACTGACCTTGACCGGGATACTGCCGCCATCCAATGGTGTTTCCAGGGCACCGCACAGGAGGACAACATCTGCAAGTGCTGTGCCGGGTGCGTCCGGATAGTGCGTGATGAGGATGATCTTCGCACCGGTCTTTTTGGCAACAGATAAAGTGTCCATCATGTCATGCGTGGAGCCGGAGTAGGAAACAAATAAAATGACATCACCTGGACCCATGAGGCTTGCGGCGATCAATTGCGTGTGGCTGTCACCACAGTTGCGGAATTTATTGGAGATCGTGGCGAAGCGCACCCAGATGTCATTTGCCAGAACCCGGCTGCCACCCTGACCGAGACAGTAAACGGAGGTTGCGCGCTGCAAGAGAAGGGCAGCCTCGTCAATTGCGTCAAAGTCAAGAACGCTCATAGTGTTACTGATCGCAGCCTGAAAAGAAGCACATACATTGTCACATAATGAAGATGTCGGCATGGATGGATCTAAAGAATAGGAAGAAAACGGTGTCGGCGTCACATTTGCCTGTGCAAGTGAAATCTTCATTTCATTATAACCTTCAAATCCGAGTTGTTTACAGAAACGGTAAATTGTGGCTTCTGCCATATTGCAAGCTTTGGCAAGTGAGGAAATCGATAAAAACTGCGCTTCCTCGGCATGCTTTGTCAGGTAATCTGCGATGATCGTACCTGATTTGGTGAGTGAATCCTGCTTTTCCGCAAGCAGATCCCAGAAATTCTTATTAATCATAATTTAATCCCCTGTAAAATGAAGCAAGTGTTACCGTTTACCCTATGTTTTACTGCGTAAGCAGGCGTTTACAGAAACACATTAATATTTACTATATAAAAGTATATGTCAAAATGAAATACACTGCAAGATAAAATCATAAAAATGAAAAATATTTTCATGCAAAAAACAAAAGGAAAATGGATGAATATGCGGAATTGCAGGTATAAAATATACACTTAGCACTATTTAAAAACTGATATACACGGATTTATGTGCAAATGTACCATATTTTCAAAATGAAATTAGTACAAAACGTATATGGACAAAATGAAAATATTTTTCTAAAATATAATTACTTCGAAAGATAGAATCTTTTAAGAAAAGGAGAAGAAGAATATGAAAAAGAAAGTTTTGGCTACCTTACTGGTGGGAGCAATGGCAGCAAGCTTATTAGCAGGCTGTGGAACAACAGTTGAGACAACAGGAAGCAGTGACACAACAACAGCTCCTGAAAAAACTCAGACAACAGAGACCGCAGAAGCAGGAGAGGCAGGCGGTTCTGATGTTTCGGCAGACATTACCTTATGGACATATCCAATCGGTGAATGGGGCAATGCAGAGACAGTTGATTCCTTGATCCAGGATTTCAACAAGGAGTATCCGGGAATCAATGTGACAGTGGAATATCTTGATTACACAAATGGTGATGATCAGGTAAATACAGCGATCGAAGGTGGACAGGCTCCAGACCTTATCATGGAAGGACCGGAACGTCTGGTTGCAAACTGGGGAGCAAAAGGATTAATGGTTGACTTATCCGATATCCTGGACGACACAGATAAATCTGAAATTTATGAATCTGTATTATCCGCATGTGTGAACAAAGAGGGAGCTACTTATGAATATCCGCTTTGTATGACAGCACATTGTATGGCAATCAACAAAACAGTATTTGAGGAAGCTGACGCTATGCAGTATGTAGACGCTGAGAACCATACATGGACAACAGATGATTTCTTCAAAGCAATGGACGCTGTTTATGCTCACACAGGACAGACCGTAGGCGCTGTTTACTGTAGTGGTCAGGGTGGTGACCAGGGAACAAGAGCCCTCATCAACAACCTTTACGGTGGAACATTCACAGACGCAGATCACACAAAATATACAGCAGATTCCGCTGAGAACGTAAAAGCAATCCAGGCACTTGTTGATTCCAAAGCAATCGGATTTGATGCTTCTATCGCAGGTGGTGACGAGATCAACTTATTCCGTCAGGGTGTTTTAAATGTAGCATTCTGCTGGAACATTGCACAGCAGTTAAACGCTGACAACAACGATGCAGGACTTACAAACGATGGCGATGAGATCCTTTTCATGGCATTCCCATCTGAGAAAGCAACAGACACAAAACTTTGTGGCGGTATCTGGGGATTTGGTGTATTTGATAACAAAGATGCAAACAAGATCGAAGCATCTAAACTCTTTATTAAATACATGGCAGACAGTGCAGAAGGAACACCAGACGCAGTTCTTTCTTCTACATACTTCCCGGTACGTGATACTGTAGAAGGCAAAGATTTAACAGGTCTTTACGGTGATGTTCAGACAATGAGCGATTACAGTACATTAATGCAGTACCTTGGTGACTACTATCAGGTAACTCCAGGCTGGGCAGAAGCTCGTACAGCTTGGTGGAATATGCTTCAGCAGGTTGGAAGCGGCGCTGATGTCCAGACAGCAGTTGATGAGTTCGTTGGAACAGCAAACGCAGCAGCAGCTAACTAAGCAGTTCGTATAGCAACTAAATAAATGATAAGTGGAATCCCCTCCTCGCAGGAATACCGGAGGAGGGGATTTTTAGCCAAAAAGTTATGGAAAGGATGGTGTTTTCTTTGAAATCAGCAGTAAAACCATCAAAGCGCAGCCGTGTATTGGTAAGAAAAGAAACGACCGCTGCATATCTTTTTTTACTTCCTAGTTTGATTTTCTTTCTGGGATTTGTAATTTTTCCAATTGTATTATGTGTGTGGACCAGTTTTTTTGACTCAACAATGAACTCTGCGGATGTTTTTGTTGGACTTGCAAACTATAAAGAATTATTTCAGGATAAAGTTTTCCTTGGGGCGTTGAAGAACACTCTTATTATCGTAGTGGTTTCCGTTCCGATCACATGTGTTTTTTCCTTATGGGTATCTTCCGTGATCGTAGATCTGAAAGGATGGGCAACCTCCTTATTCAGAATTGTATTTTATCTTCCGGTTGTAACTGGTTCCGTAGCAGTTACCGTTGTATGGAAGTGGATGTTTAACAATTACTATGGAATTTTCAATTACCTTGGTACAAAGACAGGAATCATCGACCAGAACATCAACTGGCTGGGTGATGAGCGTTATGCACTTGCATGTATCATACTGATTTTGCTTACAACTTCCGTTGGCCAGCCAATCGTACTTTATGTATCTGCACTTGGTAATGTGGATGCATCCTTGGTGGAAGCGGCAAATGTAGATGGAGCTACAAGCCTTCAGGCTTTCTGGAAGATCAAGTGGCCACAGATTATGCCGACCACATTATATATTGTTGTTATTACAACGATCAACAGTTTCCAGTGTTTTGCACTGATCCAGCTGCTGACATCCGGTGGACCAAACCACAGTACAGACACGATCATGTATTACATTTATTATTCTGCATTTAAACTGTACCGTTACGGATACGGCGATGCAATGGGCGTTGTCCTTGCAATTATGATCGCAATCCTGTCCGCAATCCAGTTTAAACTTGGAAATTCGAATGATTAGGAGGAGGGTTACAGATATGGAAAACAAAAATAGTACAAAACATCCTTCTGCATACAAGATCATCAGCATTGTTGTAATTGTGATATTGGCAATATTATTTACCTTCCCATTATATTGGATTATCACAGGTTCCTTTAAGACAAACGCAGCGATCAACTCCACAACACCGATCTGGTGGCCAAAAGAGTGGACACTGGCGAACTATCAGAAGTTATTCAGCCGTCAGACCGCACCGCTGTTCCAGTTCAATATTCCATTCAGCAGCCTGATCACAGGAAGCAGGGATTTGAAACTGACACTGACAGGACCGACGGTGCCGGCTGCAGTCCGCTGGCTGATCAATACCGTATTTATGGCGATCATGTCCATGATCCTTACCTGTATCACAGCATCCATGGCAGGATATGCGCTTGCAAAGAAGAGATTTGTGGGACGGCAGTTACTTTTCACACTGATCGTATGTGCAATGGCATTACCAAAACAGGTTATTTTGATCCCATTACTTCGTGAGATGTCAAGCCTGAATTTATATAATACGATCTGGGCGGTTATCTTCCCAATCGTAGGATGGCCATTTGGTGTGTTCCTGATGAAACAGTTCTCGGAGGGTGTGCCTTCTGAAATGCTGGAGGCAGCGCAGATCGATGGAGCGAGTGAGGCAAAGACATTTTTACAGATTGTAGTACCGATGATCAAACCGGGTATCGGAGCACTGGCGATTTTTACATTCATCAACAGCTGGAATGATTACTTCATGCAGTTGATCATGTTATCAAGCACAAGCAACCTGACGATCTCCCTTGGTATTGCCAAGTTACAGGCTGAAAATGCCACAGATTTCGGTCTGATCATGGCTGGTGCGGCACTGGCAGCCCTGCCGATCATCATCGTGTTCCTGTTATTCCAGAAATACTTTACAAAAGGAATTACAATGGGAGCTGTAAAAGGCTGACAAACTATCCTTCTTGTTTAAGAAGGGCGGTATAAAAAATAGGACAAAAATCTAACAGAGGAGTGAAGATAAAATGAAAGATATTACAAAATATCAGGGAGTCATTCCAGCATTTTATGCCTGCTATGACGAAAAAGGAGAAATTTCAACAGAGGGTGTCAAAGCATTGACACGCCACCTGATCTCAAAAGGGGTAAAGGGTGTATACGTTGGCGGTTCATCTGGTGAATGTATTTACCAGCATGTGGACGAGCGTAAAAAAGTGTTGGAAGCAGTCATGGAAGAAGCAAAAGGAAAACTGACCGTCATTGCGCATGTAGGATGCAACAATACCGCAGATAGCGTGGAGCTTGCAGCACATGCACAGAGTGTTGGAGCAGATGCGATCGCTTCGATTCCGCCAATCTATTTCCATTTACCGGAGTATGCAATCGCAGAATACTGGAATGCAATGAGTGCAGCAGCGCCGGATCTTGATTTTGTCATTTACAATATTCCGCAGCTCGCAGGAACGGCATTATCCATGAACCTTTTAAAAGAAATGCTGAAGAATCCGAATGTAATCGCAGTGAAGAACTCTTCCATGCCGACGCAGGATATCCAGATGTTTAAGGCAGAAGGTATCAAAGAGCGTGGCGAGAATGGATTTGTTGTATTCAACGGACCGGACGAACAGTTCGTATCCGGACGTGCGATCGGTGCAGACGGAGGAATCGGTGGAACATATGCAGTTATGCCGGAATTATTTGTAAAAATGGATCAGCTCATCCGCGAGAATAATATTGCAGAGGCAATGAAGATCCAGTACAAAGCAGATGCGATCATCTACAAGATGTGCGAGGCAAAAGGAAATCTTTACGCAGTCATGAAAGAGATTTTACACAGAATGTATGGCTTAGAACTTGGAAGCGTCAGATTGCCGCTTGCACCTTTAGCACCGGAAGATGAGGCTGTTGTTGTTGAGGCTCAGAAGATGATCGAGGCAGCGATCAAAGAATTATAATAAGAGAAATACATACAGAAATATGCCGGGGTGTACGCACTGCTTCGGCTTATTTCTGTATCTGCAGAAAAAATGATGCAGCTGCCAATGTACGGATTTAAAATTAAGAATAAGATTTACAGGACAATTTCGGGAGGAGATACAAAATGGTTACAGACAGCTTACAGAATCTGGAGCAGTATCGTGGTTTACATAAAAATATGGATACCGTCATTGATTTTTTGAAAAAATGTGATCTGACTGCACTTCCAGACGGAAAAACGGTGATTGACGGAGAACGGGTTTTTGTCAATGTCATGGAGGCAGACCTTCGGGAGGCAGAAGGTGCGGAGTATGAATATCATAAACGTTATGCAGATCTGCAGATCGATATCAGTGGAAGTGAATACTGGGAGTGGACAGACAAGGCAGAATTTACAGATACATTTCAGGAAGCTTCGGACTGCGGGCTTGCAGCAGGCAGAAGCAGATGTGGCGGAACGCTGGGGGACAGAAGCTTTGCTTTATTCCTGCCGGAAGAATTTCACAAACCAAGCTGCAAAAACGGATCACACACACATGTGAGAAAAGCAGTTGTTAAAATTGAGATGTAATTGCAGGAGGAAAATAAAATGGATAAACAGGCATTATTTGATCAGATAAAGGGCGGATTGATTGTTTCCTGCCAGGCATTGGAGCATGAGCCTTTGTATACAAAAGAGGGTGGCATCATGCCTTTGATGGCAAAGGCTGCAGCACAGTCCGGAGCAGTCGGAATCC
>ENA-OUQN01000516-OUQN01000516.1-human-gut-metagenome-genome-assembly--contig:-NODE-516-length-31012-cov-6.130504_pt1 | contig 31012 bp, 26 predicted proteins | sample MGYA00237950_ERZ548832 | MGnify/ENA primary metagenome ERZ548832 (study PRJEB26490, sample SAMN05194703) | human gut metagenome | biome: terrestrial biome; feature: human-associated habitat; material... | reverse complement strand
TAGGAGCAGAGGCAAATCGTATAGCAGCTTCAAACGCGGCAACGCCGCGCTATGGTCAGTGCAATCGGCAAGCATTGCAGCTCTTCGAGCTGCTCGCTTGCAATGCAAACGCCTTTCTTTTGGACGGTCACACCGCCCGTTTTCTTTCCACGGAAAGAAAATGGGGGGTGTGGTGCTGCGGCGCACACGCCGCATTTCCCCCGCTGCCTGAGACAGGCAGCGACATCTCCGCACCCTTTGGTGCAGAAAAAGGAGGCACTTTTGATGTCTTTCACCGAACATAACGTAAACGGTCTCATCTACGACACGTCCGATGTCATCACCGCCGCGGGGAGCGGCGCGGTGCACGCGTTCACGACGCGGCACGGCGGCGTGAGCCCTGCGCCCTACGATTCACTCAACTTTGCCGACAACAAGGGCGACACGAGCGAAAACTTACTCGAAAACTACCGCCTTCTCGGCGAGGCCGTAGGCTTTGACGCGAGCCGCGCCGTCGGCTGCCGCCAGATCCACTCTGACCTTGTCCGCATTGCATCGGAAGAGGACGCGGGCAAAATTCTCTGGGATGACCGTCCCTACAACGCCGACGGGCTCATCACGAACGTGCCGAACCTGCCGCTGTTCGCCTACGGGACGGACTGCTGCGTCATCACGCTCTACGACCCGACTTCGCGTTCGATCGGTGCGGTGCACGCTGGCTGGCGCGGTACGGCGAGCGGCATCGCGCTCAAGGCTGCCGTGTCGATGATGAGCTGCTACGGCGCCGATCCCTACACACTGCGCGCCGCCATCGGCCCGAGCATCGGCAAGTGCTGCTTTGAGACCGACAGCGACGTGGCTGACGCCTTTTTCGCCCTGCTCGACCCCGCGATGGACGAGCGCATCGAAAAGCGCGGCGACAAATACCACATCGACCTGAAAGCGATCAACCGCCTGTGGCTGCTGCGCGCGGGCATCGACCCCTCGCGCGTCGATGTACACCCCGACTGCACGAAGTGCCACCCCGAGCGCTACTGGTCGCACCGCGCGATGGGCGATCAGCGCGGCGGCATGGCGGCGATGATCTGCCTTACGGAGGATACGCTGTGAAGCGCCGCCTCTCTGCGCTTTTGTGCGCACTGACGCTCGCGCTTTCACTCTCCGGCTGCTGGAGCGGCGATGTGAGCGACGACAGCAGCGGCGACTTCTGGGAGGAAACGCCGCCGGTGGAAGCGGACACCTCCTCCACCCTGACGCCGATCACGTCGTTCGCACTGCCGTATTTGCAGGGCGTGACGCTCGACCCCATCACCTGCCCCGACGGCATGCAGCAGACGCTTGGCGCGCTGCTCTACGAGGGGCTTTTCGTGCTGGACGAGTCGTTTGCGCCGCAAAATGTGCTGTGCAGCCGCTATGAGCACAACGACGACTGCACGAGCTACACCTTTTACCTCCGCGACGGCGTCAGCTTTTCCGACGGCAGCAGCCTGATGGCAAGCGATGTGCTCGCGACGCTTCGCCGCGCGCAGGAGAGCGAGCGCTACAGCGCGCGCTTTGCCAACGTCGCCTCGATGCGCGCGAGCAACGGCGCGCTCATTGTCAATCTCACGCGCGCGGACAGCGCGTTCCCCGCGCTGCTTGACATCCCCATCGTCAAATCCGGTTCAGAGAAGAACACCGTGCCTCTCGGCACGGGGCCGTATCTCTTCGTCACGGACAGCGACGGCGCATGCCTCAAGCAGAATCCCGACTGGCGCAGCGACGGCACGCTGCCGTTCGAGCGTATCGATCTGCGCGCCGTCAAGGACGCGGACACGGCGTCGTACCTTTTCTCCTCGCGCGAGGTGCATCTGCTCTCGGCTGACCTGACGAGCAGCACGGGCGATCTGCGCAGCGCGGACACGGCGCTCACCGACTACGCGACGGCAAACATGATCTACCTCGGCTTCAACACACAGCGCGCGCCGCTCTCCGATGCATCGCTTCGCAGCGCCCTCGCGGGTGCGATCGACCGCGCGACCATCACGACGGGCTACCTCGCTGGTCACGCCGAGGCGGCGCGCTTCCCGCTCTCGCCGCACTCCAGCCTCTATCCGACGGAGATGGCGTCGACGCTCGCTTCGCCTGACCTCGCCGCTGCGCTAGAAAGCGCGGGCGTGACGGAAAGCCGCCCCCGCACGGTGACGATCCTGGTCAGCGAGAGCGACTCGTTCAAGGTCTCCATCGCCGACTATCTGAGCCGCACGCTCTCGACCGACGTTCTGACGGTCAGCGTGCGCTCACTCCCGTGGAGCGACTATCTGACCGCGCTGCAAAACGGGAATTTTGACCTGTATCTCGGCGAGGTGCGCCTGACGGCGAACTGGGACATTTCGTCCCTCGCGCGCACCGGCGGCGCGCTGAACTACGGCCGCTACGCGGACGCGCAGTGCAACACGCTGCTCGACGCGTTCTCGCTCAATGAGACGGATCAGACCGCCCGCGCGCTGTACCGCTACCTTGCCCAGAGCGCGCCCATCGCGCCCATCGCATTCAAGACCGCGTCGGTCCTGACGCCGAGCGGCCTCATCGACGGACTGAACCCCACCGTCTCCTCCCCGTTCTACGGGATCGAGGGCTGGACGGTGCACTTTGACAAGGGATGAGGGCGTAAACAAATCGGAACGTGTGAAAGAGAGATACGTTAATGCGGACTATTGACATACGTGGCATAACTAACATGGAACTTGTACGGGGAGGAACCAGTGAATGGTACTGGGCAACAGATTATGTTCACGGCGATCTCTATGAGGCTGAAGAACTATTCCGGCAGAAAAACTCTGTGCAAAGCAATAGGCTATATCTTATCCACTATCCAGATGGTATGGTCTATGAGCCTGTGCTGCCTGTGGACGAGCAATATCTCGGCTATCCTGTGTTCGATGGTGAGTCTGTCGTACTGTTGGTAGTAAACTTTACAGAAAGTGCGATACACATTCTGAGGTTCTTACATCAGCAAGAGAAAACGCAGGAAGTCGTACGGCTGCCTTTGTCTGCGGTGAAAGACTGCTACAATCTGATTCTTCACCCCTCACCGCTATCGCTGACCCGGCAGCCAAATGATGGTACATTTGAGATCATCTGGCCTGAGCAGATACGTTTCGCAATCAGTAGTAGAGAAACACTTAATTTCCGCGACGGAGACAAGCTCTACTTCAGTATTTGGTATGAGGATCCTGACTATCGGGAAGAAACATTAGTCCGCTCGGCGCAAGACGGTACGATTCTGGAGCGTTTTTCCGGTGATATTCGGATCATGCCAAACCGTGAACGGTGGCTTATCAAATAGTTTTGGTGGTACAGCATTACTCATCTAAAATCTCAGTTTATCTCAACACTTTCCCTCAACAGCACATTTTCCCCAGTAACAACAAAAAACGCTCCTCCGCAAATGCGGAGGAGCGTTTGCTTTTCTCGCTTAATACTGCCGCACCACGGCGACGACGCGGCCCAAGATCGTGCACTCGCGGCCGTCGATGGGCTGATAGTCGGGGTTCGCGGGCATGAGCCAGACCTCACTGCCCTTGCGCTTGAGCGTTTTGACCGTCGCCTCGTCACCAAGCAGGGCGACGACGATCTGCCCGTTCTGCGCGAGGTTCTGGCGGTGGACGACGACCAAATCGTCCGGCAGGATGCCGACGCCGAGCATCGACTCGCCGCGCACACGCAGGGCGAAATACTCGTCATCGTGCCCGCCGGTGTCGAACGTCAGGTAGTCCTCGATGCACTCCTGCGCCAAAATCGGGTTACCGGCGGCGACATTGCCGAGGATCGGCACCTGGCGGCGGCGCGGGGCAAGCTCGTCGATCTCGACGGGCTGCGGCGCAACGGGAACGGCCTGCAGCTGCTTTTTGAGCGTGATGGCACGGCCCTTGCCCGCGCTCTTCTCAATGAGCCCCATCTCCTGCAGGTGCTTGATATGGAAGTGGACCGTGGAGGGTGACTTGAGTCCCAGCGCCTCACCGACTTCGCGCACAGAGGGGGCATAGCCGTGTTCGGCGATGCTCTCCGCTATATAATCGTATACGCGCTGCTGCATTCTGGACAGTTTTTCCATCTTGTGCGCCCCTTCCAACATTTGTTCGAATTTATGATACCACATTTTTCCCGAAATGCAACATCTGTTTTAGGATTTTATGTCAATTTCGCGGCTTTTTTCTGCCGCGAAATTTTTTGATCTTTTTTGCGTCCGGCTATTGACAAATGCCGCTTGATGTATTATTGTACTAATTACTTAATACAGTGATACACAAGGAGGATCACTATGGACTGGAACTTCCGCAATGACCAGCCGATCTACTCCCAGCTGACACAGCGGTTGACGGAGGCCATCGTCTCCGGCATCTACGCGCCGGGAGAAAAGCTCCCCTCCGTGCGAGAGCTTGCGGTGGAGGCGGGCGTCAACCCCAACACGGTCCAACGCGCGCTATCCGAGCTCGAACGCGACGGTCTGGTGTTTTCCCAGCGCACGGCGGGACGGTTCGTCACGGAAAATGAAAACATGATCGCAAATGCCAAGCTCCGCATTGCGGACGAGCGCGTGGGAGAATTTCTCCACTCGATGAAAACGCTCGGCTGCACGAGAGACGAAGTCATAGCTCTCATTCAGGGAGCTAAGGAGGAGGAAGAATGAGTATTTTTGAATGCAAGGCGCTCACGAAAAATTACGGCGCCAAAACGGTGCTCGACAGCATCGATCTCACGATCGAACCTGGGCGCATCGTGGGCCTGCTCGGCCCCAACGGCAGCGGCAAGACGACGCTCATCAAGCTCGCCAACGGCCTTCTGACGCCGACGTCGGGCGAAATTCTGATCGCAGGCAAGGCCCCCTGCCGCGCAACGAAGGCCATTGTCTCGTACCTGCCCGACCGAAACACGCTGCCCGGCTGGATGACGATCGCGCAGGCGCTCGACTACTACGGCGACTTTTATTCGGACTTCCGCCGCGGCGTGGCCGAAGCGATGCTGATGAACCTCGGCCTTGACCGCACACAGAAGATTAAGACGCTCTCCAAAGGCATGCGCGAGAAGACGCAGCTCATCCTGACGATGAGCCGCGACGCCAAGCTCTATCTCCTTGACGAGCCCATCGGCGGCGTCGACCCCGCGACGCGTGACTACATCCTGCGCACGATCATCGGCAACTACAGCGAGGACGCAACGGTCATCATCTCCACGCACCTGATCGCCGACGTCGAGCAGATCCTTGACGAGGTCGTGTTCCTGCGCGAGGGGCAGGTCATGCTCCACGAGAGCGTGGAGACCATTCGAGATGAAAAGGGCAAGAGCGTTGACGAGCTCTTCCGGGAGGTATTTAGATGCTGAGCAAACTGATCAAACATGAATTCCGTGCAACGAGCCGCATCATGTGGCCGGTCTTTCTTGGAATGCTGGCACTGACGGCACTGATGCGTTTTTCTCAGTTGCTCCTGAACGGCGGGCACATTCCCTGGCTCTTACAGCTCATCGGCGTACTGCTGGTCATCGGCTTTGTGATGGGCCTCTTTGCGCTGGCGTTTGCGCCGCTGGTGCTCTCCGCCTGCCGCTGGCGCGACCACGTGCTCAAGGATGAGGGTTACCTCACGCTGACGCTGCCGGTTAGCCTCCATCAGCTGCTCATCTCCAAGCTCATCGTTTCCGCCGTGTGGTATGCTGCGGCGTTCATCGTGGGACTTCTCTCGCTGCTGATTGCTGCCTCCGGCTGGAGCACTTTCCAGTATGTCCCCGATTTTTTCAATGATGTTTTCACAGCGTTCTTCGGAATGGAGGCCTCGCTGCGCAGTCACGCGCTGCTGATCGTCTTTGAGCTTTTCTGCAATTTCGTCTTTGCCGTTTCTGCCGCCGAGCTCGTGGTATACGCCGCCTATTCCATCGGTTACAGCTTCAATAAGCGCAAGACGCTCTGGACGACCATCCTTGTGCTCGTGTTCTTCGAGGTCGCGCAGTTCACTGCCATCGCCATGATCGGCGCGTTCTTCAACGCCAATCCCACACGCTGGATGTATCTGGACGTTTACAGCGCGCCCGCGATCGTCGAACTGCTGCTTCTCTGGGGGATGTTCGGCGAACTGCTCTTCGCCGCGGCAGGCTACACCGTAACGTGGTACTTCACGACGAAAAAACTGAATCTCGAGTAACGCGTTTTCGAAAAAGCAGCCGCGAAAGGTCTCCGCTTTTCCGGCTGCTTTTTTGCACCCTTTTTTCGGCAGAATTTTTCGAAATCGAAAAGTTATGTCAACCGTCATCTTCTAACTCACTCGTTTGAAAGGAGTCATCTCATGCAAATCCTGACTGTTTCCGGTCTTCAAAAGACCTACACCACGCGCTTTGGCGGCAGCAAGGTCCATGCGCTCAAAAATGTCAACTTCACCGTCGAATCCGGCGAGTATGTCGCCATTATGGGCGAGAGCGGCAGCGGCAAAACGACGCTTCTCAATATCCTCGCCGCGCTTGACAAGCCCACCGGCGGTACGGTACTGCTCGGCGGCAAGAACCTCTCCGAAATTCCAGAGGAGACTGCCGCAGCCTTCCGCCGCGACAACTTAGGCTTTGTGTTTCAGGACTTCAGCCTGCTCGACACGTTCTCGCTCGAGGACAACATCTGCCTGCCGCTCGTGCTTGCGGGCAAGTCGCGCACGGAGATGCGCGACCGGCTCTCACCGCTCGCCTACGACCTCGGCATCGAGACGCTGCTCAAAAAATATCCCTACGAGGTCTCCGGCGGACAGAAGCAGCGCGCCGCCGTAGCCCGCGCGCTCATCACCCGCCCGCAGATCTTACTCGCCGATGAGCCGACCGGCGCGCTCGACTCCCGCTCGACCGACGAGCTCTTGAAGCTCTTCGGCGAGATCAACGCCTCTGGCCAGACCATCGTGATGGTCACGCACTCTGTGCGCGCGGCGAGCCGCGCCTCGCGCGTGCTGTTCCTGCGCGACGGCGAGGTCTCGCTCGAGTTAAAACGCGGCAAGGACACGGATTCCCAGTTCTACCAGCGTATCACCGATGCGCTCACGCAGCAGCAGACGGGAGGCGAATGCGCATGAAGCCCACCTTTTACCCCCGCCTTGCGTGGATGGGCATCAAAAAGAACGCAAGGCTCTATGTGCCCTACCTTCTCTCCTGCGCGTTCATGGCGGCAATGCTGTATGTCATCGCATACCTCGCCGCCACGCCCGCGCTCTACACGGTCAACGGCAAGGTGAACGGCTCCGGCACCTCTGCGGTCGCGATGACGATGAGCCTCGGCTCGTTCGTCGTATCGGTGTTCATCGCGCTGTTTCTCTTCTATACGAACAGCTTTCTCCTGCGCCGCCGCAAGAAGGAATTCGGCCTTTACAGCGTGCTCGGCATGGACCGCGGCGCACTCAGCGCCATTCTCTTCTGGGAGACACTTCTGGCCGCGGCGTTCACGCTGATTGCAGGGCTTGGCCTCGGCCTGCTGCTCTCCTATGTCTCGCAGTCTGCACTGCTGCGGCTTTTATCTCTCCCCGCCGCGGCGTTCACCGTGAGCCTTGCCGCCATCAAGCAGTGCGCCATCACGTTCATCGCCATCTTCGCGCTGCTCTATGTGCGCGGTGTGCTGTCGCTGCGCCATGCACAGGGCGCGGCGCTTTTGAAGAGCGAAAACGTCGGCGAAAAACCGCCGAAGTCGCAATGGCTGCTCGTCATCCCCGGCCTTGCGCTGCTGCTCGGCGCGTACTACATCGCCGCGACCATCAACGACCCCGTACAGGCGATGCTGCTCTTCTTCCTCGCGGTCATCATGGTCATTCTATCGACGTATCTTCTCTTCATCTCCGGCAGCGTGACGCTCTGCAAAACGCTCCAGAAGGACGAGAAGTTCTACTACAAAAAGCGCAACTTCGTCTCCCTCTCGTCGCTCACCTACCGCATGAAGCGAAACGGCGCGGGCCTCGCCTCCATTTGCATTCTCTCGACGATGGTGCTGGTGATGCTTGCCTCGACGGCGAGCCTCTATTTTGGCGCGGAGGACGCGATCAACACGCTTGCCGTCCAGAACCACTGGCAACCCACGGAAATGGCGGACGTCCGTGCGGAATTTTTCTCCCTCTACGGCAGTCTCTTTTTCCTCGGCATTCTTTTAAGCGTGCTGTTCCTGTTCGCAACGCTCCTGATGCTCTACTACAAACAGGTCGTGGAGGGGTATGAGGATGCCTCGCGCTTTGCCATCATGCAGCGCGTGGGCATGACCAAGCGCGACATCCGTGAGAGCGTGAACGCGCAAATGCTGCTCATTTTTCTGCTGCCGCTTGCCGCGGCGGCGCTGCACCTCGCCTTCGCCCAGCCGATGGTCTGGCAGATCATGCAGCTGTTCGGCATCCAGAACCTCACGCTGTTTCTCGGCGTGACCGGCGCGGCGCTGCTTCTTTTCGCGCTGCTCTACTGCGCGATGTACCGCCTGACGTCGAATGCGTATTTCCGCATCGTCAGCACTGGCGGCGCCGCGGCGTGACGCGCTTTACTATATAGAGAACGGGACGGAAATGAACATTTCCGTCCCGTTCTTCTTTTTCTCTTTTTACACCAGCAGACCGTATTTTTCGACCAGCGGCGCAAGGGCATCTTCGGTGAGATTTCCCTCGTACAAGGCTCTTCCCTGATAGGCGCGCAGGCCCGCTTCCAAAAGCTCCGCGTCGTCGCAGATAAGGCACAGCGGCTTTCTGATCATGTACTGGTAGTCCGCCAGCGCGTCGACGTCCGCCCAGGACGCGAGCTTCAGCGCGAGCATCGGCCATTCGTCATCCATCGCGTCGGAGAGCTTGTCCTCCAAATCGCCGTCCGCGGTCAGCACCGCGCCGTGCGTCGCATCGGCGGGCAGAAAGAAGGCTTCCTTCTCCGTTGCCGCGGGAAGAAGGTCGAGGTATTCCGGTGCGGGGCGAACGTATTCCGCGTCCTTGAGCGCTGCTTTCAGCGCGGCGATGTGCTCCTCCGTCGTGCCGCAGCAGCCGCCGAAGAGGGCCACACCTGCCTTGAGCATCTCGGGCACCAGCGCGACAAATTCCTCCGGCGGGCAGTTGTACACGGCCTCGCCGTTCACGATCTCCGGCATGCCGGCGTTGGGCTTGGCGATCAGCGGCACGCGCGCGTATTTATGCAGGCGTTGGAGCTGCGGCAACATCTGCTCGGGGCCTGCCGAGCAGTTCAGGCCGAATGCGCTCACGCCCATGCCCTCCATCACGGAAAGCGCCGCGACCACGTCCGTACTGGAGAGGATCTTGCCGCTCTCATCGCAGGTAAAGGACACAAGGATGGGCTTTTTGCTCATGCTGCGGATCGCCAGAACCGCCGCACGCGCATCGGTCAGCGTCATCATCGTCTCAATGACGTAGAGGTCGACGCCCGCCTGCTCAAGGCCCGCCGCCTGCTCGGTGTAAATGTCGACGAGCTCTTCAAACGACGCGTCGCCAAGAGGGGCTAAAAAGCGGCCCGTGGGCGCGATATCGCCCGCGACCCATGCTTTTCCGTCCGCCGCCTGTTTCGAGAGCTGCGCGAGCGCTTTGTTCATCTCCTCCGTGCGGTTGAAGATGCCGCGCTCTTCGAGCTTCTGGCGGTTGCCGCCGAACGTCGGCGCGTAGAGCACATTCGAGCCGCTCGCCACATACTTGCGCTGAATTTCAAGGATGCTCTCGGGATGTTCGAGCACCCACTGCTCGGCGCTCATGTCGCCGGTGAAGCCGCGCTTTTGGAGCTCGGTGCCGGTCGCGCCGTCCAAAATCACGGGAAACTGCATTTCCATAGGGTATTCCTCCATTAAAAATTCCTGTTCGGAACGATTTTCAAAATGTCAAACTGTCGGTGAACGCGCGGGAAAAGTCGTCGCGCCCGGAAAGCTCGAGATAGCGGCACTTTTCGGGAATTTCCGCGAGCTTTCGCCAGTTTTCCCCGTCGAGCGCCAGCATCGAAGCGCCCGCGAGCGCCGTGTTGCCAAGGGGTCTGATTTTACTAAGGCACGCGTGCGGCAGCATGCCGATGCGCACCGCACTCTCGGGCGAGAGATAGTTGCCAAACCCGCCCGCGAGCTCTACACTCGCAATGTCGTCCGCCGTCACGCCGCGCTGCTCGAGCAGCACCCGAATACCGCCTGCCACCGCCGCCTTGGCAAGCTGCAAGTTGCGCACGTCGCGCGCCGTCAGGCTGACGGCCTTCGTCAGGTAGAAGACGCCGTTGCCCTGACCGTCCTCGGTCAGATAGCGGCGCATGTCCTCCGGCGCGTCCTGCGGCGGCAGCAGCCGCCCGCTCTCGTCGATCACGCCACAGTCCAAAAGCACGGCGACGAGGTCGACCAATCCCGAGCCGCAGATGCCCTTTGCCTCTCCCCCGCCGACAATGTCGCAGAGGAAGCCCCTATCGTAGTGCACATGGCTCACCGCGCCCGTGATGCCCGGCATGCCGCAGCTGATGCCCGCGCCCTCGAACGCGGGGCCCGAGGCGACCGCGCAGCAGAGCGCGCCGTTCTCATTTCCCAGTGCCATTTCGCCGTTCGTGCCGATATCGAGAAACAGCCGCAATTCCGGCTGCGCGAAAAGCCCGTCTGCCAACAGTCCCGCCGTGATATCGCCGCCGACATAGCCCGCGACGCACGGGGCAAATCGCACGGGAATGCCCGAAAGCGGCTTGCCCGCGCCGTCTTCAAACAACGTTTCCGGCTGAAACGACGCGCGGGCAATGGACGCGACCTCGCGCCCGTCGAAAATGTGCTGCATCACGGTATTGCCCGCAATGATGAGCTCCTTGACTTCATCCGTCTTCCGTCCGGCGGCGGAAAGTGTCCGCTCCAAAAGCGTCCCGACCTGCGCGCGGATACAGCGCGACAGCTCGCCCAGCCCGTCAGTCGTTTCCATCGTGTGCTGGATGCGGCTGATAACGTCCGCGCCGTAGGGCGCCTGCGCGTTCCAGTCCTGAGTCTGCGCGAGCAGCTTTCCGTCTGCGCGGTCGAAGAGCCGCAGCGCCACCGTCGTCGTACCGAGGTCGACTGCCGCGCCAAGGCCCGAGCGGCCCGCCTGCGCCTTCGGCAGTGTGAGCGTGTCCGTCAGGATGACGCCGCGCATCGTCTCGGGCAGGTCGATCCAATCGCCGTCCTGCGCTTTCGTCTTACAGGCAAGGCGCGGCACACCGTTCACCTTCACGCGGCATTTGCCGCAGCGGCCCTTGCCGCCGCAGGCTGCGGGGATGTAATATCCCGCCCGCCACAGCGCGGAGAGCAGCGTCTCCCCTGCTTCGAACGGGGCCGGCGTGATTTTCGCCCCCTGCTGAACTTGAATGCTTGACACGAGCTTCCCCCACCCATATAATAGATAAATAATGTATAAATAGTATTTTATGCAGAAATAAATTCCCTTGTCAAGAGGCATCGTTTTATGACAGACCTTCTCACCCTCGCCCGCGAGATCGGCTTTTCCCAGTGCGCAGCAGTGAATATGGATGCACTCGAGCCACTCGAAGCCGTTCGCGACATGTGCAAAGCTGACCGCTGCGGCCGCTACGGCAAAAGCTGGAGCTGCCCGCCCGCCTGCAGCACACTCGAGCAGGCAAGGGCGCAAATCAAGCGCTATTCACAGGGGATTTTGGTGCAGAGCACCGCGCAGCTCGAGGATGAATTTGATTACACCGGCATGACGGCGCTTTCGGAGGTGCATAAAAAGCGCTTTTTGACCTTTGCCCGTCAGGCGCGGCTCTTATATCCCCACTGCCTGCCGCTGACGGCGGGCACATGCACGCTCTGCCATACCTGCACCTATCCGGACCGTCCCTGTCGACATCCCAAGCAGAGGCTTTCTTCGATGGAGGCCTACGGGCTGTTCGTCAGCGATGTCTGCATCCGCTCGAACCTCGATTACAACTACGGTCCGTGCACTTTGACCTACACAGCCTGTGTGCTGTATTGATAAAGGAGATCTTCCCCATGTCTACCCCGAAAGAAGTTTTTCTTGAACTCATCAAGCCCGACGGCCAGCCCGAGCGCCAGCTCTGCCAATATGAAGCGCTGCACATGTGCCTGACGGACCCCATCAACACCTATCTTCGCGGCAACCGCAAGCGCGGCACCGTGAGCAAGGACCGCTGGGGCACGACCATCAGCTTCCCCGAAGATGCGCCCGGTCCCATCCCCGTCCACACACTGGAGCTGACGGTCTGTCCCGATGTGACGCACTGGAAGGACACCGTCCATGTCCCCGACCTGAGCGTCTGCTCCGAGGGCTGGGAGGAGTGCCGCACGCGCTCGCGCGCCGCCGCGGACGCCGAGGGCAAGCTCCTCGCCGGTTTCATGGGCACAGGCATTTTTGAGCAGTGCCACTTCCTCATGGGCTTTGAAGATACGCTGACCGCGCTCTACGAGCATCCCGACGAGATGCACGAGCTCATCGAGACGATCACGCAGTACCGCCTCGATTATGTCCGCCGCCTGATCGACGGCCTGCAGCCCGATGTCATCTTCTCCCACGATGACTGGGGCACGAAAAACGCCCTCTTTATGAAGCCCGACATGTGGCGCGAGTTTTTCAAGGAGCCCTATCGCCGCTTTTATGGCTACATCCGCTCGCGCGGCGTCATCGCCATCCACCACGCCGACTCGTACCTCGTCCCCATCGTGGACGACATGGCCGAGATCGGCATTCAGGTCTGGCAGGGCACGCTGCCGGAGAACGACATTCCCGCCCTCCAGCGCCACCTGAACGGCAAGCTCACGCTTATGGGTGGCTTTGGCGCGGCCATCGACCGCGCGGATGCGCAGCCGGATGAAATTCTCACCTACGCAAGAGACACGCTCGCGCGCTGCTGCCCCGGCGGACACTTCATCCCCTCGATCACCTACGGCCTTGCCGGTACGGTCTTCCCGCACGTGGATCAGTACCTCGATCAGGCCGTGAACGAGTACAACGCGGGGCTTCACATTCCCGTCACGCCGCTCCCCGCCGTGCCGAAGCGCAAGATCAGTGAGGCAAAGGCCGAGGTGGTGCAGGCCGCAACCTCCGCGCAGGAGTCCGCCGATGTGTTCGAGAACATCGCCCGCGCGCTCGAGCGCGGCCAGCAGAAAAAGCTGCTCACCCTCTGCCAGCAGGCACTCGACGAAGGCCACGAGCCGAGCGACATTCTCTCCAAGGGCATGATCGTCGGCATGAACCGCCTCGGCGAGGCGTTCTCCGCCAACCGCGCGTTCGTACCCGAAATGCTCATGGCCGCGCGCTGCATGTCCGCCGCCACGGAGCTTCTGAAGCCCCTGATGGTCGGCGAGGGCACCGAGCCCGTCGGCCGCGTGTGCCTCGGCACTGTGAAGGGCGACATGCACGACATCGGCAAGAATCTCGTCCGCATCATGATGGAGGGCAGCGGCATTGAGGTCTTTGACCTCGGCGTAGACACGTCGGCGGAGCAGTTCGTCAGCACCGCCGTGGAGAATCACTGCGGCGTGATCGCCTGCTCGTCGCTGCTGACCACCACGATGGAGGAAATGCGCGAGGTTGTCAAGCTCGTCCACGAGCGCGGCTTACAGAATCAGATCAAGGTCATGGTCGGCGGCGCGCCCATCAGCCAGAGCTTCTGCGACGAGATCGGCGCGGATTACTACGCCGAAGACGCCGGTGCCGCTGCCCGCGAGGCGGTGAAGATCCTGAAAACGCGGAAGGCGTCATAAACAATTACAATACATCAAAAAGGTCCCGTCCGAAGACGGGACCTTTTTTCTATGCATTCTGTTGTACGGTACGTGTCCTTACTTGCCCGCGTACTCGACCAGCATCTCGAAGAAGTTCAGGCAGGTCTCATAGTCGCACAGGGCCTTTTCGGGGGTCTTGGTGTAGAGCACGAACTTGCAGTCGTTCTCGGGGTGGAACTGAACGCCGAGGCAGAAGGTCTTGTCCTGACGCTCGACCGCTTCAATGACTTCCACGCCGTCATACGTCGCCGTGCTGACGACGGTAAGGTTCGTGCCCTCAACGCCGCCGACCGCCTGGTGGTGCCAGGAGGAAACGTTCTTCAGCTCCGTGGAGCCGACGATCTTATAGAGCCACTTGGAGGCGTCCTTATTGATGGTCACATCGTGGCGGGCATAGGTGCGGTCAGGCGCGTCGGCCGGCATTCTGTGCGTATCGTTGTAGGTCTTCCCCTGCTCCTTATAGTAGTTGGGGATATCCTGGATGAACGTGCAGCCGGAGACGATGGACATCACCTGCTCGCCGCGGCAGACCGCGAACGTCGGCACGTCTCTTTCAAGGCAGTAGGCCATGAGCATGTAGTCGGAGATATCGCGCGTGGCGTTGATCTCTTCGCCCTCGTTCTTTTCCTTCTCGGGGACCTTGAACAGGGACGGGCTCACATCCTCGCCGCCGGTGAAGAAGACGCCGTCGATGGCCTGCATCACAGCGCCGACGTTGCTGGCCGTGAGATCCTTTTCCTTCACCTTGTCAGCGTATTCCTGCTTGAGCATGCCGCTCTCTTCGAGATACGCGGACTCGATCTTGCCCTCGGCATCGTACTTCACGGCCGTGCTCGTCACCTGATCGAGCTCGACGGGGATAGCGCCGACGGTCTTGAAGATCGTCTTGTGGGAGTCGTAATTCTGGCCGTTGTAGGACCAGCTGATGCCGATGACCGGCTTGTCCGCGATCGCCGCGGCATTCTTGAGCATCTGCCCGAGCATCGCCGTCGTCACGGGCTTGGACGCCTCGTAGGTCAGGCCGTCCATCAGGCCGGACCAGACGGCCATATCGTCATAGTCCGCGGGCCAATCCTTCAGCAGTGCCTTGTCCAGACCGGTGCTGCGCAGGATCATGGCGGCCGCTTCCAACTGCGTAACGGCTGCGCCGGGCACAAATGCGTCCTTGCTGACGCCGTTGACAATGCCCTTGGAGTAGGCGAGGTTGATCGCGCCTTCAAACTTGCTGCCCTCGGCAACATCCTTGAATGCGCTCGCATCCTTGGCGCTCGCTTCCGCCTGTGCGGCGAGGCCCATGTTCTTGATGACCTCCTGCGTCACTTCGGCGCGGGTCATCGAAGCGGCGTTATCATCTGCGAAGGCGGTGACGGAGAGACTGAGCGCGAGAACAAGTGCCAGGATCAGGGACGTTGCTTTCAGAGACAATCTTTTCATACAAATTCTCCTTCGTTCGATATTGGGCGGCACGCGCATGCCGCTCTACCGCCATGATAACGAGGCAAAGTGAAAATAGCAAGTCGAAGTTGCGGCAAATTGCATTTTTAGCCACTGTATACAACCCATCGACCACTTTTTCCGTGTGATATGCACAATCTCTTTTCCGCTCTCGCATTTTCACTATTCAAGCCGCCGATGTACAATTTCTGCCCTGCCCTTGTTTTTATGGGGCAATCACGGTATACTATAAGAATAAGCACCGTTCCCATTTCATCAGGAAGGAAATATTCTATGGACATTAAATTTTCCGGCTCGGATGCCGGCGGCTTTCAGTTTGACCCGAACGCCGCGCCCAAGCCCAAACGCGAGCGCAAGCCCCGCAAGTCGATCGGCAGCAAGGGCGGCCGCATCGCGGTCAACACGCTCGTCACGCTGCTTGTCGGCGCAGTCTTCTTCTATGTGCAGCTGCCCGCCATCAACCTGCATGCCGAAGAGTTCTACGGTTTCGTGCTGCTGCTTTGCGTCACGTACTGCATCTGCGCGCTCTTCACCTCCGGCTTTCAGGGCACGGGGGCCAAGGGCTACTTCACGTTCGTCAAAAAGCAGTGCACGGTGCCCTTCTTTGTCGTGGCGGCGCTCATTGTCACAGCGCTCGTCGGCGCGCTGACGTCGTGGGTCGTGCTGCGGGCCAAGGACTATCAAGCGCTGCTGCCGATCGAGAGCGGCAGCTTTGCAAGCGAAATTGAAGAGGTCTCATATGACCGCATCCCGATGCTCGACCGCGACAGCGCCGAAAAGCTCGGCGACCGCAAGCTCGGCGAACTGGCCGACATGGTCTCTCAGTTTGAGGTCGCGGAAAACTACACGCAGATCAACTACCATGGCCGCCCCGTGCGCGTTACGCCCCTGCGCTACGGCGACATCATCAAGTGGTTCAACAACCGCTCGGAGGGGCTGCCCGCCTACCTTATCATCGACATGGTCACGCAGAACGTCGAGGTCGTGCGCCTTGACGAGGGCATGAAGTACACGACCGCCGAGCACTTCTCCCGCAACCTCTACCGTCATCTGCGCTTCGCGTACCCGACCTATATGTTTGAAGAACCGGTCTTCGAGATCGACGAGGACGGCACGCCCTACTGGGTCTGCGCCAAGAAGGAAAAGACCATCGGCCTGTTCGGCGGCACGGACAACCACGGCGCGGTGCTCGTCAACGCCATCACGGGCGAGAGCGAATACTATGAAGAGCCGCCCGCGTGGGTCGACCACGTCTACTCTGCCGAGCTCATCATCGAGCAGTACGACTATTACGGCCAGTATCACAACGGCTTCTGGAACTCCATCTTCGGCCAGCGCGACGTGACGGTCACGACCGACGGCTACAACTACCTTGCCGAGGGCGACGACGTCTACCTCTACACGGGTGTGACGAGCGTCGGCGGCGACGAGAGCAACATCGGCTTCCTGCTCTCCAACCAGCGCACAAAGGAGACAAAGTACTATCCCTGCGCAGGCGCGACAGAGTACAGCGCCATGGACAGCGCTGAGGGTCAGGTGCAGAACCTTCGCTATAACGCGACGTTCCCGCTGCTTTTGAACGTCGCCGAGCAGCCGACGTACTTCATGGCGCTCAAGGACGCGAGCGAGCTCGTCAAGATGTACGCGATGGTCAATGTCAACCAGTACCAGATCGTCGCCACCGGCGCGACGCTCGCCGACTGCGAGGCGAACTACCGTCAAATGCTGCTCAAAAATAACCTCATCTCCGACGATCAGGGCTCCATCGACGTCACGCCGAGCGATTATAAGAGCGTCGAGGGCACGATCGCCGAGATCCGCACGGCGGTCGTAGATGGCAACAGCATCTACTTCCTGCGCTTTGACGGCGAGAGCGCCTTCTCCGTGCGCATGAGCGCGGCTGAGGTCGCCTATGCGCCGCTGCTGAACGTCGGCGACCGCGTGTGCGTCTACTACCGCGACGGCTACGTCACGGAAAACTGGATCGAAGCGTCCGACGTCGAGCTGCTGGATGGCAGCGCCCAGAGCGCACCGCCCGTAGAAACGAGCGTTTCGACTGAGGACAGCGCGGATCCCGTCGAAAACGCACAGGAAATGCCGTAAAGCGGCGGCAAAGCACTTTCTATTACAAATTTTGATAGGGGTGGCGACACCCCTATCTCTTTTTGGAATGCATTGCACAAAAATGCAAGATTATGAGCAGTTTTTCTCGATAAAATAACCACTTTGAAAGTTGGCTTGCATCAATCTAATATGTTTTATTAAAAAAGTTAAAGTTTTTTGCCAAATTTTCTGCCAAATGCACAAAAAGTTAGAAAGAATTTCTTGCACAGCGCCAATAGCGTTTTGCTTGAGAATTTTTTCCTTTGGTGATAAACTCATAGACAAGATGGCTGAACCATCAAGCCCTGATTTTCAGGGTAATTTTAGAGGAGGCTACTTATCATGAACGCTTACATTGAGAGAGTTCTTGCCGAGACCAAGGCCAAGAACGCGAATGAGCCCGAATTCCTGCAGACCGTCGAAGAAGTCCTGTCTTCCCTCGAGCCGGTCATCAACGCCCACCCCGAGTACGAGAAGGCCTGCCTGCTTGAGCGCATGGTCGAGCCCGAGCGCACCATCGAGTTCCGTGTTGTCTGGATGGACGATAACCTTCAGTATCACGTCAACCGTGGTTACCGCGTGCAGTACAACGCGGCCCTCGGCCCCTACAAGGGCGGCCTGCGTTTCGCTTCCAACGTTAACCTTTCCATCATCAAGTTCCTTGGCTTCGAGCAGACCTTCAAGGATGCTCTGACCTGCCTGCCCATCGGCGGCGCCAAGGGCGGTTCCGACTTCTCCCCCATCGGCCGCAGCGATGGCGAAGTCATGCGCTTCTGCCAGGCTTTCATGACCGAGTTCCATCGTCACATCGGTCAGGACATCGACTGCCCCGCTGGTGACGTTGGTGTCGGTGGCCGCGAGGTCGGTTATCTGTACGGCCAGTATCGCCGCATCGTCGGCGCTGCCGAGTTCGGTGCTATGTCCGGTAAGGCTGTCTGCACCGGCGGTTCCATCCTCCGTCCCGAGGCTACCGGTTTCGGCGCTGTCTATTATCTGCGCGAAGTCCTGAAGCACGACGGCAAGGAAGTCAAGGGCATCCGTGTCGCCATGTCCGGCTACGGCAACGTGGGCTGGGGCATCATGAAGAAGATCGACGAGCTCGGCGGTAAGGTCACCTACTTCGCCGGCCCCGATGGCTACATCCACGATCCCGACGGCGTCTGCGGCGAAGAGAAGCTCAACTTCATCCTCGAGATGCGCGCCAAGGATCCGATGCACTGCAAGCCCTATGCTGACAAGTTCGGCGTTGAGTTCGTTGAGGGTCAGAAGTGCTGGGGCGTCAAGGACGTCGACGTCTACATGCCCGCCGCTACCCAGAACGACGTCAACATGGAGTGGGCGAAGAAGATCGCCGAGTCTGGTGTTCCCTACTACATCGAGGTCGGCAACATGCCCACCACCAACGATGCTCTCGCTTTCCTGATGGAGCAGAAGAACCTCACCGTCGCTCCTTCCAAGGCTGTTAACGCCTGCGGCGTTTCCGTCTCCGAGCTCGAAATGGCTCAGAACGCTCAGCGCATCTACTGGAGCGCTGAGGAAGTCGACGCTAAGATGGAGTCCATCATGAAGAACATCTATGATGCTTCCGTCGAGGCTGCCGAGCGCTATGGCCTGGGCTACAACCTGGTCGCCGGTGCCAACATCGCTGGCTTCCAGAAGGTCGCCGACGCCATGATGGCTCAGGGCATTTTCTAATCGAAAATCCCTTACGACTTTCTCGTGCCGCACATCTGTGCGCATGAACCAACAAGAAAAAGGCATCCTGCTTTCGCAGGATGCCTTTTTTGTTATCCTCACGTGTTGTCGTGGCTGATGGGCTTTCGCACCAGCAGCGCAAGCAGCGCCTTTTTATCGAACGGGCAAAGCGGATAGAGATACCCCTTCCCCACGATTGGCTTTGTCGCCGCAAGCAGAGCGACAATCCCGATGCAGCCGAGCGCAAGCCCGATCCAGTCCAGCGCGCCGACAAACAGCAGCAGCATCAGCCGCAGCAGCTTGAAGGCGTAGCCGAGCTCATAGCTCGGCTGGGCGAAGTTCGCGATGGCGACGAACGCCATGTAGGCCAGCACCTCCGGCACGAGCCAGTGCGCCTGTACGGCGAAATCGCCGAGCACGAGCGCACCAAGCATGCTGAATGAGTTGGAGAACACGTCCGGCGTGTTGAGCGAGGCGAGCTTCAATAGGTCGACGATGAACTCCGCCAGCAAAAGCTGCACGAGCAGCGGCACGGAGTAGTCGCTGTCGATGGCCAAAAACTCAAGCCCCGCCTGCGTGCGCGCAGGGTCCTTCACAAGCAGGAACCACACGGGTGTGATAAACATCGTGAGCAAAAACACCACAATGCGCAGGATGCGCAGATACGTCCCGATCAGCGGCGGAAAGTAGAAGTCGTTTGCCTCCTGCACAAAGTCGAAAAAGTGCGTCGGCAGGATCATCGCCGCGGGCGAGTTGTCCACGAGCACAACGATGTCACCTTCCATGACGCAGGCCGTCGCGGCGTCGGGCCGCTCAGTGTATCGCACCTTGGGAAACGGCGTCCACCACTGCTTCTTGCCCATCATCGCCTCAGCGATGCTCTCCTGGCTCATCGAGACCGAGCGCACATCGATCTTTGCAAGCTTCTGCCGCACCTCGTCGAGCAGCTTTCTGTCGACCTTGTTTTCCAAATAGCAGAGCACCACGTCCGCGCGCGAGCAGTCTGACACCTTGTGACCTTCGAGCGTGAGCTGCGGGTCGCGAATGCGGCGGCGCAGCAGCGCCGCGTTGGCGACAAGCGTTTCGATGAAGCCGTCGTGCGCGCCGCGCAGCACCTTGCCCGACGACGGCTCCTCCACCCCGCGCGCAGGATACTGCTTCGCGTCGATCAGTGCGCACTCGTCATAGCCCTCGACCAGCAGCGCCATCTTGCCCAAAAATACGCTTGTCACCGTGTTTTTGACACTTTTCTCAGCGTTTACCTCGTTGAATGTGATGTATCGGTCGATGAACTGCTGCATCGTCTGCGCGTCGCTAATGTCTCTGAGCGGCAGCCAGAAGCTCAGCATCCGCTCAATAACCGCGTCGTCGCCGTAACCGTCCACCACCCACAGCCGCGCCCGCCTGCCGCCGACATACAAGTCGCGCGAGATCATATCAAAGCACCGCCCCACGCCAAGAAGATCATCCAGCGCGCGGGTGTTTTCCTCGTAGTTTGCCGAAAAAAGCTCCATAACCGCCCTCCGCCACATAATTTTCCTTATTATGCTCATGAGCGGAAATTTTATGCCGCGCGGGCGGTATTTCTCCTTGCGCCGCGCAGGGGACGCGGGAAAGGGGGCCATTCTCTCACGTGAGAGAATGGCCCCCTTTAAATCCCCCAAGAGAACGCGAGGGGAGTTCCCCTCGACCCCCGACATTGACAGCTTTAGGCTTGAAGAACTGCTCAGCCTGCGGAATCGGGTGCGGTGTACATGGCTTCGCCATGAATCCCTGCGATTCGTGACAACTCGCAACCGCGCCTTACTACCGTGAGGCGCGCGTGACGTTTGCACGGCGGCAGACTGCCTGCGGAATGTGGCATTGCTGCGCTCGCCACATTGTGGAGACTGGCGATAGACGGTGATTAGGCTGCACTCCTACAAGATGGGCAGAGCGGCAGCGGATGATAGGAGCAGAAGCAAATCGTCTTGCAATGCTAACGCGGCAGCGCCGCGCGCATGGCAGTACAATCGGCAAGCATTGCAGCTCTTCAAGCTGCTCGCTTGCAATGGGAATTTTCTCTGGGAGGGTGTAAGGGAGGGATATCTCTTTTTGAAAAGAGATATCCCTCCCTTATCCGTTCCCCGCGTCAGGCGGGGAGCATATCAAACTTCTTTATTAAAATAGAAGAACTTCTCATCCTCTCCCTTCTTCCTCATGCAGGAAGAAAGCATCTTATAAGAAGCGTCGTTCTCCTTGAAGCACTTGGCGACGACGTGTCCCAGGTGGCGCTGGTAGAGTCCCCATTCGGCCACGGCGCGGAACGCTTCGACGCCGTAGCCCTGTCCGCCGTATTCCGGCGCGATGCGGCAGCCTTCCTCCGCGCCGCCCTTGCCGTCGAAACGGTAGAGCAGCACCTCGCCGATGCACTTGCCGTCTAAACGGATGGCAAAGTTGATGGCGCGCTTTTTGGCAAAGTCCTCTCGCACAACGTCGAGGAAATAAGAGTCTAAGTCTTCACCCTTCCAGTCGGTGCGGTAGTCGTAGCCCCACCACTTGTTGCGCTCATCGTCGAGGCAGAGCGCGTTGTAGGCCTCGCGGTCCTTGTCGGTAAAGGCCGAAAGTGTCAGGCGCTCGGTCTTGAGCGTCGGGATCGCGTCCAAGTCCTCCAGCTCGTTTTTCACGTCAAAGCAGAACTTTTCCGCGAGCTTGCACGGCAGGTATTGGAGCTTCGAGGTGCGAAGGCCGCGGTCGCCCGCATCGTCCTCACGGTTCAAATACCTGACGCCATCCACCGCGTAGCAGCGGGCGAACTCCTGCACCGTCGCAGGATAGACGCCCTCGTAGCCGTAGAGCGCCTTTTCAATGTGGACGTGCAGCGTCTCGCCGCAGCGCTCGGCCATCGCGATCGAAATGAGCCGCCCCTCGTACTCCATGCCGCCGACATACAGCCATGACGCGCCCGTCAGGCGCAGCATCGTCTTGGCAAGCGTCAACTCCTGCCTGGCCGACTGTGAGGTCTTTTCAAACACCTCCGTATAGTCCTGCCAAAAGCGCTCGATCAGCGGCAGATCATCCTTCCCCAGTGCGCGGAACTGCGCCTCGGGATAGAGCTTGCGGAATTTGTTGACATGGTTGCGCTGGCCGCTGTAATGGCGGCCCGGGAACTCGCGCAGATCGTTCGCCTCGTAAATATAGTCGCGCCAGGAACGAAAATTGTTGAGGTGGAAGCGCGGATAGCGCTCTAAGAGCTTCGCCGCCTTCTCCTTTGGCACGACGGACAGCTCGAGCGAGATACCCTGCTCCACACAGTAATCCTCGATGGCGCAGAGCGCGGCCTCCTCATCGCCGTCCGGTCCCGGCACGGGATAGTCGAAGCAGGGCTTGCCGTCGATGCAGTTTTTCACGATCAGGCAGCCCGCTGCCTCAGCGTACTGCGGGTGCAGATGCCCGCGCCACATCAGCTTGACGAGCGCGGAATACTCGCATAATTGGTAGTTGCAATCCTTATAATAGCGGCGCAGGCGGGAAAGATCCCGCTGCGCAACGGGTTTGAATGTCAGCATGGAAAACCATTTTCTCCTTTTCGAGTCGTATTGATTATTTTACCCGTTTTTGCGCCGCGTTACAAGTCCTTTTTCATTTCGGCTCCAGCTCAGCGAGCACCGTCTGCGCGCATTCAAGGAACTGCTGGAGCGACGCCTGCCGTCCCTCGCCTGCGCGCACAGCCATACCGAGCTCGCGTGCCGACTTGGGCTCCACCGGCACAAGCAGAACGCCGTCGCCGCGTCCTCGCAGCGTCAGCTCCGTCATCATGCTCACGCCGAGGCCGTGCTCGACCATGCTGATGACCGTCGGGTCGTCCACCGCCGTCGGCAGGATGTGCGGCTTGACTCCCACGCGGTTGAAAATACGCATGATGTCCTTGTCAAAGCCCTGCGCGGGCATGATGAAATCGCGCCCGTCGAACTCACCCAGCGGATACCCCGTGCGCCCGTCGATGGGATAGTCCTTGGGCAGCACGGCGTACATCGTGTCGTCGCGCAGATGGATCCACTCGTAGCCGCTCTCCTCTTCCTGATGGCTGACGAAGATGACATCCATCTTCCCCTGCGCCAAAAGCTCATAGGGGCTGCGGATGTGGTCGGCCATGCGGATGTCGACATCAACGTCGGGCCGCTCCTCGCGAAAGCGTCGGATGATGCTCGGCAGCCAGTGCATAGCCATGCTGGCGAATGCGCTCACGCGGATGACCTCGCTGCGCGAGGACGCCACCTGCGCGATCGTGCTGTCAAGCCGCGCGTTGGCCTGCAAAAATTCGCGGATGGCGGGTGCTACGCGCTCGCCGTCCTTCGTCAGTCGGACGCCGCCGCGCCCGCGCTCGAGCAGCGTGAAGCCGACCTCGCGTTCGAGGGAATTCATCATGTGCGTCAGGCCGGACTGCGTGTAGCCCATCACCTCCGCCGCCTTGGTAAAGCTGCCGAGGTCTACCGCCATCAGCAGCGCTTCTAACTTTTTGCTCTCCATAGGATATTCCTTTCCTATTAGTATTTAGCATGTTTGGATTATAATATATCCTCGCGCCGTATGCAAGCGGAATTCTCGTTTTCGGCTCCTTTTTACAAACTTTTTCCATCATCTGTCATACAGGTTGGTCTTTTTTGTCCGCCTGCTGCGTAAAATAGAGCCTGAGGTGATGATCTTGAAACGACGTTTCGCGCTCTTGCTGCTGTTTTTGTTGACTTTTCTTGCACTCTGCTTTTCCTGCGCCAAAGACGGTCAAGCCGTCGCCGTCTCGGCCCCATCCCAACTGCGGCGCTGCATTGCGCTGACCTTTGACGACGGTCCTTCCCCGCAGACGACCGCAGCTCTGCTCGACGGGCTCAAGGAGCGCGGCGCGCACGCGACGTTCTTCCTCATCGGCGAGCAGATCGCGGGCAACGAAGATCTCGTCCGCCGCATGAAAGACGAAGGCCATCAGGTCGGCGGCCACAGCTACACGCACATCCGTCTTGACAGCGCTGACGCCGCTGCACTCGCCGAAATCCAGAAAACGGACGAGACGCTGCGCGCCATCCTCGGCGACGGTGACTACTGGCTGCGCCCACCCTGGGGCTTTGCGAGCGACGCGCTCAAAAGCGCCGTCTCCGTCCCGCTCATCTACTGGACGCTCGACACGATGGATTGGAGCGTGCGCAACAGGGACCTCGTCGCGCACCACATCATCGAAAACGCCAAAAGCGGCGACATCGTTCTCCTGCACGACCCATATGACACGAGTGTCGAGGCCGCACTTCAAACCATCGACGTTCTTAGTGAGCAGGGCTACGAGTTCGTTACGCTCGAAGAGCTGTTTTCCAACGCCGGCGTCACGCCGCAGGCCGGACACTTCTATCTGCGCGCGGATGAAGAAGTCCCGTGGTGAGGTCTCGACAAAATTTTTGAAAAAATTTCAAATTAGGGCTTGCATTTTCCGGACTGGTGTGCTATTCTATCTAAGCTGACATTGAGCAGTACACATCATCCGGGTGTGGCGCAGTTGGTAGCGCGCTTGACTGGGGGTCAAGAGGCCGTGAGTTCAAGTCTCGCCACTCGGACCAGCTAAAAGCCTTGAAATCGTATGATTTCAAGGCTTTTTTGCAACTTTCGAGAGCGAAATGCACAGTGCGAAAATGCGTGAAAACTCCAAAAGCGCACAAAAAAGCGCACAACTGCCTTGAAAAAGTTGCTGCGGCTGCTTTTGCATGATATACTTAAAATATCAGTGAATTTAAAAACAGTATTCAAGGGGGCTGCCAGCGATGAAGAAAAAACTTTTTTGCATTTTCGGTTTGATCCTGATCGTCTCGGCTATCGCCTATTTTTGCCACGATCACAGCGTACTTCCGCTCGACGCTGAAAACGCAAACGATATCAGTTTTAAAATTTACCCTCAAAATGAGCCGAATTATATGGTGACAAACGATGACCGAGTGAAAGAGATCGTGCGTGCTATCAATGAACTGGATGTGCAGGAAACAACGGATCAAGTAGACAGGATGTCGGATAGCTTTTACTATTTTTGGATTCAAATATCGGACAAAGATATCCCTGTTGAACTGGATGAAGATACCATTTCGATCAATAATGAACGCTATCAGGCGGACACATCGGATTTACGCGAGCTTTTGGATAAGACGTATCGTGATGTGATGAGCGGTGTTATCGATTGATGAAGATAATATCCGCGTTTAAAGGAAAAATTGCTTGGACTTCGATTTGTGATAGCAAAGGAGCGGGGCGCAGCTCCGCTCCTTTTTTCTGTTTTCACCCCTCCAGCGGCTTGATCTCCTTATGCTCCACGCGAGGCAGCTTGCAGGCATCGGCAGGATTGAAGCGCAGATAACCGACTGCCACCGCCTGCTGCAGCGCCTTGTGCAACACACCATGCGTAGCAGCAGAGTTCCGCTATCCTCCACATTCCCGTCATCATCCCTTGTGCTATACTCCCGATAGGAGAGTATAGCAGTGCGCCCTTTAGTTCCTAAAGGGATTTCCCTTAATACTTTTTCATCAACTTATTAAAAATGATAATTCCTGTGATAATTTGAAACATTAAATATCCGCTGAGATAGAGTATGATCATGCGAGCATTGTCGATAACTTCCAATGCTCCGAGAATACTGAAAACCAAAATAGAGAAACAAATAACCACCAGTCCTATGCCGTAGGCATATCTTCCGGCTCTATCTCTAATTTTTGTTTTCAACTCGTCATGTTGCTCAATTCGGTCGTTCTCCAAACGTTCTTCGTATTGCTCTTTATTCTTGGGGGAGCTCCAATAAAAATATTTGCATATCATCATAATTCCAGGGAAGATACCTGCGCCAGCAAAGCCCCATAAAATGCCCTCTAACTTTGTTTCAATCAATAGCGCAACAATCAAACAAACCACACCGAAAAGCACATATAGTATCCCGGTTATCAAATTACTCTTTTTCATTTTCTGCACCTCTTTCATAGATAAAGATTTCTTCAATCCGTTTACCAAAAAAGTCTGAAATTGCAAAAGCTAATTCCAATGACGGATTATACTTTCCTGTTTCGATTGAACTAATGGTTTGTCTTGAAACACGAAGCGTTTTTGCAAAATCATCTTGATTTAATCCTCGCTCCTTTCGTAACTGCTCAACTTTATTCTTCAAAAAAACGCCTCCTTGCATGACAAGTTTCCTTTACAAACTTACTATAGCATGATACGCACTTCTTGTCAAGTTTCCTTTACAGCATTTACTTCTTTACCATGGGACAATTAAAATTCATTCATACAGTAAAAGCGCCCGCCAACCAAATGACGGGCGCTTCCCCTTTGTTCACTTCAGGTATTTTGCGACTTCCTGCTCAAGCTCCTGCCACACGGGATATTTCGCGCCGTTTTCGTCGAAGAACGCCTTCAAGTCGCGGTTCAGGGCGCTCATTTCGTCGACCGCGTTCATCGCGTGGTCGGACGCGCAGATCTTTCCGAGGCTCGTGGCAGACATGAGCTTAAAAAAGTGCAGACAGGTCTTGCGGTACGCCGCGCCTTCAAACTCCGCGTCGTCCTCCGGTAAAATTTCATGTCCCGCGTTTTTGATCGCACGGTAACCCTCGATGTTGGCGTCGATCAAGCGATTTAAGTAGGCTGTGTTGCCCTTGAGCTTTTTGAGGTCGCCGTCGACCTTGTAGCAGGCAAAGGCCACCGGCAGCACGAACGCCGCGTGGCAGAGAAGGTAGTCCTCCATATTCGGCTCGTAGGCTACCTTATATTTGGTGCCGTCAAAGATCTGCCCGATGAGCGTTTCGTTCGACGGCGCACCCGCGATCTGGCCGATGGTGATCTTTTTTAGGTCGATGGACGCCACATACTCCCGCTCCCGATGTCCTGCTGAGGACGCAAAGGCAAACATCACGTTTTTCTCCGGCAACGAAGCGCTCAGCGCACTTGCGCGCACGTCGTTTCCCACAAAGACGATATTCTTTGTCGGATTCATCCGCAGGGTATCGAGGATCGCGTCGAACTGCGTATAGCGCAGGACGACGAAGATCACGTCGTACTTGTCCTTCGCTTTCAGCTCCGTCACGACCGGAATACGACTGACCGACATGCGGGGCGAAAACTTATCCTTGATCCGAAGGCCGTTTTTTTGGATGCTCTCGCCCCATGCTCCCCGCGCCAGCAGCGTGATGTCCTTTCCCGCGCGGAAGAAATTCCGCGCCAGATTGCAGCCGAGCACACCCGCGCCGAATACTAAAATTTTCATAGCCAAGTCTCCTCTTATCCTAAAAATATCTGTTTCCTTCGTTCTGCCTCGTCTCGCTATGCTCTCGTTCCGATTTTCTTTCATTTTACATCAGTTAGTCATCTCTAACTGAAACGTAGCAAATGACAGTGCAAAAGTCAAGATGTCTTTTTACCGCTCTCCGGTGCTTCCTTGCCCTTTTTCATCTTCTCCTTCACTCGATTAACAAATCCCCGCTTCAAAAGGGGCTGCGCATTGTTCATCTGTACTGGCCTGTTTTTGTCACTTCGCCAGATTTGTTCAAAAAATATCTGCTTTTGCAAATTTAATCTTGCTTCTTCCGGATATTTTCATATAATGTTGACGACTGAACAGGAGGTACCACCATGTATGTTACCTACAACAACCTTTTTAAGCTCCTCATCGACAAGGGCTTAAATAAAACGGAATTTGCGCGCGAGGTCGGCATCAGCTCCAACACGCTCGCCAAGCTCTCGAAAAATGAGCTCGTCTCGCTCGAGGTGCTTGTGCGCATCTGCCGCCAGCTCGACTGTTCGCTCGGCGACGTGGTGCAGCTCGCCCCGCCCGAGCCGCCGATCAAAAGCGGCCTTGAGCGCATGAAGAAGCGAAGACCCACCCACGAGAAAGGAGGCAATGCGTACCGCCATGAGTAACGAAACCAAGGAGACCGGCTCCAGCTTTATGGAAAAGCTGTCGACGGTCATCGTCGACAAGCGGAATCTCATTTTTCTGCTCACCATTATTCTGCTCGTATTCTCCGCCTTTTCCCGCAACTGGGTCGAGGTCGAGAGCGACCTGACGTACTACCTGCCGTCTGATTCCGAGACGAAGCAGGCGCTCGACATCATGGACGAGCAGTTCACGACCTATGGCACGGCCGAGGTCATGGTGGCCAACATCACACCAGAGCAGGCCGCCGCGCTCGAGCCCAAGATCAAGGAGATCAAGGGCGTGCAGAGCGTGGACTACGACGAGACCACCGCACATTATAATAACCTCTCCGCCCTCTATTCCATCACCTTTGCCTACAGCGAGGATGACGAGGCCTGTCTCGACTCGCTCGAAGCCGTGAAGGAATACCTGTCCGACTACGATCTGTATGTCGACACCGACCTCGGCAACACGCAGCAGGAAACGATCGACCACGAGATCAGCATCATCATGGTGTATGTCGCCATCGTCATCGTGCTCGTGCTGCTCTTCACGTCCGAGACCTACGGCGAGGTGCCGGTGCTCATTCTGACGTTCGTGGTCGCACTTGTGCTGAATCAGGGCACGAACTTCCTGATGGGCAAAATCTCGTTCATTTCAAACTCGGTCACAAGCATCTTGCAGTTAGCGCTGTCCATCGACTACGCCATCATCTTCTGCAACCGATTTAAAGAGGAGCACCGGCTGCTGCCGCTGCGTGAGGCCGTCATCGTCTCGCTGAGCAAGTCGATCCCCGAGATCGGTGCGAGCAGCCTCACGACCATCGGCGGCCTTGTGGCGATGCTCTTCATGCAGTTCAAGCTCGGCCCCGATATGGCGCTGTGCCTCATCAAGTCGATCTTGTTTGCGCTGCTCGCGGCGTTCATCGTGATGCCAGGCCTTCTGATGCTCTTCGGCCCGCTGATCGACCGCACGCAGCACCGCAGCTTCGTGCCGAAGATCCCGTTCGTCGGCAAGCTCGACTATGCCACGCGCTACATCATCCCCATCGTCTTCGTGGTGTTGGCCGTCATCGGCTACCGCCTGTCGTCCGACTGCCCCTATGCCTACGGCTACGGCCTCATCTCCGCCCCCAAGCAGAATGAGACGCAGTTTGCCCAGCAGATGATTGAGGATAACTTCACCTCGAAGAACATGCTGGCGCTCATCGTCCCCACGGGCGACTACGACAAGGAGTCCGCCATCTTAGACGAGCTCGGCCAGTACGACGAGGTCGACTCCACGATGGGTCTTACCAACATTGAGGCGCTCGACGGCTACATGCTCGCCGACAAGCTGACGCCGCGTCAGTTCGCTGAGCTTGCGGGGCTTGATTATGAGGCCGCGCAGGTCGTCTACGCCGCCTACGCCGCCCAGCAGGCGGAATACGGCCAGATCGTAGGCAATCTTTCCACCTATAAGGTGCCGCTCATCGACATGTTTCTCTTTGTCTGCGAGCAGGTGGATTCCGGCATCGTGACGCTCAGTGACGACCAGACGCAGATGCTCCAGGATGCCGAGGTCCAGATGAACAGCGCCAAGGCGCAGCTGCAGGGCGAGGATTACGACCGCATGCTCATCTACCTCACGCTGCCCGAAAGCAGCGACGAGACCTACGCCTTCACCGACAAAATTCTCGAAATTGCCGAAAAGTATTACCCCGATGAAAACGTCTACCTCGCGGGCGAATCGACGAACGAATACGAATTCGAAAAGTCCTTCGCCGTGGATAACAAGGTCGTCAGCATCGTGTCGGTGCTCGTGGTTATGCTGGTGCTGCTCTTCACGTTCAACTCCGCCGGTATGCCGGTGCTGCTGATCCTCGTGATTCAGGGCTGCATCTGGCTCAACTTCTCGTTCCCGACCATCACGGGCAAGTACATCTTCTTCTTAGGATATCTAATTGTTTCTTCCATCCAGATGGGCGCGAATATCGACTACGCCATCGTCATTTCCACCTGGTATTCCGACCTCAAGACCCGGATGAGCTCCAGAGAGGCCCTGATCAAGGCACTGGACCTGTCCTTCCCCACGGTACTGACCTCCGGCTCCATCCTGTCCGCTGCGGGCTTCCTCATCGGGCAGATCACCACGGAGCCGTCCATCGTAGGCATCGGCCAGTGCCTTAGCCGGGGCACGCTGATCTCCATGTTCCTGGTCATGTTCGTCCTGCCTCAGATTCTGGTGCTGGGTGACCGGATCGTGGAAAAGACCAGCTTCCAGGTAAAGCTCCCCGCAACGCCCATCGCTTCTCAGCGTTTCTCCGGCACCACCTTTGTCAATGGCCGTGTCCGGGGCCGGATCTCCGGCTTTGTGGACGCGGAGATCCACGGCGTAGTCAAGGGCGATATTTCCGCCATCATGTCCTCCGGCAGCTATGATCTGCCGGAAGGCAGCGGCCAACCGCCTGAAGCAGGGCCGTCACCGGAGGATACACCGAACACGCCGCCTGCGGATTCTGTCACCGGAAAGGAGGGGGACGCCCAATGAAACGCATTCAAAAATGGTCCGCCCTTCTCATGGCTGTGACCCTGCTCTTTACGCTGGCCGCTCCCGCCGCGCTGGCGGCTGAGAGCACCGTTACCATCAAAACCGCCGAGGATTTGGCCGAATTGTCCCGGAACTGCACGCTGGATACCTGGTCTCAGGGAAAAACTGTGATCCTGAAGAACGATCTTGACCTCCACGGTATTGACTTCACTCCGATTCCCACCTTCAGCGGCACATTCCAAGGCAACGGACACACCATCTCCGGCCTGACCCTCACCGGCAGCGGCAACGTCCGGGGCTTGTTCCGCTACATTCAAAACGGCGCCACCGTTCAGGATCTGACGGTGACGGGCACCATCCACCCCAACGGGCATCAGGATGATCTGGGCCTGCTGGCCGGCAGCAACGCCGGGCGGATCTTGAACTGCATCGCCTCCGGCACCGTCATGGGTGATAATCGCATCGGCGGTCTGGTAGGTATCAATGAAACCGGCGGCGAGCTGGTGGGCTGTTCCTTCTCCGGCAGCGTTACCGGCAAACATTCCACCGCCGGCGTGGTGGGCGAAAACTGCGTGACCCTGACCCGCTGTTCCAACAGTGGCAGCATCAACACCCAGGACTTAGA
>ENA-OUQN01000514-OUQN01000514.1-human-gut-metagenome-genome-assembly--contig:-NODE-514-length-31133-cov-10.024004_pt1 | contig 31133 bp, 24 predicted proteins | sample MGYA00237950_ERZ548832 | MGnify/ENA primary metagenome ERZ548832 (study PRJEB26490, sample SAMN05194703) | human gut metagenome | biome: terrestrial biome; feature: human-associated habitat; material... | reverse complement strand
GCCCATGAAGTTGATGGCGCAGTAGGTGTTTGGGGCAAAATCAGCAGCCTCACCTACCACCACATTTGTAGCGGTCATAGCCACGTTGAGCCTTTCGTCAAGCATGCCGGTGATTGAGGTGACGGTGCTCTTCTCGTTCACTTGGTAGTAGAGTTCAACAGGCAGACTTACGAGCATCCAGTTGTTTTGGGCGTATTCCTCTTGCTTGTTGCCGTTGATGGCGAAGTGCTTGTCGTCAGCGGCAGGTGCGCTGAGGTTTCTCACAGCCTTTGCAGCGTCCTTCACAACGATGTAGTGCTTGCCGCCAGCCTCAAACTTGCGTGCCACCACCAAATCGTCGTCCACCTGGTAAACGGCACCTTCTGCGCCGCTCATTGCCATGTCAGCCAAAGTGGTCGCTTCCGGGGGTGTCACGAGGGTGGTGAAGTCGGTGTAGGCCACGCCTTTCACCTTTTGGGCGAAAAGCACGTCTTCGTTGCGGCTTCTTTCATAAGTCCGGAAAGAGCCGCTGTACACCCTCAAATAGGTGGCATTGCTGTCGTAAAACCATCTGCCTGCTTCCACAGAGTACCAGTAGCTGTCCTCCGACGGTTTCCAAGACAGATTTCCAGAGTAGTTTTTAAGTGAAGATAAATACATTCCTGTAGCTTCATTCAGCATTTTAAAACCAACCTTTCCGTCTTTCACGGCGCTCTCCGATTTCACAAAGGAGAGTTCGCAAGTGCCTTCGGGTGCGGTGGTTGCCACATTTTTATCGTTGAACTCAAACGCGCCGGTGGTGGCCTTGCCATGTCCATTCACGATCTCGCCATTGAACGCTTTGCCGCCGGGCGTGACAAGGGCGTAAACGCCTTCCCCTTTCACTTCCTCCGCCGCCATCCTCACCCACTTGTCGGCACCCGCAGTCTGGGTTGCGAACACGGCGTAGTATGTGGTGTTGGCTTTTGCTGTTTCATCGATTGTGGCATAAGTGGGAGCCGTCGCGGCATCAACCGTGGGTGTAGTCACCCAGCCTGTGAACACCTTGCCGCATATCGGTTCGGGGTCGGCTGGAGGCACAACCGCCTCGCCCTCGGTAATAGTCGAAGTTTGCGCCACTTTTCCGTTCACGCTCCATGTGTAAGTGTATTTCGGGAGTTCCTTGATGGTGATGGCGCACGCCTTGCTCGCGGTCATGCCGCCGTATGTGGCGGTGGCGGTCACGCTCGTGGTACCGACTGTGATTGTAGATGGGTTGAAGGTCCAAACCGCATCTGAGGTGACATCTGCCGCCGATTCATCGCTGTAATTCGCCTTCACAGTCAAGCCAGTCTGGTCGAAATCCTCGCCCACAAAATACGCTGTTTTTGCGGGCTCGCCAGCGATGGCGATTGACTGCAACGTGACTGGAGGCGCAGCATTCTCGTAGGAGAACGCTATCGTGGCCGACTCCCAGCGGATTTGCGCGGAGTTGGAGTATAGTTTCTTGATTTTCACCGCCAAATCATTTGTGAAGGCCGCATCTTCCTTGCTGACCGTGTAAACAAGGTCCACAAATGTGCTGGAGGTGGGCAGTGTGCCGCTTTGGGTGGCAGGCACGGGTTTTTTGCATTCCGAGTCGGAAAATAGCGAGAACGTGTTGGCCTTAGGCTTCGCACCGTCGCTCCATTTGGCCACATACAGGGTCACAACCACATCGCTGGTGATGACTTTCCCCTCGAATATGCCCGGAAACAGCGCCACACATTCCGAATAACCAGTGCCAGGAACGACATAAAACGTACTCTTTTTCAAGAAATTGCTCATCTCCCACTTATTGCTATCACCCACCTTGTAAGTGGTGGAAAACGTTGCAGCCCACGAGCAAACTGTGGCCAAGACAGCCACGGTCAGAAATGCAAATGGTCCCCTCATAGTAAAACGCCTGTATAAAAAGTATAATTAGTTAATTATCCGAATATTACCACCACAAACCCGCAGCAGTTATCACTTGCAAATATAGTGAATATTTCTTAATTCCGCAGTGTATCCCCCCCAAAAAAATCGAAAAACCACCCCATTTCACCGATTCTAAAGCAAAAATCACCAAATTTACTAACCTGTTCTTTAGTGATTATTGGGTTATTCTTCAGGTTCGGGGGGCATGGGGGCGTCGAGGCGGTTTTCCCAGAGGTAGGTGCGGGTTTCGCGGACTATTACACCACTGAGGAGAATGACGGCGATGAGGTTGGGGATTGCCATGAGGGCGTTCGTGCAGTCGCTGATGCTCCACACGAGTTCGAGGTTGATGATGCTACCCAGGAATACGAAGACGATGAACACCCAGCGGTAGATGTGGGTGGTGATGCCTCCGTGTATGTATTCCACCGAGCGTTCGCCATAGTAGCACCAGCCGAGTATGGTGGTGAAGGCGAAGGTGAACATGCCGAAACTCAAGAGCGGCTTGCCTATCACTGGAATGTCGCCAAATGCCATGTTGGCAAGTTCGGCACCGTCGGAATAGTTGATGGTTGGGTCTGCCATAATGCAACTCACGAGCACGATGCCCGTAACGGCACATATCACCACGGTGTCCCAGAATGTGCCAGTAGATGCCACCAATGCCTGACGCACCGGGTTTCGGGTCTGTGCAGCGGCAGCGGCGATAGATGCCGATCCGAGTCCCGATTCATTGCTGAACAAGCCTCGCGCTATACCGAAGCGTGCGGCAATCAAAATAGTGGATCCTACGAAGCCACCACCCATCGCTTGGGGCGAGAATGCGGATGAGCAGATTTTCTCGATGGCTGGCATCACATAGTCGGCATGGTGCCAAAGCACATAGCCGCATCCCACAATGTAGAGTAATGCCATGATTGGCACCACCCATTCACACACTTTGGCGATACTGTTCACGCCTCCCACAATCACCACGCCTGTGAGCACAGCCACTATCAAGCCTGTGATGTAGGGCGAAACGGAATAGGTTTTCTCTGCCAATGCGGCAATGGCGTTGGCTTGCACGGTGTTGCCAATGCCCAGCGAAGCAATCACGGTAAACAGCGCAAAGAGAATGGCAAGGCGTTTCCAACCCAAGCCTTTTTCAAGGGCGTACATCGGACCGCCAGCCATCTTGCCTTCGGGAGTGCGCACACGATATTTCACCGCAAGCAAACTCTCACCGTATTTCGTGGCCATACCAAACACGCCTGTGAGCCAGCACCACAGCACCGACCCCGGACCACCCAGCGCCACCGCCGTAGCCACGCCCACAATGTTGCCGGTGCCGATGGTGGCAGCCAGCGCAGTGGCGAGCGCACCGAATTGCGACACATCGCCCGAAGATCCCTTGTCGGGCGTAATTGAGAGTTTGAGGGCTTTAAGAATGTGGCGTTGTGGAAAACGAAGTCGGACGGTGAGGTAAATATGCGTTCCAAGAAGCAAAACAATGGTGGGCCAACTCCACAAATATCCGCTAAGGGTGGAAAAAAAATCGTTCAGTTCGCTCATGTTTGGCTGTAGTAGTTAGTTAATATTCGTCCGCAAAAATACGGATTTTCCCACACTATCCACTTGTTTTGCAAAAAAACTTTTGGTGGGGAGAGAAAAAAGGTGGGGAGAAATTGGTAAAATGCCAATTTTGTGGTAATTTTGCCTTTGGTTATTGATGCTTCCATTTTTTGGCTATAAACACACACAATAAAATTTTACACTATCATGGCTGACTCCGACATTATTTCTCGCATCAAGTATCTTATCAAGGAACTCAATTTCAGGCAAACCGAATTTGCCAAGAAAATTGGCGTTGACACTTCCAACCTGTCAAAGTATATGAACGGCCGCTTGCCCGTGAGCGATTCGCTCATCAACCGCATTGTGGTGAATTTGGGCGTGTCGAAGGAATGGCTCGAAAAGGGCACCGACATTCCGTTTGCCAAACACAGTTCGCCCTCCATCACCACCGTGCCGGCAAGCGAGGTGGAAACCATTTCGATGGGCACGCCAGTTTACGACATCGACGTGACGGCTGGCACAATGCCGCGCGCACGCATGTTTTCCGACGACTTGGTGGTGGGCCATATCAATCTGCCCGACATCATCAACGAGAACTGCCGCATCGTGCGTGTGAGTGGCGACTCGATGAGCCCCGTTATCCGCAGTGGCGACCTTATCGCCGTGCGCGAACTCTCCAACACGCAATACATCTTTTGGGGGCAGATATATGTGGTGCTGCTCGACGATTTCCGACTGGTGAAATATGTGCGCCGACACGCCGACCCCGATATGGTGATTCTGCGGAGCGAAAACCCCAACTACGACGATATGGAAATACATCGCGCCGACATTCGTGAACTGATGATGGTGCAAAACATTATCCACCTCGACACAAGAAACTAACACAGCAAAATGAAGAAAGAAATTACTACACATACTTTGCCCAATGGGCTGAAACTGGTGCATGTGCCAGCGGCGCAGCGTGTGGGCTGGTGCGGCCTGATTGTCAACGCCGGCAGCCGCGACGACCACGCCTCACGCCTCGGACTGGCGCACTTCGTGGAGCACACCATATTCAAGGGCACCACACATCGTCGCGCGTGGCACATTCTCAATCGCATGGAGACCGTGGGCGGCGAACTCAACGCCTACACCACCAAAGAGGGCACGGCGCTCTACAGCGTGTTCCCAGAGCCTTACCTCAAGCGCGCCATGGAACTGATTGCCGACTTGGTGATGCACTCGGTGTTTCCCGAAGCCGAAATCGAGCGTGAGAAAGATGTGGTGCTGGAGGAAGTGGCAAGTTACCGCGACACGCCAAGCGAAGCCGTTTTCGACGATTTCGAAGACCTGATTTTCGGATCAGGCAGCAGCATGGGGCACAACATTCTCGGCACCGAGGATCACATCACCGCCATGGGCAGCACCGACTGCGCACGCTACTTGAAGAAACTGTATGTGCCCGAAAACATGTCGTTTTTCTACATGGGTCCTGCCGATGCCGCCAAGGTGTTTCGCGAGGCAGAAAAACAGTTTGGCGCCATGCACCACCAGCTCTGCCGCCCGGCGCGCGTCACCCCTGCCATACTCCCTGCGGAGCACAAGGTGGTGGATTTCGGTTTGCACCAGAGCCACACCATAGTGGGCGCACGGGTGCCTGGCATGTACGACGATAGCCGTTTCGCCTTGGCGCTGCTCAACAATCTGCTGGCTGGCCCTGGCATGAACTCGCTGCTGAATGTGCTGATGCGCGAACGCCGTGGCTTGGTATATACGGTGGAATCGTCAATCGCCAGTTTCACCGACTGTGGTTTGCTCGAAATCTACTTCGGCTGCGAGCAGAACAAGGTGAAGAAAAGTCTCGACATCATCGGCAAGACCATCGACCAGTTGGCACAGTCGCCACTCTCCACATCGCGCCTTGAAGCCGCCAAACGCCAATATTGCGGCCAACTGCTCGTGGCATCGCAGAGTGTGGAGGCTACCGCGCTGGGGGCTGGCAAGAGCGTGCTCTACTGGAATCAGGTGCCAAACGTCGATCGCACCGTGGAGCGTATCAAGGCGGTCACTGCCGAGCAAGTGCGCCAAGCCGCCGAACTCATCACCCCTTCCCACACCTCCATTCTCACTTTCCAGTAAATCCTCCATATTATGCAAATACTTCTGGCTAATGCGAAAATAATGAATGAAAGCAGCAAGGCGAAAGCGCAGAGTGTGCCGATGTTTCAAGCGGTGGCTGATGTGCTGGCGGCAGAAATGGCGCGAGCCGATGCCGAAACCATGGCGCAGATGCTGGGTTGTAGCCGTGCGTTGGCGTTGGAGAACTGCGAGCGTTATCGCTCGTGGGGCATCGCCGAGAAGATGCCTGCCATCATGGCTTACAACGGTCAGGCCTACAAGCATCTGAAGGCTGCTTCGCTCAGCCCGGAGGCATTGGAGTTTGGCAACCGCCACCTGTGGATTACCTGCTTTCTCTACGGTCTGCTTCGCCCCATGGACGGCATTGTGCCTTATCGCATGGAACATTCCGTGGCACTCGATGCCACCGACGACATGCCCATGAGCCAGTTTTGGCGTGGTCGGCTCACCGATGTGCTCATCGACAGCGTGAAGGCCGACGACGGTATCCTCGTTCACCTTTCCACGGCGGAGTATGAGCATCTTTTCGACTGGAAACGAGTGTTGCGCGAACTGACGGTGATTCAGCCCCTTTTCTACGCTCGCAACAGCCGTGGCGACCTCCAAATGCAAGCGGTGTGGGCAAAGGCTTGCCGTGGCGCAATGGTGCGCTATATCCTCGAAAACCGCATCACACAACCCGAAGCACTCACAGCCTTCACCCACGAAGGATTTTCCTTCAACCCCAGTGCCCCAAGCCGAGCCGCCAAAAACAAAACCACCCTCATCTTCACCCAGTAATGCGCATATTGAATGGAATAAACGAATATTTTTTGTGATTTTTTGCGAAAACGGCGAAAAATTACTATTTTCGTAACCTAAATAATTCTGATATATTTAAAACAATTAATATAAGACATCAAATTATGAACGACGTTAAATTTTATCTCGACCCTGCAGAAAAGAAGATGGGCGAGGCTACCATTTATTTGGAAGAGGCATTGGCTCACATCCGCGCAGGTAAGGCCAATGTGAAAATCCTCGATGGCGTGAAAGTAGATGCCTACGGAAGCAAAATGGCACTCAGCGCTGTGGCTAACATCAGCGTGCCCGACGCTCGCTCTATCATGATCACCCCATGGGACAAGAGCATGTTCCGCCACATCGAAAAGGCCATCATGGACTCAAACGTGGGTATCACCCCAGAAAACAATGGTGAAGTGATCCGCCTCAACATTCCACCACTCACCGAGGAACGCCGTAAACAACTCGTGAAGGACTCTAAGGCCGAAAGCGAAAAGGCAAAAGTGAGCATTCGCAACGCACGCCGCGAAGCCATTGAAGGCTTGAAGAAGGCTGTGAAAGACGGCATGGCTGAAGACGTGCAAAAAGACGCAGAAGCAAAAGTTCAAAAGATCCACGACAAATTCCTGAAGAAAGTGGACGAACTCTTCGCCGCCAAAGAAAAAGAAATCCTCACCGTATAGTCCTTTCGGAACAAAACCGGTATTGTACAATACCCAACAAAAAGGCACCTATTGAATCCCAAAAATTCAACAGGTGCCTTTTCCCTTTCACCACTCAGTGGATAAATACTGGGGGCACTGAAACAAAAACATAAAAAAAGGAAATGATATACATGTTGTCCCAAAAAAGATGCGATGAAATTCCGTTAGGTATTTGATGTGTGTAGGCAGGTATGCAGAAAAGATGTAGTGGAGCGAAGCGAAATGGAATCTTTTCGAAATGCCTGCAATAGATATACCAGGATTATGCATTCCAGCGGAATGCGACAACACCAAATAGCCCTATAATGGCGAAATCGCATCCCGCTGGGATGCATATTTGTTATGGGATATTTGCAGGCATTTCGCTTCGGTTATGCTCCATTTCGCTTCGCTCATTTCGCATAACCTTCGCTGCATACCTGCCTACACACATCAAATCCCTACGGGATTTTTTCAATCATTACTAAATAATCACAGGGACAACTTGTATATCATTTCCTAAAAAAACAGCCGAATGCTTTATGCTTGGTATGACATGCTGGAATACATTTCGTTCATTCCGAGGAATGGCATTCAAGGAAAACTCATTCTTCGGAACTTCTTTCCACTCTTATACCGGCAAACTTATATCACCACCTTACCAAGTAATGACCTTATCTACGATTTCTTGTTGCTCCATGCTGCTTCTTCGCAGATAGATACGAGTTGTTTCTATGCTTTCATGTCCCATGAGGTCGGCAAGCAGGGCGATGTCGTTGAACTTCTCCAAGAAATTCTTGGCATAGCGATGGCGGAACGAGTGGGGGTAAACCACTTTTTCGTTCAAGCCATACTTCACCGCATAGTTCTTCAACTGCTGTGATATGCCTCTTGTGGTGATACGCTCGCCGAAGCGATTGAGAAAGAGATAGCCACTTGTGCGGTTGCCTGTCTGCAACCACTTTTCTGTTTCCGTGCGCAATGTTTTGGGGATATAGATACGGCGTATCTTGCCACCTTTTGTATAGATGTCGTAGTAGCCCACTTGCACATGCTCAATCTTGATTTGCACAAGTTCGCTCACTCTGGCACCAGTCGCAGCCAAGAAACGCACCACAAAGTACCACTCCAAGTTGTTTTCCTTTTTCAACTTGTTCTTCAAGAAAGTGTAGTCGGCATTGCTGATGACATTCTCCAAATAAGAACGTTGCAGCACCTTGACCGACTTCAAGCGGAGTTTTGTTTTACCAATAAATACAAGGTACTTGTTTATCGCCTGAATACGGAGGTTCACCGTCTTTGGCTTGTAGGTCTCAATCAAGTAGGTCTTGTAAACCAATAAATTTCTTTTGTTCAACTCCTTGTGGCGAGAGCCAAACTCCTTCACGGCATACAGATATGCCGAAATCGTGTTCTTTGCCATATTGCCTTGGCTTAGAAACTCTTCAAATTTGTCTAATTCCATTTCTATTCGTTTATTAGTGAAACATAAAGTTATCCTAATAAATAGGCATGAAATTGTTCTATGAGTTCCTATTATGAGAAGATACTTGCTACAGGGGAGGTGAAGTGCATCGACGATGAGATACCGTTTGAGATACCACAGGGGTGGGAATGGGAGCGTTGGGGTAATATATCCCAATCTATTCAATATGGATATAATGCTCCAGCATTGGAACATGGTGCAATAAAAATGGTTCGCATTAGCGACATTCAAAAAAATTGCGTTCTTTGGGACAATGTGCCATATTGTCAAATCGAAGAAAACGATATTGATACATACCTGTTGAAAGTAAACGACATTCTCTTTGCACGAACAGGTGGTACTGTTGGAAAATCGTTTTTAGTTGAGGAAGTACCAAAAAGAGCCATTTATGCAGGGTATTTGATAAGAACGAGATACAGTTCTTTACTTAATCCTCGTTACATGAAATCATTTATGGAGAGCCAATTGTATTGGGAGCAACTCAAAAAAGGTACAATAGCTACAGCTCAACCAAATTGTAATGGCAAAACACTTGCAAAAATGTTGCTGCCTATACCTCCAACAAAGGAACAAGATAGAATAGTTGGGAAACTAACACAATTGTCTTCATTCTTAAATAATTATACTCTATGTCAAGAGAGATTGAATCTGTTGAACGAGGAGATAAAGGAACAGTTAAAAAAGTCCATTTTACAGGAAGCAATTCAAGGAAAACTTGTACCACAAATAGCAGAAGAAGGTACAGCGCAAGAACGGCTTGAACAAATAAAGGCAGAGAAGCAAAGACTTGTTAAGGAGGGCAAATTGAAGAAGTCTGCCCTCAAAGATTCCGTTATCTTCCGTGGTGACGATAACAAGTATTATGAGCAGATAGGGCAATCCATAAAGCACATTGATGATGAGATTCCTTTTGAAATTCCTTATAATTGGCAGTGGACCAGGCTTTCATGCATTTCCTCTATCTATACAGGGAACAGCATTAGCGAAGCCGAAAAACGAGCTAAATTTATGGGAGTTCAAGGGCGATATTATATTGGAACAAAAGATGTTGGCTTTGACAACAAAATAGTATATGACAATGGCATTTCTATACCTTTGCAATATGAACGAGATTTTAGAATAGCACTGGCTAATTCTATCTTAATGTGCATTGAGGGTGGAAGTGCAGGAAAGAAAATTGCTATCCTTAATCAAGATGTTTGTTTCGGGAACAAGCTTTGTTGTTTTTCTCCATTTATGGAAATAGGAAAATTTATATATTACTATTTGCAGTCTCCATCATTCATAGATTTGTTCAATCAAAATAAAACAGGCATTATAGGTGGTGTAAGCATAGCGAAAGTGAAAGACATTGTCATTCCGCTACCACCTTTGATGGAACAGCAACGTATAGTTGCACAAATAGATGGTCTATTTGAGCAACTTCGATGATTGTTCAATCTTTTGAACTATTCTTCTCTGCTCTTGTAGTGGTGGAATACCAATAATAAGCCCATAAAACAATTCTTTATTGAGGTGTGGAATTGCTGCACCTTTCTTAGAATTGCGTAAAGTCTCTTTGTATAACCGTATAAAAGCCAAAACATAAGGTTCATACATTGAAGAACTTATCCACAGCTGCTTGAAAGTACTACCCATATAGCCATCTTGTGGTACGATGAAAACTTCACCAGAGTTTTCACCGTCCACAAGCATTATATTGTCACCTTTATATACGAGTTTGCCTTGTTCTACAATAGTCTCTGAACTTTTACCACGTAAGTATTTTGCATCTAACAAGCATTGCTTGCCAATGGTTTTCAAGCCGTCTGTAAGTTGACAAACAGCATTTAATCGAGCAATAGACCAAGTACTTGGAAAGTCAAAAGGAAGTTCTATCTCGGTTACTTCGCTCCCTATTTGCTCATAATACTTGTTACATTCTTATATCTTTCCACGATCCGTTGTTGTTCTTTCAATGGCGGCAAAGGCAACAGAAAACCATTTAAGTCTGCCATTGAGATATTGTCATTTGTTGAATTCTTTTTCTTGTCAATAATCTGTTTAATATATGGCGAATGTAAAAAAGCATTCAAGTATTCAACATTTATCCAAAAATTCCGAATTATTGCAACTCGTTGATTGAGTAAAAAAGGCTCACTTAAAGCATTGTTTAGCAGCAAACTCTTTCCAACGGTTCCACCTGTCATAGCAATCAGAATATCATTTTCTTTAATCAAGTATTGACCCAAGTCCTCATTACCGTTATATTTTACAATATTATTATTAACTAATCCATTCTCTGATATATCAGAAATTCTAATAACACGGTATCCAACAGGCGATTTCAATTCGTAGCTTTTGAAGGCATATCCTCCTATAATTTTTACGCAATCTCCCAATCGACACCAAATCCATGTGGGAGGTATTTCAAATGGAATATCATCGTCAATACACGCAACGCTCTTACCAATATTCTCCCAATACTTGTTATCGTCACCACGGAAGATAACAGAAGTAGCCAAGGTGGACTTCTTTAGCTTACCTTCCTTGACGAGTTTCTGCTTCTCTGTTTTTATCTGTTCAAGCAACTCTTGTGCAGTACCTTCTTCAGCTATTTGCGGAACCAATTTCCCTTGAATTGCTTCCTGTAAAACGGACTTTTTTAACTGTTTCTTTATGGAGTCATTGAGTATGTCCTGTTTTTCTTGAAAAACATTGTAATTCTCAATCAAAGGTATGAGCAGGGATAATTTTTCGATTATGCGCTCACCTTCGTTGAGTGGAGGCAAAGGACACATTACTTCTAATACGTTAGAAACAGCAAGTCCTGGTTGAGCTGTAGCTGTTGCATATTTGTTTAAGTTTAATGCGGTCAAGAAATAATACATAAACAAAGGTGATAAAATCTCATATGTATCTACAACCACAGCATGCTCTGTTGCATAGAACTTTCCTTTTTCAATGTTTACGCAGCCACATAATGCTCCTTGTCTGCCAATAATTGAATAATGCCCATGAGAATTAAAGTTCTCTGTATATCCTCGCAATCCATTTCCACCAACACATCTGTAAGGATGAGAATCAGATTTGTCTGAGAAGATTTTGTTTGCATATATATTCTTGCCAGCTTGCATCGAACAAATATGTTTAAGTCTGCACCACATCCACCCAACAGGAATCTCAAACGGTATCTCCTCATCGATGCACTTCACCTCTCCCGTAGCAAGTATCTTCTCATAATAGGAATTGTCCTCACCACGGTAGATAATGGATGCGTTCTTGTCGCGCTTGATTTTCTTCTCCTTGATCAAGCGTTCTTTCTCCCCACGAATCTTGTCAAGCAAAACGCTTGCTGGCTCGTCATTCGGATCCTGCGGTACAAGTTTTCCTTGTATCGCCCATTGTAATATGCTATTCTTTAATTGCTTTCCGTTCATTGTTTGTTTTTTTCTTTCTCTTGCAACTCGAAAAATTCTTTTTGCCGTTCTATTTCTGCAATGAGGTCTTCTTCCTTTGGGAGGTAAGTCAAATATTTTGCCGCAAACAACTGTTCGCTGTCGTGAAGAATACTGTAACGTGCAAGGTCTTTACTCGTTTCTGCACATAGCAGCAAACCGATTGTTGGATTATCTCCCTCCGTACACTTCAGCTCATCATACATACGGATATACATATCCATTTGTCCTATGTCTTGATGAGTGATTTCTGTCGTTTTTAGGTCAACCAACAGGAAACACTTCAATATGTAGTTGTAGAAGACGAGATCGATGTAGTAATCTTTCAAATCCGTTCGGATAAGTTGCTGACGAGCAACGAAAGCGTAGCCTTTACCGAGCTCCATGATAAACTTTTGAAGGTGGTTTATGATAGCTGTTTCCAACTTTGTTTCGGTAAAGTCGTTATTTGAAGACAATCCCAAGAACTCTGCCACAATTGGATTCTTTAAAAACTCCAATTTATCTTTGTCATAATCGGCAGTTTTTGCTTTCATCTCTGCAACCACAGCTTCTTTTTTGGGAGATTGAAGCAAACGAAAATAGTATTGCGAATTGATGTTTCGGTCAAGAGTGCGTGTTGACCAATGTTCGTTAGAGGCTTCTGTTAGATACCATTTTCTGGCTTCTTTATTTTGCACACGAAGTAAAGAGCGATAGTGTGTCCAATTCAGATTTGGTACGCGCGCGTACCAAATCTCAAAATCATTGAAAGTCAGATAGAACTGTCTGTAATTACGCAAGTCTCTTGGTGCAAAACTTTTATTGCCTCCGTATTCAATAATCAGTCTTTTAGACAGATTATTGATTATGTTTTTACCATATTCAGCACGTGCTTCCCCATGCTGCTCTTCCAAAATGATGCGTTTACCAATTTTCCAATTTGTCATGCAAATAACAGCATTAATCGCATCAGCGCCCTGCCTGCGCCCTTCTTCTATTATTTGCTTTACATCCAGAAACAGTTTGTCAATATTGGAAGTATTTGATATTTCGTTTACCATAGATTTCTTTTCTAAATTTGTGAGACGTGTTTCACAAATTTGTTTATTTAGATTTGAGGAACACAGTCCCACATTTTACAATTCATCCACATTCACATTTATTCCCAAGATACGCTGTATTTCTGCCAAAGTCTTGTCAATTTCATGGTCAAGGGCTTTTCGTTTCTTGAAATAGTCGGCGAGCAGCTCGGCTGGAGGCAAAATTTCCTCATCCTCTTTCGGGAATTTGCACAAGTCGAAGTTACAATCTGAATCTATCAACTCTTGCGCTGGATAGCAGCGTGATTTCTCATCACCATCGGCAATGATAATCTCCTTACGGTCGTTCCACCACTCACGGATAGGGTTGCAATGCTCCAACTTCATGGATTTGGTTTTGGAGAAATGTTTGTATCCCTCTGGCATATCGAGACGATAGAACCACGTTTCCTTTGTAGAATAACCTTCTGGAGCACCCTCTGCACTGGTGTTGTCGAAGAACAGAATGTTGGTAGCAATCGAAGTGTAAGGTGCGAAGATACTGCCCGGCAAACGGATAATGGTATGCAAGTTGAAATCGCGAAGCAACTTGGTCTTGATGGCTATCTTAGTGTTGTCGGCACCAAACAGGAAACCATCAGGCACAATGACCGCTGCACGACCATTCTTCTTCAGTCGGTACATGATGAGCACCATGAACAAGTCGGCAGTTTCGCTACTTCGCATATCGGAAGGGAAATGCGACTTGACATCCGACTTCTCGTTGCCACCGTATGGAGGGTTCATCAACACAACATCAAACTTATCTTCGTCCGTATAGTTGAGGACATCTTTTGTAAGAGAGTTGTCGTGATAAACCAATGGAGTGTCTATGCCATGCAACAACAGGTTTGTCACACATAGCATATATGGGAATTGTTTCTTTTCAATACCAAATACAGATTGATTGTACTCTTTGCGGTCTTCGGCAGTTTTTACTTTTTTATCCAGTTCGCCCAACCAACTTGTGATGAAGCCACCTGTGCCACAGGCGAAGTCTGCCATTTTTTCGCCAATCTGCGGATTAACTATTTCTGCCATAAATTCTGTCAAGGCTCTTGGGGTGTAGAACTCACCAGACGAACCAGCCGACTGCATTTCTTTAAGGATAGTCTCGTATATCTCACCAAAAGCATGGCTTTCTTCATAATCGCCAAGGTTCAAACCGTCAATCACATTCAGCACTTGGCGAAGCTGAACACCATCTTTCATATATTGGTTGGCATCCTCAAATGTGGTCTTTACAATCGCCTGACGGATAGGGGTATCGGGTGTTACCTCTATTTTTTTGAGTTCCACAAACAATGTGTTGTTGACAAACGAAAGAAGCTCATCACCTGTCAAGGCATTACCGCTTCCATCGTCATGCGCCCAGTTGCGCCAACGACATTCTTCGGGAATGATAGACTTGTAGTCATCCTCGTCTAACTCCCAATCATTTTCTTTCTCGTCATAGACCTTCAAAAACAGCATCCATGCCATCTGCTCTATGCGCTGCGCATCACCGTTGATACCGGCATCATTGCGCATTATGTTGCGTACTCGTTTTACGAAATTTGATAAACTCATATTTTGTGTTGATTTTATGCTATATTATATATGTATTGTTCCAATTCCTTTACGGCATCAAGATAGCCTTGCTTGCCACCAAAGAACTTCACGATTTTTGCCTTTGAACCCAGTTTGCGGAACGGGTCATTTTCAAGCACTGTCAGGCTTTCCAATTCTGACACACCCTCCTTGGCGTACTTATCCAATAGGGCTTCAAGCACGAGCCGTGCCTGTTCGCCATACTTGCTGAATATATCACGTTTCTTTACTTGCTCGGCACGCTCACGCCGTGTGAGGGTTTTCTTGCCGTAAGCTATATGGCAGATGAAATCGAAATCATCCACATCATCCATGTTTTGATCATGTTTCAATGTGGCAAGGTCAATACCACAGTCTTTGAGCATTTCAGCAATGTCTGACTTTTTCTTGGTCTCTTGCCACTTGGAAGTGAACGTGTCAATCGTTGCGTAGGAGTCAACAATGCTTTTTTTTGTATAGTCAGTAATGCTTTCCGTGCGAAGCAACTTGCCGTTAGTGTCATAGACAGAAACGACCTTGTTGATAACCATAACTTGGCAACCATCCTTGGCAACTATCGGTTTGGGACGTGGCCCTGGGTCTGATTCTTTCACTCCAGTCGGTTCTTTCTCTTCAGGAAGGACATTCGGTTTCGGTTCTTTTTCTTTGGGTGGATAATTAGGGTCTATCTCAATCGGTCCGTCCCAATCTGGGTCTGCAAATAGTCGCGTTACATTGCGAAAGTCTATAACCGTAAAGTATGTCTTTCCCTCCTTTTCACGGAGACGAGTACCACGGCCAATTATCTGCTTGAACTCGGTCATAGAGCCGATTTGCTGGTCAAGTACAATGAGTTTTGTCATCTTGCAGTCAACACCTGTTGAAAGCAACTTGCTTGTAGTAGCAATGACAGGATATTTAGACGATACAGAAATAAAGTAATCCAATTTACTTTTTCCGTATTCATCACTACCAGTTATACGCACCACATAATCAGGATTTTTCTTGCACATATCAGCATTGGCATTGGTCAATGCGACACGCATACGCTCGGCATGGTCTTCGTCTGCACAAAACACAATGGTTTTCGCCATGCGGTCTGTGCTTTTCAGATAGTTGGTTATCTCTTGCGCAACTTCCCTTATACGGTCTTCTATGACAATGTTGTAATCATAGTCGCTGTTGTTATAAATGCGGTCTTCAATCTCGTTGCCATAAATATCCTTTTGTCCCTTTGTCGGTCTCCACTCATCGCCAATGTTGGTTGTGATGTTGATTACCTTGAAAGGGGCGAGAAAACCATCCTCAATGCCATTTTTAAGACTATATGTATAAACAGGCTCACCAAAGTAGCCGATACTTGACTGATACTTAGTTTCTTTTGGCGTGGCAGTCATGCCAATATGAGTAGCCGAAGAAAAGTATTCCAAGATGTTTCGCCAGTTGCTATCATCTTTTGCGCTACCTCTATGGCACTCGTCAACGATAACGAGGTCGAAGTAGTCGGGATTAGGAAACAGCTCCTTATAGTTCTTGGCATCATTCTGTCCAATCAACTGTTGGTATAGCGCAAAGAACACTTGATAAGATTTCAATTCCTCCAAATGATTCTTGTCTTTTGAGTAGTCAATTTTGTGCGTCACCTTGTTTAACGGCTTGAAGTCCTGTTGTATGGATTGGTCAACCAATATGTTGCGGTCTGCAAGATACAACACTTTCTTCTTCAAACCACTATAAATCAAACGCCATACAATCTGAAAAGCTGTGTATGTCTTGCCTGTGCCCGTTGCCATGACAAGAAGCACACGATTTTGTTCTTTTGCGATGGCGTTGACTGTGCGGTTTACAGCATTACGCTGATAATATCGTGGCGGAAAAATGTTCTGACCTGTACAGAAAGGCTGCTCAATGACTGCCAACTCTTGTTCATTAAGTCCATTGCCATCGTTAGCCTCCCTTTTGTATCTTTCTATAAGTTCTTCTTTTGTAGGAAACTCATCCATAGCAAAAGTGCGCTCCTTGCCTGTTAAGAAGTCATGTTCGGCAAAACCCTCTCCATTTGAACTATATGCAAACTTGACATCAAGCATTTGGGCATAAGTCATGGCTTGTTGCAGACCATGAGAAACAGAGTGGTTGGCATCCTTTGCCTCTACAATGGCTAAGGGTGTTGCCTTGTTTGCATAAAGCACATAGTCGGCAAACTTAGGTTTCTCTCTATGCACAAAATTGCCATGAAGGCTAATTTTACCGTCAGTAAATTTAACCTTCTGTTCCATAAATATACTATCCTTTGACCATCCCTTGTTTATGATGGCTTCGTTGATATAGCGGAACTTGACATCCTCTTCTGTTAAATCTTTGCTTATGCCCATGTTCTAATAACGTTTTATTATCGGAAGTTCTATAACATAATTTCGTAAGACAGAAAACTACGAGTTCTTTACACTCTTTCGTTCTTGTTCGTAATCAAATCCTTGAGGTCAACTTCTAAAATATTTGAGATTTCAAGAAGTGTCTCCAAATCAGGTTGGTATTTGTTCCGAGCATAACAATTGACCGTGCTAAAGCTCTTACCTAACTGTTTTGCCAGCCAGGTTTGTGAAATACCCTTGCTATCTAAGACATCTTTTATCTTGTTCAGTTTCATAAATTCACCGAATTTTGCTGTAAATATACATTAAATTTTGCGATAATCATCATGAATTAATCTATTTTGTGTGTATTATTCGCAGTATAGCAATATAGCGATTGTGTAGCGATTGTAATTTCGTGTAGTTATTGTTATTTTGTAGCAGAGAAGGGTTACTTGACAGCAGACGTGGGCATATTGCCGAAATTGGAACAATCGCTAAATCGTTACTTCTTTTGAGGTGAAAAACTCATAAATAACAAATTTGGAGCTATTAGGCAAATTATAGTGTGATTTTCAGTGAAAAAAAATGAGAGAATGGTTGTAGGGATTGTTGTGGGGAAGTATCTTTGTGGATGTAACTAGTTAAACGTTTTTGATGAAGATGGCGAAGAAGAAAACTGTGACCAAGAATGCGACTAAGAAGAAGACTGCTAAGCGATTGTCGGAGGTGACGAGGCCGAGTGGAATGACGCTGGAGGAGTGGCAAGTGGCTTTGCGTCAGCAAGCTGCCATATCCGAAAATTTCGGCATTGAGCCTATCGACGAGGAGTCGGCACCAGGCGAATATTGGGTGCGCAACCCACACACGCACAGGAGATACAAGGTGGTGTATCGTGGAGCAGATAGTGTGTGGAACTATTGCTCATGTCTTGATTTCAAGACTTCGCAATTAGGTACTTGCAAGCATCTTGAGGCTGTGAAAAACAAAATTAGCAACAGCCGCAAAATGCGTGTTCATCGCGACATACCTGCCTACACGAGCATCTATCTGTCGTATCGCAAAGGTCGCACGGTCCGTATTCGCATAGGTTCGGAATGTGAGAGTGAGTTCAAGGAGTTGGCAAGTCGCTATTTTGATGCCGACGGGGTGCTTCTCGCAAATGGATATGAGTATTTTCCGACGCTGCTCAACGAGGCTCTGCAGATTTCCGACACTTTCCGCTGCTACGACGATGCTCTTGAGTTTGTGCTTGAGGTGCGTGAAAGCAAGACGCGCGCCGAGATAGTCAACGGTCTAACCGATGAGGTTCTCGATTCGCTGCTGAGCGTCAGCCTTTTCCCCTATCAGAAAGAAGGTGTGCGGTTTGCCGTAAGACAGGGGCGCACGCTGATTGCCGATGAGATGGGGCTTGGCAAAACCATTCAAGCCATCGCCACAACAGAAGTGCTACGGAAGCACAATCTGCTGGGCAACGTTCTGGTGGTTTGCCCCACATCGCTAAAATATCAGTGGAAGAGCGAAATTGAACGCTTCACAAAAGCCGATGTAATGGTGATTGAAGGTGATGCGGCAAAGCGAAAAGCGCTCTATGCCGATGCAGCCACCTATAAAATCGTTTCGTATCACACAATGGCAAACGATGCCAAATTCATGGGGCATATTGATGCCGATATGGTGATTCTCGACGAGGTGCAACGCCTGAAAAACTGGCACACGAGGATTGCTTCCGCTGCCCGACGGCTGAAATCAAAATATATGGTAGCACTTTCGGGCACACCACTCGAAAACAAACTTGAAGAATTGTTCTCGGTGATGGAACTGGTGGACCAGTATTGCCTCGGTCCATACTATCAATTCCGCGACCAGTGCATTGTGACCAACGATACAGGGAAGGTGCTGGGCTACCGCAACCTCAACGCCATTGGCTCCCAAGTGAAGCAAAAGTTGATTCGTCGCAGAAAACGCGATGTGGAAATGCAGTTGCCCCACCGACGCGACACTAATTTGCTCGTGCCTATGACGGATCAGCAGATGGCCATTCACGAAGAGTGCGCATCGACTGTGGCTCAACTCATTCACAAATGGAACGTCCACCACTTCCTTTCGGAGAAAGATAGACACAGATTGTTGCTCAACCTCAATATGATGCGCATGGTGTGCGACAGCACGTTCATTCTCGACCAGCACACACGATATGATGTGAAGATTGGTGAATGCCTCAACATTATCGACCAAATGATACAGGGTGGTGATGAGAAAGTGGTGGTTTTCAGTCAATGGGAGCGAATGACACGCCTCTTGGTGCAAGAATTTGAAAAGCGAGGCATAGGTCACGTTTATCTTCACGGTGGAGTGCCTTCGCCAAAGCGTGGTGCTATCGTGCAAAGTTTCCAATCCGATCCTGATTGCCGTGTGTTCCTCTCCACCGATGCTGGCAGCACGGGATTGAACCTACAGTCGGCATCGCTGATTGTGAACCTCGACCTGCCATGGAATCCTGCCGTGCTCGAACAGCGTATAGGCCGCATTTATCGCCTCGGCCAGCAGCGCAACATTCAGGTTATCAACCTTGTGTCGAAAGGCACAATCGAGGAAAATATGATAGGCAAATTGCGATTCAAGCAAAACATGTTTGAGGGAGTGCTCGACAATGGCGACGACTCGATTTTCATCAGCGACGATAAATTCAGCACCATCGCCAATGTGGTGGGCAGCGTAATTGAAGAAGATGCGGACAAAGAACCTGCAACGGCTGTTTCCTCCGACGACTTGGAGGATAACCGCGACGCTATGCACGACACCCTGGAAGCCAGCAGTCCTGACAACCTCGAATACGAGTTTGAATTTGAAGAGCATGAGTCTGAAGCAGAGGCAGAACAGTCGGTGAAACCAGATGACGAGCATCACAAAACCACGCCCAGCACAGCCGACGACACACCCGAACAACTCGTGGAAAAAGGCATATCGTTCTTGTCTGGACTTGCGAAAACGCTCCAGTCACCCGAAGCCACAGCGCGCTTGGTTGACAGCATCGTGAAAACAGATGAAGCCACCGGGCAAACCAGCATCAATATCCCTGTAGCAGACAAAGAAAGCGTGACACAACTGGTATCCTTAGTGTCAAAACTCTTTTCTTCGCTTTCCAAATAACGCTTATCCTGCTATTTGTGGGGGAGGTTAGGAGTTTTTGGTGAGGCGGCGCATTTGGGTGATGCCTTGGTTGAGGTGCTTGAGGGCGTAGGTGAAGGGCACGTTGGCACTGCGGTGTGCGCGCCATGCCAGCAGTGGCAGGCGGAGCCACATAGTGGTGCGGAAGCTGTGATAGAGTATGGCACCATTGGAGCGCAGCACACTTGCTTCACCTGCGCGTGTGACTGATGTGGTGGGGCCAAGATGCTCCACAATTTGTGTGGGGAAAAACTGGCAATTCAAGTCGGCCTCAATGGCATCGGCTATAAAAATCGCCTCTTCTCCTGCGCCGAACATATCGGAGCCCAGCCCGAAGTGTTCGTTGAATTTCACCCTCTCTGTCACAGGCAAGCGTCGGAAAGCTATTTCAAATGATGTGACATAATAATTGCGCATCTTTTCCTTCAGGTTGAAGCTGTTGGCTGGGTAGAACTTCCGTTCCGAGTCGTTCTTTGCCACAAAGGTGATAATGTCGACGTCGGGGTTTTGCTCAAAAGCATCGATTATGGCACGAAGTCCTTCGGGTGTGTAGCGGCAGTCGTCATCGCAGATGAGGCAGATGTCGGCTGAGGCATGAAGGAAGCAGTTGTTGCGGTTTCGACTCAAACCAAGTCCTGGCAGTGTGGTCACTTCCACATCGGAGCGGTCGGCGATTTCTTCCGGTAATTCGTGGGGGGTGAAATCATCGGCTTGCTGCCACGACACAAGGTATTCCACACCGTCGATAGGTGGGAGCAACAAGTCGGGGATTCGCTTGATTCCGTTGTTGAAAGTGCATATCAGGAGCTGCAATGTCATTTTTATTCGCTTTTGTTGAAAGGGGGCGATTAAATGCCAAAGATAGTGGTTTTTTTTCACATATTAGTGTTTTTCCATTATCTTTGTAGAAAATAGGCGGCATCTCAGCACAGCAATCAAGCGAACTTGTTGCTCTGCAATAGATTTGCACTATATTTGCAGAAGAAATAAATTGACACAATGCTTTTTACCATCATCATACCTGTTTACAACCGCGCCGAGAAGGTGAAACCCACACTCGCTTCGGTGTTGGCACAGACCTACCGCCCACTTCAAGTGGTGCTGGTTGACAATGACAGTTCCGACGATTCTTTGAGTGTGCTGCAAGAATTTCAAGCTCAACATTCTGCCGACGGATTTGAGGTGGTGGTGGCACAAGAGTCGCATCACACGGCATCTGCCACACGCAACCGCGGATTTGCCGAGGCAAAAGGCGATTGGGTGCTGTTTTTCGACAGCGACGACACCATGCGTCCAACACTTGTGGAATCTTACTGCAATGCCATTACTCAGCATGGCGGCACGCTTGACCTCGTGGCGACGAAGGCGTGTCTGCACAGCCTTGACGGCAGCCTGCGCAATCTCCCTTTTTTCACCACCGACCTGTTTGCCAACCAAATTCTGCATAGCATATTTTCCACACAGCGTTATGCCGTGCGCCGCGAGTACTTTGCCAAATTTGGCGGTTGGAACAATGATGTCTTGCAGTGGGACGACTGGGAATTGGGCATCAGACTGATGTTGGGACAGCCACGAGTGGCAACTATAAGCGACGCCCTTGTGGATATATATGAGAGTGGCGAGGCTTCCATCACGGGCACCAATTTCTCCGACCGCATCGGGCGATGGGAACAAGCTCTTGACGAGGCCACACATCAAGTAGCGAACTCAAATCACCCCGAAAAAGAGCGAATGCTGCATTTGATTGACTTCCGCCGCATCGTTTTGGCGGCGCATTACGCCAAAGAGGGCAAAACTGAAGCCGCACGCGAGCTGTACGCCCCAGCATACCGCCGCCTCGCCGCTGGCAGCCCTCTCCGCCGCCTCATCCTCCCCCTGCTCTACCACATCACCAGCAAAGGCCTCCGCGGAGCTTCCCGCCTCGCAAAATGCCTAATCCGAAACTAAACAAAATATTGTGGTGAAAGGGAAAAGGTACTTCTTGAATTTTTGGCGTATTGCGTTTCTGTTTCTCATATCCAATTTGAAATTTATTTGTTGATAAATATCTGACAATTAACAAAAAAGTGTATATTTGTGGAAATATAAGTATTTATAGTATATGGAAAAAATGTTAGAAAAGCTAAAGGAACAAGAAGCAAGACTTGCTAATGAGCAACAAAGTCAGTTGCACGAAGGAAAAATAAAGTTGTCGCCAAAGATTGATATTGAAAAATGTCTTAGCAGCGGAGGAATCACGGCAGATGACTACAGAAAATCACATCAGTAACTATGGTGACAAATTAAAATTCCTATTATTTATGAGACAATAAGAATACTATTATTTAGAGCACAGCAATAAAAAAAACCGTATTACTTGATTGCAGTACTGTTTTTTAGAGTCCCATTTTACAGGGAAACATGTACTATCATTTCCCAAATGAATTAATTCTTATGAAAGATTTTCAGGTATTGCAATTGGCAGAAATTATGACCAAAAGGATGGATGAGCACATGACCATGTCAGACGCAGAGCAGTATAAATCATATCCTCTGACGGAGATGGCGTATGAAAGAAAAATGTTTAAGGCATTGCTTACAAACTCATCTCAACAAATTATAGAAAAATGGTGTTTGGTCCGTTACTCAACTATTAGTGGAGACAAACAAGAATACGCTTCGAATTGGAGAAATGAGTTAATAGCACACCTATCAAATGCCGCTAGTAATAAGATAAAAGGAAACAACAGCGTATTGTCACGGGAAAAAGCAATTTCAGAAGTATGGGTTAAAGAAAAAGAATACTCTACCGACACAAATGTTATTAATTTAACAATTCATGCAAAATTTCAGAGCGAAGCGATTGCAACTAATACTAAGATATATCAGCAGGTCCTATCAGATTGTGCAAATGATGCAAAAAATATCATCAAAGTAATAGCGGAAGCATCGCCTGAAGAAATAACGCAATATGTTTCAAATATATAATTTCATTTTTCAGCAAAAAAGTCAAATAGTATATAGCACCTAAAATGAATGGCACAGGGCTTCTCGCTTTGTGCCATTTTTGTATTGTATAAATATTCCTTTATGAATTTACTGGGACAACTCGTATATCGTTGCCGTGATTTCTGATAATTGGAGTTTTTTGGGGGGTGGGGGAGGGTTATTTTTCGCCGTAGAGGAGGTCGCCGGCGTCGCCGAGGCCGGGCACGATGTAACTGTGCGCATTGAGGATGTGGTCGATGTCGCCTGCCCAGAGTGTGGCTTCAATGCCTTCGGGGAGGGTTTTCTTTACGTATTCAATGGCTTGGTCGGTGGCGATGACCACTGCAATGTGGATATGCTTGGGAGTGCCTTTTTGCAGAAATCCCTTGATTGCAACCTCCATAGAACTGCCTGTGGCAAGCATTGGGTCGGCTATCACGAGCACTTTGTCTTCGATGCTTGGGCTTGCCAGATATTCGGTGTGAATCTCAAACTCGTCGCTGCCGTCGATATACTGGCGGTAGGCTGAGATGAAGGCGTTGTCGGCATCGTCGAAGTAGCTGAGCATACCTTCGTGCAGAGGGAGTCCGGCACGGAAAATAGAGCCAAGCACCACCTTGTCGGCGATGTTGCGGGTGTTTGCCACGTCGAGTGGTGTGTCGGTCTTGCAGTCAGCATAATTCAGACGCTTTGAAATCTCATAAGCCATGATTTGACCGATGCGCTTCACATTGGTGCGGAAGCGAAGGCGGTCGGTTTGAATATTCTTGTCGCGGAGTTCGAGCATGTAGCGACTCACCAGCGAGTCGTGCTCACACAGATTGATAATTTCCATATATAAATAGAATTGTTTTTGGGGTTTTGCGGTTTTGCCTACAAAATTACAATAAATAAATGAATATTCCTCCCTCACACACCGAGAAAACCCCTTATTTCAAGTTGCTAAGTGCATATAGAGGTATGATTCGCACAAAGCGCTCGGCTTGGTCGGCTGCCGAGTCGTAGTAATAAAGCTGCCCGAAATTTTCCAAAGAAGTGCGGACGCCGTCATGAATCCGGTGCTTCCTCATAAATACCCATAGGCTTTGCATACTGCCCTGCGTACTTGCTTTCACTTCTATAGGGAGCACTTTGCCGTTTTTAGCAATGAGATAGTCCACTTCCGATAATGCGTTTTTAGCTGTGTTTTGCCAATAGTGAATTTCTGCCTTTTGAAAGCAGTCGTGATACTTGAGCAATTCCAATCCTGCAAACATTTCTGAAGCGGCTCCTTTGTTCACAAAATCCACTTCCGACGCCAAAAGAGTGTCAGATGGAGGGTTGCCAAGCATCGTTTGCATCACACCTAAATCAAAGAACAAATATTTCACATAATTGTCGTTTTCCTCTGCTCCCAATGGTAGTCCGTTGGCACTGGTGTGCTTTACTGGGACAATTAGCCCGGCAAGCGTAAGGAGGTGCAAAGCGTCTTTCACGAGGGCAGAACGCACGTCTTTTGACGCAATAGTGTAAACAAACTTGGAACCAGCCTGTAAAGCTACCGAGCGAAGCACTTGGCGGAGCAGCACAGGGGAAACTCTTTTTTTATATTTCGAAAAATCATCTTGATAAGTGTCGAGAATATCGTTATGGATTCGTGACACTTCCAAATAACTATGCGTTTCCACCCATTCAATGATTGCGGCAGGCATTCCACCCACAAGGTAGAACGAGCGGAGCTGTTCTACGAGGTTTTTATGTGCAAGTTCGGGAAGTGGACTCTCGCATGTGGCCTTGCTCTTATAGGAAATGCTCATTTCTAAACCTTGCGCCATAAGGAACTCGTCAAAAGAAAATGGATACATATATAAAGAGCGGATTCTGCCCACACCGAACGACGGCAATTCTTCCAAGGCAAACTCCAAAAGCGACCCTGCTGCAATCACATGCAGTTCTGGATAGTCTTCTTTAAAATAACGGAGCGCCATAATCGCCTCTTTGCATACCTGAATCTCGTCGATAAACAATAATGTCTCTCCAGGAATGATGGGAATATGCAATGTGCCACTCAAATTATCACAAGTGGCTTTCACGTCGATGTTTTCAGTGAACAGTTGCCTTAAATCAGGCTGGCGTTCGAGGTTGATTTCCATGAAATGGCGAAACGATTTTCCCAATTCTCTAACCGCTGTGGATTTACCTACTTGCCGAGCACCTCGTATCAATAAAGGTTTCCTTCTTGGGGAATCCTTCCATTCTTGCAACTGTGCGTCGATATGTCGTTTTAAATATGCCATAATTCAGAGGATTTTAACCCTAATCGGTCGTTAGAGTAAAAAACGATTACACTTGCAAAAATACATACTTTTTGCTAAAATCCAAACCGAAAAATGGAGAAAAATTGATAAAATCCAAACCAAAAGCTAAAATCCAAACCGAAAAATGGAGAAAATTTGACAAAATCCAAACCGAAAATTCAAATTGCTCGCACTGGCGTGGGGATTATTTGCCGGTGATGATGGATTTGATGTCGTTGAGTTTGTTGAGTGCCTCCATTGGGGTGAGGTTGTTGATGTCGAGGTGGAGAATCTGGTCGCGGATTTGGCTGAGCACAGGGTCGTCGAGTTGGAAGAACGACATCTGATAGCCACTGCGCTTCGAGCCCACATCGCCGAGGTCTTTTGTCGCCACTTGCTCGTTGCGGTTATTGGCTTCGAGTTGTGCCAGCACCTCATCGGCACGGTCAACGATGCTGCGGGGCATACCAGCGAGTTTCGCCACATGAATACCGAAACTGTGCTCGCTGCCGCCCTTTTCGAGTTTGCGCACAAACACCACCTTGCCATCGATTTCTTTCACGCTCACATTGTAGTTGCGAATGCGGCGGAACGATTTTTCCATCTCGTTCAACTCGTGGTAGTGGGTGGCGAAAAGCGTTTTGGCATGGGCGCGACCCTCGTGAATGTATTCCACAATGCTCCAGGCAATGGAAATGCCGTCGTAGGTGGATGTGCCACGGCCCAACTCATCGAACAGTACAAGACTGCGCTCGCTCAGGTTGTTGAGGATTGATGCCGCCTCGGTCATTTCCACCATAAACGTGGATTCGCCAAGCGAAATGTTGTCGCTGGCACCTACACGGGTGAAAATCTTGTCAACCAACCCGATGTGCGCCGATTCGGCAGGCACATAGCAGCCGATTTGCGCCATCAGCGTGATAAGTGCGGTTTGGCGCAGCAAAGCCGATTTACCAGCCATGTTAGGACCAGTGATAATCATAATTTGCTGGTCATCGTTGCCCAAATGTATGTCGTTGGGCACATAACATTCGCCCGGAGGCAACTGCTTCTCAATCACAGGGTGACGACCCTGCTTGATGTCGATGTCAAGACTCTCGTCAATCACAGGACGGTTATATTTATTGTCGATGGCGGCGCGGGTGAAAGCGCAAAGGCAGTCGAGTTGCGCAATGAGTTGTGAGTCGGTCTGAATGGCAGGAATGTAGTCGGTAACAGCCGCCACGAGTTCGCCAAACAATCGGTTCTCGATAATCAGAATCTTCTCCTCCGCACCGAGAATCTTCTCCTCGTAGTCCTTCAGTTCTTGGGTGATGTAACGCTCGGCATTGACCAGCGTTTGCTTGCGCACCCATTCTGCAGGCACCTTATCCTTGTGGGAGTTGCGCACCTCGATGTAGTAGCCAAACACATTGTTGTAGGCGATTTTCAGGCTTGGAATGCCAGTGCGATCGCTTTCTTCCTTCTGCAGTCGCATCAAGTAGTCCTTGCTCGAAACCGAGATTTCGCGCAGTTCGTCGAGTTGCGGGTCAACGCCCGGCTTAATCACATTGCCACGGTTCACCTGGTTTGGTGCATCGGGATTCACCTCCTCGTTGATGCGGTCGCGAATGAGTTGGCAAAGGTTGATGCGGTCGCCGAAACTGCGCAACACATCGTTGTCGCTCCGTTCGCACAATCGCTTAATCGGCTCCAAGGCTTGCAGCGCACACTTGAGTTGCACCAGTTCGCGAGGCGTGATGCGGCCCACAGCCACCTTCGAAATCAGACGTTCAATATCGCCCACCAGTTCCAGCTGCTGCTTCACCAGTTCACGGCCTTCCACATCCTTGAAGAAGTATTCCACCACGTTGAGGCGGCGGTTGATAGCCTTCACGTCCTTCAGAGGGAACAGCACCCATCGGTGGAGCATACGCGCGCCCATTGGCGAAAGCGTGCGGTCAATTACCGACAGCAGACTCTTGCCATCTTCCGCCATCGGAGCCACGAGTTCGAGGTTACGGACGGTAAACTTGTCGAGGCGCACAAAGCGGTCGGCTTCGATGCGTCCGAGCGTGGTGATATGCTTGATTTGCGTGTGCTGTGTGAGGTCGAGGTAATGGAGAATGGCACCTGCCGCCTTCACGCCCTCGGTCATGCCCTCCACGCCAAAGCCCTTGAGGTTCTGCGTCTGGAAGTGGCGGAGCAGTCGGTCGGTGGTGCTTTCCTCGCTCATCATCCAGTCGTCGAGTTCGAAAGTGAGTACGCGAGTGTTGAACAGGTCGGCAAACTTGCTGCGGCAACTACGCTCAATCAGCACCTCCTTTGGTGCGAAATTACCGAGCAGTTTTTCCACATACTCAGCCGCACCTTCAGCCGCGAGAAATTCGCCAGTGGAAATGTCGAGAAACGCCACGCCCACCGTCTTTTTCCCAAAGCATACCGCTGCCAAGAAATTGTTCTCCTTACGGTCGAGGATAGTGCTGGCAGTGACCACACCCGGAGTCACCAGTTCGGTGATGCCACGCTTCACCAGTTTCTTGGTGAGTTTCGGGTCTTCGAGCTGGTCGCAGATAGCCACACGCTTACCAGCGCGCACCAGTTTGGGCAAATAGGTGTCGAGAGCGTGGTGTGGGAACCCCGCCATTTCAGTGCCGCTACCCGCGCCGTTGCTGCGTCGGGTGAGCGTAATGCCCAAAATTTCGCTTGCTATGATGGCATCTTCGCCGTATGTTTCGTAGAAGTCGCCCACGCGATAAAGCAGCACCGCATCGGGGTGCTTCGCCTTCATCTCGTAGAAGTGCTTCATCATTGGAGTCAATTCTTTACTCTTTGCCATAATCTACAAAATTACAAAAAAGAAATCAGAAATCAGAGGTTAGAAGTTAGAAATTGGATTTTTTCGTTACCCATGACTCATGACCCATGACAGCACCTTCGGACCATATTGACCATAAACGATGAATCTGTGTGAGCCTAAAAACTGCTACAGAGCGAGATCTGTGTGAGCCCCACAAGACGCAAGATTGCACGGCTCTTTCATTTAACTTTGGTGTTGTTTAGCAACTGCTTGAATAAGTAGCATTTACCCAAGTCTAATCTGTGGAATATATAAAAACAGCTTTGTTGGGTGTTATTGAGAGTTGCTTCTAACCGACTAATACTCATGGATATTGAAAATTCAAAGCATTTTTAAATGAAAGAGCCGTGGCAAGATTGTGGGATCCGTGACTGGGTTTTTGGTGGTTTGGGGTGAAATAATTAACTTTGCGGTAACAAAATAGCGACAGTATTACTTATGAAAAAAACGATTTTAGCTATGTTAGCGGCATCTGTGTGCGTAGCAGCTATGGCTGCACCTGTGAAGGGCGATAAGGCACAACTGCATTTTCTGGAAACCACCGACGTGCACGGCAGTTTTTTCCCCATTGATTTTATTAGCGGCAAGGCGATTGACGGGTCGATGGCTCGTGTGAGTGCCTATGTGAAGGACTTGCGCAAGGCGGCTCCCGATGGCGTGGTGCTGCTCGACAATGGCGACATTCTGCAAGGGCGTCCGTTGAGTTACTACTACAACTACGTTGCCACCGACAAGGAAAATGTGGCGGCAAGCGTGATCAACTATATGCAATACGATGCACAGTCGTTTGGCAACCACGATGTGGAGCCGGGCCACGCCGTGTACGACAAGTGGACGAGCGAAGTGGCGTGCCCATCGCTCGGTGCCAACATTCTCGACAGCCGCACCGGTCTTCCCTACGCCGTGCCTTACACCATCGTGAACCGTCAGGGCGTGAAGGTGGCTGTGCTGGGTATGCTCACACCTGCCATTCCCAACTGGCTCGCCGAGCCGATTTGGAGCGGACTGCGTTTCGCACCGATTGTGGAGAGCGCACGCTATTGGGTTGATTTCCTGAAGCGCAACGAGCACCCCGACTTGATTGTTGGGCTTTTCCATAGCGGCTACGAGGGCGGCATCGTGACCGACGACTATCGTGAGAACGCCTCGGCGCAAGTGGCGCGCGAAGTGCCCGGCTTCGATGTGATTTTCTGCGGACACGACCACCGTGTGCACAACTCGATGGACAAGGTGAACGACGGCAGCGAGGTGCTGGTGCTCAACCCTGCCAACAACGCCATGGCGCTGGCGCAAGCCACCGTTGACTTGGAGTTCGACGGCACCAGTTGGAAGGTGACCGACCGTAAAGGCACCATCGTGGATATGAAATCCACACCCATCGACGAGGAATTTATGGCGCATTTCGCTCCGCAAATCGATGAGGTGAACCAGTGGGTGAAGCGCCCTATCGGCACCCTCGCCACCACCATCAACTCGGCTGACTGCTTTTTCGGCAACAGCGCGTTTGGCGATATGATTCTCGACCTCACCTTGCGTGTGCAAGATGCCGACATCGCTTTCGGCGCTCCGCTGCAAGCCGATGCCACGCTGAAGAAGGGCGTGATTACCGTGGGCAACATGTTCGACCTCTATCGCTTCGAAAACGACCTCTATATCCTCAATCTCACTGGCGAGGAAGTGCGCAAGCACCTTGAAATGAGCTACGGCTTGTGGATAAGCACGATGAAGAGTCCTTCCGACCACATTATGCGTCTGGTGGACACTGGCAAGGGATTGTGGTTCGAAAAACCCACCTACAACTTCGACTCTGCCGCTGGCATCGATTACGAGGTGGACGTGACCAAGCCAGAGGGCGAGCGTGTGAAGATTCTGCGCATGAGCAATGGCGAGCCTTTCGACGAGGCGAAGGTGTATCGTGTGGCGATGAACAGCTACCGTGGCAATGGCGGCGGCGAGTTGCTCACCCGCGGCGCAGGAATCCCGAAGGCGGAATTGCAGAAGCGCATCGTGTATCGCAGCCCAACGCAAATGCGCACCGAACTGATGAAGGTGATTGAGAAGGCTGGCACCATCAACCCCAAGGCTGGGCACAACTGGAAATTCGTGCCTGAAAAATGGACTAAACCAGCACTCGCACGCGACAGAAAATTGCTTTTCGGCAAAAAATAACCAATTTCAATCAATATAAAAACGTATAACAACAATGATGAAAAAAATGATGATGGCAGTTGTGGCAGCGTTGATGCTGCAAAGCTGCGGTATGACAAACCCTGGAGTGAACGGTGGTAGCCAAATGGGTGGCACCACCACAAATAATAGCGGCTCAAGCATTGGTAGCAACGCGCTCGGCGGACTGCTCGACTTGGTAGTGGGCAGCGTGAAACTCTCGCAAGCCGACATCATTGGCACATGGAACTACGTGGAGCCTGCCTGCGCTTTCACCAGCGAAAACCTCCTTGCTAAGGCTGGCGGCTCGGTGGCAGCAAAAACCGTGAACGAAAAACTGCTACCTGTGTACAATTCATTGCACATCTCAAGCGGCAACACCCAACTCACATTCAACGAAAACGGCCAATTCACAGGCAAAATCGGTGGATTCCCCATGTCGGGCACCTACACCTTCGACGCTGCCAACGGATTGGTGAAAATGAAGTCGCTGACCACATTCACTGCCCACCTCACACGCTCCACCCATGGCATGAACTTCACATTTGAATCAAAGAAAATCCTTACCCTACTTCAAACCGTGAGCGCCCTCAGCGGCAACACCTCCCTCTCCACCATCGGCGACATCTCCAAGCAATTCAACGGCGTGCGCCTCGGCTTCGCCATGAAAAAATAATCATAAAATAGCGGTTCTGTGGATAAATACTGGGGGCACAGAAACAAAAAACATAAAAAACAGCCTTTTAGCG
>ENA-OUQN01000512-OUQN01000512.1-human-gut-metagenome-genome-assembly--contig:-NODE-512-length-31287-cov-9.176165_pt1 | contig 31287 bp, 31 predicted proteins | sample MGYA00237950_ERZ548832 | MGnify/ENA primary metagenome ERZ548832 (study PRJEB26490, sample SAMN05194703) | human gut metagenome | biome: terrestrial biome; feature: human-associated habitat; material... | reverse complement strand
ATCTGATTGTGTGCATCCGCTTCAATCGAAAGAACTTGGTCGAGTGGCTTGATTTCATTCATAACTTTTTGATTGTCAACTATAAAGTTACAAAAAATCTGCCATTCGACCTATTTATTTAAGCACTTATTTCGCTGAAAATCAAAGAAATCTGTATCATGCGGGAGCATATCTGTCAATCATCGAATCGCCACATGAATTATGAACCGTGCAGGCAAAAAGTGCCCTCACCATCCAAGAAAACAATCGCTATAAAATAACAACATTTTTAAGTGAGCAGCGAAATCTTAAATGAAAGAGCCGTGATTTGGGTTACTTTGGATGACTACAAATTGTGATTTTTAACCATAATTTTGTAACTTTGTATCGTTTTTTGAAATATGTGAAAAAAAGAAAACATTTTAAACGGTGGTTAAAACATACATATTTGGTTAATCCTAAGTATAACATATAGAATTATTATGGATAAGATTATCAGTAAACTTTTGGAAATTAAATGGTTAGCGTCAATTAAAGCAAATACAGCACCACGATGGATGGTATTGTTTGTCGACCTTATCATCATCTCTTGCAGTTTTCTTCTTTTGGCTACCAGTGAGGCGTTTATTCCTGGTCACTCTGTTAGCTCACTCGTTTTCCTCCGCAACTGGGGTATAGTGCTTGCAGTGTATTTGCTGATGATTTTTATCACCAAAAGCTACACTTCCGTTATTCGTCTGTCGGTTTTTGAAGACCTTTACCGCGAATTTTTGGTGGTGGCAGGTAGCACGATTTTACTTTTAATCATCAATGCCGTGTTGCCGGTTTGCTCTTATGAAGACTTGGCTCGCTCTTGGAATATCGTTATTATTGGTGCCATTTCATTCTCGTTCCTTGTGATGGAGCGATTGCTTATCAAGCACGCCTACACAGTGCTTAGGCAGTACGACTCTTCCGAACGCAAGCGTGTGTTGGTGCTTGGCACTTCGATTGAATCGATTATTCTGGCAAACGCTTTGAAAAGTGAGATTGGCGGTGAATACTACCCAATTGGCTTGTTGGCTGAAAAAGGAACGAATCCACCTGCTCAAATCAGCGGTTTCAAGGTGTTCCCCTACGATGAAAATACGCTGGTCAACACTTTCGTGGAAAATAGCATTCACGCTCTTATTTTCAGCCACGACAAGGTGAAACTTGTGGGTCGTGAATATGCCGACTTCTTTATCAGCAACAACTTGCGCATTCTCTCTCTCAACCACGTTGAGGAATTTTCTGGCGATGAGAATGGCGATGATAAGGGTGCAAATATCTCCACCCACGTTAAGAACGTGCAAATTGAAGACCTCTTGGGCCGCGATCCTATCGTGCTCGACAATTCGCTCGTGCGCTCCAATATCCGTGGCTCGGTGGTGATGATTACCGGTGCCTGTGGCTCGATTGGTAGCGAAATCGTTCGTCAGGTGGCAACTTATAAGGCTAAGAAAATCATCTTGGTCGACCAAGCCGAAACCCCAATGCACGACATGGCACTCGAAATGAAGGAGAAATTCCCAGAAGCCGACATCGTGCTCTTTATGGGCGACGTTCAGAACCGCGACCGTATGGAGCGTGCATTCGCCGAATACCGTCCACGATTCGTGTTCCATGCTGCGGCATACAAGCATGTGCCTATGATGGAAATCAACCCATCTGAAGCAGTGCTCACCAATGTGATGGGTACGAAAAACATTGCCGACCTCGCGCTCAAATACGATGTGTATAAGTTTGTGATGATTTCTACCGACAAGGCTGTGAACCCAACCAATGTGATGGGCTGCACCAAGCGTCTGGCAGAGGCTTACACTCAATCACTCTTCTTCGATGCAAAGCGCAAGGGTAAGAAAACCCAATTCATTACCACTCGCTTTGGCAATGTGCTCGGCAGCAACGGCTCTGTGATTCCTATTTTCCGCTGTCAGATTGCAGAGGGTGGACCTGTCACCATCACTCACCGCGACATCATTCGCTACTTTATGACCATTCCAGAGGCTTGTAGCCTTGTGCTTGAGGCTGGCTGTATGGGTAATGGTGGTGAAATCTATGTGTTCGACATGGGAAAACCAGTGAAGATTTACGATTTGGCTACCCGCATGATTTCGCTCGCAGGTCTGCGCCCAGGTGTGGATATCGAAATCAAGGAAATCGGTCTTCGTCCGGGCGAAAAGCTCTACGAGGAACTGCTCAACGATAAGGAGAAAACACTCGACACCACCGAAAACGATAAAATTATGGTGGCGAAAGTGCGCACCTACGACTTCAACACCGTGTGCGACAATATCTCCAACATCATTTCCTTTGCCGAACATGGAAATGTACACGACATGATTAAGAATATGAAGATGTTCATTCCAGAATACCACAGCAATCATTCTGAATTTGAACAAATCGATAAGGAAATTGAGGCTGAGCACAGCAAGGGCGTGAACGATAAGCCTGCGCAAGAATCCGAGATTTTCTATTAATTACGATACTTATTTTACTACTACTTTAATAAGCAAGCATCACCAATATGTGGATAGTACTGGCTATAGTCTCGTCTATTAGCCTCGGCTTTTACGACATAGTTAAAAAATTGGCGCTTGAGGGCAACAACGTGTTCCACGTGTTGTTCCTCAACACCTTTTTTTGCACTCTGTTCATGTCGCCTGTGCTGATCTACACCCTCGGTGATATGGATGGCAACTTCGTCCACCCCATGAGCCACTTCTATCTTTTCGTGAAGGCGGTGATTGTGACCGCTTCGTGGCTGCTGGGCTATTTCTCCATCAAAAACTTGCCGCTCACCATTCAAGCCTCCATCAATGCCGTTCGCCCCATTCTGGTGCTTGTGGGTGCGCTCATCATCTTCGGCGAGTGCCCCAGTCCGCTCCAGTGGATTGGTATCGTGTTGGGCTTCGTGTCGCTGGTGTGGGTAGGCTTCATTGGGCATAAGGAGGGTATCTCGTTCACGCAAAACAAGTGGCTTTGGGCTGGCATGGCAAGCGTGCTGCTGTGGGCTGCGAGTGGACTTTACGATAAGTTCCTCATGCTTCATTTCAAACCCCTGAATGTGGAGGCTTGGTATTCGTTTTATCAGTTGGTGATTATGTCGGTGGTGATGGCACTGTTGAGGTTCCGCAAAAAGCGCTTCGACAAATTCCAGTGGCGCTGGTCAATCCTCTTCATCTCCCTCTTCATTTGCGTGGCCGACTTGACATTCTTCATGTGCCTCTCCGAGCCTGGTTCAATGGTGTCGATAGCCTCGATGATACGCCGATGCAGTGCCCTCGTGGCATTCATCTATGCCGTAATCGTGCTCCGCGAAGGCGACCTCAAACTCAAAATCATCGACCAGTGCATCCTCATCGCCGGCGTCCTCTGCATGGTCATCGGCAGCCTCTAATCCCCCTCCCCAGTTTCCCCCCTCCCCTCTGTTCTCCCACGAAAACAAAAACATAAAAAACATCCTTGGAGGAATGTGGGATGCTTCGCATCTGGCGATGATATTGTGCGCTTTGCGTCATTGGAAACGAGTTTCCATGCCGCCAATCACACAATATCTTCGCCACCCTCTATCGAGGGCTAACCACATTCCTCCAAGGACAAAAACCACTCGCCTTACGGCGAAAAACCCTGCCTGCCTCCTTTTAGGCGAGTTTAACCCAAATCGCGATTTTGGTTAAAACACATACATCACATTCCGCTCTATATCCAAATAATAACGCTCGCTTTGGTCTTTTATAGGAGCAAAATTGTAAAGAATACCGATTTGAACTTTCGTAAGGCGCATATAGTTCCACAACTGTTGACGATGCTCTGGTCCAAGAGCGGCAACAGCCTTACATTCAATTATCATATTATCTTTTACTAAAAAATCCACATGGTGCTTGTGGTTGATGCGTTGACCATGAAACTCTACAGAGAAATAAAATTCACGCACGGCAAGAATATTCTTCTCTTGAAACGCAATTTCCAGCGCATCTTGATACATGTATTCGTTGAGAAACGGTCCCATATCATTGTGAACGATTTGGCAACACCCAGTTATGTCATAACAATAGTTCTTTAATTTCACTGTCAAATCGGGGTTGAAATCTGCTAATTTCTGAATTTTAAAGTACATGCTTTGGTAATTGGTTAGTTTTTAGTTCAAATCAGTTTGCAAAGCAAATGTATAAAGAAAACCATTATTATCAAAATCAAAGGTCTATTATATTTCGCAATTATAAGGAAGAAGTGCAGGAAGAAGTGCGGGAAGAAATATAGGAAGAAGTACGGGAAGAAGTGAATGTAGAATGGCTGGGTTTTTCGCCGTGAAACGGCGAGTGGTTTTTGTCCTTTTGGCGAAGCCATCGACCTCGAAAGAGGGCGACGTTAGCGTTGTGGCGTGGCAGATTCAAGCCTCGGCTTGAAATCTGAAATGCCACAGCGATAACGACAGGTGCGAAGCACTGGCATCGCCAAAAGGATGTTTTTTATGTTTTTGTTTTCGTGGGAGAACTTTCGTGGGGGAGCGATGCCATATTATGGGTTGGTGGGGGAATTTGGGGGATTCGGGGGAAATCGTTATCTTTGCAATATCAATAATATGATTTAATTATGGCATCAATTTTGAAATCGGGCTTGCCTGTGGCGCTCTGCAGCGACCACGCCGGTTGGGCAACCAAGCAAGCAGTTATTGCGTATTTAGAGAAAGAAGGTATTCCTTACAAGGACTTTGGCACCTACAACGAGGAAAGTTGCGACTACCCCGACTTCGCACACCTTGCAGCCGTGGCTGTGGAGAGTGGCGAGTGCTACCCAGGCATTGCCGTGTGCGGTAGCGGCGAGGGCATCAACATGACCCTCAACAAGCACCAGGGCATCCGCTCTGCGCTTTGCTGGATTCCTGAGGTGGCTTCACTTTCGCGTCAGCACAACGATGCTAATTTCATCGCCATGCCTGGACGTTTCGTGACCAACGACGAAGCCTTGGCAATGGTGAAAGTATTCCTCAACACCGATTTTGAAGGCGGCCGCCACCAGCGTCGTATCGACAAAATCCCCCTGAAATAATCCCATACAATAGGTAGGGACGTGATATTTCACGTTCGCCCAATGTGTTGATTTATAACGATTTGATGCGGACGCGAATTATCGCATCCCTACCGATGATATTTTAAAATTCGATGGTGATATCCACCTTTTCCATGTCGCATTTGAATGGAGGGGTGAGTTTACTGATGGTGATTTCTCCGCCTGTGACGGTGGGGAAATTCTTTTTTACGGCTTGCGTGATGCGGTAAGCCACATTCTCGAGCAGCAGCGATGGCTGCGCCATTTCAGCCTCCACCGTGGCGTAGAGGTCGGCGTAGTTCACCGTGCCGTCGAGGTCGTCGTCGGTCATCGCCTTCTCCATGGGGCAATACACCTTCAGCGTCACCTCAAAGTGGTTGCCCACCACTCTCTCCTGTTCGGCCACACCGTGGTAGGCGAAAAATTTCATCTTATGCAGTGTGATAGCGTTCATTTCTCCTGTTCTTTGTTTTCAATCCAAACGTATGCGCCCAGGTCGGTAGCCGTGCCGTTGGTGAAGCGGTCGTTGCCATAGCGGTCGTAACGTGCGCTTTCGGGGCAAAGGCTGATGTCGCCGCGCGCTATTGCGGGGCTCTCGTTCATCAATCGGTAGTCGAAGATGTATTTCTCGCGGTTCACATAATATTTCGGGTCGGCGTCCCACACGCAGTTGAAGAAGTGGTCGTCGTCGTTGCCGCTCGACTTAAACAGCGTGTTGTAAATCCAAATGTTGGTGCCGCTCATGTCGCCCAAGTTCACATCGTAGCCCAAACCGTAACTGATGCTGTTCATGATTTTGCAGTCGAGAGGCATCAGCGAATTTTTTTCATCGTTTTGGAAGAACGCGATGTTCGGCCCCTCAATCGCCGCAAACAGATAGTAGTTGGCAAAGGTGCACTGTGTGGCGCGGATTTTACCGCCCATAAACGCCACCACGCCATCGGGAGCGTCGCTAAACTCGGTGCCTTCCGCCTCCACCCAGGCGTTGATGGTGAGCATACAGTACGATTCCGAATTATGCACCACGCTGTTGAGCAAGTGCAGCGATTGCCTTTCGGGATTGTTGCTTGCCACCTGTATGCCGTATTGCGTGCTGTGAAGGTCCACGTATTGCAACTCATTGTCGTGGCTGCCGGCGAAAATCAGCAAGCCGCCCCATTGTCCCGACATAATGTCGAAACTGATGTCGCCCACCACATGGTCGAGACGGTCGCCACGCATCACTATCTGCTTGTCTTTCGTGCCGATAGCCTTCAGCGTGCCATACACCTCCAGTAGCGCCTTGTCGTGGAAGAGTAGGGTGGTGCCGGGGTCGATGGTCAGCGTCACGTTGGGGTTCACCACCAGTGAGTCGTAGATGACGTATGGCGTTTCGTTGGTCAGGTGGGTGTCTTCTGTAAGCGTCACGGCTTTAAGGGTGCGCACATCTTGCCCCCAGGCGTTGAGCGCCACGCTTTGCGTCACACCGTTGGTCACGAAGTCGATGCGGTCGTTGATTTCCTCCGGCTCGTTTTTGTCCAACTTATCCACATATCCCTCCACAAACACGTAGATGCTGTCGCCGCCGCGAATCTCAATATCGCGAAACACCTTGCCCTTCGTGCCGTCGACGTTCAGATAGAAGTGTGCCTTGCTGATGCCAGCCACCTGTATGTTGGAGATGTTGATTTGCTTCTTGCTCTTGTTGTAGATGATAAACTGCTTAGTGGCAGTGCCTTTCGTGGTCATCACCGTGTCGAATTTCACCGTATCCACCGAGAAAGTGAGCAAATCGGAGGGGTCGGTAGTGAACGAGTCGTCGATGCAACTGCCCAAGCCCAAAGCGCAAACTATGGCCATGGCTATGATATGTAGTATCTTTTTCATTCTAATATTGATAATAATGCCTTATTAATAAAGAACGTGAAGCAGGAATAATTATTACATTCTGTGATAAAAAATGTGGACGACTTTTTTGTCAATCCATCTAAAAGATATATCTTTGTGTAAAATAAATAGGAGAATGATAGTAAACATTATTAATCTTAAACTTAAACATATATGAAAAGAAAAATTTTCGCGATTTTAGCATTTTTACTTTGTGTGACAAGTGTGCATGCTGCTGTGGGTCAGGCTGTGATAGATGGCATGAATTATGCGCTTAGTACCGATGGCGAAGTCAGAACAGCCACACTGTTGGCGGGAGACAAGAAATACGCAGGCCGCGTGGTGATACCAAGCATTGTCACTTTTGCAGGCGATCAGTATAAAGTGACTGCTGTCGGTAACGACGCTTTCAAAGAGTGCACTGGTTTAAAGTCGATAACTTTTAGCGATAATGTGACCACCATTGGCGATAATGCATTCGAGGGTTGCACTAAAATAACGGAATTGGTTTTGCCGCAAGGTCTCACTTCAATTGGAGCTTATGCCTTCTGCTATTGTTTTGGATTGAAAACTATCGACATACCCAACTCTGTGACTAACTTAGGAGATTGCTGCTTTATCCAATGCATGAACATCACTTCACTGAAGATAGGGAGCGGTGTTAGCACTATTCCTTCATACGCATTTGCACTATGCAACAGTTTGACCAGCGTGGTGATACCAAAAAATGTGAACTTGATAAAAAATTACGCTTTTGCGGACTGTATCAAGTTGGCTTCTGTCACAATTCTTTCAGATGCTATATCTATTACTGGAGCAAAAGTGTTTCAGAATTGTTCTGCTCTCGATTCGCTTGTATTTGGTGAAAGTGTAAACACTATCCGGAGCAGTTCGTTTAATCTTGGCAATCGAACTAATGTGATAAGCCTCGCCATGTTTCCGCCTGTGTGTGAAGGCGACACCTCGCCATTTGCAGGCGTGAGCCCTTACTGTGTGCTTTATGTGCCAAAAGGCTGCGCCGCCGACTATCGCATGGCGAAAGGTTGGGCAGGGCAGTTTCGCGCTGTTCGCGAGATGACAGACTCCGACCATTCTGCCAATTGTGACGTGAATGGTGATGGGGTAGTGGATATCGCAGACGCCACGGCAGTCATCGAATGCATATTAGCCAAGTAGTCCCCCCCACTTACTAACCCAAAGGCTCCGTTACAGGTCCGTTACAGGTCTGTTACAGGTCTGTTGTGGGTCTGCCGTGGGTCTGTTACGGGTCTGAAAAAAACACCTATTTAATCCATTAAAAATCCATTAACCGATTTTTATTATTTATTTTAATTCGGTGAAAATCGGGTTTTAATGGATAAAATAGGTGTGAAAAATCGCATTAAAATGGATAAAATGTAAATGGATGAAATCGGTGAAAATTGGATTTTAATGGATTAAATAGGTGTGAAAAATCGCATTAATTCGGTGTTTCTCACACCCAGTGTCCAGTAGATTACCAACAGCCAAAGCCATCGTCTTAACTTCTTTAACTTCTTAACTCCTTAACTTCTAATCTAATTTCTTGGTAGAATATTCTCCTGCTTGTGGGTAAATTTCATTTTTTTTTGTATATTTGTAGTGTAATATGCCTATTTGTGCGCTAACAGATTGGGCGTATGGTTTAATAAAGACAATAAACATTTAAAACTTAAAGAGTTAAATGAAATCTGATAGCTTAATTATTATTCCAACCTACAACGAAAAGGAGAATATAAGCAACATTATCCACGTGGTTACCAATATGCCAGAGCATCAATTCGATGTCTTGGTAATCGATGATAATAGCCCCGATGGCACCGCCGCTATCGTGGAGGGCATTATCGCTGAAATGCCTGGCCGTGTGCACTTGGTGAAGCGTGCCGGCAAACTCGGACTGGGCACCGCCTACATCGCTGGCTTCAAGTGGGCACTTGAGCACGATTACCAATACATCATTGAAATGGACGCCGACTTCTCGCACCGCCCCGAAGATTTGATTCCGCTGCAGCGTGCGTGTGCCGAAGAGGGTGCCGATGTGGCTGTGGGCTCGCGCTATGTGAATGGCGTGAATGTGGTGAACTGGCCTATGGGACGTGTGCTGATGAGTTACTTCGCGTCGAAGTATGTGCGCATCGTCACCGGCATGAAGGTGCACGACACCACCGCAGGATTTGTGTGCTACCGTCGCGAGGTGCTTGAGGCGATGGACTTGGATATGGTGGAATTTAAGGGCTATGCTTTCCAAATCGAGATGAAGTTTACTGCTTACTGCATGGGCTTCAACGTGAAGGAAGTGTCGATCATATTCGTGAACCGTGTGTTGGGTACCAGCAAGATGAGTGGTGGTATCTTCAGCGAGGCTCTGTTTGGTGTGGTGAAACTGAAATGGAGTTCATGGTTCAATAAGAAGAAATTCACCCGTCGTGTAAAATGAGCAACCTTTATTCTGTAAACCTTGAGGCTGTGTCGGGCGAATATAACCCGTAACCGACACCATAACCGTAGGGACATGCTTATAAGCCGCCGATACATCGTACCGCTGTTTTTTGACATCGCAACGTGCCAATGGCGTGCCTCTGCATGAACACGAAATAAATTTTTCCGGCACATCCTCATTAATTATTCCTTACCAACTATGAAAAAGATTGTTTACAATGGCACCGTTATTAATGAGGGTCGCCGCTATTTAGGCTATGTAGTGATTAGCGATTCGCTCATCGCAGAGGTGGGCGAAGGCCGTCCGTCGAACTGTCTGTTAGACGAATGTGACGAGAAATTTGATGTGCAAGAGGCATTGATTCTGCCTGGCGCCATCGACGCGCATGTGCATTTCCGTGACCCCGGCATGACACACAAGGCCGACATCGCAAGCGAGAGTCGTGCCGCAGCCGCAGGGGGCGTTACTTCCGTGATGGATATGCCCAACTGCAAGCCAGCCACCGTCACCATCGCCGACCTTGAGGCGAAATACGCAAAGGCGGCTGAAAACAGTGTGGTGAACTATAGCGCTTACATTGGTGCCACCGATACCAATTTCGATGAACTTAAAAAAGTGGACTTCTCTAAGGTGTGCGGCATCAAGGCATTTCTCGGCACTTCCACCGGCGGAATGCTTTTGAGCGATGCCGACGCTAAACGCAGGGTGTTTAGCGAGTTTGGCACGATTATTGCAGTACATAGCGAGGACGAGAGCATCATCAACGCCAATCGCGAGGCTCTGCTGAAGAAGATGGGTGGCGATGATTTGCCTCTGGGCTATCACAGCAAGGTGCGCTCGGCTGAGGCGTGCTACGAAAGCACCCGCCGTGCCGTGGATTTGGCTCGTGAGTGTGGCACCCGACTGCATGTGCTCCACATTTCCACCGCCAAGGAATTGTCGCTGTTCGACAGCGCGCCGCTCGCCGTGAAGAAAGTCACTGCCGAGGCTTGCGTGGCTCATCTGCTCTTCACTGAGGCAGATGGCGCACGACTGGGCGCACGCATCAAGTGCAACCCATCGGTGAAAACGCCAGCCGACCGTGCTTCGCTCCGCAGGGCACTGCGTGAGGGCGTGATCGACGTGATTTCCACCGACCATGCGCCCCACCTGCTCACAGAGAAGGAAGGCGGCTGCCTGAAAGCGGCTTCGGGAATGCCTATGGTGCAATTCTCGCTCGTGGCTATGCTGGAGTTGGCGCACCAAGGCATATTCACCCCAGAAATGGTGGTGGGCAAGATGTGCCATGCGCCCGCACTGCTCTACAGGGTGGACAAGCGAGGCTATTTGCGCCCCGGCTACAAGGCCGACATCGCCGTGGTGAAGGAAGTGCCTGAAGGACTCACCATCACCGATGCCGATGTGGTGTCGAAGTGTGGCTGGACTCCGCTCAACGGCTCCACCGTTCATCACCGGGTGGTGATGACGATGGTCAATGGCGAGGTGGCTTATGCCCACGGCAAGGTGAACGACTCCGTCCGTGGCGAACGCCTCACATTTAATAATTAAAAAATATAGATGTCAACTTCAGAAAAATTCGGTTCGGGTAGTGTGGCTGGGCTTTCTCAAGCTCAGGTGGAAGAAAGCCGTGCAAAGCACGGTAGCAACACGCTCACACCGCCCGAACGCACTCCGGCTTGGAAGCAATTCCTAACCACATTCAACGACCCACTGATCATCATCTTGCTTGTGGCATTGATGCTGTCGGTGGGTATTGCTCTTTATGAACTGTTCTTTATTCCGAGCAAGGGCTTTGAGGCTCTGCTTGAGCCGCTCGGCATTTTCTTCGCCATCATTCTTGCCACGCTGGTGGGATTTCTGGTGGAATATAATGCCAATAAAAAGTTTGATGTGCTCAACAAAATCAACGACGATGTGCCGGTGAAGGTGGTGCGTGGCATGACCTTGGCTGAGGCTCGCCGAAAGGGCACCATCATGCAAGTGCCACGCCGCGATGTGGTGGTGGGCGACATCGTGCTGGTGGAATCGGGCGAGAAAGTGCCTGCCGACGGCATTTTGCTCGAAAGCATGTCGCTGGGCGTGGACGAAAGTTCGTTCACTGGCGAATCGGTGATTTGCCACAAGTCGGTAGATACCGAAAATGCCAAAAGTTCGTCGGCTTATCCTGTCAACAAACTCTTGCGTGGCTCGAATGTGAAAGAGGGTTATGGCGTGATGCGTGTGGAGGCTGTGGGCGATGCCACGGAATACGGCAGTATCTACAAAGACGCAAAAATAGAGCACGATACCGAAACGCCGCTCATGCGCCAGTTCAACAAGTTGGGCAAACTCATTGCCCGCTGTAGTTTCGTGGCTGGTGCCGCCATTGTCGTGGGGCGTGTGATTGTGTATGGCGTGGCAGAGAACTGGTCGTTCGAACTGCTGCCCACTATTGAATATTTCGTGGAAACGGTGATGCTTGCCGTCACGCTTATTGTGGTGAGTGTGCCGGAGGGGCTTCCGATGAGCGTAACGCTCTCGCTGGCGCTGAGTATGCACCGTATGCTCCAAAACCAGAACCTGGTGCGCAAGATGCACGCTTGCGAAACGATGGGTGCCACCACGGTGATTTGCACCGACAAGACCGGCACGCTCACGCAAAATCAGATGCGTGTGTTCCGTATGCATTTCTATGGGCTTGAGGGCGGCGACGCGCTGTCCGACTCGCAGCAGAGCCACATCGCGGCTTGCGCTTTGGCTTGCAATTCCACCGCCTACCTCGATTGCAGCGATGCGGCTAAGGCGCAGCCCATTGGCAATCCCACCGAGGGTGCTTTGCTCCTGTGGCTGAGGGATAAGGGCGTGGACTACGCTTCGCTGAGGGAGAGTTGCCCAGTGGAGGCGCAGTTGCCTTTCTCCACCGAAAACAAGTATATGGCCACTGTGGTGTCGTGCGCCGCTTTGGGTGGCAAGCGTCTGCTGCTGGTGAAGGGCGCAAGCGAGATTATACGCGCCTACTGCAAGAATGTGGAAGGCGGCATCGATTTCAACGACATTCTTTCCGAACTCCAAAACTATCAGAATAAGGCGATGCGCACCTTGGGCTTTGCCTACCGTGTGCTTGCCGACGATGAGCCTTGCCCCATCACCGAGGGCGCAGCCAACCTCGGCGGCTTGACCTTTATGGGCATTGTGGCTATCAGCGACCCTGTGCGCGACGATGTGCCGCACGCCATAGGCTCCTGCATCGACGCTGGCATACAAATCAAGATTGTGACTGGCGACACCCCAGGCACAGCCAAGGAAATAGGCCGACAGGTGGGCTTGTGGACTGAAAATGAAAACGATTCGCGCCTGATTCTCGGCGAGGAATTTGCCGCGCTGCCCGACGACGAGGCTGCCCGACGCGCCGAGGAAATCAAAATCATGTCGCGCGCTCGCCCTGCCGACAAGGCGCGCCTTGTGTCGCTGCTCCAGAAGCAGAACGAGGTGGTGGCGGTGACTGGCGACGGCACCAACGATGCCCCTGCGCTCAATGCCGCACAAGTGGGACTTTCGATGGGCGATGGCACAGCCGTGGCAAAGGAGGCAAGCGACATCACCATTATCGACAATTCGTTTACCAGCATCGCCAAGGCGGTGATGTGGGGACGCTCGCTCTATAAGAATATCCAGCGCTTTATCGTGTTCCAACTCACGGTGAACGTGGCGGCTTGTCTGCTCGTGGGCATCGTGTCGTTTATCAGCGAGAAGCAACCTGCGCTCACCGTCACACAAATGCTGTGGGTGAACCTGATTATGGACACCTTCGCCGCACTGGCGCTGGCTTCGCTGCCGCCGAGTGTGGAGGTGATGCGCGACAAGCCTCGCGGCAATAAGGCAAACATCATCACGCGCAGCATGGGCAAGTTTGTGATTGGTGTGGGCGTGCTATTTGCCGTGGCTATGATAAGCCTGTTTGTGCATTGTCTGCTCAATAACGTGGGCGAAGGCGGACGAACGTTGCAGAGTGCCATTTCGATGGAGGAACGCACCATCATTTTCACGGTGTTTGTGTTTATGCAGTTCTGGAATCTGTTCAATGCCAAGTCGTTCGGTAGCGGACACTCCGCATTCCACAACATCAAGGGCAGCGGTTTGTTCTTTACCGTGGTTTTGGTGATACTCGTGGTGCAAATTCTGATTGTGGAATTTGGCGGCTTGATGTTCCAAGTCACTCCACTTCCGCTCACCACCATTCTGTGGTGCCTGTTGTGCACAATGCCTATCATGCTTGTGGGCGAGGTGTACCATTTGTTGAAAAAAATCAAAAAATAAAATAGAAATATGCGTGCTTTCAAAACCTTATGCTGTATGATAGCCACCTGTATGGCTTTTGCGGTGTGCGCACAGCAGAACGAGAATGTGCCGCCTGTTCGCCATTCCCGAATAGGCGATGTGGCGAAGTCGGCTGATGGCTCTATCACGCTGAAAGTGGTGGGGCAGAAGTTGAACTACGGCGGCGTGAAGCCAGAGTTGCGCGACACCGATGTGTGGTCGCCAAAGTCGGTGCATTTTCACCCCAACGGCAAGAAATACTACATCAATTCGCTGGAGGGCTGCCGCACGATGGTGTATGATGCACGCACCAACAAGAAATTGGCGGTGATTCATCATAAGTTCACCCCCGCCAACGCCTATCTTTGGGCGAAGGAGAGTGGATTTTTCCCTTTCACCCACTATACGAATAAGAAGAACCTCAACACCTTCTGGGGCAGACCGGTGGAGAGCACGTTTTCGCACCGTGGCCGCTACCTGTGGATTCCCTACTATCGCCGCAGTTACGACATCAATGCGCAAGACCCCTCTGCCATTTCGGTGATTGACACGCGCACCGATTCCATCATTAAGGTGTTTGAAACCGGACCGCTCCCCAAGATGGTGGCTACCACTCACAGTGGCAAGTATCTTGCCGTTACGCACTGGGGCGACAATACGGTGGGCATTCTCGACATTTCGAGCCCGAACCCCGACGATTGGCACTATGTGAAGTGCGTGGTGGTGGATTATCAACTCAAACTCAATTTGAGTATGACCACAAAGGTGGACCGCGACTGTAATAGCGGCTATCTGCTGCGTGGCACGGTGTTCACCCCCGACGACCATTATATGCTCATCGCCTGTATGGGTGGTGGTGGCGGCATTGCCGTGATTGATATGCAGAAAATGCTGTATGTGGGCAGGCTCACGGGTGTGTATAATGCCCGTCACCTGGTGGTGAAGAATGGCTATCTCTACGCCAGCCTGAATGCGGCGGGCATCGTTCAGCGACTGCCGCTCACCAAGGTGGAGGCAGCCATTAAGGCGATGAATGGCAAAACCGCCCCTATCAGTGGTTGGCAAACTTGCAAGGTGGGCGGTGGCGCACGCACCATTTCGCTCTCGCCAAGCGGCAACTTCGCCTTCGCGGCGTGCAACAGTGCCAGCCAGTTGTGTGTGGTGGACACTCGCACTATGAAGCAGGTGGCGACACTCACCATCGATTCCTACCCTGTGGGGCTCGACATCTCTGCCGATGGGCGTTTTGTGGTGCTCACTTCACAGGGACGCAGGGGCCACGGTGGCAATGCCGTGAATTTGGTTGAAGTGACGTATAAGGAGAAGGAACCCACCTCGGCGCTTATCGACGAGCAGAAGGAGGAGGAAGATGCCGCAGCGGCAAAAGTAGCCCAAGAGCAGGAGCAAGCCGATGCGCAGTCGGGCACTGATTGGTGGTATATCGGTGTGGCTGTGGGCTTCGTTTTGGGGCTGATGGCAGTGGCGTTCTTTCGTGGTCGTAAAAAATAGTAAAACAGAAGATTAATAATTAATGGCAAAATATTTTATCATAGCAGGTGAGGCAAGTGGCGACATACACGGCGCAAGCCTGATTCGTGCACTCAGGCAGGAAGATGCCGAAGCGCAATTTCAGTTTCTCGGCGGCGATATGATGGCTGAGGCTGCTGGCGTGAAGCCGCTTATCCACTACCGCGATATGGCATACATGGGGTTTGTGGAGGTGCTGAAGCATCTGCCCACCATTCTCGGCTTTATGGCCACGGCTAAGAAGGCGATAATGGACAATAGACCCGATGCCGTGATTCTTATCGACTATCCGTCGTTTAACCTGAAAATTGCGAAATTCGCTCACGATAAGGGCATTCCTTGCTTCTATTTCATTTCGCCCAAGGTGTGGGTGTGGAAGGAGTATCGCGTGAAGCAGATTAAGCGTTACATTGCGCGCTTGTTCTCCATTCTTCCTTTCGAAACGGCATTTTTCCGCAAGCACGATTACGAGGTGGAATATGTGGGCAACCCCTCTGTGAAGGAAATCGACGAGGCGACGCAGCAGTTCACTCATTTTTCCACTTTCGTTGCCGACAATGGGCTCGACGACGAGAAACCCATTATTGCCATTGTGCCGGGCTCCCGACGCAAGGAGATTCGCGACAATTTGCCCACCATGGTCGAGGCGGCGCTTCGTCACCCTGACTACCAACTCGTGATAGCAGGTGCGCCAAGCATCAGTCAGCATCTTTACGACGAGGTGCTTGAACCGCTGGGCGTGTCGGTTCCGGTGTTGCACGGCAAGTCGTTTGAATTGGTGCACCATGCCCGCGTGGCACTCGTCACCAGTGGCACCGCCACGCTCGAAACCGCCATTTTGGGCACTCCGCAAATAGCCTGCTACCGCATGAATGGCAGCAAGTTTATCTATAAGTTCTATCGCCGATTGCTCAAGGGCAAATATGTTACGCTCCCCAATCTCGTGACCGACGAGCCTATCATTCCCGAATTGCTGTTGCATTTTTGTTCGGCAGATGCCGTCGATAGCCACCTCACGGCTCTCTTGGCTGATTCAGCCGAGCGCAAACAGATGCTCGATGGCTACAGCCGAATGAGGCAAATTCTCACCAATAAGGATTGCACCACTTGCACGGCGAAAGGCATTGTGGAATATTTGAAAAAGCAGAAATGAAACGACCAAACCACTCCGAAATAGCAGATTTTCTCGAAACTTGCATTGTGCCGCTCTACGACGGCTTCGATGCAGGGCATCAGCGCGACCACGCCCATGCTGTAATGCACACAAGTCATAAACTGGCGCAGTATTATCCCGAAGTGGATGAAACCATGCTGCTGGTGGCTGCCGCTTACCACGATGTGGGCTTGGCAAAGGGGCGTGAGCACCACCACACCGACAGTGCCATATTTATGCGTGCCGACGAGCGTTTGCGCCAATGGTTCACCGCCGACGAAATCAATCTCATGGCAGATGCCGCCGAGGACCACCGCGCTTCGAGCAAACATGCGCCACGCACCATCTATGGGCGTATTGTGGCAGAGTCCGACCGCCAAATTATTCCCGAAACTGTGATTCTGCGCTGTATGCAGTACACTCGCAGCCATTTCCCCGACCTCGACGAGGAAGGCGAATGGAATAGGCTGGTGGAGCATCTTCAAGAAAAATATGCCGAAGGAGGCTATCTCCAACTGTGGATTCCGGAGAGCGACAACGCCCAACGCCTTGCCTACCTCCGCACCATCATCGCCGACAAGCCTCGCCTCCGCCAAATCTTCCTCCGCCTCCTCCCCACCCTCTAATCCCCCCCCTCATCCCCTATGCCTCACACAGATCCCACAAAAATAATTTGTGAAAATTTTGTGCTAATTTATGGCAGAAAAAAACACCCTATTTAATCCATTAAAAATCCATTAACACCAATTCTTTTTTAAACATCCATACCCTATTGCTCGTTGACCCGTTGACTCGTAGACTTGTTGACTTTTTTAAAATCGGTGTAAATTGGGTTTAAATGGATAAAATCGGTGTAAAAATCGGATTGAATAGGCTTCCAAGTGCAATCGTAATCCTCTGTGAGATTTCACGTCAGGCGTGCAAATCCTGTGAGATCTGTGAGATCCGTGTGAGGCACTCACACAGATTCAACGAGAAGATTATTTGTGAAAATTTGTGTTAATTCGTGGCTAAAAATCCCCACAACAAAATATTCGTGTGATTCGTGGAATTTGTGGTTTTAAGGGCAAGCCACAAATTAGCACAAATTTTCACAAATTATTTGTGGGCTAAATGGTCTGTTTCTCAATAATTTTGCATACCTTTGCCTATATACGTTTAAAAAAGCCTTCGTGTCATGACAACCAGTAATCCACATCGCCACACCAAAAAACGGCTAATCAAAACCGTTGGGGCGCACACGCCGTGATCCTGTGGCTATATGCAGGAAGGGGAGCTGTATTTTTACATCAAGGACTATCAGGGCAATGTGCGTGTGGTGCTCAATCAGGCTAACCAGCCAGTGGAGGTGAACAGCTACTATCCCTACGGCGCCCTAATGGCAGCCACCACCACCGAAGGCACTCAGCCCTACAAATACAGCTCCAAGGAGCTCGACCGAGAGAATGGCCTCGACCTCTACGACAGCAAAGCTCGCATGTATGACCCGACTATTGGTCGCACCCCCACCCAGGACCCCATGGCAGAGAAATACTACAGCATGAGCCCCTACCTCTGGTGCGCTGCCAACCCCATCACCTTCACCGACCCTACAGGAATGGCTGTTTTTTTGCATAATGGTAAGGTAATTGGTGACGATGGTATAGACGATCAAAAAATATATGTCATAAAGACTAATGAGAAGAAGTTCACAAGCCAGAACGCTGAGGTGGCAGGTGCTGGTCTCTCTAAAAAAAGACAAAAAGCAACTATAGGATTCATTAAAGCAAATTCAGGTAACAGTGATGCGTTTTCCAAAAATAGCATTGCTTATGATAATTCTATAGAGATAGAGGGAAACGTTGCTAACCGACAAAAAATGGTAGATATTGTTTCTTTTGATAATGGCTCTGGTGGAACCAGTGATGCCAACAACAGTGAGTATGGCGGATATATTGAGGATGGAGAGGTTAAAGCAGTCGATTCAGGACCTGTTTGTTATCCTTCGGAATATACTCATGCGACAATCAACTTGCCTTGTGGACAATCAACATTTCACAGTCACCCAAGCGGGACTTTCAAACAAGTTTTGCTAATTGGAACAATCAGTAGGACTGTTGATGAACCTGCATATACACAACCTACATCAAGTTTGGATATTCAAAACGCAGGGCACCATGTTCACTATGTTTTTGGACGGGGCAACGGTATGGTTTATATATATAATTCAAGTGCAATTCAAGCAGTAATTCCCTTTAACAGATTTGTTAAACCAAAATTGAAATAATTATGAAACGGCTTTTATTAATCACGCTCCTTGTTTTCTCTTTAAAGTCATTTGCTTTAGAGATTTCATGTAAAGAAAATCAACTAAACAATATGATATACAGAAGTTTATTATCCTATATAGATAGGAATAATGAGTTTATTTCAAAAACTTATGGGGTTCATGGGGGGATAACTTACTATATTTGTGCTAGTGGGTTGCCTTATTGTTATTTTATTGATGATTTCTATGCAAAATTATCGAATGTCAAATATTTCTCATTAGACAATGCTGATAATTCTAAATGGTTAAAAAAGATGATAAAAAAAGGATTTAGGGGTCTCTTTGTCGATGTGAGAATGCACAAACTACGCATAACAATAACTGTATCAGAAAGAGTGGTTAAAAAAGTAAAAGGTGACATCGCAACTATGATTAGTGACTGGGGAATTTATGAATATATTTATTCTCAAGAAAATGATGATTGGATTTTAAGTAACACTCAGTATGGAGGAGTGTAGTAACAATATGGAACGCCTTCTTGCCATATCGCTCTCGCACAATGGCGCTACACCAGTGACGCTCGCCTCGAACACCTACGACGCGCTCGGGCGTCTTGCGACCAGCTCCGTGAACAATGGGGGCATTAGCACGGCCTACGCCTACAACGTGCGCGGTTGGGTGCAAAGCGTGACGAACGCCCACTTCTACGAGTGGATTCACTATCAGGACGCTCCGTCAGGCGGCATACCGTGCTGGGGTGGTGGCATCAGCGGTATCACCTGGCTCCAGCGCGAGAGTCTGAAGGCGGCAACATCGGTGGAGAACCAATACAAATTCAGCTACGATGGGCTGAACCGCCTCACAAAAGCCGACAATTATTGGTAAAAAATGAGAATTATGAAATATAAAAGTATAACCAGATTTTTTTTATTTTTGTTGATTGCTTTTTATTTAAGCCCGGCGATTCATGCATATTCTATTTCTTCTAAAGAGAAAGTTAATTTGGAATTGAAAGAATTATGTGCATTGAGCAACGACCTGGATAGCATCATTTTATATTACATTGATTTCAATACCGAAACACCGAGGAGTATTACCCGATTGGATTTCGTTAAATATAGTATTTACGGGTCACAGATGATTGATTATAAAAAAACGTTATGCAAAACTGATTCAATTGCATTCAATAATTTTTTTGCACAGCTCAACGCTCTTAAATGCGACTCTGTTATGCCCTACGATGCTCAGCATGTGGTGTGTAAGCTATTTGGGGGCAAACATGGTATCGTATTGTCGCGCGAAGAAGTTGGGGGCGATTTGAGGTGTTTGGCAATCTTATATAAGCATGAGAAAATTGAATTAATTTGGTTCACACGATTTTATGCTTTTATAAGAAATGGCCGCTTCAAAATTTCTAATCAAACAAGAGAATTCATTGACCAATTGTGCAAACAATGAAAAAGAATATCAATCGGCTCACGCAGGCGATGTATGCGTCGAATAGCGAGCAATGGAACGGTGACCTCTTAGCGATGAACGACCGCAACTTTTCTTGCACTTACGCCTACGACCTCAACAGCAATATGACCGCCCTTCAGCGCTACGGCGTGGATATGTACAACACCTCGTTGCCTACCCATATTCGCAACCACGGGATGATTGACGACCTTACGATGACCTACGACGGCAACCGGCTGAAAAAGGTGTCGGACCAATGCGAGGAGCTTTCCTATGCCGGGGCGATGGATTTTAAAGACGGTGCCGACAAGGCGGAGGAATACACTTACGATGCCAATGGCAACATGACCTGTGACCGTAACAAAGGCATCCACAGTATCACCTACAATATGCTCAATCTGCCTGAGACGGTGCTGTTCAACGACGGCCACGAAACGCGCTACACCTACGCCGCCGACGGCCGCAAACTCCACACCGAATACCGCCTCAACAACTTCGCCATCATCGACGAAGAAGCAGAATCGGCAAACTTCTCCCTGCCCTCCGCTGGCGGAATAATCGACGAACCGATTGAGCTTGAGCCGGCTTACACCACCCTAATGACGCGCGACTACTGTGGCAATTATATTTACAGCAATGGCGCATTAGAGCGCATCCTCACGGGAAACGGCTACATCCAAGGCGGCGAATATTACTTTTACATCAAAGACTACCAAGGCAACATCCGAGTGGTTCTCAACCAAAATAACCAACCGATAGAGCTAAACAGTTACTACCCCTACGGCGCCCTAATGGCAGCCACTGCCACCGAAGGCATCCAACCCTACAAGTACAGCGCCAAAGAGCTCGACCGCGAAAACGGTCTCGACCTCTACGACAGCCAAGCCCGCCACTACGACCCCTTCATCCCCCGCACCACCACCATGGACCCGCTGGCAGAAAAATACTACAGCCTCAGCCCCTACACCTGGTGCGCCGGAACCCCTTTGAGGTATATTGATTTTGATGGTAGAGATAATTACCAAGTGGATTCTCTTGGTTACATATCCTTAATTCAAAAAATCAGAAAGTAAGAAAGTAAATATTAAAGATTATGAATGACAGATTACGTTTGAAAGTTGCCATAATGGCAATTTGTTTCGTTTCGCTTATTTCTAAAGGCATAGTCTTGGAACGGTTGACACATAAAAACGATTTGCTGGATGTGTACCCTTCATTCAATATCCAAAATGTGGATATTAAAAAAACTGAATTAGAAGAATCGCTAAAGATGATAATGGACAAGGCTGCCCTTTCAAAATATTTTAAAAATTTTTCAATACAATTCGTTAAAACCAACTATTGTAAAGAGCCCATAATCATTGTTATTGATTTAAGGTCGATTTTTGAAAATAAGGAAAAACCTATAGGGCTGTATTGTTCGGATCATCAACAATACTTTTTTATAAAAGAAGACTCTAATCGGTTATGGGAAAAATATTTTTCATATTCGAGCTCAGAAGAAAGTGTGGAACTACGCCAAATTATAGTACCCGACTCCGTTTATATAATGGAACCGGATGTCTCATTTGTCTGCGTAGCAAAAATAGAGGGAAATCTATGCGAAATACTTTATTGTGAAATTGATGGTAAAATTGATGGTAAAATTGATGAAGCAGATGCATACCAAAGGGACGGTTCTTTTGGTTTGTTTTCTATGCGGTGATATTGGTGCTTGCATTGAAACATGCCGAAGGCATGTCCCTACGTTGTGATGTGATTTGCGCCATCGCTTATTGTGGCTGGCATGAATCATCGCAAATTATTAAGGCTCACACGGATTCAACGAGAAGATTATTTGTGGAAATTTGTGGAAATTTGTGGCTGATTATTTAGAACACAGATTGCACGGATTATACGGATATGTGGGTTTGTTGAATCTTGTTGAATCTGTGTGAGGGGTTTTGTTTGTTGAGGGGGCGGTTTTATGAATTTGTGGAATTTGTGGGGGTGGAGGTGTAGTCGGCGTGGATGCTTTCTGCCATGAGGCGGTAGATTTCTCTCATGCGCTCGTTGGTGAGCATGTTCATTTGTTTGTTCATCACATTCACGTCGTAGCGCACCATAGGACCGGTTTGTGCGTCTTTCGGCTGCATGGTTTGCACTTTGTTTGCAGTTTCGGCAATCAGTGGCAGAAACAGTTTGAAATCAAGGTTTTCCGCTTCCAGAATCTGCTCCGCCAAGCGGTAGCAGTGGTTGGTGAAATTGTTGGCAAACACCGCAGCCAAGTGCAGGCGTTCGCGCTTGTGTGAGTCGGCTTCCTGCACCGTGTCGCACACTTGTTGCGCCATTGCCTTAATCACCGCCATTGCCTCGCCATCTGATGCCTCGATGAAGCATGGCACACTCCTGAAATCCACTTCGCGCGTTTTAGAGAACGTCTGCATAGGGTAGAACACGCCGTAATGCCGTGCCGCACCGTCGAGCACCGTCATCGGCACACTTCCTGCCGTGTGCAGCACCACGCCATTCTTCGCCACGCTGGCTATCTGCTTAGCCACTTCGGCGATGGCGTCGTCTTTCACGGCAATGATATATGCATCGGCATCAACCACCATATCCGAAACCGTGCAGATGGCTTCGCAATCCAGCTTGTCGGCAAGCGTCAGCGCATGTGCCAATGTTCTGTCATACACTTGTGCCACATCCACTCCTGCACCCTTCAATGCGAGTGAAAGGTGTGTTGCCAAGTTTCCTGAACCTATGATAACTACTCTCATAACTCTTTAGTGGCGTGAAATATGCCTTTAAATTGAAGATGTGGCTCAACGGCGATTTCGTGTTTGCAATGGGGCATGATCTGCTTCGACATGCCGCCAGTGGCAACAATTTTCACTGGCTGATTGCCGAACGAGGGCAGAATGTCGCTGATAATGCCGTCGATCATTGCCGCTGTGCCGTGTATGATGCCGCTTTGCATACACTCGATGGTGTTGCGGCCGATAATGTGTTTAGGCTTCTCGATATTGATGGTGGGGAGTTGTGATGCTCTGGTGGTGAGTGCGCTCAGCGAAGTTTTCACGCCGGGGATAATCATGCCGCCAATGAAGCATTTATCCTCGTTCACCACGCCCACGGTGGTGGCTGTGCCCAGGTCGAACACTATCACCGGCGCACCGTAGCAAGCCACAGCGCCGATAGCGTCGGCCACTCGGTCGTTGCCCAACTGTGTGGGCGATTCCACATCTATGTTGATTACGCGTTTGGCATCGTGCACGCTGAAGAAGTGTGGAGCCTTGCCGATGACCGAAATCACCGCCTCGCTCAATTCCTCTTTCACCTCTGGCACCACCGAACTCACCACCACTGCCTCAATTTGCGAGGGCGTGATGCTTCGGGGCGTAAGTCCGCCGATGATTTCGTTGCGGAAAAAGTATTCCGTTCCGTTTTTCTGCGTTTTAAATCGCCAAGTGCTTTCAATGCTTCCGTCGGCTTTCGCAATCGCCATCACGGTGGTGGAGTTACCAATATCTACCAATAGACGCATGTGCTGATTATTTTTCTTTCTGAAGTTCTACGATGTGCGACAATATGAGGTCGGCTGTTTCCTCTTTTGTGCAGAGGGGCAGCGTTATCACTTCGGTTTCGGTGATGAGTGTCACTTGGTTGGTGTCCACGGCAAACCCTGTGGCACCACCGTCGGCGATGGTGTTGGCGCAAATGATGTCGGCGTTTTTCTTGCTCAACTTCTTGCGCGAGTTCTCAATCAGGTTTTCCGTTTCCATTGAAAATCCCACAAGCATCTGACCCGCTTTTTTCTTCATTCCGAGCGTGTGGAGAATGTCGGTGGTGCGTGCCAATGGAATCGACAGTTCACCATCGCTCTTTTTCACCTTCTGCGCGGAATAGTGCGTGGGGGTGTAGTCGGCCACGGCGCTGCACATCACCACTATGTCGCTTGCCTCGCTTCTTGCTGCCACGGCTTCAGCCATGTCGGCGGCGCTTTTCACGTTCACCACGTCGATGCCGATAAATGGCTCAATGTTCACCGGACCCGACACGAGCGTTACGCTCGCGCCGCGCATCACCGCCATTTTCGCCAAGGCATATCCCATTTTGCCACTTGAGTGGTTGGTGATATATCGCACAGGGTCGATAGCCTCTTGTGTGGGGCCGGCAGTGACAAGGATGTGCTTGCCCTGCAAGTCTTTTTCCTTGCCCACATGCAACAGGATATGGCTCATCAACACCTCTTCCGATGGCATTTTGCCGCTTCCCACAGCACCACAGGCCAGTCGGCCCGATGCAGGGCTGATGATGCCGTAGCCGTAATGCTTGAGGGTGGCCAAATTGTCTTGGAGAATGGGGTTTTCCCACATGTTGGTGTTCATCGCTGGCGACACCAGTTTGGGCGCTTTAGTGGCAAACACGGTGGTGGTGAGCATGTCGTCGCAAATGCCGTGTGCCAGTTTGCCTATCACATTGGCTGTGGCTGGCGCAATCAAAAATAGGTCGGCTTTCTGTGCGAGCGACACGTGCTCCACCTGAAACTCGAAGTTGCGGTCGAATGTGTCGATGAGGCATTTGTTGCCTGTGAGGGTTTCAAACGTGGTGGGGGTGATGAAGTTGCACGCATTGCGTGTCATAATCACGTGCACCGTAGCCCTTTGCTTCACCAGCATCGAAGCCAAGTTGGCAATCTTGTAGGCGGCAATGCTTCCCGTCACGCCCAGTACGATGGTTTTACCTTGTAGCATATTTTTGCGAGTGGATTATTGGTCGCACAGCAGTCCGTGCTTCTCGTAGTTGGCTTTTCGTGCAATCTTGTTGTCGTCGTCCACAAACACCACCATTGGCTTGTGCGTTTTGGCTTCCTCTGGGGTGAGGTTGGCGTAAGCCATGATAATCACCTTGTCGCCCACGCTCACGCATTTTGCGGCGGCTCCGTTCAGGCAGATGATGCCCGAACCAGGTTCGCCCGCTATGGTGTAGGTCTCGAATCGGTTGCCGTTTTCGATGTCCACAATCTGCACTTTCTCATATTCTAAAATGCCCGACTCTTGCAGCAAGGTAGAGTCGATGGTCACACTTCCCACATAGTTCAGATCGGCTTGTGTGACCACAGCACGGTGAATTTTTGCTTTTAAAAGAGTAATTTCCATGTGCTTTGCTTTATCCGATAATGAAGTTGTCGATGAGGCGTGTTTTGCCAATATACACGGCTATTGCCACGAGGGTTTCGCCGCTGATGGTGTCCACGCGCTGAATGTTTTCAAAATCCACCACTTCCACATAGTCGATACGTGCCAGTGGCTCGGTAGCGAGGTTCGCCTTGATGATTTCAATCACCTTTTTTGCGTCTTTTTCGCCATTTTCAATCGCTTCCTTACCCAATTTCAAACTCTTGGAGAGAATGAGCGCGGCTTGGCGCTCGGCTGGGCTGAGGTAGGTGTTGCGGCTCGATTTTGCCAGTCCGTCGGCTTCGCGAACGATAGGGCATGGCACAATCTCGATGCCGAAATTAAGGTCGCGGACAAAGCGGCGAATAGTGGCCAACTGCTGAGCGTCTTTCTGACCGAAGTATGCACGGTCGGGGCGAACGATGTTGAACAGCTTGCCCACCACGGTGCAAACGCCACGGAAGTGGATGGGGCGAACAGCGCCACACAGCAGTTCGGTGGTTTCGGTGGTGTCGATGAATGAGGTGAAATGTGGTGGGTACATTTCGCTTGGCTCTGGGTTGAAGATGAGGTCGCCGCCTGTGGCTTCCACCAGTTGCATATCGCGGTTCAAATCGCGTGGATATGCCTCAAGGTCTTCGTTGGGGCCGAATTGGATTGGGTTTACAAACACCGATACCACGGTGCGGTCGTTTTGGCTAACTGATTTTGCAATCAAACTTTGGTGACCTTCATGAAGATAGCCCATGGTGGGAACCAAACCCACGCTGAGGCCTTCTTTTCTCCATGCGGCAATGATTTCTCTTGCCTCTTGAATTGTTTTTACAACTTTCATGTTGCTTCTGTAAATGTGTATATATTTATTAAAATATGATTTTCAATATAATTTCTCAAGCACTTCTTCGCTGATTTTGAAGGTGTTGCTTGGGGTGGGGAAGGTGCGGTTTTCGCACTCTGCCTTGTATTGCTTGAAGGCTTCGAGCATCACTTCGTGAAGATTGGCGTATTTTTTCACGAATTTCGGGGTGAAGCCGTCGGTGTAGCCCAGCATGTCTTGATACACGAGCACCTGACCGTCGCAGCCATTACCTGCGCCGATTCCGATGGTCAACGCTGGCACGCTTTCCGTCACTTTCTGTGCAAGTGCGGCTGGCACACACTCAAGCGTGATGGCGAAAGCACCTGCCTCTGCCACCGCTTTTGCGTCGTCGATGAGGTGTTGAGCGGCTTCCACCGTCTTGCCCTGCACTTTGTAGCCACCGAGCATGTTCACCGATTGTGGGGTGAGGCCGATATGCGCTACCACAGGTATTCCTGCCTCCACTATGGCTTTGATGCGGTCGGCATACACCGCGCCGCCTTCCAGTTTCACGGCTTGGCAGTTGGTTTCCTTTATGATGCGTCCAGCGTTGCGCACAGCGTCGGTCACCGAGGTTTGATACGACATAAATGGCATATCCACCACCACGAAGGTGTTTTTCGTGCCACGGCACACGGCTTTACCGTGGTGGATCATATCCTCTACGGTCACTGCCAATGTGTTTTCGTAGCCGAGCATCACGTTGCCGAGCGAATCGCCCACGAGTATCATGTCGATACCGGCTTCGTCGATTGTGCATGCTGTGTGATAGTCGTAAGCGGTGAGCATACTCAATGGAGCGCCACCCTTGCGGCTCAATAAATCATATATTGATTTCTTCATTTCCTTTTTTCGTCTTACTATTTACAAATGCCTCTTGTGTAACAAGCCTACAAAGTTAGGTATTTATCATAAACTATGCAATTCTGTTTAAATTTGTTCACAGTTAGCAATAAGTCTATTTCACTCAAAAGACATTCTATTTACCACGCATCAACTCGTCGTAATTCCGCTTCTCGGCACCCACGAGCCGTGGTCGCTTGGCGTTGTATTTGTCGTTGATGAGGCTGCGCGAGGGATTGAAATATGTGCACCGTATGCCTGCCAGTTCCAGCAGCAGGTGCGGTATATCGTCGGTTTCGAATGGGCGGTTTGCCGCTCGCTTGATTTTCTCCACCATGTCGGGGTGCAGTGCCTTGTATTTGTCGGAATACCATATCCACATAGGCACCTCGTACTCCGATTCGAGCATGGGGCGTGAGTAGTCGTTGTGGATGCGCCCAAGCGTCTTGCCGTCGTCGTACACGTTTTCGCCGTGGTCGCTCACAAACACCATCACCATATCCTTGTCCCTGAAGCGGTCGATAAGTGCGCCCATTATCGAGTCTTGATAGAGCGTGCTATTGTCGTAGTCGGCAATCGATTGCTTTTGCTCTTGGTTCAGTCCCTTGCGGTGGGCGTAGTCTTTGATGGTGAAATGGGGGCGGTCTTCGGGATAGCCGTACATAAATTCCACATGCTGGCCGCGCACATGGAAAAGGATGAGGTTGCGCTCGGCTTGTTTTCGCATTTGTGCGTCAAGTTCGGGCAGAAGTCCTTCATCGAAGCGGTAATGTTGGTCGTTGTGGTAGTCAAGTATTATTCTCGTCACTTTCGGATTGGTGAGGAAGAATCCGCCTGTGCTGTTCCAAATTTCGCTGTTGAAGCGTGTGAACTGGTTGGAGATCAGGCTCACACGGTATTTCGCCAGTCGGAACAGTTGTGGCATCATTGGCACCGACGACCACGAGCCCTCTTGATCCACGCTGTGCATCGATAGCATTTCTTTCATCACATTTGATGTGAGGGTGTAGGGTGTAACTGCATTGCTGAATGCCACTAAGTTGCCTTTCTTCATTTCCTCCATCATTCGTGGGGTGGTGGGTTTGTCGTAGCCGTAGATTTGGGCATGGCGCTTGATGTAACTTTCGCCAATCATCAGCACGATGTTGTTCGCCTTGTAATCGCAGCCCTCAATCCTCGTTCTTGCCGACACCTTTACCAGTTCGTCGCATTGCTTGGAGGTGAGTTCGTAGAGTCTGATGCCGTGCATCACTCGGCTCAATGGCGTGCACGCTCCGCAGCCGCCGGCTTGTTCGCCTTCGGTGAATCGCTTCTCAAATTCGCTCACCGATGTACTCGTCATCGAGTACCAGTAGCGTGGTTGCATCGAGAGCCAACCGGTGCGCACATAGTAGAATGTGCCCACAGCCACTATCAGCACCACTTTCGCCACCATCGTGCAGCGAGGGTATTGTGCTAATTTGCGGAACAGCGGCAGCAATGTGCCTTTCGCCCGAATCAGATACAGCACTGCCGCCACAGCCAATCCGAGAAGGAATGCAATGAGGTATCGGAGTGTGTAGGACTGAAGCACGAATCCATGGAAAAACTCGCTCGATTCGCGTGGGTTGGTTTCCATCAGCAGTTGTATGGCTTGGTACGACAGCGGCAGGTTGAAGTGGTTCGATAGCCACACCTCCACCGTGCTCAGCAAGCCGAGCAGAATGATGAACACCCATTCCAGAGCCGTGCGCCATTTGTCTTTTTCCACCAGCGACAGGAGCAGCGAGAGGGTGAACAGTTCGGGAATCATGAATTTCATTTGCAGGATTACGCCTCCCAAACCGTATTTCAGAGGAATGTAAACAGCCATTACCGACAAGGTGAACGCCCACATTCGTGTTAGCGGACGTGCTAAAAAGTCGATAATGGCTGTTGCCGTTGTTTTAATTCCAATCATCTTCGTTGATTGAACGTAGTGTATCTTTATTTGGTGATTTCCACTTCCACAGTAGCAGGTGCAGACTCGTTGTTGCACTTATCCACTGCGGTCACGGCATACACATATTTGCCTTTAAGTGTGCCGTGGGTGTGGTAGCAGGTTTCGCCAGTGATTTCCACAATGGCTTCTGCCTTGTTGGTATCTACTGCCTCGCCCTTTTTGAAGCGATACACCACATAGCGAGCTGCCTTTTGCATTGCGTCGGTGGCTTTTGGGGCGTTCCAGCGCAGCACGGTTTCGCAGCAACTTGCCTGTGCCTTGAGTTTCTTCACTGCCTCTGGAGCCTTGTTGTCGAGCCAAGTATATACGGGTGGAAGCGCTTGTGTGGTCATGTACTTGCGTTTGAGCATGTCGCCCACGCCCTTGAAGTTGTTGGTCAAGGTGTAGCCTGGCCACCAAACCACGCCGTTCACGTTGTCGAGTTTGTGGAGCAGTTCCATCTTTTCGCCGAGTTGGTTGTCGATGGTGCTGTCGCGGGTGTCTTTATGTGTCATCATATTTGCCACCGAAAAACCGTAGTACATGCCGCGGCCGTATGCTTCGCCGTTCCACCAGGGCATCAACTTTTCACCGCTTGCTCTTGGGTGTTCCTGTTCCCAGTAGAGTTGAGGCACCATGTAATCTACCCAACCTTCCTTGGTCCACTTGGGGCAGTCGGCGTAAAGTGCGTCGTAGCATTCCAAACCGTGGGTTTCGCTACCGCGAGCGTCGGTTTTCTTGTTGCGCCAGATGCCGAATGGACTGATACCAAGTTGCACCCAAGGCTTCACCTCTTGCAGGGTGTTGTGAAGCTGTTCGATGAGCAAGTCCACGTTGTGGCGGCGCCAGTCGCCTTTGTCGGTCCAACCTTCAGCCTTTCCGTATTTCTCCCACGATGCGCTGTCGGGAAATTCTACGCCGGACACAGGGTAAGGGTAGAAGTAGTCGTCCATGTGAATGGCATCCACATCGTAGCGGTTGATGATGTCGCGCACCACCACGTCGATGAAGTTGCGACTTTCGGGCAAAGCAGGGTCGAAGTAAATCTTGCCGTCGGCATATTTCACAAACCACTCAGGGTGCTGATAGTATATGTGTCCCTGTGCAGGTTTGTCGTCTTTTCCGCTGGTCACGCGGTATGGGTTGATCCAAGCGTGCAGTTCCATGCCGCGCTTGTGGGTTTCGTCGATCATAAATTGCAATGGGTCCCACACTGGGGTTGGTGCCACGCCGGCAGTGCCGCTAATCCATTTGCTCCAAGGTTCAAGTTGGCTGGGGTAGGCTGCGTCGGCTTGTGGGCGGATTTGCCAGATAATGGCGTTCACGCCGTTGGCTTTAAGTTCGTTGAGTTGCCAAATGAGGTACTTTTGGGTCTCTTCTGGAGTCATTTTTGCGTATTGGCTCTGACCGATGATATGGAGCCATGCGCCTCTGAACTCATGTTTCTTTGCATTTTGTGCCATGCTGCCAATTGCCGCCAAGGCAATCAAAACGGCTGTTAATAGTTGTTTCATTCTTTTCATTTTATTAATTTTAATGCAAAATTACGACATCGTTAAATTTTCAGCAAATCTTTTTCTGTTATTCGGCTGAAATCTGTATTTTTGTGTGGTCATAAACAAACATCATTGAAAATGCTCACACAGAATCAAAAAATAGCTTTCACAAGCATTCTTATCGAAATGGCAAATGCCGACGGACTGATCGACGCACGCGAATGTGTGGCTGTCAAGAAAATTTTAAGCAGCCTTGGCGTTGACAACGAAACTTTCCTGTTGGCGCGCGAAATTCCGTTGCCTTTGGCGATTGATGTGATGGGCAATGCTTCTACCGAAGGAAAAATCTTCCTCGCGAAAAAACTCGTTGAGGTAATTGATGCCGACGAAAAAGTGACAGATACCGAAATCGCGTTGCTTAACGCCGTGGCGCATCGCCTCAAAATAGATTCCTATTTTAAATAAATTCCCCATACCGTCGTATCCCCTTAAAAAAATCGCTCTATTCTATTATATAATGTGTAAAGCAAACTAATCTCAAACCACACATTTCCCCAAATTATTGCCATATTACCCTTGCATAAACACTCTTCCTTATCCTATCTTCGCTCCCATAAAGTCCAAAACGCACTATCCACCCTCCAAAATCTAATTTCTAACCTCTAATTTCTAATTTCTGAATTGGTATTTCAGGTGTTTCGGGTGTTTCAGGTGATTCAGGTGATTCGCTGAAAAAGCCCGATTTGGCGTATGGCTCAAAAAACCGCGAAAAAAAAGTGAAAATTTTTCTTTCAGATTTTCAGTGAGTTATAAAAAAGTGTGAAATTTTTCTCCCGAAATATTTTGCTGGTATTGAGAAAAGCTATAACTTTGCACTCGCTTTTCAGGGGTAACACTCCGACACGGGAAGCG
>ENA-OUQN01000491-OUQN01000491.1-human-gut-metagenome-genome-assembly--contig:-NODE-491-length-31917-cov-31.016666_pt1 | contig 31917 bp, 30 predicted proteins | sample MGYA00237950_ERZ548832 | MGnify/ENA primary metagenome ERZ548832 (study PRJEB26490, sample SAMN05194703) | human gut metagenome | biome: terrestrial biome; feature: human-associated habitat; material... | reverse complement strand
CGACGAATTCGGCGAAAATACCGATTACCTTCGTAAGCTAATTATCTAGGAAAATGGGCAGGTCTACAAGAGTACCACCTATGGAGCGTTTACCTTAAAAGAGATGTACGTACAGTTTAATTCGCGAAACGGCGGAAATCCACTCCTTGCACGGAACGAATTGAAAGAATTGATTCAGACATACAAAAGCTCACAGTTTGAAATATTTCGTGACTTTGCATCTTTATTGAAAAAATTCGAAGACCCTATTGTTAATTCATTTATTATGGTCGAAAAAATCGGGAACGGCAAAATTTATGATGCACGTTTATCTAATGGTCCCATCGAATCCATTAACCGCAAAGTAAAAGATTTAAAGCGACTGGGCAGAGGTTTCCGCAACTTTGAGCACTTTCGCAACAGATTTCTTTTTGCAACCAGACAAACACCGGTGCTTAATGGAATCACTGATTATAACCCTGTAGCTTATTATGAAGAAGATGATTTTTAGGAGGAAACCACATGGAAAACTACTGTGCATTTAGTAAAAACCACACTTGCCTTAAATGGCTTGACTACGTAATAACACGTCAAGAACTAGAGGAAGCAGACCCTCTCTGTCACGGAAACTGGATAGAGATTCAACGCAAGAACCAATACATTCAGACCCTACATGAGATTCTGGACAGCAATCACATCTCATACCCCGATGAAATATAGTTTAATTTAATAAAAGGTCTGGCTACCCAGCCAGACCCTCATAAAAGACCCTCACGAAAGACCCTAAAACCAGACCCTATCGAAGAACCCTAAAAAACTATGCTTTTTTTAATGCCAGACCCTATCGACAAACCCTAAAATAGATTGGCAAACACTAAAGAACTTTGATTATCCTTACAAGTTTTGAATATACATCATATTTCTTTTAAAACTTCAACTATTTCCTTTTTATATTCCATGTTATTAGATATTGCACTCCGTATCAAACTTTTTTCAGTAGTTTCATCGAATTTTATATATTCTTCAAAATAAAAAATTATAAGCAATGTATTTACAATACTCGATAACACTTCTACTTGTTTTGTTAAAAAGTTCACATCCTTTTTTATAAATTTAAATTCATCCAAGTATTCTGTCTTTTGGAAAAAATTACTGTTTGTTCCATGAAAAAAATTAGATAACTCTTTATATTGTCTAGTCCAATCTTCAATAACCTTAGATGCTATTTCCTGCACTTCAGCATCATCAACATTATACTTCATTGAATATGGATAATTTTTTATATAATCCTTCAATTCATTAAAACCACTAACAGTCCTTGAATTATCATCCATCTCTTTTTTAAATAATTCTACAGGATGTTCGCTATAAAAAATAAACGTCAATATTAGTTCTTGAGTTCTTCTTAACATTATTAATGCTGGAATTTTCATATCAATATTTCCCAATAAGATAATATGAACTGCATTTGATAACATTTCTTGAAAATACATTTCCGTCTTTGGCACCTGATGAAAGTAAACGTCAAACCATGCGCCAGTCATTAAAATCAACGCCGCCCATTATTGGCGACGTGGCTTCCTGCATTCGTCCGGAAGACTATCTGACCATGGCATGAGATAGTCCAGCTTTTCTGGATCTATATTTTCTTTTTCCTCACAGAGTTTTGGCAGTTCTGTGAGGATATATTTAAAATAATAATACGGCCGCAGATTATTCAGCTTGGCTGTTTCTGAAATACTGTATACCATCGCACTGGCAGATGCTCCTTTGGCTGTATTGTGGAACATCCAGTTTTTCTTGCCGAGGCAAAAGGTGCGTATGGCTCTCTCCGAGGCAGAATTATCGATAGGGACATCTCCATCTTCAAGAAATACCTTAAGATATTTTTCCTGATTGATTATGAAATTCAGCCCCTGGCCTGTTTTGGATTTTGGAGGTACCGCACAGTCGTTAACCTGTTGTTTTACCCACGCAAAAAATTCCTCAACCAGCGGCCGAATCAATTCCTGCCGTTTTTGAAGCCGTTCCTCTGATGAGAGCCCTTTTAACTCAGTGTCAGCATTATAAAACCCGGCTATCTTCTGCAATGCCTGATAGGCAACAGACTGCCTTACAGAAGACGGATCCTTTTTATCGGCAGCCTTAACCGCATCCGCAAAATCACGCCTTGCATGCGCCCAGCAGTTTGCGTTTGTCACATCTGGAAGCTTTTTATCAACTAGATGATATTGCTGCAGGCTGTCCGTTACAAGGATTCCTTTGTAATCCTTGTAAAAATCCAGAGGCTTTTGATGATCACGTCCTTTTTGGTACTCATATATCACAATCGGGCGTCGGGTATAAAACTCTCCGGAACGGTGCACCCACATATAGCACTTGCTGTTTGGGTGGTCGCTGTCTGCTATTACTTGAGTCGGTGTTTCATCTGACTGTGTGACATGCAGTGACAGCAGCTCCTGCTTCATCCGTTCAACAAACGGAGTGAAGTACATCTGGGAGCATCTGACAATCCAGTTGGACATTGTCTGGCGTGATATATTTACGCCATTACGTTGAAACTCCTGCTCAATCCGGTGTAATGCTGATGAATTCACATATTTTACATTAAGTATTGATGCCAGTAATGATGGCGTCACTATACTGTTGCGAAGCAAGTCCTTGGGTCTGTTTCCACGAAGGAACTCATCCTGATGATCACCATCAGTTCCCACATACACCTCGACAGTATGAATTTCGACAGTCCATGCTTCGGGCTCATGACGAAGCCTCTTGTAGGTTTCATCCGGCATACGGCGCCAATTGCCTTTTCCATAAAAAGCATCCAGCTGTTCTTCAGAAACACTGTATGGCGGAAGTATTTCTTCCGGGAAATCTTTCAGGTCGATATTCCGCTGTCCTTTTTTCTTTGCACGCTTGGCAGTAATGACCTCTTCAGCAGAAGGCTCCCTGGAAGATTCATCATAGGCGGCGTCCGCTTCGTCAAAAAACGAAAGCTGGCCTTCGATTGATTTTAAGCTCTCTGTATGCCTGCCAAATCTATAATTATTGGCAATGCGGACCTGCTCAATGAGTTTTTCGATGTTATCATTTAAAGCATCGAGCTGTCCCTGCATCATAAGAACAATGGTAATCAGTTCTTCGCGGCTGCAATTATTCAGTTCTTCCAATGTATGTTTCTGTGCCATTGCTTCACTCCCTTAAACTGTTTTCATTATAACAGAAGCAGCTTTAATTAGCGAATTCTTGTGTGTTAGCTCTCCGTCATTATGCCTATCGCTATAAGGCTATAGGATGCTGATAAACGCAGGGAAATATAGAGCTTTCAAATTTCAAGATATTTGTTTCAAGTAACTGCTAACCATTGTACCAGTTGTGAAAAAGGCATATAAACCAGGTTCAACTATAGATTTTTTGACGTCATAAATGTCTTTGAAAAATCTCTGTTTTGCACAAACTCAGAAGGGATTTTGTGGTGTTACATCCTTGATTTTAGGATCGAGCGGATTTAAACCGAGCATCAGGTAATCGAATTGCTCTTCGGTAAGATCCGCAGCGTCTTCCGTGGTTCTTGGCCAGGATAGTGAACCGGATTCAATCCGTTTATACAGCAAAAGAAATCCATCGCCCATCCAAAGCAGTCCTTTAATCCTGTCGGAACGTCTACCGCAGAACAGGAACAAGGTTCCTTTCTCAAAAGGATTCTGCTTATATTTGTCACCAATGATCATCGAGAGACCATCAATGCCTTTGCGCAGATCCACTGTACCACACGCAAGCACAACCCGATTGATTTTAGCAACGTTCTCCAGCATGGACTACCTCCTTTAAGAGCCTGCTTAGCACAGCATCTGAAACATCGTTTGATATTTCGAGAATGATATCACCATTCCTGACAACTGCAGTCGCGTTAGAAGCTGACGAAAATTCCCGTGTTTGAATAGTTTTCTCTGATGTAACAGGGGCAGCTATTTCAACAAAAGAAATTTCGGCAGGATTTTCGGTTGTTACAGGCAGCTGCATCTGGTCGTATGATTCTTTACGAAACTTGCGCAGCCAGTAATAATAAGATTTTTCCTTGATATCATTGTCTTTCAGCCATTGATGGACAGTTACGTTTGCAGGTCGTTCCTGACATTGATTTATGATATTTAACCAGTTAGCACGCCTTACATCGTGAGTACATTTATCCATGATAGTTTGCCTCCTCTAAAAAACTATTAGTTTTTTCGTGTCTTATAGAGTGTCTCACAAAAATGCTAATTATCCAAGGCGCGTGGTTTGACGTTTACTCTTGGACATCGTCCACAAATGGTTACAGAAGCAGTTACCAAACAAGTGCAAGAAGCAGGTACCGTATTTGCTTTAGGAAGTGAACTGGAAATGGAAGCTGCCAAAAAGGTTTGTGATTGCATTCCCGGATTAGATCAGATTCGTTTTTTAAATTCAGGGACAGAAGCTATCACATATGCACTTAGGCTTGCAAGAACATATACTGGTCGGAAAAAAATAATACGTTTTGAAGGAATGTACCATGGTTTTTCTGACGGCATTTACTGGAATAAACATCCATCTCCAAATGCAATTGATCAATTAGGCAACTGTATACCTGAGCCACAAGGTCCCGGATTGCCTGATGGCATTAAAGATACATTACTAATTTGTCAATGGAATGATTTAGAATCATTAAAAAAAATAATAGAGAAAAATCATACGGATATTGCAGCAATTATAACAGAACCTGTAATGTGTAATACAGGTTGTATTTTACCAAAATCAGGCTATTTAGAGGAAATGAGAAAAATATCCGAAAAATATGGGATTTTACTTATTTTTGATGAGGTTATTACTGGATTTAGAATGGGGCTGACTGGAGCTCAAGGATATTATAATATTATTCCAGATTTATCAGTTTTTGCAAAAGGGTTAGGAGGAGGATATCCCGTTGCAGCTTTGGGAGGAAAAAAGGATGTTATGAAACTGGTGGACAATGGAACAGTTAGTATTGCCGGTACATATAGTGGCAATGGGATTGCTCTAGCTGCGGTATCTGCTACAATGGACTATTTGCGTAACGAAAACGTATATACAGAAATGAATAGAAAAGCAGCAAAATTAAGAGAAGATTTAAATGAAATATTGAAAAAATCTAAAATTGCAGCTTATGTGACCGGTATTGGTGCAATTTTTCAAGTATGGTTTTCAGACAAACCTATAACGAATTACAGAGAAGCTGTTAAGTATGCCCGTGGTGATATATTCCATATTTGGTGGGAAGAAATGCTATATCAAGGTGTTCTATTTCATCCGCATTATTTTGAAAATCTTTTTGTTTCTACTGCTCATAGCGATAAAGATATTGAAGAAACATTAGACAGGGCAGAGCAAGCGATTAATATAGTTGAAAAAAGGTGTGATTTGTAGCAAAAATTAATGGCTACTATGTTTTTTGTAACTTAGTAGCCATTATAAACTTTTCGTATAAAATATATCATTAAAACTATAACTGGCTTTTTAAGAGACTTTCAATTATTTTATTAAAAACTTCCAGTATTGTATCTGATGAAATGAATATTTCAAATAAATCATCCATAATATGTGGATTAATATATGTTTTTATAAAATATATTATTCTTGCCCATTGCAATTGTTCCAGTGTACGATTTTCAATTTGTGAATTAGTAGCAGAAAAAATTTGCAATAATTCATCTTCTGAAAAAGCATCCCCTGTTTGATTAAGAAAACGGATAGTTATATTAGGATATCTTAAATAATTTTCTTTTAAAGTACGAATTACTGCTTTTCGTATAATAGGATGGTTAAACTTAGTAAATTTACCTAACGCTTCAAGAGCTTCGTCTGGCCAATTCACAGACATCTGATTTATTGCCTTAATAATTTGCAAAATTTCATCATATAGCCCATTTTTTTCAAGCTTTTCCAACAATTTCCAAAAAGCTGATAAGTATAATTCAGTAGTTGTTTCATTTGAATTTCCAATATATTTTCCCATTGGTGCTGTATAAGTATAGTCAGTTAATATATTAAACCCATCCTCAAACTCTACTTCAAATTTATCTTCAAATTTGCGGCAAGTCGATACACGCTCCATAGAAGGGCTGATAAACATTTTATATTCATAATCATCAACCAATTTATTGTAATAGTTTAAATAGGACTGACGATCAAGCGGATTAGTTACATAACTTGATAAAAATAGGGCACTTGAATAAAAATCCAATTCAATTACCGATGTATTTTCATCAAATGTATTATATAAAGCATTTAAGTTATATAACGCATAATCAGAATTATATACTGCCATGTATACAAATACCATATTACAGACAAAAAACTCTAGTGTCTCACCAAAGTGATCCACTAATGAACTTATAGTAGATAATTCATTTGAGGATAAATTTTTCTTCCTTTTTACATGTTCTAGTATAATTGGCATTTTAGATTTTTGTGGATATAAATAATATTGTTCTTCGAGATTATTGTCTGCATTAAAAAAAATAAAATAAGCATTCTTTAAGAATGTATCTTTAATCTGTATAATATTACGTTCATCTAGATTATATTCTAAAGATTCTATTTTATTTAAAACTAATGTAGCTATAGATTGATAAATATCTTTATTTGTATTATCTTTACCTACTCTTCCCATAACCCAAAGTAAAGAAAATAGCGACATTATAGGCTTATCAGGAATTAACACATATTCTACATTCTGTCTAAAATATTCAGCGGTTTGAGATAATATATTACACTTTCTAAGACCAATTGAAAAACGATCATTAATAAGCGCATTGCACTCCAAAGTATACGAGGTTGAATTAACGGTTCTTAAGTACGCTAAGAGTTTAAATGCATAGGTATCTTTCATAAACCCTGTAGAATGAATAAAAAAATTTACTAATGTTGAAAATTCTGGGTAATGCGCATCAAAATTCTGAACATTACTTACGTATGTCTCTGCATTATAACAAGACATATATCTAAATACATCATTTACAAATTTTGCAACAAATTTAGATGATTTTGAGTTGTTGAGCAATGAATAGATTAACTTTATTACTTTTCCGAAATCGTTACAGTTCACACCTAAATATCTGACAATTCCGTTGTATACGGCTACAGGCAAATGACTTTCTAAATAATCGCGACTGAATTGATTAGAATACTGCAAAAAAACATCAATATATTGAGTGCTACTGAAATAGCTTGCTAAGCAACATTCAAGTACTAAATCGTTCTTAAAATCTATGTTTCCCTCTTCAATACTAATTATATTTTTTAATATGTTATTATTTTGGAGATACTCAGTTGTTCTATGCGAAAGTTTTGTAGGCATATATGGTTCCACATAATTACATAAAATGGAATATGCTAATTTTTCTAATGCCTTTTTTGCAATACCACTAAAAAAAGTTTTCTCAAAAATAGTAAAAATATTAATTTCATCAATATCATCTAAAATACAAATATTTCTCTGAATCAATCCATAAATAGATGGTTCCTTTATAAGTTCAACCATATCATCTGGAATATAGGTATAACTTGAAACAGATAAAATATTAGCTTTTGCTTGTCTTAATTCAAATTCATCAAAATCCCAAAGTCGTGTGGCATAATTGTTACTTCCTTTATCTTCGCTCCATATTACAGAATTTAAATAGTTTATATCTAATAACGGAAAAACATTATTCCATATATCTGTCCGTAAAGTTATAAAAAATTTAATACGACAGTAGTTCCTAATCACATAAGATAGTTCTATAAGTTTATTCAATAATGAGGCAATTTCTTTTACTGTACCAATACGATTTCCTAAATTATCAATAGCAAAAACAAAATACTTATCTTGTTCATATGCCCATTGAGAAAATTGATACAATACAGTATATGGATCTTTTGAAGCGTAGCCCAATTTTTTCACAATGTAGTCCAATAAGTCATTTGTATAAGTTGTCATCGCATTTAATGGAACAACCCAAATTTGTCTGTCTGATTCAAATGAATTGCAAAGTTGAGCCATCAACATACTTTTACCAATACCAGAATTACCTGTAATAACGCAAAAATTTTTATGCTCATCAAGAATGAAATCATCAAAAATATTCGCTTTTGTTCGTCGGACAGTTAAAAGCCCTTTGGAGTCTGAGTCAATATTATTTGTAAATTCTGTCTGGATCTTTCGAATTTTCGCTTCTACTAACGCCCAAATAAATATTGAATCCACATGAAAAAGAGTTTTATCTTTAAATAATTCCATCGCGATTACTTGTAACGCTTTATCAAAGTTGTAGTTAATATATTTTATATTTATACCATTTTCCTTAAGCACTTTTACTAAAGGAGCGTTTTCATCAGGTTTATTTACATTACACCAGTATACATTTTTTATGTTTCCTATATTTTTATGGAATAATTCGGCTATTTTATTATCCCAACCGCTATAGCCCAAAAATACAATGGATTCATTTTGTATTAAATATTCAAATAGATTCACAAATTCCTGTTGATAGGCTTTATTTTGTATTTCTGAAGCAGTAAGGTGGGTTATTAATTTTCCGTCTAAATCTCCATGCATTTTAAGATAAACTGGCTTTTGTGACTTTGAATTTATAAAATACTGTGTCGGGACAGCTGTTGCTGGCGTAAAAATCTGAAATGCATCCACCCCCATAAGTGCTTGTGTTGTTTCTAACAGGTTTGCAAAATTCGTAGTTATTACAGAAGATATGCAATTTTCCTTGGCTAACAATATTAAAAGTTTATACCCATCAGAAGGCAACCACTTATCACTGCTTTTTATTAGCCGTTGTATTACCATGCAACGTGATTCCTCATCAAGTGATTCAATAATGCTGTTAAACTCTTTGTCTATTTGCTCAAGTGATTCATAAGAATGTATTCTCTTATTTCGAACGAAAGATACGCTTTCTTTTTTCAACTCTGAAAAAGACACACCTCCACTAGAAACATCGGCTCCAGCCCCCAGAAAAATACATATTCCATGTTGTGTATTACATTGTTTTGATATTGCACTTAATTCAGAAATAAATTCAAGTTTAGATATATTATTCATTTTACCGCCTCATATTTTAATGCAACGCATATCTTTAGCATTAGATTGTTGTAATAAGGGATAGTATTTGGTTATCCATCCAATAATTCCTAATTATCCACACTATTCTCATTCAACACATCCAACAGATAACTCCTGATTATCATTTAATTATTGTACCACACATTCCCCAAAAAATCATCTTATTCTACAAATTTCGTCACTCCCTGAATTTCGTCACTCCCCATCTAACAGCACACCCATATTTGATACCACAGCATCCAGCACCCTGCATATGTACTCTTTCTCTCTGCTCGATTTCCCTGACACATACTTTTCCATGTTATTTCTACAAGCGCTCTCATATCCAAACAGCAGATAATCCGTACTCACTCCGAGTATCTGTGCCAGTTCCATCAGCTTATCCACAGAACAGAAAGTTTCCCCGCTCTCAATCCTCTGCAACTGACGTTCACTGGTATAGTCCAGTTCCTCCGCCAGTCTGCTTTGCGTCATTCCATTACGGAGCCTGATTGCCTTAATCCGCTCACCAACAGCTTTCTTGTCATAATACTGCATTGATTACTCTTTCCGAAGTCTTATGTATTGCTTAAGCTGTAAGTATTGTACCGCAGGCTCAACAACAAGCAGAGTGACTACACCCACTATTTTAAATGGAACATCGTACACCTTTTCCGCATATGTCTTTACATATTTTTGATAAAATAAAAAAACGACCATTTGGGCATAGAAAAAAATCGCAAGGTCATTCTAATGTTGTATGATAGTATTAGAAATTAAGGAAGGGATTTTATAAAACCATGAACCCAGAGAAAAAACAAAAGATTGAAAAAATTTGAAGATTATCGCAAAAAGAGAAGGCATCACACCGGAGGAAGTCAAATCTGAGAGTGGGCGGGCTATTTCCTATGCCTTGCAGCGGCACTACCTCTATGTCCTTTAAACTTGTCAATGTTACTCACCGTCATTGCGTCTTTACCATTGATAAACAGCTTCGGGATTTTTCCTCAATGACCGTTCCCTCCTTGACTGCCTTTTTCATTCTGTAAGCAGCGTTGTTTCCCGCATGTTTTTTAAACAGAATAAATCCATGTAGAATCACAAACCTGATTTTTTGTACTGTCAATATTTCGCACTGACAGCAGCCGTTTTTATGACTGCTTTATCGTGATGTTTTCATGATTATTGAAAACATTTGTTGTCAAGGTTGTCTGTTAAGTGGAGCTATCATTCGTATAGGTGGAGCTCAAAAGCGTGCTGATGGTGTCGCTGGCGCGAAATATTCAATAATTACCGAAGAATTAGTGTTGCCACCCGCTCAACAATATACAAGTTTGAATGTGTTTTACTCTGTTCGTTACTTTATTTAGCACTTACAAACAAATAGCAAGGTCGAAATTTAACATAATCAACCTTGCCATAATTATAAGCGTAATATCCGTATTTATTTTTCTTTTATATTATTCGAAATAATATCTTAACCTGTAATAATCAAAAATGATGTAGATAATAAACCCCAACCAAGATTCTCTCTCGTTTCTTCTACTTCAACCTCTGCGTCAAATCCATTTTCTAAAACTTCTTCCATTGTAAGTTCTTTGTTTTCCATGTCCATTTTCCTCCGATTATTTTATTTTTGTTGTGATATTACGCTATAATCCAACTTATAACTGTATAAATAATTCCAATCGATACAGTAGTTAAGAAAATAACGCTTAAAATATAGTATATCGCCAAGAAGATTTTTTTATAATTCCTTACTTTGATATTTTCACTCAAATTTCTCATACTATCCTTAGCAACTTTATTAAGATTACTTACTTCCAATAAATCTGACAATACATAATAACCATCTAATTTCATAAATGGAAGCAAGTTAGATACTATGAAAAAAAACGGAATAGTTATCACTTCAAGTGCAAGCCCTTTTTTCAAAACAAAGTCTCCTATATAAATCAAAATACCCACTATTGCATTGAAATAAACACCTCCTAGTGATGTCATAATTTTTTCTTTTTTAGATGCCATACAAATATCAGATGTATCTACATAAAACATAGGTATTCCGTAATTCATTTTAAAACCATAAGAATTAATTTCTCTTCCTGCTTTCAAGCAAAAACATACATGCCCCATTTCGTGGGCAAAAATATTTAATATCAAAAACATTCCATAGATAAATGTATTCCCCTTTAAATCCTCACTGCCTCCAAAAGATTTTCTTAATTCTATTGTTCCTACTGCTAACAGCAGTACAAGCATAAATAGTACCATTTTCCAATCAAATATCTGTGATGGAAGATTTTTTATAACTCTATCTAAGCTTTTTTTATATGGAATCCGTATTAAGCATTCTCTTTCTAATCTGTATTTCTTTTTGTTTCTGAATAATTCGTCTAATTTTTCGCCAAAGCCATATTCTCTATAATGTTCCAAAATATATTGATACGCAGTTCCATTAACCCGAAAATATACATTGTTTTCAATGTCTTTCACTACACAATATTCTTTTTTAAAACTAATTTCATAGTCAAGAATTTGAACATTATTTGTCATTTCTCACTGTTTCAAGATATTTTGCATATATCTTTTCCTTTTCTTGCTCCAAATAAGGATTTATTTCATTCATAAACTGTTTATCAGAAAATATTTTTCTGCACAAATCACATTTATTCACATATTTTTCATTGAAAAATTTTCGATAACCTATTTTCTCTGCTAAATTCAAGTACCAATTCAATCCTTCGCTCTTTAAAATTCGGATGTTCATATTAGAATTATACTTTCTATACAATCCTTCAAGTGTGTACTCTTGAACATTTCCAATCTTTAAAGGCTCTGTTGCGCCTGCCTGTGAACAGCAAGGATATACGTCACCATTTGGAAAAATAGCAAAATATGTAGTTTCAAAACATCGATTTGCTCGTGAGAATATATAATCATCATATATTAAATCTGACTTGTCGATCTGCGTATATGCATTTCCCACAGGAAGGCAAGCTGCTGTATAATGTGGAACATTTACCATTTCTTCTGCAAGTTCATCAAAGATTCTAGCTAATTTACTTCTGTTTTTCGTTATAACGCTCCCAATGTCCACTGGCAAACTCTTTTCACTACTAGCCCTTAATATATTTTTTATCCTGTCAACACTAACATATTCACCATGAAATTGGTCTACGCTTAATGATAATCGGTCTAAACCAGCTTCTTGTATTTCCGAAACTATTTCCAATGCTCTATCATATGTAACGCCCCAAAAACCATTGGATGTACATATCGCTTTCTTCCCAACGGATTTTGCATGTTTGATTTCGCTTATAAGACTTTGATATTCCAAAAATGGTTCTCCACCCGAAAAACCTATTGTTTCCACCGTATCAATTTGGGTAGATTCTTCTATAATTTTATCTATCCACTCTAAAGGCATCTTCTCTTTTGTATTAGGTGAACATCCAAAACAACACATTTTACACTGTGCAGTACACTGCTTAGTCATTAAAAAAGCAATAATTTTCGGATATATTCTATTTTTCATTTTTCCTTCCTTTCTGTCCCTTCATAATTCCAATATAATAGATACCAAATAAAACAAATATCCAAACCAATAATCTTATAATACAATTCCAGTAACATCCCATATCATTCTGAGTAAGGTATGCATTTACATTTTCCGTAATGATACTATGTCCATCAAGCATGAACAAACGACCTTGAATGAGAGGCAATGGCAAAACATTAAGTATCGATAAAATCATTGTTCCAAATATTATAATGACAATGGTAAAAATCCGTTTCTTTGCATAAAAAGCTAATAAACAACTTAACAAAAGAGTGTATATATACTGTAAAATAAGAATTACCAATATCCCCACACTATGAATAACATCCGTTTTTTCTTTTAAAAAATATACTCCTGATCCCAACATGATAATTACAACACCAAAGAACATCAACACGATAGCCCTTGTCAAATAATACCTTTTTCTCGATATTCCGATATTTTTATAGAAAAAATCATTGTTATTCTCATAATCTTTGGTAAGATAATTTCCTATTGATGGTGCAAACACAAAAGGCATTAACTGACTTATTCCACAATAGTAATCATATTGAATGCTAATGCTGCCTTCAAACATTGGCTGTACAACAATACTATTTATTATTGCAGCAAGAATCATAACAACCATGCCTACAACTAATCCAATCCAATCTTTTCCTTTTATCATTCTTTTTATTTCAAATATCAATAGCATATCTTATTTCCCTCCAAACACATATTTCTTCATAATACTGTCTTGAGATTCTCCTGATATATCTTCTATCGTTTTAGTGCAAGGATTGATAAACCAATATTTCCCTCCCAAGTAAAACACTTCTGCCAAATCATGCGTCGTAAAAAATGCTAATCTATTATTTTGTGAATGATATTTTTTTATAAATTCTAATAATTCCTGTTTAATTCCGGCATCTAATGCATTTGTAATTTCATCATATATAATAATTTTTTTACCGGATGCGAGTGCAACAAATATTTCTACCCGCCGCTTTTCTCCACTACTGAGTTTTCCGACCTTTTGATTTGAAATTCTGTCAAGCTTCAGCAAGGGAACTAACTCATCTATTTGTTTTCCATTAGATTTTCTTACAAAATCTACTACATCTCCTACCTGCAATTCATTAGGTACTCTCGCATAATCCGATACCACGGCTATTTCAGATGATGGGAAATCCACTTTCCCTTTAAAACGAGTTATTCCCAACAGAGCTTTGAACAAGCTTGATTTTCCACTTCCGTTTTGACCAATTAGATTTATAAAATCTCCGTATTCAACTTTCTGATTAATTCTTTCCAAAACCACTTTGCCATCGTATGCCAATCTTTCAATCTCTAGTTTCATCCAATCACTCTCCTATGCCAAACATAAAATCATCTCCAAATCTAACTGTTTGATACCATACATGATTTTCATTTTCGCAAAAAATACTTCCATTAAAACCTGATACTGCAAATCCAATCACACAAATCAATAAACCTACAACTATCAATATCGTTCCTGCTTTTACATATTTTTTTGTGTTCATTTTTGTATTCATCAATTTTCTCCTCGTAAACTATGTACCATTCTTTTCATTATTCTTATTATCCATAGTTTAGTTTTTCTATAACATAACAATAGCACCGGTAACAATATAATTAAAATTCCAAAACATATCATACCAACACCAAACTGGACAATTCCAACCGATATATATAAATTTAACATAACTAACGGTGTTCCAATTATACTTACAATTCCTACAACTAATAATCCTATTTCTATGCTCAAAAGAGAAATGGGTACACAAATTATCATAATGCATAAAGCCAAAATCAACGTTCCCCATATAGGAAATGTTATTAATACAAAAAAATGTTCTAATACGCTTTTTCTATCTTGGACAAGAAGCCCTGCGTTTCTTGTCTCTTCCAAAATTTTTGTTGCTATTTCCTTTGGAGAACCCATTTTTTCTATAGCTTCATGCTCGTTCAATCCATTTTCCAAATAGTCGTCGATCATTTCTTCATAATAACTGACAAACTCACTTCTTTCGCTATCATTTAAGTCTGCCAAATACCGATTCACTTCTCTAAAAAATTCTTTCTTATTCACTTTCTACCGTCTCCTTTATATACTCATATACATCCAACACAGTATTGAATTCCTGTACAAACTCCTGTAACTGTTCTTTGCCACTTGAAGTTATCTGATAATATTTTCTCAAACGCATATTATGTTCTACAGTATATATTGAAACATGACCGGAATTTTCTAATCTTCTCAGTATTGGGTATAGTGTCGACTCTGTGATTTCAATATGATTCGATATATCTTTTACCATTTGATATCCATAAGAATCGGACTTCATCAAAGTCGCCAATACACAATATTCTAATAATCCTTTTTTTAATTGTATATCCATTGTTTTACCACCTTACATATAAAATAATTGAATATTGACTTCTGATATTATTTTATTTTTATATACACACAACACAAAAAGTAATATAACACAATACAATGTTATACATAGTATGATACTTTATACAGCATAATATGTCAATATTTTTTACATTTTTTATATATTCATGTCCTCATTGTATTTTTTCTCACGTTAATTTCAGAGAATATAACACTCGCAAGGAGACGTTCAGATTTTGGGAACTGGCAAGCAGGCGCTTATTAATTTATCAAATGGAGAGCGTTCGCATATTCGAAAATTGATAATTTTTACAACATTTATATATACTGTAGTCACACTGCTTGTGTCTGCCATATTTATAAAATATTTCTCCCTAACGATAGTTAATCCTGAATTATTCATGAGCATATAAAAATGCTCAACACTACAAATCCTTGAGCCAGTTCACATGAAAACAATCGATTCATCCACAAAAAAGGGTAAACTACCCCTCTGAAATCCGTTAGAGTTATCTTGAACTGTCAAGGTACGTTATTAGTTGCTATTCCAACTGTACATTCAGCTGCTGGATATTTTCCAGCGTCCTGTAGAACTCTTTTTTATAAGGACAGCTACTGCATAGTTTGAATGTTATATATCTTGCTGAACGGACTGCTCTTGCAGCAATCTTTATCAGCTTTAAACGAATGGTATCCACCTGTTGTTTTCTCATATTTGCGGGGAGTACCAATCTCCTAAACCAATTTAATAAGTTGTAGGCAAGCATGTGAAGTCTCATGCGGTTGGCATTTACTACTTTGGAACGACTGCTGACAGCAGCAAGTCAAATCCACTTTTGCCTTCTTTTATGAAATTTTCCATCTTGCCGCGCCCACAGTAATACTGGATGACCTGATAAGGTTCCATATCCATGTTTGTAACAATAAAGGTGTACATATGCGTCAGCTGACCGTATGGTTTTTCAATCTTGAAAACCACGCGCCTTGGATAATCCCAGGAACCAGCCTGATACAGAAATTCGCCATAAGTTACAGCATAACTGATCTGATCCTCTTTAGTTGCATTGTATAAATCCTTATCTTTATCCGATGCAAGAGCCATAAGTGAAGAATTCTGTTTTAAGCGGATGGCATAGGAACAGCCATTCATCTCACAGGTTTTATAAAGTTTGGGAGATGAAAATCCACTGTCACCACGAAGATATGTTTTGATGCCTCTTTCCAGATATTCCTGAAAAAGTGGTTCCATAAATTTATCTGCATCATTGCTGCAGTGGAGTGTTCCATCACGAAGTTCTGCCTTTAGCAGATCCCCGGTCAGACCATCATAGCAGAGCAAAGGATGGTATCCGTGTGCCTGATAATGGAAGTTGAAGCCCTCTCCTTCCTGTTTGCCGTAGGTGTCAAATAAAGTACTGTCCAGATCCAGAAGCATATGTTCCGGATGCTTTATAGAATAGATGATATCTCTAAGGCTTTTATCAATATCATCAAACTGCATGAGTGTATCTTCCCCCCATGCGGTTGAAAAATCTTGACAGTGTTGGCTGTGAAGCCAGACCGTTCTTTTCAAGAATGGCATTAAAAACAGGATCAAGGGTCAGTTCATCAGAACAATCATCCTCGAAATAGGCGGAGATAATCTGATAAATCATCTGCATCAGGTTCTCATTGTCTTTGTGGAAACGGACTGACGTATCATTGGTTTTAAATTTGCTTTTGATCAGCTTGGTGAAGCCAATTTTAGCAGCGAATTCTTTTAGCAAAAGAAGACCTGCATCTTAGGAGAGATCTCCTCCATCAAAATTTATTTTAATTTGTCTATTGCTTTCTAATGATAAGGTGTTTACAATACTCATAAAGGGCTCCTTTGTTGGTATTTATTTTGATTAGACACCTTAATTTTACCACAAATGGATGCTCTTTTTTATTCACTTGATAGATGAAAAGCAGTATTCAGTTAAAATACAGTAACCATATGGCATTCAGCCACTTTCACGATACAACCGTGAATAATTCAGGTTAATTTTATAATTTGTCTTATTTTTTGATGATGACTCCTCTTTCTTACCTAGCCCCTCTATCTAATAGTGATCTAACATTTGTTTCTCGTACCTCCTGCCTCTTATTTACTTCAGATTGCATTTCTTTCAGCTTTCGATGAAGTGATTTTTCCCCATAGTTTATTTTCCAGTCCCTAATTTTCCTTTGATAAAAATCGTAATCATCAACCGCTATATTAAACAATCGGTAAAACTCATCTACTGTTTTATAACCATATTCCTGAACTATTTTAGATAGTCTCGATTTCATATTGTCAATCTTTTCTGTGGGGTCATCATATTCCTCTTGCAACTTTTTCCTTTTACCTGCCTTGAAAATACCAGTACATTTTGCTAATTCCATATAGACATCATTTCTGTCTGATTCTACTTTGAATATTGCTTGATTTTGTTTTTTTAGCTTGTCATTAGCTTCCAACATCTGATTCCATTTTAGAAGTAATGCAGGAGCTTTCGTTCTAGGTGGAATAGTAGGTTTTTCTTCTATTGGCTCTACAACCTTGTTCGATGCAGATTTTTCTTTATTAACAGGTTCTCCCTGTATTTGATCTGCAGGTGTCAGCGCATCCTTTTTCTCTTTTCGCAGTTCCAGTTTCAGAATAAACTCTCGAATCAGCTTTTCCAAAAATTCCACAGCATTGAATAATATCATAAACAGAAAAGACCTATCGTGACCTCTTTCTTTGATAGATTGCTGTACTTTATCTACAACCTGTTCTTTCTTATCATAAAGACCTTTAAAAGTTCTGCTGTCATGCTCGTTTCCTGGATTTACTGTGAAATCGATAATCCATCCGTTTTTATCACAGGCTGTTTCCATCCAATAGGCAAACACATGCTTATGTTCGCCCTTTCGGAACCATCCGCTTTCAGGATCTGTTGTACTGCACTTAGTAGTTTTTCCGTCTAGTGGAATGTCATCCGTATAGTCATCAAATTTATCATTGCCACCGGCTCCGGGCTTATTATGATCATTCTTATCTTTAAGCGGTTTCTTTCCATGTTTTTCTCTGTCAGTATCGATATCTTTGCGTAGCATATCAGCATAGAATAAGGCTTCTTGCTGTGCAATTCGTCTTTGCATCTTTTTGTTATTAGCCCTTGCTTTGACATGTGTTGCATCGACAAAGATTTCTGTTGGATCAACCAACTTGAAGCGGTAGCATTCTTCTAGGATATGCTGAAAAATCTGCTCAAATAAATCGGTATCCTTAAACCGACGGGTATAGTTCTTTCCGAAAGTAGAAAAATGTGGAACAGGATCAACACTTGTGACAATATTCCTGTCTATTGCCATTTTGGAAAATCCCGATTCATTGAGATTTCAAGTTTAACGCTTTATATACCTTTGATTCTTGCTATTAGGCTTATCTGGAATAGTGCGTTCCACCGCCCCAATATTTAATGCAGGATCCATATAATTCTTTCTAAATGTCTCACGTGATTTAAGCCCTAGCTGTTTCATTAAAGAAACGGCTGTATATGGCACATCGAATTCCATTACCTCAAGCAAACGTTTTACATATTCTGATTCATCATTAATGGATTTACGAATTTGTTCATTCACTTCATCAAGAATATCATCTATACGCTCCAACATAAATTCAATAAAAACATTCGAGTTTCCATTTACGTGGCACTCTGAAATTGCATTGTAATAATTATTTTGAAATTTTTCTATCTGGCTTTCTAATGGTATATAGGCAAATACTGGATTCCATTCATTTAATAACATGGTATGCCATAGTCTTGCAGTTCTTCCATTGCCATCTGAAAATGGATGAATAAATACAAATTCATAATGAAAAATCGCTCCCATTATCAATGGATGTACCTCTTTTCTATTTGTACTCATCCAACCGAATAAATCTTGCATTAGTGAAGGTACAAACTGCGGTGGCGGAGCCATAAAAATACAGGTATCACCATTAAAAACACCTTCATCACCATCGCGAAACCTTCCTGCGTCATCTTTTAATAGGTATTCCATAATTCCTTGAACTTTTTTCAGATCATCTAAACTATATGGATTGACCTTTCCAATCATTTCATACGCTTTGTACGCATTTTTAACCTCTTGAATCTCCTGCTCTGGTCCAAGAACCATACGACCATTTATGACATCTTTTGTTTGTCCTATAGTCAACGAATTGGCTTCAATTTTCAATGATGAATGCACCGATTTAATTCGATTATTTCTCCTTAAATGTGGCTTATTATCCAAATTGTGGTATATCTCTATTCTCCCTAGCTTAGTCGAAATAGATGAAACCAGATTAAGCATTTTTTCAGTTATAGTATATGGTGGTTTATATTCTTCCATAAAATCGCCTCATCTTGCTTATTATCTTGCTTATTATCTTACCATAATTATATATCTTTATACAATATCCATCTACAAATATCCACAATTTTAATACCTTCATACTGATAATTTTCATTTTTCGGTAACAGATTTTCTATTCGTATTCTACCATACCATAGTTGTTATGCCATTATTCTATTACCATTTTTTGAAAATAATTCTTTTTTTGGTAATAGATTCATTTTTCGATGATACACTTCACACAAGCGTTTCATTTTATTGAAGTATATTTACCATTGTCGTTATATTCCACTTATATTTTCCAAAGAATCCTAAAAAGGTGGACTGCCACACATAGCAATCCACCCTCTGCCTTATTACAATTAATTTGTAACTATCCGATTTGTCTGACGAGATTTATCATTTCGATTGCACCGAGCGCACAGTCATATCCTTTATTTCCGGCTTTTGTTCCGGCTCTTTCTATTGCCTGCTCGATGTTTTCGGTGGTGACTACTCCAAACATTACCGGGATTTCTGACTCGAGTGATACTGATGCGATTCCCTTTGATACTTCGTTGCACACATAGTCATAGTGGCTTGTTGCACCTCTGATTACTGCTCCGAGACAGATGATTGCATCATATTTTCCACTTTTTGCCATCTTCTTTGCGATGAGTGGTATCTCAAATGCTCCCGGCACCCATGCTACGTCTATGTTTTCCTCCGGCACGTCGTGTCTTACGAGTCCGTCCTTTGCTCCTCCTAAGAGCTTTGATGTGATAAATTCATTGAATCTTGCTACTACGATTCCTACCTTGATTCCATCCTGTGTCATTTTTCCTTCGATTACGTTCATTTTTGTTCTCCTTTTGTTTTTTATTTTTGCTAGTATGAGAGTATATGTCCCATGCGGTTCTGCTTTGTTTTCAGATAAAACAGGTCATGCGCTGTGGCGCTCATCTGAATTGGCACTCGCTCGCTGATTTCCATACCAAATTCTGAGAGCTGGTATACCTTGTCAGGGTTATTTGTGAGAAGGCGCAGGCTGTGTACGCCAAGCTCTCTTAATATCTGTGCTCCGATATAGTACTCGCGCTCATCTCCGGCAAAGCCGAGTGCCAGATTTGCTTCGAGTGTGTCCATTCCCTGCTCCTGAAGCTCATATGCCTTCAGCTTATTTATCAGGCCGATGCCTCTGCCCTCCTGACGCATGTAGAGCAGTATTCCTCTGCCCTCCTCGTCTATCTGTCTCATGGCCGCCTCAAGCTGCTGGCCACAGTCGCAGCGCTGTGAGCCGAATACATCTCCTGTGAGACACTCTGAATGTACTCGGCAGAGCACATCACTTCCGTCTGCGATTTCGCCCTTTACAAGTGCCACATGATGCTCTCCGTTTAATCTGTTGACAAAGCCATATGCCTTGAATTCTCCGTATTTGGTCGGCAGCTTTACCTCTGTGACACGGTCAACGAGCTTTTCATGTATCTTTCTGTATTCCTGAAGTGCCGCTATTGTGATGAATTTGATGTCCCATTTTTTTGCAAGCTCCATGAGCTCTGTTGTGCGCATCATGGTACCGTCCTCACGCATTATCTCACAGCACAGTCCACATTCCTTTAGTCCTGCGAGCCTGCATAAATCGACTGTTGCCTCTGTGTGTCCGTTTCTCTCCAGTACGCCGTTTTTCTTTGCAAGAAGCGGAAACATGTGGCCCGGACGTCTGAAATCCTCAGGCTTTGCGTCATCAGAGACACATTTCATTGCGGTGATTGAACGCTCTGCTGCGGAAATGCCTGTGGTTGTTGAGACATGGTCTATTGAGACTGTAAATGCTGTCTCATGATTGTCTGTATTTTCCTGCACCATCTGCGGAAAACGAAGCTTCTTTACATATTCCTGCGACATCGGCATGCATATCAGACCCTTGCCGTGCATCGCCATAAAGTTGATGTTTTCTGTTGTGGCAAATTCTGCCGCACAGATGAAATCGCCCTCATTCTCTCTGTCCTCATCATCTGTGACAAGTATTATTTTTCCTGCACGAAGCTCATCAAGTGCTTCTTCTACTGTGTTGAATTTCATATTTTATGTCCTCGTCTTTCTATTGTGATTTTATAGCTATTGAATTACATGATTTTTAACCCTTCAGCCCAACGCACATTCGCAAAACCGCACGATACCTGTGCTTTTATGTTAAAAGCCGTATTTCGCCAGGAAATCTCTTGTTATTCCAACCGGTTGTTTTTTATTTTCGCCGGATTTATGCAGTGCATTTTCCTTAATTGTCTGTGCTCCTGTCATTTCTTCTGTTATTCCATCCGACTGCCCTTTAAACAACAGCTTCTCAACATATTTTCCTATGATATCTGTTTCCAGATTTACGACAGCTCCCACTTTTCTGTCCTTTAGCACAGTCTGGCTTACCGTGTGCGGTATCGCTGATATCGAGAAATTATCCTCTGCAACCTTTGCAACTGTGAGGCTTATTCCATCGATTGTTACGGAGCCCTTCTCGACTATATAGCGCATGAGCGGTGGTGCGGCATGTATCGTATACCAGATGGCATTATCATCCTTTTTGACCTCCACAATCCTGCCTGTTCCGTCAACATGTCCCGACACTATGTGCCCGCCAAATCTGCCATCTGCCGCCATCGCACGCTCCAAATTGACATGTGCTCCTCTCATCGCATTTGCAAGCGATGAACGGTTTAGCGTCTCGTGCATGACATCCGCTGTAAACGCATGTGGCATGAGCCTTGTGACCGTGAGGCAGATACCGTTTACCGCTATGCTGTCTCCGACCTTTGTTCCAGCTAGCACTTTTTCAGCTCTGATTGTAAGTACTGCTGAGTTTGCTCCACGTGAAATTGTATCTATTGTTCCAACTTCTTCAACTATTCCTGTGAACATTGTGTATCGCCTTTCTTTTTTAAGTATTCACAACATCACTCTCGATGAGGAAATCATCACCAAGCTTTGTTACCTTACTGTTTCCAAGCATCACGGCATGTGCCGGCGAGTCGGTTCCCATTCCCTCTATCGGAGTTTTTGCATCCGCCCCTCCGAAAAGTTTTGGTGCAATGTAAGCATATACCTTATTCACAATCCCGCTCTTAAGGGCTGACCAGTTGAGTATTCCGCCTCCCTCAAGCAAAATGCTGTCTATGCTTCTTTCGCCGAGCTTTTGCATGAGATCATTTAAATCAATATGACCGTTTTTTTCAGCTACATACAGAATTTCTATTCCTTTTTCTTCAAGCCGTATTATTTTTCTGTTTTTTTGATAATTATTGTTTTCTTCTATACTATCTTTTTCAGTATCAGGTAAGGCTTCTGAATGTGCGGTTTCACGATATCGCTCACTGACTGCAACTATCGTCGGCACTTCCTTTGCAGTATTTACTATCTGCGATTCCAGTGGAAGCTTAAGGTGCGTATCGCATATTATGCGGATTGGATTTACTCCGCCCTCGATTCTGCATGTAAGCAGTGGATCGTCTGCAAGCACTGTTCCTATTCCTGCCATTATGGCTTTATATCTGTGGCGCAGGTTTTGCACATGTTCTCTCGCTTTTTCTCCTGTTATCCACTTTGATAGTCCTGAATATGTGGCTATCTTTCCATCCATCGTCATGGCATATTTCATAGCGACATATGGCCGTCTGGTCTGTATAAAGTAAAAGAATACCTCGTTCAGCCTGTCGCACTCGTCTTTAAGCACCTGCGTGACAACCTCTATCCCATGCTCTTTAAGGATTTTGATACCGCCCCCGGCGACAAGCGGATTCGGGTCATCCGAGCCCACATATACTCTTTTTATACCGGCTTCTATCACTGCCTCCACACATGGCGGCTGCTTGCCATGATGACAGCAGGGCTCGAGAGTCACATACATATCCGCTCCCTGTGGCGATTCCTTGCAATGCTTTAACGCATTTCTTTCTGCGTGCAGCTCTCCGTATCTCTCATGCCAGCCCTCTCCGATTATCCTGCCGTCCTTTACAATCACAGCTCCGACCATCGGGTTTGGCGATGTATATCCCATGCCGCGCTTTGCAAGCTCAATCGTCCTTCTCATATATTGTTCATCAGTCATTTGAGTTCCTTTCTGCATATTCTTTATATGCCCACTAAAAAAGCCCCAAACTATTAATGTTCAGGGCCTAGTAATTTCAAATATCATGATTTAAAATATCATAATCTCAAAAAAATATGCACTAGCTGCATTTCATGATATGAGTGTCAAAAGGTATTTTGAGATAAAAAAATCCGGAATGTATCAAAACACTCCAGAGTAGATATCTGTTATAACTATGATATGTGCTGTATCTATATCTGAAACCCAGCTATCTATACTCTGCATATATCATATTCACATCTTCTTTCATCCAGACTTTACTGTCGGCCTCGGAATCTCACCGAATCATGCCTTGCGGCTCGTGGGCTATACCACCGGTAGGGAATTGCACCCTGCCCTGAAGAATAATTATTTAATTAGCTTACGCTAACCATAGTAAACCTTTGTGGTTTGGATGTCAAGATTATTTTCATTTTTGATAAAATTTATGCTATAATCATACATCGATTAAAAAAATCTTAAAATATTATTACAAAACCCCTCCCACAGACTTCTATCTGTGGGAGGGGTTTTTATAGTCATTATTCAATAAGTGCCTACAGATTAGCAAACACCCTGTGCAAGCATAGCGGCTTCTAAGGTGTCCGCAGAGTTACTGGGGTTTTGAGGTCGGTTGTATATCACGTGTATAGAGTTATTGTCGGAGAATTTCAATGAATGAGTATTTTGCACTAAAACATAGTTGCATCTCTTATCCCACTCTTTATTATCTAATCAACACGCAGACTTGATACAAAACAGTAGCATAACCAGTTCTATTATGTATAAGTTTTCATCACTCGAATAAATGAGTAAGTAGAATCCTCCCCCAAAATCTATCATCAGCTAAAATTAAGTGATAAATATACCAATATTCTTTTATACGTTTAAAGTATTTCTCACAAAAATTATTAACATACACAGTATTCTCCAATCTTATCAAACTAATTTATAGCTTCAATAATCGGATCCTCATTATTATCAAACAACCTTACCGTTACAGGATTACCTATATATTTCAAATAAGGACTTGAAAAATCCATTCTAATCATGTCCTGCTTATGAATATTTACTAAAAAAGCATAAAAGGATTTATATACTGTCTCCATATAATCGTCCATGGAATTTTTTACACTATCAAGTGAATTAATTAGATACTGCAATTCCTTATCCGAAGGAACAATATTAAATTTCATCATAAACTTGATTTTCTCTGATACATAGCAAGTAACAGAAAACGGTTTTGCCTTCTCTTTTCCATAATCCTTACTATCGATTAATTTCTTCATCTTTTCTTCACCTTTTGTAAACAAATTTTTCGCTTCTACAATATCTTTTGTACAGTTTGCATGTCTTAAAAAATTTCGCGCCATTGCATGTTGGATTTTATAAGAATTAGGTCTTATACTAGATGACTTTTCCAAGTAATTATAGGCTGAAATATAATCCTCTCTTTTCTGGAAAAGTAATCCCATCTGTAACCAATAATAACTAATATCCATATAATTTTCTTTTACAGACAAATATATCTTCTCTATTTGCCTATGTTCAAGCTTAAAGCGCCTCTCTAGAATTTCTTCCTTGGTCAAACATTGAAATACAAAATACCATATATCGTTATTTCGTTCTTTAACATATCTAGATATATATATTAATATGTCTATTATTGATACCTCTACTTCGTTTTTCTTATATTCCAAAATGCAATTATTAAGTAACGAATTTCTTAATGCCAATCCTCGTTCATCCATCCTTGCATAATCAACAACACGCATCTTATCGATTGAAACGTCAGAATCCATTTTTACACAACTTCCATATTTTTCAACAAATAATTCTCTAGGGTAATACTCGATATCTGCCGTGTCAAAAATAGCTAACTCAAGTAACAATCTCTGTTCCATTTCAGATAATGTAGGCAACATAAATCTATATGCCTTTCCAATTTTTTCCGCCAATTTTCCATATGTTAAGCTAAGTATCAAATTTACCATACTTCTCTGCTTAAAAACATACTCCCGTTGTTCTCTTGGCTTCATCGATGCCATAAATGACAAATGCGCCTTGGAATCCAATTTGTCCACTAATATTTCTGCATCCTCTCTTGAAAAAGATGCACTAATTCTATAATCAACATATGGATTTCCTTCTAAATAATACCGTTTTTTCTTATGATAATACTCCCTCGTCGCTGTAAGAATGATGATTTTCTTATTCATAATTTCTTGGGAAAACATCTTTTCTATCTGTTCATAATAATAGCTACCACCATCTATAACAAGTACAAATTTTGTACTTGTACTTTCAGCCATGTACTTCCAAATAACATTAGTGTTAATAAATTTCCCCTTATACTCAAGAACTTCAAACCCTTTTTTATTCAAATAATATGCTAACGTTTTTAGCAAACAACTCTTTCCGGTAAACACCTGTCCATAAATACTAAAACAACAGACCCCTTTTTCTTGTGTGAGAAGCATATCAAGTTTATCCTTAGCCTCATCATACGATCTTATTTCTGCAACCCATCCATCTGCAACATCCTGCCACTTACAAAAATTTCCAGAATATAAGCGACTTTCATAAGGAGTTAAATACGTTTTTTCCAAATCAGAAAGTCTATAAATCCCACAATAATTTAAGTTAATCAGTGCACGCTGCAATTCATCTGGACAAAAGTTCAATTTCTGAATATAATCAAGAAATTCCTCAGCAGTTGCTTTAATAAGTGTTGCATCCAATGACTTAACCTTATTTCTTAAATACAGAGAAGGCATGGAATCAATAAAGATTAATTTGTTCCTTCTGTACTTACAACCAGCATCTTCATATATTTTTAGATAATACTCTATATCTGGCTCGTCCATACTTGCTCCAACAAAAATAACATTATTATGTTGCAATTCCTCTGTAAATCGATTTAAACGGGGATCAATTTTTTTTGTTATCAATTCCGTATATTCAGATTCCGCAAAAACATAACCTTCTTCCGGCCTATTTACACACCCATGAAGTTTATATATAATGGTTCTATCCTCTGGTTCTTGACTCAATCTATTAGAATTTTGAACAAAATAATCCTTTTGATTAGCTTTATATATATTTTCTATCAAATCATCAATGTTGACCGTGAAAATTTTCTTCCATGGATATGAAGTCAATTTCAAATGAAATTTATTTCCATCAGGTTTAGTTCCCTTAAAACAAGATGTAAGTAATTCCGTAAGCTCTTTTTTTCCACCATATAATGTATAAACATATTCACATAAACGTCTTAAGTTATAACCCTTAATTTCATCTATATCTGATTCATCCGCCTTCTTTAGTACCAAAGACTCTAAGATAAGATTCCATATGCCTTTACCATCAAGCGTATTATTTTCATTTTTTGACCCTTTAGAAAAACCTGCACCCAAAAATAAAACTGGTGACGAGTCTTTCATTATCTCATCTAAAAGCTGTTTTTCTTCATTTTCTATCATAAAACATCCCCCATTCTTAATATGTCTAATAATTTCTCACATCAAATTAAAAAAATCTGTCTTCAAAGCTATTCACCAAACCAACAACCTCATTATACTTGGCTCACAACACCTTACAAATTATTTTTAGTTTCTTTCTACAAAGAAGTCCTAGCGCAACAACCCTATTATACAACAAAATCAAAAAATAAATGATGTACTGTAATTGTTTGATTATCTATTTTCCTATTATGAGCAGACTTATATTGTGGGTTCTCTTCTCTTACCTCACGTAATAATTGTTCTTCTAATCTTGTATTTGTGGCTAATAGCACCTTCAATTTATCAACAATATCCTTAATAGTTCCCTCTTGAATATAGCCAATCATTGCAGATTCACTACACATTAAACTATATTTACCATTTACAAATCTCATTAATCCATTGTCCACATACTCTTGTAAAAGCTTGGCATTATTGGATTTTAGTCTTTTACATTCTGCACCAAAATAGCCTTCATCCCTATTCCATGCTCTAAAGCAAAAATCAATTGTAGGTGCTTTTCCACGTTTCTTTTTTACAGTCACATCTGGATATTGATTTGTAGGAATTAAATTAACATTAACTTGTGATGCTCTATTTTCCGACGTCCATCTATTATATACCTTTAGATACCATTCCACAGTAATGGTATCTTCATCGGTATCTGCCCTAACCATACCCGTTGCATACAAATCTTTATATCCCAACCACAATGTTGCCAATATTACTCCTATCCCATCATTTCCTAAGCGCTTGGCCAAATCATTAGGAACCGGATTCGAAGCAGAAATATTTTTAATACTACTCATTATTTTTCCTCCATGTGGCCATAATATCAGCATAAATTTCATCCGCATCTTTGCACGCAGCTGAATATGACCAATATCTGCTTTGATTAGGCTTGATTACATATATTTTATTCTTTTGATAGATCCTCACATTTCTTTTTACCGCTACACACCCTGATTCTTCACTTATTAACATAGCATCTAATACCTTTAGTTTATCATTCACTTTTTCAGTAGAATCAATAATGAATTCATTATTAGTCTGTTGGTTTCCAAAAGAAATCTCCAATACAACCAGTGGTGCAGTTCCTTTAAAGAAACAACAAGAAATGTTGTCACTACCTCCCAATGAATTTTGTAGTATTTTCTCGAATACCTCTTTATATTCCTTTAATGTCTCAAAGCTAGGCACTGACAATGCCTTAGATTTTCCTTTTATATAAAAATAATCGTATACATACGAAACTGCATTCTCTATGAATTCAATCTCATAAGATTTTAATTTATATACTGAATAGGAAAAATCATCAATCTTTTTTTCGTCTATTTGATTATTGCCTTCTATTTCTTCATAAATCTTATTAGCATACTCAACTTCCTCTGTTGATGGCTCAGGTAATGGAAAGGAAAGCAATTCCCCTACATTTAATTCATCACGCTCAACCAACCATCTTCTACTTGTCATCAAAGAATAATAAACAAATACCTTTGAATATAAAATAATGCTAATATATTTTAAAATGTTTTCTTCACCATGTATTCCTATAAAGCTATTTCCAAAAAGCGCATCATATCTAAGAACAGTAGATAAAAAACGGCCATTTTTAGGGCTTTGTTTAAATATCAAGTGTGGGCCTCTAAATACTTCTTTATTTTTTTCTGTACATCTATAAAACTTAGTGAAATTAACCTTGTCCTGTTGTTGCATGACATTATTAAATGGTTTAAATTTCTTAGTTGTAATCAACGGCCACCCAAAATATTCTTTGAATTCTTTTTTCTTTGTCGTTCCTTTTATGAATCCTTCTGCAAATGACATCTCCTTTTCTATAAGCATTTCTTCTAAAGGCTTATACTTTGTAGTCAATTTATTAATTAGTTCTAAATCTCTAGGTGTTCCCCACATGGCGATTTTCCAAATCAACGAATTATCTACTACATCTCTTGGTATCTTGTTAATATCAGAAGGTTCAATCATAAATCTCCTGTGATCTTCTAATGTAAATGTCGGCTTCGGTGTACAATAAAAAATTGGATCTCTATTATTTTCTGATTTAATTGAATATACCACAGCCGCAGCCGGACCCGATGCATGCTCAAATAATATTTTTCTAAAAACGGAATAATTTATAATTATCGAAATATCATATTTATCAAAAAATTCCTTTCTATATAGCAAATTCTTTTCTGAACGATTAAATAAAAATCCCTTACTTGGCATTAATAAACAAATTGTTCCTGTATCTTTACACACTTCTCCAGCTTTCCATGAAAAAGCTTGAGCAATTTGTTTGTCCCCTATAATAAGCTTATTTTCTAGTATGTATTTTTCTGCTTTCTCCGTCAGTTTGCTTTCCCATGGCGGATTTCCAATAATAATATTGTACCGTAACTCATCAAATTTTCCACTATCAAAAAAATCATTAACGAAAAGATTGTATCCTAACAGTCTTGGGAACTCTAGTGTTTCCCATATACTTCGTGGTTCTAAATAATCACACATAACCAAACTCAAACTAAACGACGCAATCCTAATCGCCTCACCATTCAAATCTACTCCAAAAATGCAATTTTGCATTATTTTAACTAATTGTTCATTTGAAATAGTCTTTGCATCATTTGTATACATCCACTTTCCTACCATGCGTCGATATGCTTCAACCAAAAAAATACCCGAACCACATGATGGATCTAAAATCTTCATGTCTTTATACATACCTTCCCATGGCAATACTTCATCCATCAACATACTTACTAAATGATAAGGCGTATAATAAGTGCCTACTTTACTATTCTTATCATCAACTTTCAAATGAAAAAATAATTCATAAATACTACTAATCAGCTGAATCGGAATGACATTAAAGGAATATAATGGCCATAAAGCCATTTGTTTACTTTCCATGTCTGTCTCACCTGAAATAAAATTCTTCAATTCAATTAAATCTTCTTGTCGAATTATTTCATATTCTCGGTCTTCCAACGGAAACATATCCCCATGAAAATGTTCAGATAACTCTCTAAATAAATAATATGTTGCTTCTTTATCGTCCAAAACATCTACATATTTTGATGCCGGTCTCTTAAATTTTGAAAAATAACCAATTGGAAAAACAGTGTTTCCTTCCGTATCCTTTCTTTCTTCTAAATATTTTATTAGAATTGACCTTCCTAAAAGTGCATGAACTATAGAAAATAATTGCTCGTCACTTAATTCTTTTATTGATATACGTTTTCTTATATTATGAATCAATTCACGTCTCATGACTCTTAAATTGTTCATTAACGTTGTATCTACTCTATTTTTTACATCAAATCTATATTCATTATTTCTCCAATATTCTCCAGTCTCAAAATTCAAACGATGATATTTTAGTAATTGCCTTTGAGCTTCTAAGGTATTAGCCAAATCAATCATCTCTATTAATGCATCTTGATCATCTATATCTCCATTTACTCTTTGTGGTGCAACATAATTATTATAAATTAACAATTGTTCCGGAGTCACCACAAATAATAAAGGGGCCTCACCTAAATTCCATGCCAACCGATATAATTCTGCTATTTTCTTTTGATTATAATTATCTATAGCAGCAAAATAAACCAACGGAATCTTTGGAATTCCCTCAGCATCTCTCAAAAAATATATAGCGTCAATACCTATTTTCTCTTTTACCATTTTAAAAAATTGTTGCTGATACATCGTCATTTTTTTATTCATACTATCAGCCAAACCATTATCACAATTTATATCTAGCATTTTATATATTTTTTCAAGCATAGTAATTCCATATGAGACCCTAAAATCTCATTTTCCTTTCATTAACTAGTATATTCACAAAAACTTTCTAAATAAATCTACTAGCCAAAAATCTTTGTAATATCCTGATACCGATTCACAACTCGGTAAATCTCCACATACTCTTTTCCAATCTTATACAGCACAACATAATTCCCGCAAATCACATATTTATAATCCGTCCGAAAGCTGACCCTCTTAGTAAGATCAGCTCCCATATACGGAAGTTGCTGTATATTCTCAATTCGAGCATATATCTCCTGAATGGTCTTTACTGCCATTTCTTCATTGTCTTCCGCAATATACTCTTTAATGTTCTTCAAGTCCTCTGCCACAATAGGGTTAATCCGCAATTTCATCATAGGCTATACCCCGACAGATTTCTTCAGTTCATCCAAACTCATCCAGGCACTTTCATCCTTAACTGCTTCTTCTGCTTCCTGCAGCTTCATGAGCAGTTTCTTTTCTGCCTTTTCACGTTCATAATCCTCCATATCCATAACCACAAACTTGCCTCTGCCATTTTTGGTCAAAAACACAGGTTCTCCGACTTGGCAATTTTTTAGTACTTCATTATAATTTCTTAAATCTGATACAGGTAATATATTCGACATAAAATCAAATCCTTTCTTAGGTATAATTTCTTTATTTACATATATATTATACAAAAATAAGCTGTAAAATTCAACGAAGAATTTTACAGCTTATTTATCTTTATTATTTTAAGAATTCACAATTAGCAAACACCCTGTGCAAGCATAGCATCAACTACTTTCTCAAAGCCTGCGATATTTGCACCTGCAACATAGTCAGTCTTTCCACCAACTGTTGCATTGTATCTCTTAGCAGCATCACTGATGTTAGCGTAGATTGTCTCCATGATGCCCTTGAGCTTTCCGTCAACCTCTTCGAATGTCCATGAAAGTCTCTCAGAGTTCTGGCTCATCTCAAGTGCTGATGTAGCAACACCACCTGCATTGGCAGCTTTACCACCTACGAAGAGTACTCCGTTCTCCTGAAGATATTTTGTAGCCTCAAGAGTTGTAGGCATGTTAGCACCCTCTGTTACAGATGTAACAC
>ENA-OUQN01000482-OUQN01000482.1-human-gut-metagenome-genome-assembly--contig:-NODE-482-length-32343-cov-15.392065_pt1 | contig 32343 bp, 28 predicted proteins | sample MGYA00237950_ERZ548832 | MGnify/ENA primary metagenome ERZ548832 (study PRJEB26490, sample SAMN05194703) | human gut metagenome | biome: terrestrial biome; feature: human-associated habitat; material... | reverse complement strand
TAAGAGACAGCTGTAAACATTTTGATTAACGCAAAACTGCAGTCTGGCAGACCATACGCAACTTTAATAATAAATTGCACATAAATCGATCATATCAAGGAGTAAATTATACTGCTTCTTTGCTGTATCGTTCATTTCACGATCCATTGGTGCGTTCTGTGAATAGACTGTTGCTGTCGAAAGCTTTGAGGCAATTGAATGATGCAACATTAAATCTTCTACTGTCATATTGAGCAATTTTAATATTTTCTGCAGATGACGATCAAAGAAACTCTTACTGTCTATACTACCATTCAGTAGCTTATCAAAAGTTGGTTGTGAAATATCAGCTTTTGCTGCGAAGGATACTTTTGTATCCCCCATATCTCTAATACAATCTTTTAACTTTGAAGCCACCAGACTTTTATGTTCAAATAATTCATCAAACTTCATGATGATGACCTTTTTCTTTACCCTAATTATATGCAGAAAAATATTTATCAATAATGTTTGTAAAATATTTTTTTACATTTTGACATTGCATTTGTTATAGACTCACAACTCTTGTTTTTGATCCATCTCTAACGTAAACGCTATTGATCGTTTACAAATTTAAGTAGATATTCCCAAAACCAAAGAACAGGTTGCTTTTTCTTCCAACCTGTTCTTATAATTTGTTAGGGCAAGGCAGTTACCGCAATGGTAACTGCCCGTCACATTAATAATCAATATCTTTGTCATAATCTATTATATCAAGTATATTTTCTGGTGGAACATCAGATTGTGTATTACCATCAAATTCAATATCATATTCCCTATTCCAAAAATACAGACCTGCATAATATATTACAAATTGATATGCAATACTATCCTTATCATAATTTGCAATCATAGCAAATGGTAATCTAAACTTTACCACACAGCCTTTACCTTTTTCTTTTAATGGTTTATATAACTCTGGATACTTATTTTTTAACGCCTTACGAGCCAATTCTCCACCAACATTTTCGCAAAACTGGTCATATGCTGCAACTCCTCTTCTTTCAAGCATCAATAAATTATTAAAAAAACACAATTGTGCTTTTCTACCATAACTAACATATTTTCTATTATACTCACTTTTTACAATGCATAATGCTTCTTGTATCTTATCCTCAGAGAACTCCGCATAAATATAAGCATTTTTAAGGTTTGAACAATAATCACTCCAATCATTAGTTTTAAGCCCCTCGCTCAATAACATACTCTTTGAACTGACCTTTGTGGCATGGTAGCATATAATGTCATACTTTTCCAAAATATCAGCCACTTCACCAGATGAATATGCATTTCTATAAAATCCATACCGATCTATAGCACATATTATGTCACCTTTACGCTGAATCTCTTGACTCTTTATGTTATTTACATCCTCTTTCGATAAGGCTGAAAACGACTGGTATATTTTATTCTTAACTTCTACTGGTATTGTATTAACATCCGATACATCAATCAGCATTTAATCACATCCTTAAAAGAAATTATTCAAATTTACCCACCTTAAATCTTCTATATTTTTAGTGTATTCAGTATTATTAAGATACAGTTCTCCGTTCATAGGTCGCACAAAACCCCAGTTTATCTTATTCTTCTCTGCATAATTCTTGAATGCATAAAACTTACTAAGAACCTTAATATCAATATTTTGGTCTTGCTTACCCTTTTGTCCGCCTTTGGTCTCTATAATCCAGACTGTTCCATCATTGAGCTTGACTACATAGTCTGGATAAAACAAGCTCTGAGAATTGCCTAGTCTTCCCTGATAAACAACTGATAAATAATCAATTCCTTTGTCACCATTTTTGTAGAACCACTCAACATCATTACTTTGCTCACAATGTCTCTCAAAAGCAATCTCAGGGTCAGACTTACGACAATTAGATGTCACAAACGCAGATGAGTACCCCTCATATGGGCTATGCTGATATAACTCGACATCCTTAGCTGCTGTATCATAAGGATACAACTCCTCAACTGGCAAATGAAATTCAGCTTCTTTTACCTGTCTTATACGTCCCTGTCCAGAAATAGAACCTATCAGTTTTCTCAATACATCTTTGATTTCATGCTCATTATTTATAATAAAAGCATAATACTCACGCATATTCAATCTAAGAAGCTTATCCCTATTTTTATATTTAAAACAGAACAGTCTATCCATGATTGCTCTCATAGTTTCATAAGGAATACCCAATATTGTTTTGAAATCATTTATTACATGTCTCAGTACAAATCCATGCTCAGTTGTACTAACTGGAGTAACAGTGTCCAAAGATGCTTTCATATCAAGCATCTCTTTTGCATAAGTAACTACCCCTGCTACGATTTCATCATACAAATCCTCACCAAATTTGAAGCCTTTACTGGTAAACTTCTGCTTATTAAGCTCTCTATCGCCAGTCAAATTAAATTCTTCAACAAAAGCATTTCGCACCTGATTATAAACTGTAGCAAAGTCTACTGTATCGCCATCTTCATCCTTCAACTCTTTTGGTAAAGTGAAATCCTTGTACTGTTCCTTAAGGAACAATCTACTTGGTATATATGCTTTATCCAGTCCTCTCATAAGCTGTGTTTGATATTCCTTATCGAATGTATATATGTAGCACATATCCAAAACTGGAATATTATAATGATGCCCCTCGGGCATTCGTCTAATCCTGCCTATGGTCTGAATTTGAAAAGCTTCATTACTATGTTCACGCAACTTAACCAATATTTTAGCTCTCTTACAGTTCCAACCTGTGTTTATTGCCTGCTTGATAAACAAAAACGCAAGGGCACTATCATTTTCCACCAAATTATCCGGGATATCCGCTTTATCTCCAGATAACCATGCTGCTACCATACCATTTTTACGAGAATATCCCATACTATCAAGCTTCTGCTCAACAGCTTTTATCTTATCAGGCTCTCCATTTGGGAACTGAATCAATACCAACGGATTTATTTTCCTTTTAGGAGTTAAACTCTCATATGCTTTTTTAATCTCCTGACGCTTCGCATCTGCAAGCTCAAGTAAAATGGCATCATCCTGAGCAGAGTTCATTACTACCCCTTCATTTACAGAAATAGCCTCAGTAATCAATCCTTCTCCAATTACAGCTTCTTCATCTACTTCTTTGTACTCCACATCTGTACTTGTAACTGTTGTAGCCGATACTCTTACAATATGTATTGCATCAAAATATCTCAACAAATCATTAGCCTTAGCTGTATTATTTGAATGTTCCTCGTCCACAATTATAAGAAACCCTATACCAGAATTATGAGCTATTTTGATTTTATCGTATAAATTATCCTTTTCATTTTCTGTGATTGCTTTGTTGTCCTTCTTCGTTACCTTATCCCAATTTATGAAGCTTGTACTACCAGCCTCAAAGCCACTTGTTAAAGCATCATTTAAATCAAAAGATTGTCTCGATGGTAAAAAATAATCAAAACTCCCCCTCGATTGTTCCTCAAGGTCACCTTTGCCTGGACATAGCCATACAACTGCAAGATTTCTTTTAACAGCTAATAGTTTATCAATATACTTAATGAGAATAACCGTCTTTCCTGAACCAGTCGGTGCATTCAGCACAATGGTTTTCTTAGACGCTGAGTCAAGTGTTTTTTCAAATAACCAATCAACTGCTTCATCCTGAAAATCATATTGTTTCATCATCATAACTCTCCTACCTCCCTCAGCTCTTCTTCAAAATAATAGTCAGGTATTGTTATGACCTCTACACCTGAAAGCAAATTTTGCTGACCCTTGTTTAAGAATACCGCACTACTAATATATACAGCTTTGCAGTTTCTTAATGACTCTGCATTTTTCTCAAGATTTTCAGCATCTTCATCATTTAATATCAACAGATATTTTCCATTTTCTAAAGAAATCCCCCTCTCAAACTGTATCATTTCTTTAATATGCTTTTCAAGCTCCTCCCCTACAGAATAAAAACCATCATCTTTTAATTTTGGAATCATCTCTGTTTTATAGTATCTAAGATTTGCTGGGATACCTTTAACTTTTTCATTAGCACTCTCTACCCCCAATACATATAAGGCATTGTCTTTTAAGCCGCTATCAACTTCATCATATTCCTGTTTTGCATTCTCTAGTGCAGAATAAAAATCACTAAGTATATCCTCTATACTCTCCAATAAGGCTAAATCAAGTTTTTGTTCGTATAACTTATATGTCTTTTTCCCATTATAACTATAACCATTTATTCTATTTGCCACTCTTTTATATGTAATATTTTCACATATTCCATTCTGATTACTTGTACATAGTATAAATTTACGGTGTCCTCCATCTTGCTTATTTAATTCAAGAACTGCTTGTCCTGTGGTTCCACTACCTGCAAAGAAATCTAATATTATTGCATTTCTATTGGGTATAAGTCCTATTAAATATTTTATCATATCAAGATTTTTAGGATTATCAAAAGTTCCAGCTTGTCCTATAATGTTAGTTAGTTCTGTAGAACCGTCATTTGTTGAAAATTCTATAATGCTTTTCACATTTGATACATTGTCCAAATTATATAACAATGTACCATTATCCTCATACACATCATCTTCACTAACAAAGGTTCTTTTCTTTACAATGTACTTGTCACCTCTATTACTCTTATAGATTTTTATATAATCTCTATCCGCATTAAATTTTTTCAACTCCCAAGTCCAGCAACCTAACTGTCCCCTTACTCTCGGTGCTCTAATTGCAACGTACCCCTTTTCAATCAAATCTTGTCTTGTTATATATATGTCTTCTTCTCTCTCCGAAGTTCCAACTAAATCAATATCATAATCCATGATTGCAATTTTATCATCTGAACTAGGATTATAATATATTGTGTATCCCAGATTTTTTCGTTTATTAAGAGTACCCCCTTCACCTCGTGTGGTAATGGAATCATTCAAGTAATAATATCTTCCATTTTCCTCAAACACTTTTTTAATTGAGTAATTATTTCTTAATAATGTAGGCTTGACCTTCGTCTTCGAAATAAAATTACACTGTTTTCTATAAGAAATTATATACTCATGATTTTTTTGAATATCAGTAGAATCATTTTTAGAATTCTGCTTATTCTGAATTATTATCCCTAAAAAATTCTCCGCACCAAAAACATCATCACATAGTAGTTTCAAAGGCGACTGCTCATTATCATCAATTGATATAAAAATAGCACCATCTTTGTTTAGCAATCTCTTTGCGATCAAAAGTCTTTCATACATAAAAGATAACCATTTACTATGTTTAAAAGCATCATCAGAATTGACATAATTATCATCATAGATAAAATCATTTTTTCCTCTATTATAAGGTGGATCTATGTAGATACAATCAATCTTACCTGCATGAGTTTTCTCAAGTAGCTTCAAACTATGCAGATTATCCCCCTCAAGTAAGAAATTACAAGAATCATCTACCCCTGATAAGATGGCTCTATCCTCCACTTCTGTGAAAACTGGCACATTAGTCTTGATATCTTCATCTACCTGCTCAATATGTTTTTCCCATACTAAGCCATACTTCTTCTCAACTAACTCATTTTCTATTTCATTTATAGCAATAACTGTCTTTTCATCATCACTACTTGATTTTATCTGTTCCAAAAAATTAAGCATTCTTTGACGTTTCTGCTGGCTTAAATTCTGCATTTACCGATCTCCTTTATCTCAAGATATACAGAAAATATTATACCATATAACCTCTAAAAAAGAAACGACAAACTACCCCTGCTCACGACAAACGCATGAATGATTATTTTTCTATTTTCTTTCTCTAATGCCTTTTTCAAACTTCTAGAAGTTCTTCTAAAAATTGAATTGGTCGCAAGCTAATTACAAATCTTTTCTTTTTCATCGACAACTTATGCCTTGTCAGTTCTGCCGGTTTTAAAATACTCAGACTCTATTTCCTTATAATATTCAAATTTTGAGCGGCCATCTTATCTATGGTTGTATTCGCATCTTCTTTGAACGTTACATCTAAATGCCAATGCATACTCTCTACGCTCCAGTGGCCTCTTACAGCTCGACTAACCGCTTCTATATTGGCTTTTAAACTGCTTATAAAGTATCGGTATTCTTTTATTTCTCCCTCCTCTTTCTTAATCGTTTTCTTTTCCATGACAATGCTTTTCAGCCCTTTCCAATTTTTCTTTTGGTTTAATCATTTAATATCTTCCGTTTGATAGTACTCACGTATTTCTATTTGCCCATGTGCTTTTTCCTCTTTACGTTTGTTTGATCGCATAGTTTTCCCATCAATACAAATGATTTTTTTCAATAATTCTCCATCATTCTGATTTAAACGTTCTTGCCATTTCCCATAAAGTTGCTGGAGAATCTCAGGGGAAATCATTCCCATCACACGGCGAATTGTATCATGTGATGGTGCCCCATTTTTTAATTCAATATACTTTCTAAGATAGTCCTGATAATAATCTGCAAACAATGCCATCTCTACCCAATCATCTGCATTTGCAAGTGTTGCAAACAATACGATAACAAGAATATCTTTTAATGTATGTCCAACTTTTCTTTGTTGACGCGTGTCTTCGATATACTCCATCCATTCCAATAATTCCTGCATATAGCAACGCCCCTTTTCTTTTATTTTATCAAAAAAGAGGCGTTGTTTACAATTTATTTACTCATGCGTTTGTCGTGACCCCTGCTTCAGGACTGCTTCAGGACTTCAGGGCAAACGCATAAAAAATAATTACTATTATAATGGGGCATATCAGAAAAGACAGCCCTCAAATGATTATCTTCTGTCCAACTCTGACTCTTGAACATCACCAAGTTTTGTAATTATAAGTCTATCGTTTCCCAGCCACAATCACAATTATAACAAAACCAATCCTCCATTTTACCTTCAGCCTTTTTATGAGCTAAATCGTTGACAGAGTCATATTCATTAAGCGAAAAACTATATAAGTAGCAGTCAGAATTTATATGTTCAAAAGCCTCTAAAATCTTTTCATAATCTCTGTATAAATAATCGTATACCCTCATTACTTCAACTGCTATATCGTCATCATAATATATAACATCACCTGTGACTGCCTTATATCAGATCAATTCATGCTTGAGAAAGTCCATAAAGTATCTGTAGATAATTTTGTACTTCTTGATCACAGAAAGGATTGCATTTTTGTAAATAAGGACTTAGATAATCTTTCTGAAATCAAAGAACTCATCATCAAAATTATGCGTTCAAAGTATCTGCCTGAAAAATTATTGGACAGATTTCAAGAATTATCGAATGAGGATGCCGACCGGATTTTAATTAGAATCTTTCATGATTGGCGCGAAGAAAAACGAAAAAAATCATTACATGATTCAGCCTTGGCAGAATTAGAGAAATCTAAGAGCTTGCGCATCCATTGGACCGTGAAGCAAAATAAAGAAATTATCAATGAACTCTTCGATATTGGATTTGGGATTTATGAGAAAGGTGCCAAATGTGATTATCAGCAAGGCGCAGAAAACGCTTTCATGTATGGTTATCTTTTAGGTGTACAATCACAGAAGGCAAGCTCATAATCAAACAAAATTATCCTAACCGTTACAATAAAACGCTTAAGGGTGTTTGTATTCCAGACACCCTCTTTTTATATCTAAATCCGGCGGGAAATTTGCGTCCTACCGTTTGTGTCCTACGTGCGTCCTACGTGTGTCCTACGTGGCAAAATTTAAGGCTATCGCGGAACATTGTAAACCACGATAGCCCTTGATTTTACTGTGTTTCTTAGAACTTACCAGCCTTTGCAGCTTCCTCAACAGATACTGCAACAGCAACAGTAGCACCAACCATTGGGTTATTACCCATTCCGATCAGCCCCATCATCTCAACGTGAGCCGGTACGGAAGAAGATCCAGCGAACTGTGCATCAGAGTGCATACGTCCCATAGTATCTGTCATACCATAAGAAGCAGGACCTGCTGCCATGTTATCTGGGTGAAGTGTACGTCCTGTACCACCGCCGGATGCTACGGAGAAGTACTTCTTACCCTGCTCGATACATTCCTTCTTGTATGTACCTGCAACCGGATGCTGGAAACGTGTTGGGTTTGTAGAGTTACCAGTGATGGAAACACCTACGTTCTCATGATGCATGATTGCAACACCTTCCTGAACATCATCAGCACCGTAACATTTTACAGTTGCACGAAGTCCGTCAGAGTATGCTTTTTCGTACTCAATGTTAAGCTTTGCAGCCTTGTAATCATACTTTGTCTCTACGAATGTAAATCCGTTGATACGGGAAATGATCTGTGCTGCGTCTTTTCCAAGACCGTTTAAGATAACACGAAGAGGTTTCTGACGAACCTTGTTTGCCTTCTCAGCGATACCGATTGCACCCTCAGCAGCTGCAAATGACTCATGTCCAGCTAAGAAACAGAAGCACTCTGTCTCCTCCTCAAGGAGCATCTTACCAAGGTTACCATGTCCTAAACCTACTTTACGATGATCTGCAACAGATCCAGGAATACAGAATGCCTGAAGTCCTTCACCGATTGCTGCAGCAGCATCAGCAGCTCTCTTGCATCCCTTCTTGATTGCGATTGCAGCACCTACAGTGTAAGCCCAGCAAGCGTTCTCGAAACAAATTGGCTGAATCTTCTTAACCTGATCGTAAACGTTCAGTCCAGCGTCCTTTGTAATCTTTTCAGCTTCTTCGATAGAGCTGATCCCATAGCTGTTTAAAACAGCGTTAATCTGGTCAATTCTTCTTTCATATCCTTCAAATAATGATGCCATTATATCGTTCTCCTTTCCAATTATTCCTGACGTGGATCGATAATCTTAACTGCATCGTCCACACGGCCATACTGACCCTTGGCTTTCTCCCAAGCTGTGTTAGGATCATCACCCTTCTTAATGAAGTCAGTCATCTTTCCAAGAGAAACGAACTGGTAACCAATTACCTCGTTATTCTCGTCAAGAGCGATACCTGTAACATATCCTTCAGCCATCTCAAGGTAACGAACACCCTTCTCCTTTGTTGCATACATAGTACCAACCTGAGAACGAAGTCCCTTTCCTAAATCTTCCAGACCAGCACCTACAGCAAGTCCGTCATCAGAGAATGCAGACTGTGTACGTCCATATACGATCTGTAAGAAAAGCTCTCTCATAGCTGTGTTGATAGCATCACAAACTAAGTCTGTATTTAAAGCTTCCAGAATTGTCTTACCCTGTAAAACTTCTGCAGCCATGGCAGCTGAATGAGTCATACCAGAGCAACCGATTGTCTCAACTAATGCTTCCTCAATGATACCGTTCTTTACGTTAAGAGAAAGCTTGCAGGCACCCTGCTGTGGTGCACACCAGCCGACACCGTGTGTAAATCCTGAAATGTCCTCAATTTTCTTGGAATGAACCCACTTTCCCTCTTCCGGGATAGGAGCTGGCTCATGCTTTGCGCCCTTTGCTACAGGACACATGTTTTCAACTTCCTTTGTGTAAATCATCTTAAGACTCCTTTCGCATGTTAATTGTAGATAAACTCGTTATCATTCGACATACCGCTAATATTTTTGCATATTTTTTTCCTAAAGTCTAGTGCAAATTCGCACTTTTTTAGATACAACTACTATTTTTCTTTTTTTGCCACAATATGGTCTGCATCCTTGTAGATATGGTTTGCCGGAATCACTCCGCGGACAGAAGAAAGCGGATAGACATTACAATTCGGGCAGATAACCGTACCCGGATTTAAAACGGAGTTGCATCCTACCTCTACGTGATCTCCGAGCATAGCTCCAAATTTCTTAAGTCCTGTTTCAATTTCTTCACCGGAATCTCTGCTGTCCTTTACAACCACAAGTGTTTTATCCGATTTTACATTGGAGGTAATCGAACCGGCTCCCATATGGGACTTGTAACCGAGAATGGAATCCCCGACGTAATTGTAATGTGGTACCTGTACCGTGTTAAAAATGATATCATTTTTGATCTCCGTGGAATTTCCGACAACCGATCCTTTCCCAATGATCGCACTCCCGCGAATAAATGCACAGTGACGGATCTCGGCATCTTCATCAATAATCAGCGGTCCGTTCAGGCATGCAGTAGGCGCAACAGTTGCACTCTTTGCCACCCAGATATTTTCTCCACGTTTCTCATAAATTTCCGGATCGAGTTCCGGCCCAAGTTTTTTGATAAAATCGCTGATTCCTTTTAATGCTTCCCACGGATATGTAAACTGTGAAAGATACTCTCCCGCGATAGACTGTGATAAATCATACATGTTTTTGATTTTTGCGTTTTCCATTTTTTAATCTCCTTACATTTTAATTTTCATGATTACTGATCGTTTTTCTTTCGGACTCTTCCGTTTCCTTCAAAGCCGTTGTTTCCTCTGCGGCTGCTGTTTCCTCCGGCGGTGCCTCCCCCGGATTATCAAAATCAAACGAAATCTGATCATTTTCATATTTCAGGCAGGTGTCAAATGTATTGCCTGCCTTTGAGGTAAATCCGGCAATCTTCTGCTTCGTCTTTCCGGTCGTCAGCAGTTCTTTCATCACTTCTTCGGAAAGTTCCACCTTAGCAACGGTATGCCAGATCTTAAATCCGCACGCACATTCATACCTCCACTGCGTCTTCATCAGCATTTTGCCGCATTTCGGGCACGGCACGGTTGTCTCTTCCGGTTTCGGTTTCTCCGGAAAATCAAATGTGATCTCCCCTTCTTCCGTCAGTTTCAGCGGCGCATCAAATTTCATACCGGTCTTTGCCACAAATCCCGAAATTACCTCTGTCTTCTTTTTCGTCAGAAGCTCTTTCACCTGCGCTTCTTTCAGCCGGACACTTGCGATACTTCCAATCATAAAACTGCAGCTTTCCTTATCATCTTTTTTATGATTGGCACACATAAATCCAAACGGTGCCACTACAATATCCCCACCACACTTCGGGCACTTCACATCTTTGACTTTCTTTGGCTCTACATTGTCAAAATCAAATTTCAGCCCGGTTACTTTCCCGTTTTCATCTTTTGCGAGAGCTACGCGCGCATCAAATTTCTTCCCTGTTTTTGACTTAAACCCACGCATGGTTTCCGTAATGCCATCGTTTAAAAGCTGCCGGACCTGTGCTTCCGTAAAAGATTTCTCTGCCATCTTCCCAATAGAAAACCTGCAGCTGTTTTCATCGCCCGGCTTATAGTTGGCACATCCATAACCAAAAGAGGTCGCAATGATCTCACCCCCACAGAGCGGACACTTCACATCGCGGATCACTTTCTGTTCCACGCTGTCAAAATCAAATACAATATTCGTCTTTCCCTCTTCGGTTTTCTCCAGTTTCAGACAGGCATCAAATTTTTTACCGGTTTTTGATTTAAAACCGCGCAGGGTATCTGTGTGACCATCCGTCAGGAGCTGCTTTACCGCAGTAACCGGCAGGGTTTTTCCGGCGATCGTTCCAATGGAAAACCGGCAGCTGTTCTCATCGTCCGGTGAAAAGTTTACACATCCATAGCCGAAAGATGTCTTTTTAATCTGTCCGCCACATACCGGGCACTTTACCTCCGGAATAATTTCCGGCTCTACGTCCGAAAAATCAAATGCAATATTAACTTTTCCGTTTTCATCTTTATCTACCTTAAGTTTTGCATCAAACCGTTTGCCTGCCTTGGATTTAAACCCGCGAATGGTCTGGGTATGCCCCTGTTCGATAAGTTCTTTTACCTGTTCCTCACTCAGCTGAACACCTGCAATTTCGCCAATATTAAAATTACATCCTGATTTATCATTCTTATAATTTACACATCCATAGCCAAATGGCGTGGTTACAAGTTCTCCACCGCATGCCGGACATCTGACGCCGATCTTTCTTCTCGCACCGGCACCTCTTGCATGTTTCCCGGCAAAATTACTGATGCGTTCCGCAAGCGGTTCCCGCAGATCCTGTCCGATCATCTTTTCCGTTTCAATCCGGATGAAATCTTCCAGTTTCGTCCGGTAATCCCAGAAATCCACGGTTCCCTGTGTAATTCCATCAAGTCCCTTTTCCCAGGAAGCTGTCATCTTCGGGTTCAAAAGTGCCGGGACGGTCATGCTCACCACCTCAAATACCATCTCCCCGAGATTTTCCGGTGTGAGCACCTGCGTCCGTTTATTCAGATTGAGGTAATGGATACGGACCAGTTTCTTGATAATCTCCGCACGTGTGGCAGAAGTACCGATTCCCGAACCTTTGATCTGTTCCCGAAGCTCTTCATCCTCAATCAGCTGTCCTGCATTTTCCATGGCAAGCACCATGGAACCGGAGGTGTACCGCTTCGGCGGTGAAGTTTTTCCCTCTTTCACCTCATATCCATCCACGGAAATCTCGTCGCCCTTTTTCAGCTGATCTGCCAGATGTAGCAGTTCCTTCGGATCCGAATCTTCTTCCTCTTTCTTTGGAATTCCTGCAATTTCCAAATAACCGGGTATCTTTAATACACGTGCGGACGCATAAAAACGTTCCTTATTTTCCCCCACATCCACAACAGCCGTCATTTTTACATTCTGATATTCTGCCGCCGGATAAAACACACTGAGAAATCTCCGCACGATCAGATCAAATACCGATTTCTGCAGAGTATTCAGTTTCCCAAGCTCCGTGAGCTGACCGGTCGGAATGATCGCATAGTGGTCTGTCACTTTAGCATCATCGGTATACTGCGTTCCTGCAATATTTCCATACAGCTTTCTGTCGAGAATCTGCTCCACAAAATCCGAAGTCGGCTCATATCCCCGCAGACGGCTGATATTTTTATGAATTTCCTTTGCCACCGGAGTAGAAAGCACACGCGCATCGGTACGCGGATACGTTGTCAGTTTCCGTTCATACAGATCCTGCGCCACCTGTAAGGTTTCATCCGGGCTGATCTTGAATCGTTTTGCACATTCTGCCTGCAGCTCTGCCAGATTAAACAGTAACGGCGCCCGTTTTCTGGAAATATTCTTTTCCATGGATTCCACAATCGCAGAATGTCCCTGCACGCGGTCAATCAATGCCAGTGCATCCTTCTTTTCCCGAAATCCGTTTTCCTTATACAAAAGCGGCGATGCAAAGTACCCTGATCCCTCGACGGCTTTCCACTCGCCCTGAACATGTGCATCTGTAAAATTTCCGACAACACGGTAAAACGGTGTCTCCTTAAAATTGCGGATCTCGCGCTCACGGATCACGACCATCCCAAGCACACAGGTCATCACGCGCCCGACCGCAATAGCGGTATAAGAACGTGTTCCCGCCGCATTGTTTAACAATCCTCCATATTTTACCGACATTACACGGGAAAAATTAATGCCCATGGCATAATCTTCAATGGTACGCATAATACCGGATTTTCCGAGATTTTCATAGGCAGACATCGGTTTTGCTTCCCGGATTCCCCGTTGGATCTCTTCCTCTGTCTGGGAATCAATCCAGACCCGGAGTTCCTCCATGCCGTCTCGCACACCGCCGAAATTGCGGATATTTTCCTCAATCGTCTGTCCTTCTTTTCCGGCATCTCCTGCCCAGTAGACACGGTCAATATCCTCGCGCATCAACATTCCGTGAACCACATCATACTGCCGGCTGACATCTTTGATCACATCATATTTATATTCTTTTGGAAGAAATGGCAGATCTTCCAGTTTCCACTTTTTGTATTTTATATCATAACTTTCCGGATATACCATGGCTACCAGATGTCCCACGCACCAGGTGATCACATATTTCTGGTTTTCCAGATAGCCATCTCTGCGGCCCCCGCTTACCCCGAGAACTTTTGCAAATTCCTGGGCAACCGACGGTTTCTCCGTTATGATCAGTGACTTTCCCATCTTCTATCCCCTATTGGCAAACTTTTTCTATAATTCGTTCATATCAATCAGCTCAAACCGGTCATCCGTTTTGGCATGCTCCGCCAGCATCGGTTCAAACCGCGTTGCAGAGAATAAAAAAATATGCTCCGAACGGATTTTTGCCTTTTCCATGTTCTGATACAGTTCCTCGCACATCTGCGATGTCAGCTGTGGCTGATCCCAGTTACATAGTCCCACAATATTTCTGCGGTCTGTGCTCTGGGCAATAATATCAATGTTTCCTGTCTTTCCAACCCAGGTTCCGATCTTATGAACTGGAAACGGCATGCGTCCCATCTGATTCAAAAGCATCATATACTCCATGCAGACATTCCGGAAATAACGTTTCAGATACGTGCCAAGTTCCGGTGCAATGTAACGGTCGTAAAATTCATACGGTTTCAGCAGATAAAGATCCGACATGTGGGGAAATACAAATTTAAACCAGAAATTAATAAATGTATCTTTGATCTGGTATACCCCTTTCTTAGTATTTTCCCAGCCGCCGGTCTGAAATGACTGCACTTTCTCTACAATATCAAAATGGCTGAGATTTTTCATATAAACACTGATCTTTGCACGGGAATATCCGGTTTTCAAATACAGGTCATTCAGTTTATTATATCCCTGTGCAATTGCAGATAAAATTGTGTTATAGACGGAAAGTTCACGCAGTTCTGCCGAAATTTTCTGTTCTGCCATATGAAACAGATATCCGCCCTCCGTCAGCACAAGCCGGTAAATATTCTCCCTGTATGAAATTTCCGGATTCCATGCTTCCATAAATCCCGGCACCCCACCGATGGTTCCATAAATACGGATACAGTCGCTGACCGAAAGTGCCGGAAATGTCCGGACAACTTCCAGGAAATTCAGATCTTCCACTTTATGCAGTACATCAATACGACGGAATCCGTCCCCGAACGCATCTTTTGCATCCTGTGTGGCCCATACAATGGAAGAAGACGCCAGAATGATCATCACCGGTCCCGGATAAAGCCGTTTCATCTTTAATTTTAAAATACTTTTGACAAATTCCGGATCTCTTTTAATTGCATACTGTGCCTCATCAATCACAATCACCAGTTTTGATGCATCTCCGCTTTTTACCCGGTTAAAAAATTCATCATAGGAATATCTGCTCAGCTTCATCTGAAAAGCATTTTGAATTTCTTCTCCCATTTTCCGCATCTGTTCCTGTGCGGAAAGCTGTCTGCATCGATAATAAAAATACTTTTTCCCCACACAGAATTCTTTGATCAGCTGTTCTTTCCGGCAGTCCATCCCACCATACAAAAGCATCAGCTGGTTTCCCGATTTTGCATACCAGCCTTCCAATTCTTTAAGATCTGTTTTTTTTGCGTTCATCCCGATTCCTCCGTACAAAATTCCTTCTGCTAAAAGAAATTATATCACTGATTAATATCTCTCACAAGGTTTTCGGCAAAAAGAAAGAAGTGCAGTTTTTGCACTTCTCTCCAAAAATCCGTATTTCAATTTAATACTTATTTCTTTGTGATATATCCCTGTGCCTTTAACAGCTCTGCACATAAAACTGCACCACCGGCTGCACCACGAACGGTATTGTGAGATAATCCAACGAATTTCCAGTCATATACGGTATCCTCTCTCAGACGTCCGACAGAGATTCCCATGCCATGCTCAAAGTTTACATCCAGGCTGACCTGCGGACGGTTGTCCTCTTCTAAGTACTGGATGAAATGTTCCGGTGCACTTGGGAGCTTCAGCTCCTGTGGCACACCACTGTAATTCTTCAGTGCTTCGATCAGCTGCTCTTTGGTAGGTTTCTTCTTGAATTTAACAAATACAGCTGCTGTATGTCCGTTTAATACCGGCACACGGATACACTGGCAGGTAATGACTGGTGAAGTTGCAGGAACAATCTGCTTCTTCTCATCATCTACATGCCCCCAGATACGCAGAGGCTCTTTCTCAGACTTTTCTTCCTCACCACCGATGTATGGAATAATGTTTCCAAGCATCTCTGGCCAGTCCTTGAACGTCTTTCCTGCTCCGGAAATAGCCTGATAGGTAGTGGCAACTACTTCATACGGCTCAAACTCTTTCCATGCAGTCAGAACCGGTGCATAACTCTGGATGGAGCAGTTTGGCTTTACTGCTACGAAACCGCGCTTTGTACCAAGACGCTCTTTCTGATACTTGATAACTTCCATGTGCTGTGGATTGATTTCCGGAACTACCATCGGCACATCCGGTGTCCAGCGGTGAGCACTGTTGTTGGAAACAACCGGTGTCTCTGTCTTTGCGTAATCTTCCTCGATCTTTTTGATCTCTTCTTTGGTCATGTCTACAGCAGAAAATACAAAGTCGACCTGAGAAGCTACCTGCTCTACCTCATTTACATTCATTACTACAATATTCTTTACAGCTTCCGGCATTGGAGTATCCATTTTCCAACGATCTCCTACTGCCTGCTCATAAGTCTTTCCTGCACTTCTTGGGCTTGCTGCAATCGTGGTAACCTCAAACCATGGATGATTCTCCAGCAAAGAGATAAATCTCTGTCCTACCATACCTGTTCCGCCAAGGATACCAACTTTTAACTTCTCACTCATTTTTCCAATCTCCTCTGTTCTTTTCTTTATACGCGGACACCTGTCTTTTACAGAAAAACATTTTTGTTTTTTGTCCGTGTTACACGAACATGTGTCTTTATAGGAAATATATTACTTGAAACCAGGTAAAATTACAAGGAACAAATTGTCCTAAATAAATAAAATATTCCTCAAATATATGTAGGACTTGCACAATCTGAAATACCGACTAAGCGGTATTTCAGGCAATATATCAGAGATGTACCGCAATTACGTACATCGCATCGACAAGCGATTCTGCATGCGATGTGCTCCTTTTGTCTCATTTTTTCTCCAGATATGCCTCTTCGATTGCGATCACTTTCTTCATCGCCTCTTCCCCTGGTGCACCGATCGTCAGACGCTTGTTGACACAGGTTTCCATGGAGATTGCATCATAGACATCCTCCTCAAATACCGGAGAAAACTGTTTTAATTCTTCCAGACTCATATCGTCAATCGGCATCTGTTTGTCCAGACAGTACAAAACAATACGTCCGATAATTCCATGCGCATCGCGGAACGGAACCCCGTGATTTACAAGATAATCGGCAGCATCCGTCGCGTTGGTAAAGCCGTGTGCGGCACTCTTTCTCATAACATCCTTATTGAATTTCATGGTATCAAGCATGCCCGTGAATAACGCAATACAGCCTTTCGTTGTGTCAATGGCATCAAAGGAAAGTTCCTTGTCTTCCTGCATGTCTTTATTGTAAGCAAGCGGAATCCCCTTCATCGTGGTCAGAAGCGACATGAGCGCGCCATACACACGCCCGGTCTTGCCTCGGACAAGTTCTGCAATATCCGGATTTTTCTTCTGTGGCATGATACTGCTTCCGGTACTGTATGCATCATCAATCTCTACAAATTTGTATTCGTTGGAATTCCAGATGATGATTTCCTCGGAGAAGCGGCTTAAATGCATCATAATGGTTGCCATGGCAGACAGATATTCGATCAGGTAATCGCGGTCGGAAACACCATCCATACTATTTAAGGTCGGTCCGTAAAAGCCAAGAAGCTCTGCAGTATATTCGCGGTCAAGCGGATAGGTTGTTCCTGCCAGTGCGCCGGAACCGAGCGGGCAGTAATTCATGCGCTCGTAAATATCGTGCATACGGGAACGATCACGCTTAAACATTTCAAAGTACGCCCCCATATGATGTGCGAGTGTGATCGGCTGCGCTTTCTGCAAATGGGTAAATCCTGGCATAATCGTCTGCGTATTTTCTTTCATAATGCGAAGCAGTACCTGCAGCAGCTGTTCCAGCAGTTCATCCGTCTCAAGAACCTGCTGCCGGGTATACAGACGCATGTCCAGTGCCACCTGATCATTTCTGCTTCGTCCGGTATGCAGTTTCTTTCCGGTATCTCCCAGACGGTCAATAAGGTTTGCTTCCACAAAACTGTGAATATCCTCATATTCCGAAGTGATGGCAAGCTTTCCGCTCTCCACATCCGCAAGAATTTCCTGTAAACAGGAAACAATCGCCTGCATCTCTTCCTGTGTCAGAATGCCCTGCTTTCCAAGCATACGCACATGTGCAATGGACCCCTCAATATCCTGCTTGTAAAATTTCTGATCAAACGAAATGGATGCATTAAAATTGTAAACCAGCTGGTCTGTCTCCTTCGTAAATCTTCCGCCCCATAACTGTGCCATATCTAAATTCCTCTCTTTCTTAAATTCTTTGTTTTTTTATAAAATCTGTTCTTCCTGCTGTCTGCGCAGTACAATTTCACGGTCGCGGTCACGCTTGGAATACACACACCCACAGTAGTACTGCCGGTACATGTGATACTCCTTAGAAATTTCGGTCGACTTTTTATAGCCTTCCTTCTTTTTAAAATCCGAAAACAGATAACGGACATCAACGGTATCTGCCAGTTCTGCTCCGATCTGATTTAACTTTTCCGCATTTTTCAGCGGACTGATGGATAATGTTGTCGTAAAGAAATCAAATCCGTGCGCTTTTGCATAGGACGCAGCCTCGGAAAGCCGCAGCCGGTAACAGGCAAAACAGCGCTCTCCCCCTTCCGGGATCTCTTCCATGCCCTTTGCCATATCGTAAAACCGCTGTGTATCGTATGCACCTTCCACAAAAGAAACCGGATATTTTGTAGGAAACTCAGCAATAAAACGTTCCTGCTCCTTTGCCCGCATATGATATTCTTCCGGCGGATAAATATTGGGATTGTAATAAAATACCGTTACATGGAAATGTTCTGCAAGACATGCAATACAATAAGAACTGCACGGTGCACAACAGCTGTGCAAAAGGAGGCTTGGAGCCTCCCCTGCCGTACAGTTTTCACGGATCAGATCTTCCATTATTTTCTGATAATTTTTTTTATTCATCTTTCATCTGTATATATCTGATTAAAAATTTCTTTTCCGGTCTGTGTCCGGAAAATTTGCTGATATGCCTGTTCAATTCCGTGACGATTGACGTCATCTTCATATAAATTGACCAGAAAATCTGCCTCCACCAGAATCTGATAATCCAGTCCTTCGATATTATCATATGTATGATGATGCCCGATCAGATAGCAGATACGGTCGATCAGATAATTTTCAATTCCCACATCGGAAAGCATTCTCTGTGCCACAATCGGTCCTTCCTGCTCCTGCAGCTTTCCGTCACACCGTCCATACTTTTCTTCTGCCGGACGGATTCCAATGTCATGGGTATAAGCGGCTGCTTCCAATATAAAAAGGGATGTCTCGTCAAGCCCTTCTTTTGTTCCGATGATTCTTGCGAAACTATGCACTTTCATGAAATGCTGAATCCGTTTCGGATCTCCGGAAAAAAAGGCGATCATCTGTAAAAACAGCTCATCCAGCTGTTGCCTGCTGTAATAACTACTGTCACTACTGTCCATTGTGTGTTTCTCCTTTATCTAACATCTGCAGTGCAAACGTCGCTGCAATGTAAACAACTGCACATAAAATAATCAATACTGTTTTTTCCCCGGCAACACCGGCACAAAGTTCTGCCAGAATAAGAAGTCCATGCACCCAGAGTTCCGCATGATGCAGCATCACTGCAATAACTGCCTCAATGATAACAAGCAGACACATAGGAACTACCGGAACGTTAAGGACTCTCACCCCTACAATCACCATAATTGCAACAATTGCTGCAAAGGCCAGTAATGTCGGTACCTGAAACGTCTTTTTGTTCTTGTCCATTTTTTACCTCAACCTTTATTCTTATTTTCTTTGTCTGCGCCCATTATACCAATTTCATGCCTAAGAAACAAGCACTTTTTAAAGTAAAAAAGACACGTCTTCCATCGGATACCCGATACAAAACGTGTCTGAAACGAAGCCAATAAGGGGACTCGAACCCCTGACCCACGCATTACGAATGCGTTGCTCTACCAACTGAGCCATATTGGCAAAACGTACTTGTATATAATACCAAAACCGATTCAGAAAATCAACTGTTTTTTCATAAAATTTATATTAAAAAAAGATTGACTTTTCACATGGATTCTGTAGAATAGAAATTGTTGAGTTTATAATTAGTAAACAAAAAATCAACTAACAATCATGTTTCATAAATTTACGGGAGGCATGCCATGGACATTGGACACCGCATGAAAGAACTGCGCATCCAGTACGGACTGACGCAACAGGAGCTGGCGGACCGTGCCGAGCTGACCAAGGGCTTTATCTCACAGTTGGAACGAAACCAGAACTCTCCGTCCATCGGAACTCTTCTGGATATCATCCAGTGCCTTGGTACGACACCAGCAGAATTTTTTACAGATGAAGAGCCGGAACAGATTGTTTTCAAACAGGAAGATTATTTTGAAAAAACCGACGAAGAAAAACACTGCTGTATTGAATGGGTCGTTCCCAATGCACAGAAAAACCAGATGGAACCGGTTCGTCTGACTTTACACGCTGGTGGACGGTCAGAAGTTTATCAGCCCCATGAGGGGGAGGATTTCGGTTATGTAATCACAGGAAACGTCCGTATCCACTATGCCGGACAAAACCAGACGGTACATGCCGGGGAATCTTTCTATTTTAAAGCAGGGAAAAAGCATTATCTGGAAAACACCGGTGCAAAAGATGCTGTCATCATCTGGGTGACTACCCCACCAAATTTTTAAGAGGACAAACGTATGAGTAAACATTTAATTGATTTTATTGGAATTTCCAAATCCTACGATTCCAATCTTGTGTTGGATGATTTAAATCTGTATATCCGGGAGAATGAATTTCTGACCCTTTTAGGTCCGTCCGGATGCGGAAAAACTACAACCCTGCGTCTGCTGGGAGGCTTTGAAAGCCCGGACAAGGGACAGATTCTGTTTGACGGACAGGATATCACAGCTCTTGCCGCCAATGAACGGAAACTGAATACCGTTTTTCAGAAGTATTCTCTTTTCCCGCATATGTCCATCGCCGAAAACATTGCATTCGGCCTTAAAATAAGCAAGAAAAGCAAAGCATATATTCGGGATAAAATCAAATATGCCTTAAAACTGGTCAATCTGGAAGGATTTGAAAACCGTTCGGTCGATTCTCTCTCCGGTGGTCAGCAGCAGCGTATCGCCATCGCCCGTGCGATTGTAAACGAGCCAAAAGTCCTTCTTTTAGATGAACCTCTCGGTGCACTTGATTTAAAACTGCGCCAGAGCATGCAGTATGAGCTCATCCGTCTGAAGGAAGAACTGGGAATTACTTTTGTATACGTCACCCATGACCAGGAAGAGGCTCTGACCATGTCCGATACCATCGTTGTCATGAATCAGGGATATATCCAGCAGATCGGTACTCCGGAAAACATTTACAACGAACCGGAAAACGCATTTGTTGCCGATTTTATCGGACACAGCAATATCATTGACGGAATCATGATAAAAGACGAACTTGTAGAGATTCTCGGTGCCCGGTGGGCATGTGTCGACAAAGGATTCGGCAACAATAAGCCGGTCGACGTTGTCATCCGTCCGGAAGATGTAGAACTTGTCGATCCTTCGGAGGGAACACTGCGGGGTGAAGTAACCTCCCTGATTTTTAAAGGTGTTCATTACGAGCTTGATGTCATGGCCGGTGGCTATGAATGGCTGGTACACACCACCAGATTTGTTCCGGTCGGCACCAAAGTCGGCATCAAAGTGATCCCATTTAATATCCAGATCATGCATAAGCCGGAATCTTCCGATGAAAAGGCGGTGGAGATCGATGCGTAAATTTAAACAGCAGTTTCTTGCCGGTCCATACCTCATATGGATCATCGGTTTTATCCTCCTGCCGCTTATCATGATTCTTTACTATGCATTTACAAACGGCGATGGCAGTTTTACGTTATCCTATATCACAGCGATAGCAGATGAAACCAACCGCAAAGCCATGGGACTTTCCCTGAGACTTGGAATTATATGCACCATCGTGTGCCTGGTTCTCTCCTATCCGCTGGCAATGATTTTAAATAATAGGAAAATCAAAAATCAGGGACTGGTTGTTTTTATCTTTATGCTTCCGATGTGGATGAACTTTATGCTCCGTATCCTGGCATGGAAACTTCTGCTTTCCAAAAATGGTGTAATCAACTCCATTCTCACAGGTTTCGGGCTTTCCCGCATCAATATCATAAATACACCGACAGCCGTTGTCCTTGGCATGGTATACGACTTCCTGCCGTTTATGCTGCTGCCGATTTATAACTCCATGACACGGATTCGTAAAGACTGGATTGAGGCGGCCCGCGATCTGGGAGCCGGAAATGCAGCCATCTTTTTTAAGATTATTCTTCCGCTTACCGTATCCGGAATCATCAGCGGAATCGTCATGGTATTTGTCCCGTCACTTACCTCGTTTGCAATCTCGCAGGTATTAGGCGGTGGTCACGTTCTTTTAATCGGAAATGTGATCGAGCAGGATTTTATGCAGGGAATGCAGTGGAATGCCGGAAGCGGTCTTTCCTTTGTCCTGATGATCTTTGTAATCGTAAGTATGACAATTGTAAATATATTTGATAAAGAAGGGGAGGGAACATCCATATGTTAAAAAAATGTGCATCCCGGATCTATATGATCCTGATCTTTGCCTTCCTTTACCTTCCGATTGTTGTGTTGATTGCTTTGTCTTTCAACGATTCCCGTTCCAAGGTAAAATGGGGAGGCTTCACGCTCCGGTGGTATACCGGCTGTTTTCAGGACGAAAAGATTATGACTGCATTTGTCACAACTTTGCAGGTCACTTTCCTGTCCGCAATTATTTCCACACTGATCGGAACACTTGCCGCGCTCGGCATAGCCGCCATGAAAAAACGGCACCAGACCATTTATCTCGGCGCGACCAATATTCCGCTTCTGAATGCGGATATCGTAACCGGTATCTCCATGATGCTTTTGTTTGTGAAATTTATCGACCTCGGATTTGTGACGGTTCTTTTAGCGCACATTACCTTTAGTATTCCTTATGTTATTTTAAATGTGCTTCCGAAAATGAAACAGACAAACCGCAGCACCTATGAGGCGGCACTTGATCTCGGAGCAACGCCGCTGTATGCATTTTACAAAGTCACCTGGCCGGAAATCCGTCCCGGTGTGTTCTCCGGATTTATGATGGCAGTCACCATGTCACTGGATGATTTTTCCATCACCTATTTTACCAAAGGAGCCGGGGTCAATACCCTCTCCACCATGCTCTACACAGAACTTCGCAAAGGAATCAAACCGGAATTGTATGCACTTTCCACGATTCTGTTCTTTGCCGTTCTGCTCATTCTTCTTGCCGGAAATGTTTATCCGGGGAAGAAGCGTGTTGCAGCCAAATAAATTTTCCATTGGAATTTTATTCCAGCCGAAAGGAGTCCTATTATGAAAAAAAGAATTTTCTCTGCCCTCTTAATTTCTGCTCTGGCAGTCAGCGCACTCACTGCCTGTGGGGGATCTTCCTCTGCGAAAAAAAGCGGACAGACCTTAACCGTTTTAAATTACGGAAAATATATCGATGAGTCCGTAGTCAAACAGTTTGAAAAAGAAACCGGTATCACCGTCAAATACGAAGAATATGAAAGTCCGGAAGAAATGTATACCAAATACAAAGCCGGTTCTATCAACTATGATGTAATCTGCTCTTCCGAATATATGGTTGAGCGTCTGATCAACGAGGGCGAAGTTCTCGAAGAAGATTACGATGCCATGGACAACTACAAAAATCTGGATCCAACGATCCTTGATATGTCTGCTTCCTATGACAAGAATCACACCTATTCCGTTCCATATTTTTACGGGACTCTTGGCCTTCTCTACAACAAAACAACCATTGATGCCAAAACCGTATCAAGCTGGGACTGCCTGTGGGATCCTACCTATGAGGATGAAATCATCATGGAAAATTCCGTCCGTGATACGTTTGCCCCTGCCCTGATCTCCAAAGGGTATTCCTTAAACGATACCGATGAAAATCATCTGCGGGAAGCCCTCGACATATTAAAAAAGCAAAAAGATGATAAAATCGTATATGCCTACTATGTAGATGAGACAGCCGATGCCATGATCGGAGAAGAAGCCTCCATCGCACTGTGCTACTCCGGCGAGGCTGCACTGGCCATGGCAGAGAACGACAATCTGGATTATTCCGTTCCAACAGAGGGATCCAACCTCTGGATCGATTCCTGGTTCATTCCAAAGTCCTGCACTAACCAGACCAACGCTTTAAAATTCTTAAATTTCCTGTGCAAGGATGATATCGCAGAAAAGAATTTCGAATATGTGCAGTATGCCTCTCCGATTACATCTGTGGTAGAAAATCAGGACGCTGACGTAAAAAATAACGAAGCTATCAATCCTTCCAGTGACACGATAAAAAGATGTGAAATCTATAAAGCATTAAGTGATGATGATTCCGCCAAGTACACAAAGCTGTGGCAGGAACTTCTCTCTTATTAAAAAACCGAGAAAAATGATTGCAATTTCAGTCAAAACATGCTAAAGTAAATCCACGGTGTCTGGTTAACACCGTGGATTTTTCATCTTCGGAAACGGTCATTCCGAAATTTCCCATATATACATTTGTTTTCAATTACATATGAACTATCAGGAATTTTTAACAACGATCCGTACACAGCTTTCTCTGCGTATCGAGACAGGTGTCACTTTAGACATTCGTTCCTTTACCAAAAATAACGGAACACATTACGATGGTCTGGTACTTCTCCATCCGAAGAAAAACGTGTCACCTGCGATCTATCTGATGCCATACTATCATCGCTATCTGGAAGGGGTATGCCTTGAAGAAATCTGTGAAGATATTCTTCATACCTATCAGGCGCATGCCCCGGAAGAAAATTTTGACACGTCCTACTTTACCGATTTTTCCCGTGCCAGCGAGCACATCGTCATGCGTCTTGTAAGCTTTGAAAAAAATCAGGAACTGTTAAAAGAGGTTCCGTTTTTCCGCTATCAGGATCTGGCCGTAATCTTTTACTGTCTGCTCCATGCAAGTGCCGAAAACCAGGCAAATATTCTGATCCACAATCATCACTTAAACCTTTGGAAAACCGACAAAGAAACGCTTTACCGGCTTGCGAAGAAAAACACGCCACAGCTTCTTCCCCCACAGCTTACCCCGATGAGCAGTCTTCTCAAAGAAATACAGCTCGTCGCGGAAACTCCACTCCCGGAAGCAGCCCCGCCACTGTATGTTCTGACCAATACGTACCGGACCAACGGTGCAACCGTTCTCCTCTACGATGACATCTTAAAAGAACTGTCCGATTTGTTTGAAAAGGATCTGATCATTCTGCCAAGCAGTATTCACGAAGTACTGATTCTTGCCACCGATGAAAACGACAGGCAGAATCTCGACCATTACACCGCAATGGTAAAAGAAGTGAATGCCTCACAGCTTCAGGATGAAGAAATTCTGTCCGACCATGCCTACTATTACTGCCGGCACAGCCATCTGCTGACCATGCCGCAGCCGGTCTGCACTTCATAGATTATATTTCCAGACACAAAATCCCCGCAGAAAAAATTCTGCGGGGAACATCTATTACATTTCTACCAGTTTATCATATAGCTTCTCATATGCATGTGCCGAAACATTCCAGGAAAAATTGCGATCCATCGCACGATAGATCAGTTCTTTCCATGCGGCCTTTTGTTCATGCTCCACACGATACGCATACCGGACAATATCTGCCATTTCCTGTGCATTAAAATTTGCAAATGAAAAACCACATCCTGTATTTTCATATTCATTGTATGGTTCTACCGTATCCCGGAGTCCTCCGGTTTCACGTACGATCGGAAGTGTTCCGTAACGCATGGCAATCATCTGTGCCAGCCCGCATGGTTCAAACATGGAAGGCATCAGCAGCACATCACTTGCCGCATATATATGGTGCGAACGCTCCTCGGTAAATCCGATATGTACGCTTACCTTGTCCGGATACTTACTCTGATAATGGTGGAACATATTTTCATACTGGCTCTCTCCGGAACCAAGAACCACCAGCTGTATATCCATTTCGGTTAAAAGTTCATCCAATACGCAGCCAATCAGGTCAAATCCTTTCTGGCTGGTCATACGCGATACGATTCCGATCAGGAAAGCATCCTCCCTGACTGGAAGCCCAAGTTCTTTCTGTAATGCAGCTTTGTTTTCTTTTTTCCCACTCACTGCATCTTTTTTCGAATAATTTACCGGAATATAAGGATCTGTCTGTGGATTATATTCTTCATAATCAATTCCGTTTAAAATACCATAAAGGCGATCCTTTCGGGCAGTCATCAGGCCACTTAAGCCCTCTCCCCCTTCTACGGTCGTAATCTCATTTGCATACGTCGGGCTGACAGTAGTAATATAATCCGCATATACCACGCCACCCTTTAAGTAGTTTGCTTCGCCATAAGATTCCAGTTCATATGCATTGAAAATGTGTGCCGGGAGTCCTGTAATATCCATTATCTCCTGAATTCGCCAGCGTCCCTGAAACTGCAGGTTATGAATCGTAAACACGGTTTTGATTCCCGCATAAAAATTATCATCTCCAAATACCGTATGCAGAAACACCGGAATAAGTCCTGTCTGCCAGTCATTGCAATGGATAATATCCGGGGCAAAATCAATATACGGCAGACTAGCAAGTACTGCCTTGGAAAAATATGCAAACTTTTCCACATCTTCATAGATATTGTTGTATGGAGATTCTCCTGCGAAATAAAATTCATTGTCCACAAAATAAAAGTGAACACCATGATATTCTGACTCGAAAATTCCAACATACTGCCTGCGCCAGTTCAGATTTACATAAAAATGGCACAAAAATTTTAAATTTGGAAGAAATGAGCGATCCATGCAGGCGTATTTCGGAATAACTACCCGCACATCATACTCTTTTTTGTCAAAATATTTCGGAAGTGACCCAACAACATCGGCAAGACCTCCGGTTTTCACATATGGCACTGCCTCTGATGAAACAAACAGAATCTTCTTCATACATAACACTCCTTTACTTACTCTTCATCTGTAATCGTATTTTGTCCGTAATAAGAGCGATAAATTCCGAGTTGGTCGGTTTTCCTTTTCCATTGCTGATCGTATATCCGAACAGATCATCCAGCGTATCCATCTTGCCACGGCTCCATGCTACTTCAATTGCATGACGGATGGCACGCTCGACACGGCTTGGTGTCGTATCAAATTTCTTTGCGATCCCCGGATATAAAATTTTCGTAATAGAATTTAACATGTCCATATTCGTCACAGACATGATGATTGCCTCCCGCAAATACTGGTATCCCTTGATATGTGCCGGAACACCAACCTCATGAATTATCTCTGTGACATCCTCTTCCAGTGTCTGTAACGAGTACTTTTCCGGTTTCTTTTCCATCTCAACCGGTCTGCCAATTTCTTTTCGTACTTTGTTTTTTCGACGGTTGAGTGTCTTGATCCGGTCCAAAACAATATTCCGGTCAAACGGCTTCATAATGTAATAATCCGCTCCCCGCTCAAACGCGTCTTCGGTAATCTTTTCATTGCTGATCCCACTGATCATCAGAAATGTTGGCCGATTCTTTAGTGTATGATCTGCCCTGATCCTGTCAAGGACTGCCAGACCGTCCAGTTTCGGCATAATAATATCCAATAATACAACATCCGGTTCTTTTTCCCTGATCAGATGACAGGCTTCTTCTCCATCCTTTGCCATCCCGATCAGGTGCAGTTCATCATCACTGGTTACCATTTCTTCCAATAAGTCACGCATAACCTCGTTATCATCTGCAATTGCGACATTTAGTTTTCCCATGTAGGCCTCCTAGAATGTCAAATTCAGTCAAAAATAAGCATACCAGAAAGCACTGTCCGATTTTGTCAAAATTTGTCGATAAATACAGTTAAACTATATCACAACTGCCAATTTATTTCAATGTCTTATGCATTCTCTTCGAACTGGGAATTATACAGATCTGCATAAAATCCCTTTTGTGCCAGAAGCTGTTCGTGTGTCCCCTGCTCTATGATATCGCCATCTTTCATCACCAGAATCAGATCCGCATTTCTTATCGTAGAGAGTCGATGCGCAATGATAAAGCTGGTCCGTCCACGCATCAGATTATCCAATGCCTTCTGAATCCGCACTTCGGTACGGGTATCTACCGAAGAGGTTGCCTCATCCAGAATCAGAATCGGGTTATCCGCAAGGATAGCACGTGCAATTGTAAGAAGCTGTTTCTGTCCCTGGGAAACATTACTTGCATCCTCGTTTAACTCCATCTGGTAGCCACCCGGAAGTGTCTGGATAAAATGGTGGGCATGTGCGGCTTTTGCCGCCTCAATCACTTCCTCATCCGTGGCATCTAAACGGCCATACCGGATGTTTTCCATGATAGATCCCTTAAACAGCCAGGTATCCTGCAATACCATACCAAATGCATCCCGAAGCTCCTGACGGTTAAAGTCGCGGATATCATGCCCATCCACCTGAATGGCTCCGCCTGTCACATCATAGAAACGCATAAGCAGTTTGACCATTGTGGTTTTTCCTGCTCCCGTTGGTCCGACAATTGCAATTTTCTGTCCAGGTGTTACATGAGCGGAAAAATCCCTGATAATGATCTGATCCGGATTGTATCCGAAACTTACATGGGAAAAATCCACGTAACCATCCACATGGTCGAGATGCACAGCATGTTCAACCGTCAGTTCTTCTTCCTCTTCGTCCAGAAATTCAAATACGCGCTCGGAGGCTGCAGCCATCGACTGCAGCATATTTGCCACCTGCGCAATCTGCTGGATCGGCTGAGTAAAATTCCGGACATACTGAATAAATGCCTGAATTTCACCAACCCCGATGGTTCCGCGGATTGCCAGAAGTCCTCCGGAAATTGCCACTCCGACATAACCGAGGTTTCCGACAAACTGCATGATCGGCTGCATCAGTCCGGATAAAAACTGGGACTTCCATGCCGATTGAAACAGAATCTGATTGGTATCTTCAAATTTTTTGATGGTGCTCTCCTGCTTATTATATGCCTGCACCACCAGATGTCCGCCATAGACCTCTTCCACCTGTCCGTTGATATGTCCCAGATATTCCTGCTGTTGGCGGAAATATTTCTGCGAATGTTTGATAATAAACGAAATCAGGATGGCAGATACCGGAAGAATCACAAGTGAAATCAATGTCATAATTCCGGAAATTGAAATCATCATCACAAGTGTTCCGACCAGTGTTGCCACACTCGTAATGATCTGCGTCACACTCTGATTTAAACTCTGTCCAAGTGTATCCACATCATTTGTGATGCGGGATAGCACCTCTCCGTACGTGCGGCTCTCGAAATATTTCATTGGCATGCGGTTGATTTTCTCTGAAATTTCCTTACGCATGCGGTAACAGGTTTTCTGCGTGATTCCTGTCATGATCATTCCCTGTATAAAACTGAATACTGCAGAACAGATATACAGGCCAAGTGTAAACAATAACACTTTGGCAATATAGGTAAAATCAATAGATCCGGTTCCCGCGATCTTTTTTCCGAGACCTTCCACCAATGCATTCGTTGCACGTGCCATAACCTTTGGTCCGGCAACGGAAAAGACGGTAGACACCGCCGCAAAAATCATAACGGCAACGATTGCATACCAGTATCTTCCGAGATAACGAACCAGTTTTTCGATAGAGTTTTTGAAATCTTTTGACTTTTCTCCCGGTATCATTCCTCTGCCCGGGCCGCCCATCGGACCGTGAGGTCTTCTTGTACGTTGTTCTGCCATCTTATTTCACCTCCTCAGAAAGTCCCAGTTCTTTGGCAGACAGCTGGCTCCTGGCAATCTGCTCGTAAACTTCGCAATTGTGCAGTAATTCCTCATGCGTGCCTTTTCCGACAATCTTTCCATCGTCGAGTACCAGTATCTGGTCCGCATGCAGAATCGTACTGATTCGCTGTGCGACAATGATCACGGTCGTATGTTCCGTCTTTGTCTCAAGCGCTCTGCGGAGTGCCGCATCGGTCTTCATATCCAGAGCGGAAAAACTGTCATCAAACACATAAATCTTTGGATTCTTTGCGATCGCTCTGGCAATGGCAAGCCGCTGCTTCTGTCCGCCGGAAACATTGCTTCCGCCCTGTGCAATCGCACTCTCATACCCATCCTGTTTGCTGTCAATAAACTCTATTGCCTGCGCAATCTCCGCTGCTTCCCGGATCTGCTCATCTGACGCATCCTCTGCCCCGAAGCGCAGATTGCTTGCAATTGTACCGGAGAAAAGAATTCCCTTCTGTGGTACAAATCCGATATGTTCCCGCAGATCCTGCAATGTATACTTGCGGATATCCGTTCCGTCAAGCGTGATCTCTCCGCCTGTCACATCATAAAAACGCGGAAGCAGGTTGACCAGCGTAGATTTACCACATCCGGTACTTCCGATAATTGCAGTGGTCTTTCCCGGCTCTGCAACAAAATCAATATCCGAAAGCACATCTTCCGTGGCTCCCGGATACCGGAAATTTACATGATGAAAGGCAATCACACCCTCACACTGTTCCATGGCAGCCGGCTCTTTCGGATCTGTAATCGTACTTTTTGTGCGTACAACCTCATCTATACGCTCTGCAGCTACACCGGCTCTCGGCATCATGATAGACATCATAGTCAGCATCAGAAATGCCATAACGATCATCATTGTGTAAGTAATAAATGCCGTCATGGAACCAACCTGCATATATCCGCCATCAATCCGCTTTGCGGCAACCCACACAATCAGAAGCGTAATGCAGTACATGATCATCATCATTCCCGGCATCATAAATGTCATAACACGGTTGGTAAACAACTGCGTCTTTGTCAGATTGCGGTTGGCCTCATCAAACCGCTCTTCTTCCCGTTTTTCCCGTCCAAATGCACGAATGACATTTAATCCTGTCAGAATCTCTCTCGAAACCAGATTCAGCCGGTCCACGAGATTCTGCATAATCTTAAACTTCGGCATGGCAAGGGAGGTAAGAAGCATTACAAATCCAAGAATAACAAGCACCGCAAGCGCGATCACCCATTCCATTCCTGCATGGGTCTGTGCAACCTTAATCACACCACCGATTCCAATGATCGGAGCATAAAGAATCATTCGCAGAAATACTGCAGTCACCATCTGAATCTGCTGTACATCATTGGTACTTCTCGTAATCAGGGATGCCGTTGAAAAATGATCCATCTCTGCATTGGAGTACTGTACGACATTGCGGAATGTCTTATCACGCAGATCTCGTCCGATGGATGCTCCCACACGGGAAGCACAATATCCGACAACCACTGCCGCCATAACCATCAGCAGCGCAAAACCAAGCATCTTGGCTCCGGTGGTCCATAAGTAATGTTTCTGAATGGCATCTACATCCACACCTGCATTTTTATCACAGGAGATCGCATAGGTCACACCCATGGATTTCAATGTAGAAGATCCGATCGCATCAATCTGTCCGGACACCTGCTTTCGCATCTCAAGAATCTGCTGATCCGGTACCTGGCCGGCTGCCAGTGCCTGCATCAGCTGCTTCATATCTACCTGCGTCCCATCCGTTCCCATTTTCCCCGTGAGAGCCTTCTCGTCAATATCGGACTCCTTCATCTGGGACATCTGATATACCATGACGATCGGCTCCAACAGAGACTCATCCATATCGTCAAGCGTATCCTCTTCACAATTTCTCACATAGTTTCCATCTTTTTTCGGCTCCTTATAACAGGCGGCAAATGTTTTCTTTTCCCTGCTGGTCATAAAAAGCTGTGCTGACACAAAATCTTCCTGTGTCATTTCTTCCGGAAGAATATGCTCCACTCCGCTGCTCATGATTCCGACATCGATAATATCTGATGTATACTGTGGCAGGGACAGATCACAAAATGCCTGCATCACAAGAAAAGCCACAATAACCAGAATCCATTTCCAGTATGGGAGCATGTTTTTAAATATTTTTCCCATGATTTAACTCCTTTTCATATGCATAGCTTTTATACTATCACGAACTGATTTCCAGAACAATTCCTATTATATAAAACTTTTCTTAAATTAAAATGAAATGTGTGGTGCAACCACGGGCACCACACATTTCATTTTCTGATTTTATACTGCTGGAATTATATAACCGGCCTTCTTCATTTCTTTTGTAAAATCATCGACAGACATTCCTGCTTTTTCTGCACCTGTTTCCACGGGGATGATCCCATCCTGCACCAGGGATGCATATGCACGAATCTGTCCTTCGCGCTGACCTTCTCGCTGACCTTCGATTCTGCCCTCTCTCTGGCCTTCCATACGCTCCTCATTCAATTCATCTGCCATCAAAACACGTAATGCCTCACACATGATCCTTT
>ENA-OUQN01000478-OUQN01000478.1-human-gut-metagenome-genome-assembly--contig:-NODE-478-length-32607-cov-9.586999_pt1 | contig 32607 bp, 27 predicted proteins | sample MGYA00237950_ERZ548832 | MGnify/ENA primary metagenome ERZ548832 (study PRJEB26490, sample SAMN05194703) | human gut metagenome | biome: terrestrial biome; feature: human-associated habitat; material... | reverse complement strand
GCTGCGACTTCTCCACCTATCTGGGCGACCAGAAGCACTCCTGCTCCAACCACTGTATGTTCTGCTTCATCGACCAGCTGCCCCCGGGAATGCGTGAGAGCCTCTACTTCAAGGACGACGACGAGCGCCTGTCCTTTTTGTTCGGCAACTATATCACCATGACCAACATGCAGGACCACGAGATCGACCGCATCATCAAGATGCATATCTCGCCCATCAACATCTCGGTCCACACCACCAATCCCCAGCTTCGCGTGCGGATGCTGGCGAATAAACGGGGCGGCGAGGTGCTGAAGTACCTGCCCCGTCTGGTGGAGGGCGGCATCGCCGTCAACTGCCAGCTGGTGCTCTGCCGGGGCATCAACGACGGCGATGAGCTCCGCCGCACCCTCACCGACCTGCTGGAGCTGACCCCGATGGTGCAGAGCGTGGCGGCAGTCCCCTGCGGCGTGACGGATTACCGCCAGAACCTCTTCAAGCAGACGCCCTACGACGCTGAGACCAGCGCCGCCGTCATCGACATCATGGAAGAGTTCGGCGACGAGTGCAAGCGCCGCCACGGCAAGCGCATCATCTACCCCAGCGATGAGTGGTACCTCAAGGCCGGCCGCCCCATCCCGGAGCCGGAGTTCTATGAGGACTACGACCAGCTGGAAAACGGCGTGGGCATGATGAGCCTCTTCCGGGAGGAATTTCTGGCCGAGCTGGAAAAGCCCCACCGCATCTATGGCACCAAAAAGATGGATGTCGTCACCGGCACCATGGCCGCGCCCCTCATCACCGAGATGATGGACGAGCTGCGCCGCCAGTACCCCATGATAGAAGTAAAAGTGCATCCCATCAAAAACAACTTCTTCGGCGGCAACGTCGGCGTGGCGGGCCTCGTCACGGCGACCGACATCATCGCTCAGTGCGAGGGCCGGCTGTCCAGCGGTACCCTGGGCGTGCCTGCCGTGATGCTGCGGGAGGAGAAGGACACCTTCCTCGATGATATGACCATCGAGCAGCTGGGCCAGCGGCTCGGCGTAAAGGTGGAAGTCCTGCCCACCAGCGGCGGCGACGAGGCCAAGGCCCTGCTGCGCAGCGGCCTGCATATCGCCCGCCGGAGAAGACCGTAATTTTACCCCTTTTGTGAAAGGAGGAACCCCCTATGAGCAAACCGATCGTTGCTGTGGTGGGCCGCCCCAACGTGGGCAAGTCCACCCTGTTCAATAAGCTCTGCGGCCAGCGTCTGGCCATCGTGGAGGATACCCCGGGCATCACCCGCGACCGCATCTTTGCCAACTGCGAGTGGAGCGGCCACGAGTTCCTGCTGGTGGATACCGGCGGCATTGAGCCCAAGGCCACCGAGGGCATTCTGGCCCACATGCGCGAGCAGGCCCAGATCGCCATCGACACCGCCGACTGCATCATCATGGTGGTGGACGTGCGCAACGGCCTGACCGCCGCCGACGAGGACGTGGCCCATATGCTGCGCCGCAGCCACAAGCCCATCATCCTCGCTGTCAACAAATGCGACAATGTGGGCGAGGCCCCCATGGAGCTCTACGAGTTCTATAACCTCGGCTTCGACGAAGTCATGCCCATCTCGTCCGTCCACGGCCACGGCACCGGCGACCTGCTGGACGCCGTCTGCGCCCACCTCGATTTCAGCGAGACCGTCGTGGAGGAAGACCGCATCCCCGTCGCCATCATCGGCCGCCCCAACGTGGGCAAGTCCAGCCTGACCAACCGCATCCTCGGTGAGAACCGCATGATCGTGGCCAACGAGGCCGGCACTACCCGCGACGCCATCGATACCCCCGTGGACAACGCTTACGGCAAGTTCATCTTCACCGATACCGCCGGTCTGCGCAAGCGCAGCAACATCACCGACGGCCTTGAGCGCTACATGGTCGTCCGCGCACTGGCCGCCGTCGAGCGCAGCCGCGTGGCCCTCATCCTCGTGGACGCCACCGTCGGCTTCACCGAGCAGGACAGCAAGGTGGCCGGCTACGCCCACGACCAGGGCAAGGCCTGCATCATCGTCGTCAACAAGTGGGACGCCGTGGAGGGCAAGGAGACCAACACCATGGAACTGCAGCGCCGGGGCTATGCCGAGTGCTTCAGCTTCATGGGCTACGCTCCCATCATCTTCATCTCGGCCCAGACCGGCTACAACGTCAACAAGCTGATGCAGCTCATCCGCGACGTGGACAGCCAGAACGGTGCCCGCGTACCCACCGGTGTGCTGAATGAGATGCTGGCCCGTGCCACCGCTCGGATGCAGCCGCCCAGCGACAAGGGCCGCCGCCTGAAGATCTTCTACCTGACTCAGGCTTCCACCCGTCCGCCGACGTTCGTGGCCTTCGTCAACGCAAAGCACCTGTTCCACTTCAGCTATCAGCGGTATATCATCAACCAGATCCGCGAGAACTTCGGTCTGGAGCACACCCCCATCCGCCTTGTCGTGCGTGAGCGCGGCTCCGGCGAAGTGGGCGCGAAGGACGTATAAGGAAGGGAGACTGGTTCTATGACCGCATTTCTCATTGTGCTGGCGGTCGCTGCCGAAGCCTATCTGCTGGGCAGCGTGGACACCGGCATCCTCGTCAGCAAGTATCTGTACCATGACGACGTCCGCACCCACGGCTCGGGCGCTGCCGGTATGACCAACATGCTGCGCACCTTCGGCAAGAAAGCTGCTGCCCTCACGGCGGTGGGCGATGTGCTCAAGGGCGTCGTGGCCGTCTGCCTTGGTCGGTGGCTGTTCGGACATCTGCCCGCCGATGCTGCCGTCTCGCCCTATCTGGGCGTCTACCTCGCTGCCATCCTCGCCGTGGTGGGCCACTCCAAGCCCATCTACTTCGGCTTCAAGGGCGGCAAGGGCGTGCTGGTGGCTGCCGGTGCCATTCTGGCAGTCCAGCCGGTGCTGCTGCCGGTGCTGGCACTCATCTTCCTCGTCTGCCTGGTCCCCACCGGCATGGTGTCGCTGGGCAGCATCACCATGGCCTCGGCCTACCCGGTGCTGACGCTGGTGTACAGCCTCATGCGCGGCCTGCCGACTCAGGACGTGGTGGTCTGCACCGTCGGCGCTGCCATCATGGGCGGCATGGTCATCTGGATGCACCGTTCCAACATCCAGCGCATCCGGGACGGCAAGGAGTACCGTTTCGGCCAGAAGCACAAGAGCAACTAAGCATAAAAAATGCCCCGCAGGCAGCTCTCGACGAGCGTCCTGCGGGGCATTTTACGTTGTCAGGCTCATTTCGGGTCTGCTTCCAGCAGCGTGTCGGTGTTGTCCTCGTACTTGGGGTCTTCGATGGCGACTTCAAGCTCCGTGTTGGTATCGTCATGATGCAGGTGCTTGCGCAGCCGGGCGGCGAATTCCTCTGACGGGATGCCGCTCTGGCTGGGGGAAAGGTCGGGTGCGGGGTGGCCGTCGGGCAGATGAGCGCCGAAGGCCGGCACGAAGAAGAACCTCCGCACGATGAAGATGAGGGCGATGGCGCTCACGCTCAGCAGGTTCTCCATGGCGGATTCGTGCCCCACCACCATGTGGCGGGCGATGGCGTAGAGCAGCACTTCGAGGCTGGAACCGGGGCTGTGCTTGGCCAGCATCTTGATGAACTCGATGCCGATGACGATGTCCAGCGCCCGCTGTAAGAAGATGCTCACCTCGACGTCGTTGCCGTCGAACAGCAGGCCGGGCATCCACTGCAGCAGCGGCACCATCGACAGCAGCAGGCCGATGAGGACGAGGCCGGACAACAGGATCTCGAGCAGGGTGGCTGCGCTGATGATCTTGTTGCGCAATTCGGCGCGGCTGTGGCTTTCAACACGGGAATTGGACATGGGCAGGGACCTCTCTTTCAAATTTGACCGGAAATCTTTTACAACAGTTCGATTCTATTGTAACAAAAGCGAAAAACGAAGTCAATTTCTCCGGCTGGGAAAGTTAACCAGCATGAAAAACTGGAATCGAAGACAGACAAAAGGGGCCGTCCGCACCCGGAATGGAGTGCAGACGGCCCCTCTTTGTGCTGAAAAGGCGGCTTAGGCCTCAGCGATGGCTTCGATCTCACAGAGCACGCCCTTGGGCAGGTCTTTCACGGCCACGCAGCTGCGGGCGGGCTTGGAGGTGAAATACTTGGCGTACACCTCGTTGAAAGCGGCAAAGTCGGCGATGTCGGCCAGGAAGCAGGTAGTCTTGACCACCTTGTCAAAGCCCACGCCGGCAGCTTCGAGGATAGCGCCCACATTGCGGCAGCTCTGGTCAGCCTGTGCGGCGATGCCCTCGGCGACTGCGCCGGTGGCGGGGTCTACCGGGATCTGGCCGGAGGTGAAGACGAGACCGCCCACGGTGTAGCCCTGAGAGTAGGGGCCGATGGCGCCGGGAGCTTTTTCGGTGCTGATGATGTTCATATCGATTACCTCACATATCATAAATAGGGGAGTCTCCCGCCAAAAGGGGAGCCGATGAAAAAAGTCTACCACCAACTGTCCCCGCCGTCAACGGGCAGCAGGGAACGGTCCCGGAATTTCCGGAAAAAGGGAATGTAAAATTATTTGGAAAAATCTGTGCAAATCATCTTGACAAGAAATAAACTTTTATGATAAAAATAGAGCATGAAAGTAACATTTTTGCAGGAAAAACGCAGGCGCAGCGCAGGCAGGAAAGCCAGCTTTGCGCAGGCGCGTTTCTTTTTTGCAGAAAAAGCGAATTTCTGAACCCTCGGAAGGGGCAGAAAGGATAAGATATGTCGATTTTGGTAGATGATTCAAATAAAACAGCCTGCCGTGCAGCGGAGGCTGGGCTGCAGCAGAAAAACTGTGCTGCGCTGGTGCGCCCGGCGGGTACGGGCAAAGGCTGCATCGTGTGGGAGCTGCTGGACGCCCACCCCGAGATGCGCGTGCTCTGGGTGGTGTCCTGCGCTGCCCGTCTGGAACTGCGCCGCGCCCTGACAAAGCGGCTGGGCCGGACGCTGGGCGGCCGGGTGCGGCTGATGAGTTGCGAGCAGCTGGCCGTGCAGAATGCGCTGGGCTGGGTGGCGCTGGCTGAGTTCCGGCCCGGCCTGCTGGTGCTGGACGGCTGGAGGGAGATGAGCGCAAAGGACTGGACCGACTGTGTCCAGCCTCTGTTTCGCCTCTGCCCGGGGGCAAAGCTGCTGGCTCTGGGGGAGCCGGACGCCCCGGGCGACAGCTGCCGCGCCGCCGAGGAGATGCTGGCCGACGCCATCGTGGAGCCGCTGGCACTGGGCGGGGCGATGGCCGAGGGTCTGCTGCCCATGCCGGCCTCCTATACGGCCCTGCTCTGGCCGCTGGAAGATGCGATGGCCCGCCTCCGTGCTGAGGTGAAAAACCTCCATCTGCCGGGCTGCCCTGACCCCAACGCCGAGAAATATCAGGCTCTGAGCCTCGCCGTAGAGAAGCTTCCGCCGGTGGAACAGCTGCTGGCGCAGTGGCTCCCGGATGCTGCCGGGCGCTGCCTCGTCCTCTGCGAGGATGATGCAGCGGCGGCGCAGACCGCAGAGCAGGCCGAGAAGCTGTTTGGTGCAGGAACACATATTTATAAGGATGCAGAAGGCTTTGCAGCCGATGAAGCGGCCACCCTCCGGCTGCTGGTCTGTGCCAACGGCCCGGCGGTGCAGGCTCCTCTGGCCGGGATCTCGGGCGTGGTGCTGGTGCGCCGCAGCGCTGGACCGGCCGCATACCGGCAGATGCTGGCACGCGCCCTTGCAGCCTGCGGCAGTGTGCCGGTGGCAGAGCTGAGCGCGGCCTTTGAGGCGCTGACCTGTGTGCAGCAGCTGCGGAAGGAGTGCAGCGCGGCGGGGGCAGAAGCCTTCCCGCTGGAAGAGCCCCTTTCTGCCTGTCGCCGGGCTTACCGGCAGCTCCGCCGCGCGCTGGACTCCGACTGGGAGCGCTATTATGCCGCCGCAAAGCAGATGACGGCAGAGGGAAAGACGCTGGACGTGCCTCGCTCCTACAGCTTCGGGGGCGTGGCCGTGGGCCGCTGGCTGGAAAACCAGCGCCTTGTCCGGGCCGGAAAGAAAAAGGGACGCCTCACCGCCGCGCAGGCCGCCCGGCTGGACAAAATCGGCATGAACTGGCAAAAGCGGCTCGAGCTGGCGTGGGAGAACGGCTGTGCTTCGGCCCGGCGGTACCGCGACAGCCACAGCGACCTGCTGGTGCCGGTCCATTATAAGGATAAGGACGGCTTTGCGCTGGGCGAGTGGATCGTCTATAACCGCCAGCGCTATCTGGGCGGGAACCTGCCGTCAGACCGCGTCGAGCGCCTCGAGGCACTGGGCATGGTGTGGGACACCGGCAGCATCCTCTGGGAGAAGAGCTATGCCGCCGCCGTCCAGTATTATCTGGAAAATCACACGCTGGAAATTCCCGTCAAGTATGTCACGCCGGACGGCATGGCGCTGGGCGTCTGGCTGGGCAGTCAGCGTGCTGCTTATAAAGAAGGTGTGCTGACCGACGCCCAAATCGAAAAGCTGGAAGCGCTGGGAGTGGACTGGACGAACCGGAACGACCGCAAGTGGCAGACCGCCTACGAGGCCGCCGTGAAGTACCACGCCGCCCACGGGAACCTCGACGTTCCCACCGAGTACATCGACGAAGACGGCATCCTGCTGGGCAAGTGGGTGTCCCGCCAGCGGTACGCATGGCAGAACCCCGAGCGCAGCAGCGCCCGGGTGACGCCGGAGCGGAAAGCTCTGCTGGACGAGCTGGGCATGAACTGGGAAAAGACCGACTCGTGGCAGCACCGCTACGAGCTGGCCGTGGAATACAAAAAGGAGCACGGCAGTCTGGCCGTTCCGGCCCAGTACCGGACGGAGGACGGCATCTGGCTGGGCAGCTGGCTGTCCCGTCAGAAGCAGATGCTGCGGGAGGGCAAAAAGCTTTCCGCCAAGCGCCGCGCGGCCCTGAAAGAGCTGTTCAAGGGCGAAAAAGGCCGACGCCTCAGCGCCCCGGTGCCGCCCGCGTGCAGCGTGCGGGAGCAGAACTGGCTGGATAACTACCAGAGCGCCAGGCTCTACGCCGAGAAGAAGGGCAGCCTCCTCGTGCCTGCCGGATATGTGGACGAGAACGGCTTCCGTCTGGGCGTCTGGATCTCGAACCTCCGGGCTGCCCGCAAGGCCCGGCCCGGCTCGTTTCAGGTGACGCCGGAGCATATCGCTCTGCTGGACGCCATCGGGATGCAGTGGGACGCCCGGGAGGCCAAGTGGGCCGGGGCGTTCCGCCGCGCCGAAGAGTACCGCGCCGCCCACGGCGACCTGCTGGTGCCGGTGAACTATAAGACCGAAGACGGCTTCTGCCTCGGCGACTGGGTCCGCCGGATGCGCGAAAACTACGCCTGTGCCGAGAAAAAGCTGACGGCGGAGCGTATCGCAAAGCTCGAAGCGCTGGGCATGGTCTGGACCGTGCCGCAGGAGGGCTGAGATATTGCATTTTAGGGCGGAGTGTGGTATACTTCACCTCGTCTGAATAGAAAACAGCAGGTGCCTGCCGCCGGGGCTTCGTCCCCGGTCGGGAGGGTAAAAGGGAAGCGGGTGCGAGTCCCGCGCGATCTCGTCACTGTGATAAGGGAGTCCGCTGCCTTGGCGCTCAGCGCCGGTCACTGGAGGCTTTGCCTCTGGGAAGGCGGCAGCGGGCGGTGAGCTTTCAGTCAGGAAACCTGCCCGCTGTTGGTACAGGAGCGTCCGGCTCCGGATCACGAGGAATTGGTCGTACCAAAAAGCCCGAAAGTTCAAAGGGTCTTTTTGCTGTGCCTTCCGCGCGGTGAAAAGGCTCTTTTTTCGTTTGAGCTGACCCCCCGTTTCGTACCCTTTCTATCGGAAAAGTACATTCCACACAACAGAAAGGACTCAAACAATGCGTAAGGCAACCAACAAGAACTGGCAGCGCGTCACCGCCGCTGCCGCCGCACTGGCCCTGTGTGCCGGTGTGCTCACCGGCTGCGGTGCATCTTCTTCCACTGCCGCCAGCAGCACCGCCGCAAGCTCTGCTGCCGCCAGCGAAGTGAGCAGCGAGGAGGCTGATGAAATGGCAGCAAAGAATGTGGCAGACCTCATCGACGCCATCTATGTGCAGGAGCGCAACGAGAACACCGACGCTCAGTGTGAGGCTGCAAAGGCCGCATGGGACGCCCTGACCGACGCTCAGAAGGAGCTGGTCGAGGGCGAAGAGGCTGACCCCGATTACTTTGGCCGCGACACCGGCGATGCCTCCAAGGACGATGCCCGCAATGAGGACAACATCGGCGACAACGAGATCCTGGTCGTCAGCTTCGGCACCTCCTTCAACAACAGCCGCGCAGCGGACATCAAGGGCATCGAGGACGCCATCCAGGCCGCATATCCCGACTGGTCTGTCCGCCGCGCCTTCACCGCACAGATCATCATCAACCATGTCCAGGCCCGTGACGGCGAGAAGATCGACAACATGGAGCAGGCTCTGGAGCGCGCTGTTGCCAACGGCGTGAAGAATCTGGTCGTCCAGCCCACCCATCTGATGCATGGCGCTGAGTACGACGAGATGATGGAGATGGTGGACAGCTACCGCGATAAGTTCGAGTCCGTCGCCATCGCCGAGCCTCTGCTGGGCGAGGTGGGCAGCGATGCCACCGTCATCAACGCCGACAAGGAAGCTGTCGCCAAGGCCATCACCGCCGAGGCCGTCAAGACCGCCGGTTTCGACAGTCTGGACGCCGCTGCTGAGGACGGCACCGCCTTCGTTTTCATGGGCCACGGCACCTCTCACACCGCAAAGGTGAGCTACACCCAGATGCAGTCTCAGATGAACGCTCTGGGCTACAAGAACGTCTTCATCGGCACCGTCGAGGGTGAGCCGGAGGAGACTGCCTGCGAGAACGTCATCGAGGCTGTCAAGGCCGCCGGTTACACCAAGGTCGTCCTGCGTCCCCTGATGGTCGTTGCAGGTGACCACGCCAACAACGATATGGCTGGCGACGACGAGGATTCCTGGAAGAGCCAGTTCGAGGCCTCCGGCGAATTCGATTCTGTGGATTGCCAGATCGCCGGTCTGGGCGAGGTCGCTGACATCCAGCAGCTCTACGTCGCACACACCAAGGCCGCTGTCGATTCCCTGAACGGCTGAGCATAAGTTTATGATTGCCCGGAAAGGAGTGCCTTTTCGGGCAATTTCTTTTTCGGCCTGCTTTGAATTCGGGCCATTGCGTGTTATAATCTTTTCTGTAAAATAGATACTTCGAGGTATATCATCATGAAACTGAACCATAAATTTGCTCTTCTGCTGGCCGGCGCTGTGCTGGCTGGTTCTCTCACCGGCTGCGGCGCATCCGGCACCCCGGCCAGCTCTGCCGCTTCCTCCGAGGCTGCGGCCTCCTCCGCCGTGAGCGAGGCAGCTTCCGAACCGGCGGCAGAGGCCGCTCTGCCCGACGGCGTCTACACCGCCGACTTTGACACCGACAGCTCCATGTTCCATGCCAACGAGGCCAACGACGGCAAGGGGACCCTGACCGTGAAGGACGGTCAGATGACCTTCCACGTCAGTCTCGCCTCCAAGAAGATCGTCAACCTCTACGTCGGCATGGCCGCTGACGCCGAGGCCCACGAGGGCGACTGGCTCCAGCCCACCACCGACACCGTCACCTACTCCGACGGCCTGTCCGATGAGGTCTACGGCTTCGACATCCCGGTGAAGGCTCTGGACGAGGACTTCCAGCTGGCCATCCTCGGCACCAAGGGCAAGTGGTACGACCATACCGTCCGTGTCGCCAACGCCCAGCCTGCTGCGGCGGAAGCACCTGCCGACGGCACCTACACCTGTGACGTGACCCTCGAGGGCGGCTCCGGCCGTGCCACCGTGGACAGCCCTGCTGCTCTGACCGTGGCCGACGGCAGGATGACCGCCACCATCGTCTGGTCCAGCCCCAACTACGACTATATGCTGGTGGACGGCGAGAAGTATCTGCCCACCAACACCGAGGGCAACTCTACCTTCGAGATCCCCGTCGCGGCTCTCGACACCCCGCTGGATGTGGTGGGCGATACCGTCGCCATGAGCACCCCGCATGAGATCGAGTATACGCTGACCTTCGCCTCTGCATCCCTGATCGAGGCAAAGTAACGATGAAACGCCGCAATTTTCTGAAAGCCCTGCCTGCCGCCGCCCTCACCCTTGCGGGCTGCGGGCAGCACAAGACCGCCCCGGCCAATACAGCATCCCTCGTGTTCGACCACAGCTACCCGCTGGACTATGCCGCCCAGTTTTCCGCCGACTGCTATGAGGGCGGCTATGTGATGATCGACATCCCGGACGCCGGGCGGTTCCTCGTCGTCCCTGAAGGGGCCGCCGAGGTGGACGACCTGCCTGAGGACGTTGTGGTGCTGCGCCAGCCGCTGGATCATATTTATCTCGTCTCCACCTCGGTGATGGACCTCTTCGTCCATCTGGACGCATTGGACAGCATCGCCCTCTCCGGCACGAAGGCCGATGGCTGGTATGTGGAAGAGGCCAAACAGGCCATGCAGGAGGGCCGCATCGCCTACGCGGGCAAGTACAGCGCCCCGGACTATGAGCGCATCCTTGCCGCCGGCTGCACCCTCGCCATCGAGAACACCATGGTGCTCCACGACCCCGAGGTCAAGGAGCAGCTGGAAAAGTTCGGCGTGCCGGTCCTCGTGGAGCGCTCGAGTTATGAGAGCGGCCCGCTGGCCCGGATGGAGTGGCTCAAGCTCTACGGCATCCTGCTGAATAAGACTGAGATGGCGGAAGAGGTCTTTCGCCAGAAGGTGGAGCAGGTGGCCCCTATCCTCGAGCAGGAGAACACGGGCAAGACCGCGGCCTTCTTCTCCATCACCACCAACAACCTCATCACCGTCCGCCGTACCAGCGACTATGTGGCCCAGATGGTGGGGATGGCCGGCGGCGTCTACATCTTCGACGACCTCGAGGGGGAGACGTCGGCCCAGTCCACCATCAAACTGCCGCTGGAGACCTTCTATGCCCGGGCCAAAGACGCCGACGTCCTCATCTACAACAGCACCATCGAGGGCGTGATGGAGACCCGTGACCAGCTCATCGAAAAATGCCCGATGCTGGCGGATTTCAAGGCCGTCCAGTCCGGCGACTGCTGGTGTACGGCCCAGAGCCTCTTCCAGCAGAGCATGGAGCTGGCCGACCTCATCTCGGATATGAACCACGTCTTCACCGAGGGCTCGCCCGACCCGGCGTCCCTCCGTTTCTTACAGCGCATCGTATAAAAGGAGCTTTGTCATGACCACCACCCGCCGCCTCAGCCTCGCGTACCTCGCCCTCACGGTGGGGGTCGCGGTGCTGTTTGCACTCAACCTGTTCTGGGGCAGTGTGTCCCTGACGCCCGGCGCGGTGGCGGCGGCTCTGCTGGGCAGGGACGAAGATGCGCTGGCCGTGGGCATCGTGCTCCAGCTCCGTCTGCCCCGGGCGGTCATGGTCGTGCTGCTGGGCGCGGCCCTCTCGGCTGCAGGCTACCTCCTGCAGACCTTCTTCGCCAACCCCATCGCCGGCCCCTTCGTCATGGGCGTGTCCAGCGGCGCAAAGCTGGCAGTGGCCCTGACGATGGTGGTGTTTTTACAGCAGGGGCTGCTCACTGGCTCGGCCACCCTCATCATCGCCGCCTTTGCAGGCTCGATGGCGGCGATGGCCTTTGTGCTGGTGGTGGCCCGGCGGGTGCCGCGGATGAGCATCCTCGTCATCTGCGGCATCATGATCGGTTATATCTGCTCGGCTGTCACCGACATCGTGGTGACTTTCGCTCAGGACTCCAACATCGTCAATCTCCACAACTGGTCGATGGGCAGCTTTTCCGGCATGACCTGGGCCAATGTGGGTGCAGCGGCCTGCGTGGTGCTGCCCGCGCTGGCGGCGGCGTTCCTGCTCTCGAAGCCCATGGCGGCCTACCAGATGGGCGAGAGCTACGCCAGGAGCGTCGGCGTACCGGTGCGGGCCTTCTCGACGGCCCTCGTGCTGCTTTCCAGCCTGCTTTCCGCCTGCGTGACGGCCTTTGCAGGCCCCATCTCCTTTGTGGGCATCGCGGTGCCGCATCTGGTCAAGAACCTGCTGGGCAGCGCAAAGCCCCTTTATGTCCTGCCGGGCTGCTGTCTGGGCGGGGCAGCGTTCTGTCTGCTCTGCGACCTCATCGCCCGCAGCCTGTTCGCGCCCACTGAGCTGTCCATCAGCTCGGTGACGGCGGTTTTCGGTGCGCCGGTGGTCATCTGGCTGTTGGTGCGCCGCCAGACACAGGAGGGCCGGGAATGAGCGATCCGAAATTCTACTGCCGCGCCGAGGACCTTGCCATCGGCTACGGCAAAACGTCCCTGATGGAACACATCGGACTCGGCGTCGGGAAGGGGACCATCCTCACCCTCATCGGCCCCAACGGCGCGGGAAAATCCACCCTGCTCAAGACACTGGCAGCGCAGCTGGCCCCCCAGGGGGGCGCTGTGCTGCTGGACGGCAAAAATCTCGCGGACTACTCCGGCCCGGAGCGCGCCCGCAAAATGGCCCTGATGGTGCCTCACACCCGCCGCACCGAGCTGACCACCTGTTTCGAGATGGCGTCCGCCGGGCGCTACCCCTACACGGGGCGGCTGGGTGTCCTCTCGGCGGAAGATAAGCGCCAGGTCCATGCCGCGCTGGCCCTCGTGGGGGCCGAGGCGCTGGCGGGCCGGGACTTCAACCGCATCAGCGACGGCCAGCGCCAGCGCGTCCTGCTGGCTCGGGCCATCTGCCAGCAGCCGGAGCTGATATTATTGGACGAACCTACGTCTTTCCTTGACATCAAGGGCAAGGCCGAATTGCTGGCCATCCTGAAAAGCCTCGCCCGGGACAAGAAGATGGCCGTCATCCTCAGCCTCCACGAGCTGGAGCTGGCGCAGAAAGTTTCCGACAAGGTCGTCTGCGTCTCGGCGGCGGGCGTCTCGGACGTCATGACGCCGGAAAAGGCCTTTGCCCGGGAAAACATCTGCAAAATTTATACTCTGACCGATGAGCAGTACACATTCCTCTACGGCGAAGAAAAAGCGCCGGAGGAAAAGCGCCCGCTCTTTGAGCACTACGTCCGCAGCGGCCAGAAGCTCCTGCGCTGCGGCTATACCACCGGCACCTGTGCGGCGCTGGGCGCGGCGGGCGCGGCACGGTTGCTGCTTACCGGCCGCACACCCGAGACGGTGGCCCTCCGCACCCCGAAGGGCATCGTGGTGGAGGTAGAGCCCATCTTCTGCCGCCTGTCCGGCGAGGGGGCTGAGTGCGCCATCCGGAAGGACGGCGGCGACGATGTGGACGTGACCACCGGTCTGCCGGTCATCGCCAGTGTCGCCCTCCGGCCCGAGCTGTCCGGCGAGGTGCGCATCCACGGCGGTGAGGGCGTGGGCCGGGTAACAAAGCCCGGTCTCGACCAGCCTGTGGGCGAAGCTGCCATCAACCACGTCCCCCGGGCCATGATAAAGGAAGCGCTGGAAAAAGAGGCCGAATCTGCCGGGTACGCGGGCGGCTTTGACGTCACCATCTCCATCGAGGGCGGGGCCGAAACGGCGAAGCGCACCTTCAACCCCCATATGGGCGTGGAAGGGGGCCTCAGCGTCCTCGGCACCAGCGGCATCGTCGAGCCCATGAGCCAGCAGGCCATCCTCGACACCATCCAGCTGGAAATGGGGCAGGCGGCGCTTCGGGCCGGAAGCCCCCGGCGGCTCATCCTTGCCCCGGGCAACTACGGCCTCGACTATCTCCACGAGAAGATGCCCGCCCTAAAGAATATCCCGGTGGTCAAGACCTCGAACTTCATCGGGGATACGATGGATATGGCGGCGGCATCCCACTTCGAAGAGGTGGTGCTGGTGGGCCACATCGGCAAGCTGGTCAAACTGGCGGGCGGCGTCATGAACACCCACTCCCGCACAGCCGACTGCCGCACCGAGCTGCTCTGCGCCCACGCCGCCCTCTGCGGTGCATCCCGGGACGTCTGCGCGGCCCTGATGAACGCGGCCACCACCGACGCCTGCATGGAGATCTTAGACAAAGCAGAGATGAGAGAGCCGGTGCTGTCCAGTCTGCTGGACGCCATCCAGCTCCACCTCGACCGCCGCGCCGCCGGGGCGTTCCGGGTGGGCGCGGTGCTCTTCTCGAACCAATACGGCCCGCTGGGCCAGACCAGAACTGCAAAGGAGCTGCTGGACGAATGGAAAAACGGATAGGCACTTTTTACGGCGTCAGCGTCGGCCCGGGCGACCCGGAGCTCATGACCCTGCAGGCTGTCCGCCGCCTCGAAAACTGTCCGGTCATCGCCGCGCCCCAGACCCCAAAGGGCGGGATGCTGGCGCTGGACATCGCAAAAGGTGCGATGGAGCTGAGCGGCAAGACCATCCTGCCGCTGCGCTTCGCCATGAGTCTTGACCCGGCGGTGCAGAAAGCCGCCCACATCGAGGCGGCCCGGGCCGTGAAAGAATATCTCGACGCCGGGCAGGATGTCGCCATGCTCAACCTCGGCGACGTGTCCGTCTACGCCACCTTCGGCTACTTGCAGGAGATCTTGGAGGCCGAGGGCTGCAAGACCGTGATGCTCCCCGGCGTGACGAGCTTCTGCGCCGCTGCGGCCCGGCTGGGCCAGTCCCTGACGGGCGGCATGGAGCAGCCGCTGACCATCGCCCCGGGGCGCTGCGCCGCTGAGGTGCTGGCCGCACCGGGCGCGAAAGTGCTGATGAAATCGGGCCGTCAGCTGCCCGAGACGCTGGCCGCGCTGGCCGACGCCGGGCTTCTGAGCCGGAGCGCGATGGTCTGTAACTGCGGCCTGCCGAACGAGGAGGTCTGGCCCGACCTGGCCGATTATGACCCTGCCCGGTCGGCGGGCTATTTCGCAACGATTTTGGTGAAGGAGGGGTAAGATATGGTCCATTTTGTAGGAGCCGGGCCGGGCGCGCCCGACCTCATCACCCGGCGGGGCGCGGCCCTGCTGGCCGATGCCGACTGCATCATCTACGCGGGCAGTCTCGTCAACCCGGCCCTGCTGGGGCTGGCGAAGCCCGGCTGTGCCATCTATAACAGCGCCGAGATGACGCTGGAACAGGTGCTGGACACCATCCGTGCCGCCGAAAAGGCCGGCGGAACCACGGTCCGCCTCCACACCGGCGACCCCTGCCTCTACGGGGCCATCCGGGAGCAGATGGACGCACTGGACGCCGACGGCATCCCCTATGACGACACGCCGGGCGTGTCCAGCTTCTGCGGCGCGGCGGCGGCGCTCTGTGCCGAGTACACCCTGCCCAACGTCAGCCAGACCGTCATCATCACCCGGATGGAGGGCCGCACTCCTGTCCCTGAGGCCGAACAGCTGGAAAAGCTGGCCGCTCACGGGGCTACCATGGTCATCTTCCTCTCCATCGGGCTGGTGGACAAAGTCCAGCAGGCCCTTCTCGAGAGCGGCGGCTACCGCCCCGATACCCCTGCCGCTGTGGTCTATAAGGCCACCTGGCCCGAGCAGAAGGTGGTGCGCTGCACCGTCTCCACACTGGCCGAGGAGACCCGCAAAAACGGCATCACCAAGACCGCCCTCATCGTCGTAGGCGACTTTCTGGGCGAAAATTACGAGCGCAGCAAGCTCTATGACCCCGCCTTTACCACCGAGTTCCGGCAGGGGACGGAGGCCGGGCAGTGAGCCGGGCATATCTGGCCTTCACCGCAAAAGGCGAAGCGCTGGCCCATCGGCTGGCGGAAGCTCTGCCCGGCAGCGTGAGCCGCTGCGGCGGAGACATGACCCTGAAAGGCTGGACGGCGGAGCATTTTGCACAGGACGAGGCCCTGATTTTTGTAGGAGCTGTGGGCATCGCGGTGCGGGCCATCGCGCCCCACTGCAGGAGCAAGGCCGCTGACCCGGCGGTGGTGGTCGTGGACGAGGGCGGGAACTTCGCCGTGCCGCTCCTGTCGGGCCATCTGGGCGGTGCCAACGCGCTGGCCCGGGCGCTGGCAAAAGCGTGCGGCGCGGTGCCGGTCATCACGACGGCCACCGACGTCAACGGCCTCTTCGCCGTGGACCTCTGGGCCAAGGCCCAGAACTGCGCTGTCCTTGAACCGGAGCGCATCAAGCGCGTCAGCGGCGCCCTGCTGGCCGGGCAGACTGTCCGGTACTGGTCGCCGTGGCCGGTGGCGGGGGAGACCCCCGCCGGAGTGAAAAAGGCTGACGCACCCGAAGCCGCTGACTTCGCCCTGACCCTCACGCCGCAGGGCGAGGCGCTCCACCTCGTACCCCGCATCGGGGTGCTGGGGGTGGGGTGCCGCCGCGGCACGACGGCCCAGCAGCTGGAAGAAGCCTTCGCGGCGTTCTGTGCCGCGTCCGACCTCAGCCCGGCGGCGGTCTGCGCCGCCGCCAGCATCGACCTGAAAAAAGATGAGCCGGGGCTTGCAGAGTTCTGCAAAGCCCACGGCTGGCCCATCACGTTCTATCCGGCCGACGAGCTGAGGGCCGTGCCGGGACAGTTCACCCCGTCGGCCTTTGTGGCAAGTGTCACCGGCGTGGACAACGTCTGTGAGCGCTCGGCGGTAAAAGCCTCGGGCGGGACGCTCTTTCTGCCCAAAACGGCAGGCGGCGGCGTGACGCTGGCGCTGGCCGTCCGCCCCTTTGCACCCGATTGGAGGACAGAGCAATGAGTGAGAGTAAAAAGACCGTGTTCGTCGTGGGGCTTGGCCCCGGCGGCGGACAGTTTCTGACCGTGCAGGCGCAGAGCGCCTTGCAGCAGGCCGAGGTGTTGTGCGGCTATACGGTCTACATCGACCTTGTGCGCCCCCTCTATCCGGAAAAGGAGTGCTACACCACCGGCATGACCCGGGAGATCGACCGCTGCCGCTGGGCGCTGGACACCGCCCGGGCGGGTCGGGACGTGGCGCTGGTCTGCTCCGGCGACGCCGGGGTCTACGGCATGGCCAGCCCGCTGCTGGAGCTGGCCGAAGAGTACCCGGATGTCAACGTGGAGGTCGTCCCCGGCCTGACCGCCGCCCTCAGCGGCGGCGCGGTGCTGGGTGCGCCGCTGGCCCACGATTTCTGCGTCATCTCGCTGTCGGACCGTCTCACGCCGTGGGAGGTCATCGAAAAGCGGCTGGTCTGCGCCGCTCAGGGCGATTTCGCACTGGCGCTGTACAATCCCTCGTCCAAGGGCCGCCCGGACTATCTGCGCCGGGCCGTGGACGTCCTGCTGGCGAACGGCAAAGCCCCGGACACCCTCTGCGGCTATGTGCGGAACATTGGCCGGGAAGGGCAGGAAAAGCACATCCTGCCTCTCAGCCAGCTCCGGGACACCGAGGTGGATATGTTCACCACCGTCTTTGTGGGCAGCGCCGCCACCCGCGCGCTGAGCGGGCGGATGGTCACGCCGCGGGGGTACCGCCGATGAACGTCGTCGTTTTCAGCGGCACCACCGAGGGGCGGGAGCTTTCCCGCCAGCTGGCGGCACTGGGCATCGAAGTCACCGTCAGCGTGGCCACCCCGCTGGGACAGGAAGAGCAGGGGAGCACCCCCGGCGTCACCGTCCGGTGCGGGCGGCTCCTGCCCGATGAGATGGCCGCGCTCTTGGGGGATGCCGCCCTCTGCATCGACGCCACCCACCCCTACGCAGTGGAGGCGACCAAAAACATCAAAGTAGCGGCAGAGAAGGCCGGGGTAGGATACCTCCGCCTGCTGCGCCCGGCCAGTCCGCTGCCGGAAAACTGTCTCGTCTTTGAGAGCGCAAAGCAGGCAGCCGAGGCGCTGGCTGCAGAAGAGGGGAATCTTCTGCTGGCCACCGGGGCCAAGGAGCTGGCGCAGTTTGCGGCCATCCCGCCCGAGCGGCTCTACCCCCGTGTCCTGCCCACGCTGGAAAGCATCGCGGCCTGCGAGGCGGCGAACATCCCCCACCGCAACATCATCGCCATGCAGGGCCCCTTCAGCTTTGCCCTCAATCAGGCCATGATGGAGCAGTTCCATATCCGCTGGCTTGTCACAAAGGACGGCGGCGCAGCCGGAGGCTTCGACGAAAAAGCCTCCGCCGCCTCCGCCGCCGGGGCGCAGCTGGTGGTCATCCGCCGCCCGCCCGAGCAGGGCGAGACGGCTTCCGAGGTGCTGAAACGCTGCAAGGAGATGATAAGATGAACGTGACACTCATCGGCATGGGCTCCGGCCAGCCGGAGAACCTGACCCTTCAAGGCCTGGCCGCACTGCGGCAGGCCGACCTCATCCTGGGCGCACGGCGTCTGCTGGCAGTTCTGCCTGCCGGCTGCACCGAGAACCGCGCCGCCGCCTACCGCCCCGACGAGGTGGCAGAGCTGCTGCAAACTTCCGGCGCAGAGAACGCCGTGCTGGTCTACAGCGGCGACACCGGCTTTTACTCCGGCGCGTCCTCCATGATGGAAAAGCTGGAGAACCTCGGCGTCCGCGCCCGGGTGCTGCCCGGCCTTTCCAGCATCCAGCTGCTGGCGGCGGCGCTGGGCCGTCCGTGGCAGGGGTGGAACCTTGTTTCGGCCCATGGCCGCACCTGTGACCCGGTGGCCGAGTGTATGCAGGGCAGACCCACCTTCTTCCTCACCGGCGGCAGCGAAGACCCCGCCACCCTCTGCGCCCAGCTGGCGGCAGAGGGCTTCGGGGACGTGCAGGCTGTTGTGGGCCAGTGCCTCGGCACGCCGGAAGAGAAGATCTTCCGCGGCAGTGTCAAAGAGCTGGCCGTAGGCCGCTTCAACAGCCTGAGCGTCCTTCTCGTGGAGGCGGCGGAGGTGCTGCCCCGCCGCGCTCCGGGCCTGCCGGACGAAGCCTTCGAGCGGGGCGACGTTCCCATGACCAAGCAGGAAGTCCGGGCCGCTGTGCTGGCGAAGCTGGCCGTCCGCCCGGAAGACATCCTGTGGGACGTGGGGGCCGGGACGGGCAGCGTCAGCGTGGAGCTGGCATTGGCCGCGCCCCGGGGCCGGGTGTACGCGGTGGAGTGCAGGCTGGAGGGCTGTGCGCTCATCAAAGCCAACCGCGAAAAATTCAGGACCCGGAACCTCGTCCTCGTGGAGGGGCTTGCCCCCGCCGCGCTTTCGGACCTGCCCGCGCCGGACGCTGTTTTCATCGGCGGCAGCAAGGGCAGCCTTGCCGCCATCGTGGACGCCGCGCTGGATAAGAACCCCGACGCCCGCATCTGCGTGTCGGCCATCGCCCTTGAGAGCCTTTCGGCGGCAGTGGCCGCGCTGACGGCCAAAGGCCGGACCGTGCAGGTGAGCCAGATCGCCGTCAGCCGGGCCAGGGCCGTGGGCGGGCTGCACCTCATGATGGCCCAGAACCCCATCTACCTCATCACAGGAGAATGACATGATACAGTTTCTGCTGGCGGCGCCCCGCTCGGGCAGCGGTAAGACCACCATGACCTGCGCCCTGCTCATGGCCCTCAAACGGCGGGGCTGTGCGCCCTGCGCCTTCAAGAGCGGGCCGGACTACATCGACCCCATGTTCCACCGGGCCGTGCTGGGGGTGGAGAGCCGCAACCTCGACCTCTTTTTCTCTGCGCCCGAGACGGTGCGCACCCTCTACGCGAAGGGTGCCGCCGGACACGGTGCGGCGGTGTGCGAGGGGGCTATGGGCTTTTACGACGGCCTCGGGGGCGTCAGCGACAGGGCCAGTGCGTGGCATCTGGCCGACACGCTGGGCCTGCCGGTGCTGCTGGTGGCAGAGCCGAAAGGTCAGAGCCTGACGCTGGCCGCAGAGTTGAAGGGGCTCGTAAACTTCCGCACTCCCAGTCACATCGCAGGCATCTTGCTGAACAACTGCACGGCACGGATGCACGCTCTGCTGGCCCCGATGCTGGAAGAAGAGACGGGTCTTCCGGTGCTGGGCTTTCTGCCGAAACTCCCGGAGGCCGTCATCGGTTCCCGCCATCTGGGCCTCTACACGGCGGCGGAAGTGGAAAATTTACAGCAGAAGCTGGCCCTTCTGGCCGACGCGGCAGAGGAGCACATCGACTGGCCCCGCCTGCTGGCCCTCTGCGAAAAGGAGCCGCCCGCCCTGCCGGTGCAGCCGGAGACGCCTCCGGCCCGCGTCCGCATCGCCGTGGCGCAGGACGAGGCGTTCTGCTTCGCCTACGCCGAGACGCTGGAAGCCTTCCGGGACGCCGGGGCAGAGGTGGTCTTTTTCAGCCCCCTCCGCGACACGGCTCTGCCGGAAAACATCGGCGGGCTGTATCTGCCCGGCGGCTACCCGGAACTTCACGCAAGAGAATTGAGTGAAAATACCTCGCTTCTGCGCGAGATAAAGCGAAAAATCGAGTCCGGTCTGCCCACAGCGGCCGAGTGCGGGGGCTTCCTCTATCTGGGGCAGAGCCTCACGGACGCCGAGGGGCAGAGCTGGCCGATGGTGGGCGTTCTGCCGGGCAAAGCAAAAGATGCCGGACGTCTCGTCCGCTTCGGCTACGCCGCGCTGAGCGCAGACTCGGACAGTATGCTCTTCCGGGCCGGGGAGAGCTTTCCCATCCACGAATTCCACCACTGGGATTCCACAGCCAACGGCGTGGCTCTCGCGGCAAAAAAGCCGGTGGGCGGCGCAGAGTGGCGGTGCGGATTTGTAAACGAGCATTTCTATGCGGGCTTCCCGCATTTGTACTGGGCGGGTACGCCCCTGCCGCAGCGCTTTGCCGCCGCGGCTGAAAATTACAGGAGAGACCATGACTGAGATAGAACTCGCCGCCCTCTGTGCGGCCATCACGCCGCCGGACGAAGCCGCCCGGGCGGCGGCGCACGCCCACTGGGCCAGCCTTGCAAAGCCGCTGGGCGGGCTGGGCGGATTGGAAACGACCATCGAGGACGCCGCCGCCCTCACCGGCAGCGCAAAGCTGGATATTTCCCGTCGGGCGGTGCTGGTGCTCTGCGCCGATAACGGTGTGGTGGCCCAGGGCGTCAGCCAGACCGACAGCAGCGTGACCCGCGCCGTGGCTGAGAACCTCGCCGCCCGCCGCACCAGCGTCTGCCGGATGGCACAGACCGCCCGGTGCGAGGTGGTGCCGGTGGATATGGGCATCGCGGGCGACCCGGTCCCGGGCGTCCTCGACTGCCGCATCGCCCCCGGCACAGCGGACTTCACCCTCGGCCCGGCTATGAGCAGGGCTGAAGCTGTGGAGGCCATCGGCAGGGGCATCCGGCTGGTGCAGGAGCAGAAGAAAGCGGGCGTCGGCCTGCTGGCTACCGGTGAGATGGGCATCGGCAACACCACGACATCCAGCGCCGTGGCCGCTGTGCTGCTGGGCCAGCCCGTCGAAGTGATGACGGGCCGGGGCGCGGGCCTTTCGGACGAGGGACTTGCCCGGAAAATCGATGCTATCCATCGTGGCATCGCAAAAAATCAGCCCGACTCTGCCGATGCACTGGACGTGCTGGCGAAGCTGGGCGGCTTCGACATCGCCGGGCTCTGCGGTATCTTCCTCGGCGGTGCGCTGGAAGGTGTGCCGGTGCTGGCCGACGGTTTCATCAGCTGTGTGGCGGCGCTCTGCGCTGTCCGGTTCTGCCCGGCAGCGGCCAAGGCTGTTTTTGCAAGCCATTGCTCCACCGAGCCGGCCGCAAAGCTGGTGCTGAACGCTCTGAACAAAAAAGCCCTCATCACGGCGGGCCTGCATCTGGGCGAAGGCACCGGCGCGGTGGCCGCCATCCCGCTGTGGGACATGGCGCTGGCCGTCTACGATGGCTGTTATTCCTTTGAAGAGGGCGGCATCGAAGCCTACACGCCGCAGAGGGGTGCGGGATGCTGACGCTGGTGCTCGGCGGCGCGGCCAGCGGCAAGAGTGCCTACGCCGAGAGCCTTGTGCTCAAGACCGGCCTGCCCCGCTATTACCTCGCCACCATGCAGGTCTGGGATGCCGAGTGCGCCGCCCGGGTGGAAAAGCACCGGAAAATGCGGGCGCAAAAGCAGTTCGAAACGCTGGAATGCCCGCTCCACCTCGACCGTCTGTCCCTGCCCGGCCGGGGGACCGTCCTGCTGGAAGACCTCGGCAACCTCGTCGCCAACGAGCTTTACAGCCCCGGCGGGGCAGGAAAGCACACCGCCGAGGCCGTTTTGGCCGGGCTGGAACGCCTCGCCGCCGGGTGTGATGACCTTATCGTCGTATCGAACGAGGTGTTCAGCGGCGGTGCCGACTACGCAGGCGACACCGACCAGTATCTGCTGGCGCTGGCGCAGGTGAACAATGCCTTCGCCGCCCGGGCGGACAACGTCTGCCGGGTGGTCTGCGGCCTGCCGGTGTACTACAAAGGGGGAGAAAAACTGTGACTGTTTTGCAGACCATCGCGGTGGCCTTTGCGATGTTTTCGGCCCTGCCGGTGCCGCAGTTCGAGTGGAACGAAAAAAATATGCGGTACGCCATGTGTGCCTTCCCCCTCATCGGGCTGGTGTGCGGCGGGCTGTGGTGTCTCTGCGGCGTCCTGCCCCTGCCGGAGCTGGCCCGGGCGGCGGCGTTCTGCCTCGTGCCGGTGGCCATCACCGGCGGCATCCATCTCGACGGCTACGCCGACACTTCGGACGCCCTCTCGAGCTACGGCGACCGCGAAAAAAAGCTTGAAATTCTGAAAGACTCCCACTGTGGGGCCTTCGCTGTCATCCGGCTGTGCTGCTACTTTGTGGCCTACTTCGGCCTCTGCGGCAGTGTGCGGTTCACACCCCGGGCGGGCCTGTGCTGGACGCTGGCGCTGGTGCTGGAGCGGGCGCTGTCGGGCTTTGCCGTGGCGGCGTTCCCGCTGGCGAAAGACACCGGCCTCGCCCATACTTTTGCCACAGCGGCCGACAAGCAGATCGTCTGCCACTTCCTCTGCGGCCTGTCGGCTCTGCTCGTCCTGGCGCTGACGGCACTGGGCGGCGGCGGGCTGGCGGCGGCGGCGCTTCTGGCGCTGTGGCGCTATTATTTCGTGGCAAAAAAGCAGTTTGGCGGCATCACCGGCGACCTGGCCGGGTGGTTTTTACAGCGGGCCGAGCTGTGGATGCTGGCGGCGCTGGCCGTCAGCCAGTGGGGAGGAGTGCTGTAAATGATGTTCATCACAGGGCCGCTCTACAGCGGCAAGCGCACCTTTGCGCGGAACTTCCGGGGCAGCGTCATCGCCGATGTGCAGGACGCCGCCGCCGAGACTCAGACCCCGGAACAGCTCGAAACGCTGGCCCGGGAGCTGGCGGAATATGATATTGTCATCGCCACCGAGGTCGGCGGCGGTGTTGTCCCGATGGATGCTGAGGAGCGCGCCGGGCGGGAGGCCGCCGGACGGCTGGCCTGCCTGCTGGCAGAGCGCGCCGACTGCGTGGTGCAGATGTTCTGCGGCATCCCGACGGTATTGAAAGGAGAATTACCCCAATGTTGATCTATCTGCTGCGTCACGGCCTGACCGAATACAACGCCCAGAAGCGCTATCAGGGCCAGCGCGACATCCCGCTCTCGGCGGAGGGCCTGAGCCAGCTGCGCCGGGCCGACATCGACCCGAAGGTGGTCTATATCACCCCGCTGCAGCGGACGGCCCAGACGGCCCGGGTGCTCTTCCCGGAGGCAGAGCTCGTGGTCGTGAAGGACCTGCAGGAGATGTGCTTCGGCAGCTTCGAGGGCAAAAACTACGTCGAGATGGAGCACGACGCCGATTATCAGGCGTGGGTGCAGGCCAACTGCGAGAGCAAATGCCCCGACGGTGAGCGGAAGGACGACTTCTCGAACCGCATCTGCAATGCCTTCTCTGCTCTGGTGGACAAGGCGCTGGCCGACGGCGAAGAGCTGCTGGTCATCCTGGCCCACGGCGGCACCCAGATGGCGGCCATGGAGCGGTACGCCCTGCCCAGGCGCGGTTATTATGCGTGGTGCGGCCCCAACGCGGGCGGCTATGTGCTGGATGCCGCCGACTGGGCCGAGAAGCGCCAGCTCCGCCTCGTGAAGACTGTGCAGTACACGAAAGACGCGGAGGCCGGCGTATGATGAGCACCTGGGCTGTGCTGGGAGGCTTCGTGCTGGATGCCATTTTCGGCGACCCGGCGTGGCTGCCCCACCCGGTGGTGTACATGGGAAAAGCCATCTCCCGGCTGGAAAAATTCCTCCGCTCCCGCCTGCCCAAAACGCCTCAGGGCGAGCTGCTGGGCGGTGCGGTGGTGGCGTTCTGCCTGCCGGTAGGAACGCTGCTGTTCACGGGCCTTGTCTGCTGGGGCGCGGCGATGCTTCACCCGCTGCTGGGGCTTGCCGTGCAGATGTTCTGGTGCGGGCAGGCGCTGGCCGCAAAGGGGCTGGTGCAGGAGAGCACGAATGTCTATGTCGAGCTGAAAAAAGGCAGCCTGCCCGCTGCCCGGAAGGCCGTGAGCCGCATCGTGGGCCGCGACACGGAAGCCTTGACTGCCGAGGGCGTGACCAAAGCGGCGGTGGAGACGGTGGCCGAGAACGCCAGCGACGGCGTCATTGCGCCTTTGCTTTATATGCTGCTGGGCGGTGCGCCGCTGGCCCTGACCTACAAGGCCATCAACACCATGGACAGTATGCTGGGCTACAAAAACGAAAAATATCTCTACTTTGGCCGTGCCGCTGCAAAGCTGGACGATGTGGCGAACTATATCCCGAGCCGTCTGGCCGGGCTGTTATGGGTAATGGCCGCGGCTCTGACCGGGAACAGCGCCTCGGGCGCATGGTGCATCTGGCGGCGGGACCGCCACAATCACGCCAGCCCCAACAGCGCCCAGACCGAGAGCGCCTGCGCAGGCGCTCTGGGCGTCCAGCTGGCCGGGCCGGCCTATTATTTCGGGGAATATTATCCGAAGCCCACCATCGGCGACCCGCTGCGGCCCATCGAGCCGGAGGACATCCTGCGGGCAGATCGGATGATGTATGTAGCCAGCGGGTTTGCGCTGGCGTTTGGATGTGCGATACGGGGGTTCTTGGGATGAAACAACTGGTCCACGGCGGTGACTGGATGGGCTACCGCGAACGCTTTGGCCGCGACGCGCTGGATTTTTCGGCGAACGTCAGCCCCCTCGGCCTGCCCGAAGGGGTGGCGCAGGCCATCCGGGACGCACTGCCTCTGGCCGACCGCTACCCCGACCCCCTCTGCCGTACCCTGCGGGCGGCGCTGAGCCGGGCCGAGGGTGTGCCGCAGGAGCATATCCTCTGCGGCAACGGCGCGGCAGACCTCATCTTCCGGCTGGTCTGGGCCGTAAAGCCCCATAAGGCGCTGGTGACTGCCCCGACTTTTGCCGAGTACGCCTCTGCATTGGATACGGTGGGGTGCGAAGTGAAACGCTTCTTCCTCGATAAAGCGAATGATTTCGCCCCGACGGACGCCCTCGTGGACGCCGTGGACGAGAGCATCGACATGGTGTTCCTCTGCCAGCCGAACAACCCGACGGGGCAGCTGGCCTCACCCGAACTGGTGAAAAAGCTGCTGCGCCGGTGCGGGGAGTGCCGCACGATTTTGGCCGTAGATGAGTGCTTTCTGGACTTTCTGCCCGACGCCGACGGGTGGACTGCGAAGCCTCTGCTGGAAAGTGGGAACCTCGTCATCCTGAAAGCCTTCACCAAGCTCTACGGCATGGCCGGCGTCCGGCTGGGTTACTGCCTCTGCGGCGACGAAACGCTTCTGGAAAAAATGCAGACAGCGGGCCAGCCGTGGGCCGTGTCCAGTCTGGCGCAGGCGGCAGGCGTCGCGGCCCTGAAAGAAACCGCTTATGTGGACGAGGTGCGCGTGCTCATCGCCCGGCAGCGGCCCGTTCTGACGGCGGGCCTGCGGGCGCTGGGCCTGCGGGTCATCGATGGAAAGGCAAACTATCTGCTCTTCCGCGCGCCCGCCGACCTGAACGAGAGGCTTCGTCCGCTGGGAACACAGGTGCGCAGCTGCGCGAATTATCCGGGCCTCGGGCCGGAGTGGTACCGCACGGCGGTGCGCACGGCCCCCGAGAACGCCCGGCTGCTGGAACTTATGAAAGAGGTGCTGGGATGAGCAGGGCAAAATGCATCATGGTGCAGGGTACGATGAGCGGTGCAGGCAAAAGTCTGCTCTGCGCGGCGCTCTGCCGCATTTTTGCGCAGGACGGCCTGCGCGCTGTGCCGTTCAAGAGCCAGAACATGGCTCTGAACAGCTTCGTCACCAAAGACGGCCTCGAGATGGGCCGGGCGCAGGTGGTGCAGGCGCAGGCCGCCGGTGTCGAGCCGGACGTGCGGATGAACCCCATCCTCCTGAAGCCCAGCAGTGACGTGGGCAGTCAGGTCATCGTCAACGGCGAGGTGCGGGGCCAGATGAAAGCGTCGGAGTATTTCCGCACGAAACGGCAGCTGGTGCCGGACATCCTGAAGGCATATGACAGCCTCGCCGAGGAGGCTGACGTCATTGTCATCGAGGGCGCGGGCAGCCCGGCGGAAATCAACCTCAAGAGCGAGGACATCGTGAACATGGGCCTCGCCGAGATGGTGGACGCGCCGGTGCTTCTGGTGGGCGACATCGACCGGGGCGGCGTGTTCGCCCAGCTATACGGCACGGTGGAGCTGCTGGAAGAAAAAGAACGCCGGCGCATCAAGGGGCTCGTCATCAATAAATTCCGTGGAGACGTAGAAATTCTGCGCCCCGGCCTTTCGATGCTGGAAGAAAAGACCCATCTGCCCGTGGTGGGCGTCGTACCGTATCTGAAGGTGGACATCGAGGACGAGGACTCCCTGAGCCAGCGCCTCGAGATGCGGGACGGCAAAAAGCCGCTGGATGCGGCTATCATCCGTCTGCCGCATCTGTCCAATTTTACGGACTTCATGCCGCTGGAACAGCACCCGCTGCTGGGCGTGCGGTATGTTTCGAACGCTCATGAGCTGGGCGCACCCGACCTCATCCTGCTGCCGGGCACGAAAAACACGGTGGACGACCTGCTCTGGCTGCGGCAGTGCGGGCTGGAAACGGCTCTGCTCAAGCTGACCGCGAAAGGCACGCCGGTGCTGGGCGTCTGCGGCGGCTACCAGATGCTGGGCCAGACCCTCGACGACCCCACCGGCAGCGAGAGCGGCCGACAGCAGACTCTGCGGGGGCTGGGTCTGCTGCCCACCCGGACCGTGTTCAGCGAGCAGAAGCGCCGTGTACAGGTCAAAGCGACCGTCGCCGCCGCCCCCTTTGCGGGTGCAGAGCTGGAAGGCTACGAGATTCACACCGGCGTGACCGAGGCTGAGGGCGAACCTTTCGCCCACTACCCCGACGGAGGCCGGGAAGGCTGTGTGCAGGGCAATGTGTTCGGCACCTACCTCCACGGTCTGTTCGACACCGGCACGCTGACCGAGGCGCTGGCGGGCTGGCTCTGCCGCCGGAAGGGCATCGACCCCTCCGACGCGGCCCTCATCCCGATGGAAGAGTACCGCCGCCAGCAGTTCGACATCCTGGCCGACGGCGTGCGCGGGGCGCTGGATATGGACGCGGTGTATGCCGCGATGGGAATGGAGAGGCGCTGAATGGAACAGGGACTTTTGCATCTGTACTGGGGCGACGGAAAGGGGAAGACCACCGCCGCTATGGGTCTTGCGCTCCGTGCGCTGGGGTCCGGGAAGCGGGTGGTCATCGTCCAGTTTTTGAAGGGCGGGAACAGCGGCGAGATCCCGCTTCTGGCCCAGCTTGGCGCGGAGATCTACCGGGGCAAGGCCGGGCAGAAATTCGTCTTTCAGATGACGCCGGAGGAAAAGGCCGCGACCCGGGAACTGCAAAACCAGAACCTCGCCGCCGCCATAGCACAGCCTGCCGACCTGCTGATACTGGACGAAGCCGGGAGCGCAGAAGAGCTGGATATGGTGGACGTCGATCTATTAAAAAAGGCCGTTCTGGAGCGGCCTGCTGGGTGTGAGTGCGTCCTGACGGCCCACACGCCGCCCCAGTGGATGCTGGACGCCGCCGACTACTCCACCGAGATGAAATGCCACCGCCACCCCTACCAGAAGGGGATAAAAGCACGAAAGGGGATAGAATATTGACGCCGCAGCATCATTTACCTGCTGACATTGAGCGGACGAGCTTCCACATCATCACCGAAGAGCTGGAAATGATGGGCATGACCCCGCCGCCCGAGCACGAAGCCGTGGTCAAGCGGGTCATCCACACCACCGCCGACTTCGACTATGCGCGGAATCTCCGCTTCACTCCCCGCGCGGTGGAGCGGGCCGTCAAGGCCCTCCACGCCGGGGCCGTCATCGTGACCGATACGAATATGGCGCTGGCCGGCATCACCAAACCCGGTCTGGCGAAGCTGGGCGGCACGGCCTGCTGTTATATGGCTGACCCCGAGGTGGCCGCCGCCGCAAAAGAGGCTGGCACCACCCGGGCCGTTGCAGCGATGAAAAAGGCAGCGCAGGAGCATCCCGGGGCCATCCTCGCCGTCGGCAACGCGCCCACGGCTCTGCTGACGATTGCAGAACAAATCGAAAGCGGCCTGCGGCCCGCACTGGTCATCGGTGTGCCGGTGGGCTTTGTGAACGTGGTGGAGAGCAAGGAGCGGCTCTTCGCCGTCTGCGAAAAGCATGATGTACCGGCCATCGTGGCGATGGGCCGCAAGGGCGGCAGCAATGTGGCCGCCGCCATCTGCAACGCCCTCATCTACTCCGCCGCCGAGATGCTCGACCCCTCGGCCCGGGGATGGAAGTGAGCGATAAGTTTTGGAGGAGCGCAATGAACCCTACAAGAAAGACCGATGAAAGCTTTTACCGGCTGTTTTCCGCGTCTCACACCGTTTCAGAGCATCTGACCAAGCGGGAGGACAGCGAGCTGCGCGATAAATACGACCACAACGCGTTCTGCTATTACAGCCAGCCCTCGGCAGATGAAGTCCGGGCCGCGCTGGCCTACCAGAAAGAGCGGGGAGACACCTTCCTCAAGCTGGAAGGGTACGAGCCGCTGGCCGATGCATTCGGCATGGAGTGCGAAGAGACCCTGACGATGGTTCTGCCCCCGGAAACAGACATCCGCAGCTGGAAAACGAACCCGGACGTCTCGATCAAGGCCCCGGACGCAGACCAGCTGGAACAGCACGAACTGAAATACTACGGCCCGTTGTACGGAGATGATTTTACCGTGCGGAACAACCGGAACCTCCGGGAAAAGCTGACCTACCTCGGCGCGTATCTGGGCGGGAAGCTGGTGGGTGATTGCTATATTTTCGCATCCGATGGGTATGTCTGCATGGACGGCCTGCTGGTGGACGAGGATTTTCGGCACCAGTACGTCGCCATGACCCTGATGAAGTATATTGCCGAAAAGGCGCAGGAGCGCGGAGAGATCCTGTATCTTCACGCTGACTCCGAGGATACACCGAAGGAACTGTATGCGAAGATGGGATTTCAGGCCGTTGACAAGCTCTATGAATATCTCTGCACCGATTTCTCGAAACTGAAAATATGAACGAATGCGCGCCGGATACGGCGATGGGCCTCCCAATGCGGGAGGCCTTTCTGTTACACCGTCGCCAGCACGGCGAGGATGCTCTGCCAGCGTTTGTTCTCGACCACAGGTGCACGGCGGACGGGCCGGGACTGTACAGGCTGAGGCCGCTGAGCCGTCTGGGGCAGGGGAGCAAAAAGCGCAGACTGCCATGCGGCGGCAAGCTGCATGGCCTCCGGGCAGCTCTGCAGGGTGCGGCGCTCGGCCCCGGCGAGGTAGTCGCCCAGCCAGCAGAGGATGGCCGCGATGTTCAGCTGCTCGGCGGCGCGGGTGCTCCAATAGCTCCAATGGGCGGGACGGCCCACGAACCGCTCCACCGTGATGAGCGCACCCTCCCGGGCGGCAGAGGGGGAGACCGTCCCACAACCACCGGCAGTATGGGCCAGAACATCCAGAATGCGCGCCATCCGGCCGCTGTCGAGGGCGTCGTCCCGGACAAAAGCAGAGAAATCCGTCTGGGCCAGCAGACCGTCGGCGGTGGCGGGGAAGCTCCCCGTCAGCTCGCCCGAGGCGTTGTGGCAGCTCTGCCACCCTTTGCGGACGAGCTGGAAGTTCAGCTTCTGACGTCCCATCGTGGAATAGAACACCCGGGCCTTGCCGCTGACCGGCTCCTGCCGCAGCTCGAGATAAGCGTCTGCGCCTCCGAGGTCTTGGACCTTGACGCTGAGCACAAGGCGGTACTCAGGCTTCTGGCTGGACATGGCAAGATGCATCTCTTCAAAATAACGTGCGGCATCCATAGCGGTTCTCCTTCCTGTGGGCGCGGGGTGGTGTGTAGGTGTGCGGCCCTTTGTTGGTTGTAGTATATCATAAATTACGCCAGAATACAACTATAAGTTTGCAAATAAACCAAAAAACTTTTTGATCCTTCTGCAATGCAAAACAAGATGGTTGTGAGTGACAACAAAAATACGGGGCCGCTGGCAGCAGATACAACTGCACAGCGGCCCCGTACATTATTATGATTCAGTCGCCCAGCTCCCGTATCTCGTTCTGGATGAGTCGGCCTGCGGCCCGGGCCAGCTGGTCCATGCCCCGGATGCGGGCCATGTTCTTGCCGTAGATGCGGGAGGCGTCGGCGGCGCTGGCGTCTTCGCCCATAAAGACGGCGGAGACTCGCAGACCCTTCCGCTGCAGCGCCCGCACCTCGGCGGCGGCGTCCTCCACGCCCGCGCTGCCGCCGTAGTCGCGGCCCAGCGGGTCATCGGGGGAGGGCGGGATGCGGCGGCTGTCGTTGGGGGAAGCGTCCGTCAGGAGAATGAGCAGGTGCCGCGCGGCGGGGCCGGGGTCGAAGTCGATGAGGTCGCCTGCGGCTCGCAGAGCCAGACCGTCCCGGTTCCAGCCCGAGGCGAAATACTGGCAGATGCCCTGTAAGCTCTTCTCCTTGAAGCCCTTGAGCACCCGCAGGACGGTGTAGCCCCGCAGGCTGGAAAAGCAGCTCACCCGCACCGGGATGCCGCAGGCCGCGAGGCTCTGGGCGAGGATAGACCCCTGCGCCGCGATGACCTCCTGACAGTGGAGGCGGGAAGCCGAAGCATCCAGCAGCAGGTCAACGGTGAAGGACGGGTGGTTCTCTTCATCGGCACAGCGGAACACCCGGTCGTCGTCCATGACGGTGCGCCAGACCCGCTCCGGGTCGAGGTTGCCGCTGCGGGCGACCCGGGCGTTGGGCTGCTGGTGGACGAGGATGCAGTTCCGTATCTGTTCGGTCAGCCGCAGCACGACGCTGCGGTGAAGCTCGAGATTTTTCGAATAGTACGCCCGGTTCCGCTCAGCCTGAAGCTGGGCCTGTTCGGCCAGGTGCTTTGCCTCGGGGGTAGGGGCCTGCTCCGGGCTGGGGACGCCGGAGGCAAACCAGAGGTGACAGCCCAGATGCTCCCCGGTGCAAAGCTCCTGCTCGGCCTTCCGCAGCCGTTCGGGCGGGTAGAGCGACCGGCCAAAGCAGCTTTCGATGTAGGCGCGGTCTTCCTCGGCGCGCTGGCGCAGGGTGATGTGGGCCAGCCGCTTGTCGGCGTGGATGCCGCTGCCGGAGGCGTCCACCGAGCCGGAATGCTCCACCGTCACCCGGTCGGTCTTTATCATCTGGGTGGGCATGGTGCGGGTCATGAGGGACGCCAGCAGGCCGTCCAGATGGAGATGCAGCCCGGCCTTCTGATGCACCGTGCCGTTGAACAGCTCGAATTTGGCGTAGACGGCCAGCAGTGCGGCTTTCAGTTCGTCCGGCTTCGGGGGCGTCTCGGGACTGAGGGCGGCGTCGAGATTCTTTTCGTAGGGGGTCATGACCGGCGGCGTGCGCCCCTGCACAGCCCGCCAGCGCGCGGCCTGCATGGAGTAGACCAGCTGGTTCTTCGCCATCCACTCCTGCCGCGAGAGCTTGTACTGGATGCCGAAAAAGTAGTCCGCATGGGCGCGGCGGAGGGCCGAAAGCACCGGGCGGCGGGGCAGTTCCAGCGCGTAGACCGCGTTCTCGAGGTAGAGCCAGGTCAAATCGTCCAGCATGGCCTGCCGGATGTCGCCCTCCCATGCGTCAAAAAGGCTGCGCACCAGCTCGTCGCCGTAGTATTTGTGGACCAGCCCCACGACGCAGTTCATGTAAAAATCAATGGTGCCGTCGGTGTTCCGGGCGAGGAACAGCGGCTCGAAGCCGTAAGCTCCTGCCGCCGCCCACACCTGATTGGCGGCCCGCCGCTCTTCGGCGGTGTAGCTCTGCGCTTCCATAAAAACGCCCCTTTTTTTAATCGAAGAGCTTTGCGGCGGTGAGCTGGGCCGGGATGCGGGCGGCAATAGCATCCCGGATGAGGCCCTGTTCGTAGGAGTCGAAGGCTTTGTTGGTGATGCCCATGTCCAGCGCAGCCCCGGCAGCGACGCCCCGGCGCATCAGGCGCAGGGCGTCCAGCATACCGCGCAGGTCGAGAGCTTTGGTGGAAATTTCCGCGCTGTCGCACTTTTTCTGCAAATCGAGGAAGAGCAGGGCGAACTGCCTGACATACTTGCTGTTCAAATCGGGGAACTGGGTGCGCAGGAGTTTTTCGAGGTTCTCCTCGGTGATGGTGGGCATCTGGATGACCACGAAGCGGGAGGTGAGGGCCTCGTTCAGCTCACGGGTGCCGGCGTAGCCGTAGTTCATGGTGGCGATGAAGCGGGTCTCCTCGGCCAGCGGGATGCGCTCGTAGCCCGGCACATCGATGGCGCGGCGGAAATCCAGCACCGCGTGCAGGACGG